>Ga0068858_100005381_pt1 | contig 12548 bp, 10 predicted proteins | sample KBSSwiS12_FD_66589 | JGI IMG/M metagenome (GOLD analysis project Ga0068858, IMG submission 66589) | Switchgrass rhizosphere microbial communities from Kellogg Biological Station, Michigan, USA - KBS Switchgrass S1-2 | ecosystem: Host-associated > Plants > Roots > Rhizosphere > Soil ... | reverse complement strand
GACCTGTTTTTCACGGGGCAGAGCGGCGTCTATGGGAAGGTCGCCGTGAAGACCGGCAAGGTCACCGTGTGGGACGCGCCGCGCGGTCGCGGGCCGTACGGGATCACCGCGACACCGTCCGGGGACGTCTGGTATTGCTCCCTTGCCGGGTCGTTCATCGCGAAGATCGACCGCGCCACCGGGGAGTCGATGATCGTCGAGCCGCCGACGAAGGACCAGGGCGCGCGCCGCGTGTGGAGCGACAGCCGCGGGCGCATCTGGGTGAGCGAATGGATGAGCGGCCAGCTGTCGATGTACGACCCGGCGCAGAAGAAGTGGCGCGCGTGGAGGCCGGTCCAAGGCGACGCACATGTTTACGCCGTCTACGTGGACGACCACGACCACCCGTGGATCAGCGAGTGGTCGGGTAACGCGATCTACCGCTTCGACCCGGCGACCGAGAAGTTCGAGAAGTTCCCGCTGCCGCGCGACGGCGCGGCGGTGCGCCAGATTCTCGGCCGCCGCGGCGAGGTGTGGCTCCCCGAAAGCGGCACCGAGCACATCACGGTCATCCGCACTTTGTAACACCGGGGAAATACCCCTTTGCGAATTGGGGTGTTTCCCCGGTGTTACAAAGTGCCCTTGAAACACCCCTGGAAGCCCGCACCTCAGGGGTATGGAAAAAGACATCCGCCTCGAAGCGGCCTCCCGCGTTGACGCGCCGGGCGCCGACCCGTCCTCCCGCAACCCGGCCACGCGCTCCCTCCCGGAAGACGCGGTCATCATCCTGCCGGTCCGCAACACGGTCGTATTCCCCGGCCTGGTGGCGCCGCTCGCCATCGGCCGCGAGCGCTCGCGCGCCGCGGTCGCGGAAGCCGAGCGCCTCGGGCGCCCGATCGGCCTCCTGCTGCAGACCAAGCCCGACATCGACGAGCCCACGCCCGACGAGCTCCACTGGGTCGGCACGCTCTCGCAGGTCGCGCGCTACATCTCGGCGCCGGACGGCACGCATCACGCCATCGTGAAGGGCGTGAAGCGCTTCCGCGTGCTGCAGTTCCTCGAGGGTTACCCGTTCGCGGTCGCGCGCATCCAGGAGATCGCCGACGTGGGCGAGGGCTCGCCCGAGGTCGAGGGCCGCGCGCACCAGCTCAAGCAGCGCGCCTCGAAAGTGGTGGAGCTCCTGCCGCAGGTTCCCGACGAGGTCGTCGCCGCCTTCAACCAGATCGAGGGCGCGTCGGCGCTCGCCGACTTCATCGCCGGCATGATGGACGTGGGCTCCGAGGAGAAGCAGAACCTCCTCGAGATGTTCGACCTCAAGTCGCGCCTGGACAAGCTGCTCGAGCTCCTCGCCCGGCGCATCGAGGTGCTCAAGGTCTCGCAGGATATCGACCAGAAGACGCGCGAGTCCATCGGCGATGCGAATCGCAAGGCGCTGCTGCGCGAGCAGATGCGCGCCATCCAGAAGGAGCTCGGCGAGGACGGCGAGGAAGACACCGCCGCCGAGCTGGAGGAGCTCGAGAAGGCCATCGCCGCCGCGAAGATGCCGGAAGACATCGAGAAGCACGCGCGCAAGGAGTTCAAGCGCCTGCAGCGCATTCCCGACGCGGGCCCCGAGCACTCCATGGTGCGCACGTACCTCGAGTGGCTCACGGAGTTGCCGTGGAAGGACGACCCGCAAGCCGCGATCGACATCGCGGAAGCGCGACGTGTCCTGGACGACGACCACTACGGCCTCGACAAGATCAAGCGCCGCATCCTCGAGTCGCTCGCCGTGCGCAAGCTCAACCCGGACGGCAAGGCGCCGATCCTGTGCTTCGTCGGTCCTCCCGGCGTGGGCAAGACCTCGCTCGGCCAGAGCATCGCGAAGGCCACGAACCGCAAGTTCGTGCGCGTGAGCCTGGGCGGCGTGCACGACGAGGCCGAGATCCGCGGCCACCGCCGCACGTACGTGGGCTCGCTCCCCGGCAACATCATCCAGGGCATGAAGAAGGCCGGCACGCACAACCCGGTGATGATGCTGGACGAGATCGACAAGCTGGGCCACGGCGGCTTCCATGGCGACCCGGCATCGGCGATGCTCGAGGTGCTCGACCCGGAACAGAACTCCACGTTCCGCGACAACTACCTCGGCCAGCCGTACGACCTCTCGTCGGTGATGTTCATCGCGACCGCGAACGTGCTCGACACGATCCCGGGGCCGTTGCGCGACCGCATGGAGGTGATCCAGCTCCCGGGCTACACCGCTCAGGAGAAGCTCCAGATCGCGAAGCGCTACCTCGTGGCGCGCCAGCTGAAGGCCTCGGGCCTCACCGACGCGAACGTGGAGCTGCGCGACGATGCGATCGAGGCGGTGATCCACGACTACACGCGCGAGGCGGGCGTGCGCAATCTCGAGCGCGAGATCGGCAACCTGATGCGCCATACCGCGGCCCGCGTGGCCGAGGGGCACACGCAGAAGACCATGATCGGCACCCAAGAGGTGGCGTCGATCCTGGGCGCCAAGCGCTTCGACGCGGAGGTGGCGTTGCGCGCCGCGACGCCGGGCGTGGCCACGGGCCTCGCCTGGACGCCGGTGGGCGGCGACATCCTCTTCATCGAGTCGGCCCGCATGCCGGGCAGCGGCAAGCTCATCCTCACGGGCCAGCTGGGCGACGTGATGAAGGAGAGCGCGCAGGCGGCGTTCTCGGTGGTGAAATCGCGCGCCGGCTCGCTCGGCATCTCGCCGGAGCTGCTGGAGAAGTCCGACATCCACGTGCACGTTCCCGCGGGCGCCACGCCCAAGGACGGGCCGTCCGCGGGTGTCGCGATGTTCCTCTCGATCGCATCGCTGCTCACCGGGCGCTCGGTCCGCAGCGACGTCGCGATGACGGGCGAGATCACGCTGCGCGGGCTGGTGACGCCGATCGGCGGCGTGAAGGAGAAGGTGCTCGCGGCACTTCGCGCGGGCATCCGCACGGTGATGCTGCCCGAGCGCAATCGTCGCGACCTCGAGGACATCCCGGCCGACGCGCGTGAGCAGCTCTCGTTCGTATGGGTCGACGACGTCGACAAGGCGATCGCAGCCGCGCTGTCGTAATACCATGGGCGGGTGACCATTCCCATGGACCCCGAGAAAATCGTCCGCGGCCTCTTCGCAGCGCTCAACGAGCGTGACTATGCGAGGGCCGCGGGCGCGATCGCGGAACATTGCGAATGGTGGAGCATGCCGGCGGAGACCCTGCATCGCGGCCCGAGCGCGATCGTCGCCGGCCTGCGCGAATTCACCGCCGCCTTCCCCGACTGGCGCGCCGACATCGAGCGCGTCACCGCGTCCGGGTCCATCGTCGCCGCCGAATGGGGCTCTTCCGGAACCTTCCGGCATCCCTTCCGGGGGCGCGAACCCAACGGGCGTTCGTTCAAGCGCCGCGGCTGCTCGGTGGCCGACGTCCAGGGTGGAAAGATCGTCCACTACCGCGACTACTTCGACCGGGCGTCGATGCTGCAGCAGCTGGACCTGATCGACCTCCTGTAAGGCACGGCGCTAGCGCCCTGCCGAACATCGGACTGCGCCGCGAGCGCGGCTGTTCCTCTACGCGGTCGCCTTGGAGGATGCCGCGCGGAAGTCGTGGGTCACGCGCGCGAAGCGGGCAATTTCTTCCTCGTGCGGCTCGTCGCGCCACGGCTCTTGCAGCGCCGCGTCGTACCAGCGTTTCATCCACGGCAGCGCGAGGAGCCGCTGGACGTAATCGGCCGCAGGCTTGGGAAGCTCCAGCCCGTACGTCTGGACGCGGAAGGCGACCGGGCAGAAGAACGCATCCACCGCCCCGAATCTGTCGCCCGCGAGGAACGGGCCGCCGAAGCGGCCGAGGCCTTCGCCGAAGAGCTCGCCGATGCGAGCCACGTCCTTCTTCAGCGCTTCGGACTGCGGGGCGACGAGCTTCATGCGCACGCCGCAGCTCATGGAGCACGTGTCGCGCAGCGCCTGGAACCCGCTGTGCATCTCCGCCGCAGCGCAGCGCGCCCACGCGCGCGCGTCGGCATCCGTGGGCCACACGCCGGCGTGCCGGTCGGCGAGATACTCCGCGATCGCGAGCGAGTCCCACACGACCCGGGCACCATCGTGCAGGCACGGCACCTTGCTCGTGGGGCTCTTGCCCTCGGTCTTGCCGGTCCATCCGGGACCGAAGACGTGGACGCGCTCGTGGAACGGGATCCCGAGGCCGCTCATCAGCGACCAGGGCCTGAGCGACCACGACGAGTAATTCTTGTTTCCGATGTGCAGGGTATACATCCCCTCATCCTAAGGCGCGCCGCGCGGCGCGCCAATCGAAAATATCTAGCGAGCTTGTGAGGCCGATTCGCGTAACGCGTCGTCGAGCGTGGCGACGACGTTCTCGCGGCCGATGTCGTCGAGGGCGCCCGACCGGGTGAGCAGGGACAGGGGCTGCTCGTTCAGGTCGGCGAGGATCAGCCGGCCGCCGCGCCTCAATAGCGTCGCGTGCAGCGCCTCCAGGGCGTCCAGGCCCGTCGTGTCGATGTTGATCACCTTGTGCATCTCGAGGATCACGACGTCGGGCAGCGGCTTGCCGGGATCGAGCAGGTTCTCGAGCTTCGTCACGCTCGCGAAGAAGAGCGACCCGAAGACCTCCCAGGCCCCCGCCTTGCGTCCGCCGGGCAGCGACGCGCGCTCGCCCAGGTCGATGGGATCGACGCGCGTGAGCGAGGAGATGCGGTAGATGTAGAAGAGGCTCGACATCACCAGCCCCACCTCCACCGCGACGGTGAGGTCGAAGACCACGGTGAGCGTGAGGGTGGAGAGCAGGATGGCGCGGTAGAACATCGAGAACCGCGGCAGCTCGCGCAGCTCCCGCCAGCCCACCATGTTGAACGCGACCCACAGCAGCACCGACGAGAGCGCGGCGAGCGGGATGTAGCTGGCGAGCGGCGCCAGCGCCAGGATCACGAGGAAGAGCGTCGCCGAGTGCACCAGCCCCGCGACCGGAGAGCGTGCGCCGCTCCTCACGTTGGTCATGGTGCGCGCGATGGTGCCGGTGACCGCGATGCCGCCGAAGAGCGGTGCGGCGAAGTTGGCCATGCCCTGCGCCAGCAGCTCCTGGTTGGGATCGTGGCGATCGCCGATGAGGCCGTCGGCCACGCGCGCGCACAGGAGCGACTCGATCGCGCCCAGCAGCGCGATGGCGATCGAGGGCGCGAGCAGGTTCTGCGCCGTGGCCCAGTCGAAGTGCGGCAGCTCCGGCAAGGGAAGCCCGCGGGGAAGCCCGCCGAAGCGCGTGCCGATGGTCTCGACGTGGAGGTTGAACGCCCACACCGCGAACGCGGAGAGCGCCAGCACCACGACGGTGGCCGGCAGCTTCGCGGTCACGAACCTCCAGTTGCCGGGCTTCGCCGATTGCGGCCGCGGCCACGCGACGATGACGAGCAGGCCGCCCAACCCGATCGCGAGCGCCGTGAGGTTCGTGCTGTGCAGGTTCTCCCACAGGACCGCGACCTGCGAGAAGAAATTCGAGGGCATCTTCGGGATCGCGAGGCCCAGGAAGTCGCGTACCTGCGACAGCGCGATGATGATCGCGATGCCGGTCGTGAAGCCGATGACGATGGACACCGGCACGAAGCGCACGAGGGTGCCCATGCGGAAGGCGCCCATCGCGAACAGCAGCACGCCGGCCATCATCGTGGCGATCAGCAGGTTGGCCACGCCGTACTTCTCCGCGATGGCGTACAGCAGGCCCACGAAGGCGCCCGCGGGCCCCGCGATCTGCACGCGCGAGCCGCCGAAGAGCGAGACGAGGAGGCCGCCCACGATGGCGGTGACGATGCCCTGGTCGGGGCGCACCCCCGAGGCGATGCCGAAGGCCATCGCCAGCGGCAGCGCCACCAGCGCCACCGTGATTCCGGCTCCCACGTCGGCGACGAGGTCGTCGCGATGGTACGTTCCGAGGCTCGCCCACAGCCGCGGGCGGAAAGCGAAACGCAGGCGCGGGATCGAGGCCAACTACACGGTGTCGACCGTCGAGTCGAGGTAGTAGCCGGCGCCGCGCTCGGTGCGGATGAGCTTGGGCTGGTTCGGGCTCTCCTCGACCTTGCGGCGCAGCCTCAGGATCTGGACGTCGATCGAACGGTCGTAGATGTCGTCGTGCAGGCGGCTGGATTCGAGCAGCTGGTCGCGCGTGAGGATGCGCCCGGGCGCCTTGAGGAACGCCACCAGCAGCGCGTACTCGCTGTTGGTGAGCTCGACGTTGCGGCCGTCGGGGCCGCGCAGCTTGCGTGTGCCGGTGTTGAGCTCCCAGCCCTTGAAGCGGTAGGCGCGCACCGTCTCGCCGCGGCGGGTGGCGCGCTTCTGCTCGGTGCGGCGCAGGACCGCCTTGATGCGCGCGAGGAGCTCGCGCTGGCTGAAGGGCTTGGTGACGTAGTCGTCGGCGCCGAGCTCGAGGCCCATCACGCGGTCCACCTCTTCCTTGCGGCCGGTGAGGATGATGATCGGCAGGTCGAGCGATTCGCGCAGGCGCCGGGCGATGGCCAGCCCGTCCTCGTCCGGGAGCTTGAGGTCGAGGATGACGAGATCCACGATCTCGGCGGCGAGCACGCGATCCATGTCCGCACCGGTCTCGGCTACCGACACCTGGAAGTCGTTCTCGGTGAGGTATTCCCTGATGAGGTCGCGAATCGCGACATCGTCGTCGACGACGAGGATATGGGCTTCCACAGCGGGCGTCGGTTGTCCTTTTGGGGCATTTTACGCCCGAAAGGCCTTAGAATCCGTGTGGGCTTATCGACATGAACGCCACGACCACTCCGCTGCCGGCGTCCACCGTTCCGATGCGGCGGACCGTCGCGCTGGTCGGGTTCGCCATCGTCTACTACGCGCTGGCGGCGTACGCGGCCAGCCTGCCGCTGCACCAGCGTGTCCCGCTCTTCATCTGGCCCGCGCACGGCCTGGCGCTCGGCACGCTGCTCGTCGTGCCGGCACGCCAGTGGCCCGCCTTCCTCGCGCTCATCGTCGCCGCCACGCTCGGCGTGGGCTTCACCTCGTCCGTGCCCTGGAGCGCCACGATCGTGACCGCGATCGTCAACGCCGCGCAGCCGCTGCTGGTCGCGGCGGGCCTGCGGCGCCTCGCCGGCCCGCGCGTGCAGATCGACACCGTGAAGGGGCTCGCCTCGTTCCTCATCGGCATGCTGCCGCTGGTGGCGGCGATCTCGATCCTCGACGCGTCCTACTCCTACCTGCGCTTCGACGCGCCGTTCCGCGAGCGCTGGTCGGTCACCTTCGTCTCGACCCTGCTCGGCATGCTGGTGCTGTCGCCGCTCATGCTCGCGTGGAGCCGGCCCGGCTACTCGGACGCGATGGAGGAGGCGAGGACGCGGATGCCCGAGCTCATCGTCCTCTACCTCGGGCTCATGTTCACCACCGCCTGGGTGTTCTCGACGCGCCCGCAGGGCGGAGGCTTCGTGCCGCCGCTCGCGTACCTGTGCGCGCCGTTCCTCATCTGGGCGGCGCTGCGATTCGGCCTGCGCGCGGCGACACTCGGCCTCGCCATGTTCGGCCTCATCGCCTACTGGTACACGGGCACGGGGATCGCCGCGTTCGCCGTTCCGGGTGGCGCGCCCGACATCAAGGCGCTGCTGAACCTGCAGGCGTTCCTTGCCACCATCGTCATCACGACGCTCTTCTCGGCGGCGCTGCACGTGGAACGCGAGGAGGCGACGCGGGAAACCGCGGCGTGGCGATCCCGCCACGAGCGGGTCATCCGGGCGAGCGCGAGCCTGCTCTACGAGTTCGACCCCGTCGGCGGCCAGGTGGTGTGGGATGGCGACACGCGCAGCGTCCTGGGGACGAGCGCCGAGCAGGTCTCCACCGTTCGCCAGTGGATGGCGCGCGTGCATCCCGACGACCGCCCGCGGCTGAAGGGATTGCGCCAGCAGCTCGTCCAGGGCGAGATCTCGCACATCACCATCGAGTACCGCTTCCGGCGCGACGACTCGGAGTACATCACCGTCGGCGTGAACGCCTACCTCGTGGGCGACCCCTCGAGGGACAAGGAAGGCCGCAAGGTGATCGGGTTCGTGAAGGACGTCTCGGAGAAGGTGCGCGCGGAGGAAGAGCGGCTGCGCCTCGAGGCGCAGCTCAAGCAGGCGGAGAAGATGCAGGCCGTGGGCCACCTCGCCGGCGGCATCGCGCACGACTTCAACAACATCCTCGGCGCCATCCTCGGCTACGGCGAGCTCGCGCAGGCGAAGGTCAAGGACGGCGACGTGCGCCGCTACCTCGACACCATCATGGACGCGGGCAACCGCGCGAAGGCGCTGGTGACGCAGATCCTCTCGTACAGCCGTGCGGAGGGTTCCGAGAAGATCCCGGTCATCGTGGGGCCGATCGCGCAGGAGGTGTGCGACCTGGTGCGCGGTTCCTCGCCGCTGTCGATCGAGGTCACCTGCCGCATCGAGGATGCCGAGGCCGCGGTGCTGGGCGATCCCACGCGCCTTCACCAGCTCCTCATGAACCTCTCCACCAACGCCATCCACGCGATGGACGGCGGCGGCAAGCTCGACATCTCGGTGTCGCGCGAGGAGATCCGCCAGCCGCGCCAGGTGCGCACCGGCGAGATCCCGCCCGGCGACTACGTGGTGGTTGCGGTAAAGGATTCCGGCCATGGCATCGCGCCCGAAGTCATCAACCGCATCTTCGAGCCTTTCTTCACCACCAAGCCCGCGGGCCGGGGCACCGGATTGGGATTGGCGCTGGTGCACGCGGTCGTGGTCGAGCACAAGGGCTACCTCGAGGTGAGGAGCGAGCTGGGGCAGGGCACCCAGTTCACGGTCTGGATGCCGCAGATCCGCGCCGAGATCGGCCCGGTCGAGGTGCGCCGCGACGAGCTCCCGCGCGGCGAGGGCCAGCAGGTGCTGGTCGTCGACGACGAGCCCGAGGTGCTGGCGGCGCTGGAAGAGATGCTCGCGACCCTGGGGTACGAGCCGTCCGGCTACCGGAACGGACGCGAGGCGCTCGACGCCGTCCGCGCGGATCCCAAGCGCTTCGAGGCGGTGGTGAGCGACGAGGTGATGCCCGAGCTCACCGGCACCCAGCTCGCGATCGAGCTGAGGCGCATCAATCCGACGCTGCCGATCCTGATCGCCAGCGGCTACGGCGGCTCGGGCTTCGAGGCGCGTGCGCTCGCCGCCGGCGTGAACCGCGTCATCAAGAAACCCTACCGGATGAGCGAGATCGCCGAGATCCTCTCCGGCTTCTTCACCCTCGCCTGATTTATTGCAGCGGTAACCAACGCGTAACTGCTCCGTAATCCCCGGCCGTCAAAGTCGGAGCTCACGCCGGAGCCCCGGCCCATAACAATTCCGCAGCCGGGAGACCCGTGGTGCAATCGTTGTCGCGAATCGCAGAGGAACTCGTCCGTTCCGGGCGCGGGGACTCGGTCGCGTGGCAGGGCCGGACGCTCACCACGCATTTCCAGCCGATCTATTCCGTGGGCGAGGCGAGCTGCGTGGGCTACGAGGCGCTGGTGCGCGCGAGCGACGCGGCCGGCACCCAGATCCGGCCCGACAAGCTCTTCCAGCAGGTCTTCGAGGCCGGCGACGGCGTGCTGCTCGACTGGATCTGCCGCGCGATGCACCTGCGCAAGTTCGCCACCATCGACCCGGGCGACCGCCAGCTCTTCATCAACGTGCATCCCGAGGCGGCGGTGAAGGAAGCGTCGTCGGCCAAGGACTTCGCCGAGATCGTCCGCTTCTACGGCCTCACCCCCGACCGCGTGTGCGTGGAGATCCTCGAGGGCGCGTGCGCCGACGAGGGGCTGCTGCGCGAAGCGGTCGCCGCGTATCGCGGCATGGGCTGCGACATCGCCATGGACGACTTCGGCATCGGCCGCTCCAACTTCGACCGCATCGTGAAGCTTCGCCCCGACGTGGTGAAGATCGACCGCTCGGTGCTCACCGACGCGGTGGGCGACCGCAAGGCGCGCGCGATGCTGCCCGCGATCATCGAGCTGCTGCACGAATCGGGCGCCGAGGTCGCCATCGAGGGCATCGAGAGCGGCAACGAGGCGCTGCTCGCCATGGACTCGGGCGCCGACCTGCTGCAGGGATTCCACTTCGCGGCGCCAAGCGCCGTGCCGCCGGACACCCCGCTCACGCAACGCATCCTCGGCGAGCTGCTGCGCATGCGCGGCGCGCGCCTGGCCGCTGTCGGCGCCGACTGACACGCCGCGCGGGAACAACCGCGCCCGGCCGGAGGTCTTTCCTGGTACGCCAAGGAGACCTTCATGAGCGCCGTCCCGCAATCCCCGCAGAAAAAAACTCCCCTCACCGACGTGAAGACCCTGCGCGAGCAGGCGCGAAAGCATGTCGACGAGGGGGCCGTCACCGAAAGCTACGGCGCCAACAAGGAGAAGGTGCTGCAGCTCCTCAACGAAGCGCTGGCGACCGAGCTCGTCTGCGTGCTGCGCTACCGGCACGACTACTACATGGCGCGCGGGATCCATTCGCAGGCCGTGGCGACCGAGTTCCTGGAGCACTCGACCCAGGAGATGGAGCACGCCGACCGGATCGCCGAGCGCATCGTGCAGCTGGGCGGCGAGCCCGACTTCAATCCCGACGCGCTCACCGGGCGCAGCCATGCCGAGTACCGGATCGGCCGCACGCTGCAGGATGCGATCAAGGAGAACCTGGTCGCCGAGCGAATCGCGATCGACAGCTATCGCGAGATGGTGCAGTACATCGGCGACAGCGATCCCACGACGCGCCGGATGCTCGAGGACATCCTCGCCGTCGAGGAAGAGCACGCCGACGACCTTGCCGACCTGCTGCAGGACGCCGGGAAGCGGCAATAGCGAAAAAAAAGGGCCCCGGCACTGGCCGGGGCCCGATCAACAAAGGAACTTGGTGTCAGCGCGCCGCGCGGCGGTCGCGGCGGGGAAAGGTCGACTCGGCGGCACGCCGCGAACCGGCAAGCGACGCTTCCAGCTGGCCCAGCAGCTGCTCGCGGCGGCCCGCGATGCGCAGCCACGGATCGTGCGTGACGCGGCCCCAGCTCTCGAGGGCCCAGCCTTTCATCGAGCGGATGTGGCCGTTGATCTGTTCGGTGTTCATTCGTGCGTCTCCTGTCGGTCGATCCGGTCGGCTACATCCAGCGGCTGCGTTCGCGCGCGGATATTTTCTGCAGGCGCGCGGTCAATACGGCACGGTGGACCGCCATGCAGTCGGCGGCGGCAGCGTCCGAGGGGTTGCGCGCGCAGAGAAGGTCTTTCGCCACCGGAGCGGATTCCTCGATGACGAGCACGTTCGTGGTGCCGAGGGAGATTTCCTGGTCGGCAGGATCTTCCGCAGCCAAGCCCATGGGCAGGCAAGCGGCGAGGCCTATTGCGAGGAGTTTCTTCATATGGCCGGCTCCCTATGTCGTCCGTCCATATTGAAGACCCCGGGAAAGCGGGGGAGTCGGACGGATAGGGAACCCGCCTAGGATTCCTCTGATACCGCCGTCGGAATGCTCCTACAGTGAAAATTGCGCATTCCGGCCGCCGCCAATTCCTTCTTTCCACTGGCAAAAGTGCCTCGAATCGGGGGCTCGCTGGGCATACGCTGGGGTGATGTTTTTTCGACCCTAGCCCGCGGCCCCCGGCCGCGTGCCCTCGCGGGCGCCCCCGGGCGCCCGTCTTTTTTCGCCAGCGTGAATAATTCACGGACGGGGTTTTCCCGCCGCCGCTAGACTTGGCCGTGCTGGGGAGATGACAACCAAAAGAAGGGGCCCATGAATCCGGCCAGCGGACATCCGCGTCGAGCGACGGCGGAGGCGCCTTGAAGCGCCCCCGCGCCGGCCTTTTCTTCAAGTACTTCGCGTTCATCGGCCTGCTGGTGAGCGCGGGCCTGGTGGCGAGCGGGGCCATCGGCCTGTACTTCTCCTACCAGGAGACGCGCAACTCGCTCGTGAGCCTGCAGCGCGAAAAGGCGCTCACTGCCGCGGTGCGCATAGAGCAGTTCCTGCGCGACATCGAGAGCCAGCTCGGGTGGACCACGCTGCCGATGGTCACGCCGAACCAGGAGCCGATGGAGGCGCGGCGCCTGGACTTCCTCAAGGTGCTGCGGCAATTGCCCGCGGTGACCGAGGTCACGCACCTGGACGGCAAGGGGCGCGAGCAGCTGATGGTCTCGCGCCTGGCCATGGACCGCGTCGCCGCCGGCACCGACTTCTCCGCCGACCCGCGCTTCGTCGAGGCGCGCAAGAGCCGCACCTGGTTCGGGCCGGTGTACTTCCGCAAGGAGACCGAGCCCTATATGACGATCTCGATCCCCGAGGCGCGCGACCGCCCCGGCGTGACCGCGGTCGACGTGAACCTCAAGTTCATCTGGGACGTGGTCTCGCGCATCCGCATCGGGCAGAAGGGGCTCGCGTACGTGGTGGACGACAAGGGCTTCCTCGTCGCGCATCCGGACATCAGCCTGGTGTTGCGCAAGGTGAATCTGTCGAACCTGCCGCAGGTGAAGGACGCGCTCGCCGCGAAACCCGACGCGCTCTGGAACGAGCCCGCCGAGGCGCGCGACGTGAACGGCGAGCGCGTGCTGTCGGC
>Ga0068858_100005380_pt1 | contig 12549 bp, 7 predicted proteins | sample KBSSwiS12_FD_66589 | JGI IMG/M metagenome (GOLD analysis project Ga0068858, IMG submission 66589) | Switchgrass rhizosphere microbial communities from Kellogg Biological Station, Michigan, USA - KBS Switchgrass S1-2 | ecosystem: Host-associated > Plants > Roots > Rhizosphere > Soil ... | reverse complement strand
GCCATACAGCACCGTATTCCCAATCAATATGTTCTTCTCCGGAGGGAACGTAGAATTCCGCGGCGGATACACAATCAGCTTGCCGCCCGAAAGCCCCTTGCCCGCGTAATCGTTGCTGTCCCCTTCAAGCTCCAGCGTGACGCCGTGCGCCAGAAACGCCCCAAAGCTCTGCCCGGCCGATCCCGAAAACGTAAAATGAATCGTCTCCGCAGGCAACCCCGCGCCGCCGTACTTGCGCGCGATCTCGCCCGAGAGCATCGCGCCCACCGTGCGATCCACATTGCGAATCGGCAGTTTGAAATCTACTGCCGTGCCGTTCTCCAGCGCCGGCTTCGCCAGCTCAATCAGCCGGTTATCCAGCGCCGCCACCAGACCGTGATCTTGCTTAATGGTGCAGCGCCGGCTCACACGCCCCGGTACCGGAGGCGTAAACAGCAGTTGCGAATAATCCAGCCCCTTCGCCTTCCAGTGATCGAGCGCCGGACGCATCTCAATCAATTCCGTGTGCCCGATCATGTCGCTCATCTTCTTAAAGCCCATCTTCGCCATCCACTGGCGAATCTGTTCGGCCACGAAGAAGAAATAATTGATTACGTTCTCCGGAGTCCCCGTAAACTTCTTGCGCAGCGCCGGATCCTGCGTGGCGATGCCCACAGGGCAAGTGTTCAGATGGCACTTGCGCATCATGATGCAGCCCATCGACACTAGCGGAGCCGTCGAGAAACCAAATTCCTCCGCCCCCAGCAGCGCCGCGATCACCACATCGCGCCCCGTTTGCAGCTTGCCGTCGGTCTGCACAATGATGCGGCTGCGCAGGTCGTTCATGACGAGCACCTGCTGCGTTTCCGCCAGCCCCAGTTCCCAAGGAATCCCCGCATGCCGCAGCGAAGTCAGCGGCGAAGCCCCAGTCCCGCCGTCGTATCCACTAATCAGTACGACATCCGCGTGAGCCTTGGCCACACCCGCAGCCACCGTTCCCACGCCCACTTCAGCGACCAGCTTCACCGAAATGCGAGCCTTCGGATTCACATTCTTCAAATCGTAAATCAACTGCGCCAGGTCTTCGATCGAATAAATGTCATGATGCGGCGGCGGTGAAATCAGCGGCACGCCCGCGATCGAATGCCGCACGCGCGCAATCACCTCATCCACCTTGTGCCCCGGCAACTGCCCGCCCTCGCCTGGCTTCGCACCTTGTGCGATTTTGATCTGCAACTCGTCCGCGTTCACCATGTAATTGGTGGTGACGCCAAACCGCCCCGACGCCACTTGTTTCACGGCACTGCGCGCCCAATCTCCGTTAGGGCGCCGCTCAAACCGCGCCTCATCCTCGCCGCCCTCGCCCGTATTCGAGCGCCCGCCCATGCGGTTCATCGCAATCGCCAGCGTCTCGTGCGCCTCTTTGCTGATAGACCCGAACGACATCGCACCCGTCGCAAAGCGCTTGACGATTTCCGTGGCCGGCTCCACCTGCTCGATGGGCACAGATTTTTTCGCCGTCTTCAACTCCATCAACCCGCGCAGCGTGCACAGATCGCGATTCTGTTTATCGATCAAATCCGTGTATTCCTGGAACGTCTCGAAGCTCTGATTGCGCACCGCGTGCTGCAGCTTCGACACCGACAGTGGATTCAACAAATGAAACTCGCCGCGCACCCGGTATTGATAAGCACCGCCCGGATCGAGTTCCGTCTCCGACTGCGTGAACGGCTTATAAGCGTGCGCATGCTTCATCTGCGCCTCGCGCGCCAGTACTTCGAGGCCCACGCCTTCAATGCGCGAGGAAGTCCCCGTGAAGTATTTGTCGATCAGACTCTGATTCAGCCCGATCGCCTCAAACACCTGAGCGCCGCGATAACTTTGCAGCGTCGAGATCCCCATCTTCGAAAAGACTTTCAGCAGTCCCTTGTTAATCGACTTCTTAAAGTTCTTCAGCGCCGTCTCAAACGTGACTTTGGCAAGCCGCCCGCGCTGCACCATGTCTTCCAGCGTCTCGATCGCCAGGTACGGATTCACCGCGCTCGCGCCATAGCCGATCAGCAGCGCGAAATGCATCACCTCGCGCGGCTCGCCCGATTCAATAATGAGCGCCACCTGCGTCCGCGTCCGCTCCCGCACCAAATGATTGTGCAGAGCCGTCAACGCCAGCAGCGAAGGCACCGGAGCGAAATCTTTATCTACGCCGCGGTCGCTCAAAATCAAAATACGATAGCCATCGCGAATCGCCTGATCCGCGCGCCGGCAAATTCCATCCAGCGCGCGTTCCAGCCCGCCCTCACCGTCAGCGACCCGATAAAGAGTCTGGATGGTAGTCGCCAGAAAATCGCCCCAGCTCACGCGCCGCAGCTTTTCCAGATCCAGATTCGTCAGGATCGGATGCGGCAGCTTCAGCGTGTGGCAATGCATCGGCGTCTCTTCCAGAATGTTGCGCTCCGTGCCGATGTAGCTGGTCAATGACATCACCAGTTCTTCGCGAATGGGATCGATCGCAGGATTGGTGACCTGCGCGAACAGTTGCTTGAAATAGTGGAACAGCGATTGCGGCCGGTCCGACAGGCACGCCAGCGGCGTATCGACGCCCATCGATCCGACGGGCTCCTCACCGTTGGTCGCCATCGGCGCCAGAATCATCTTCAAGTCTTCGTCGCTATACCCGAACGCCCGCTGCCTGGTCAGCACCGTCTCCGGATCGAATCCGTAAACCCGCGGCGGCTGCGGCAATTGTTCGAGCGTGAGTTGTTTTTCCTTCAACCACTCGCCGTAAGGCTGCCGCGAAGCCAGCATGTGTTTGATCTCTTCGTCGGGAACGATGCGATGCTCTTCCAGATTCACCAGCAGCATGCGCCCCGGCTGCAGCCGTCCCTTGTATTGGACTTCCTCCGGCTTAATCGGCAGCACGCCGGTTTCCGACGCCAGAATCAATTCGTTGCTGGTGGTCACCATGTACCGCGCCGGACGCAGCCCATTGCGATCAAGCGTCGCCCCCAGCCATTTGCCATCCGTAAACGCCACCGCCGCAGGACCATCCCACGGCTCCATCAGCGACGCGTGATATTCGTAGAACGCCCGCTTGTCGTCGGGCATCGTCGTGTCGGCGTCCCAAGCTTCCGGGATCAGCATCGCCATCACATGCGGCAGCTCGCGCCCCGCCAGCGTCAGCATCTCGACCGCGTTATCGAGTGAAGCGGTGTCGCTGCCGCCCGGACGAATCACCGGGAACGTTTTGGACAAATCTTCGCCAAACAGATCCGACCGCAACACCGACTCCCGCGCGTTCATCCAGTTCACGTTGCCGCGAACAGTATTGATCTCCCCGTTATGGCAGATCATGCGGTAAGGATGCGCCAGCTTCCAAGTGGGAAAAGTGTTCGTCGAAAAGCGCTGGTGCACCATGCACAGCGAGCTCTTGGCCAGCGGATCGGCCAATTCCAGATAGAAGTCGGAAATCTGCGGCGCCAGCAGCAGCCCTTTATAGATGATGACCCGCGAGGACATCGACGGCACGTAGAAAAATTCGTTGCCGTCGAACTCGCTCGCCGCCACTTCCATCTCAGCGCGCCGGCGGACTACATACAGTTTCCGCTCGAATTCGTCCTGCGTCAGGGGCTGGCCGTCCGCGCCCTCGCCCTTTTGAATGAAAATCTGCTCGATATAAGGTTGCGTCGCGCGCGCCTGGCGCCCAATGGCATCGCCGTGCAGCGGCGTGTCACGCCACCCCAGAACCGTCAGGCCTTCTTCGCGAGCAATGCGTTCGACAATCCCCTCGCACAGCAGCCGCTGGGCATTTTCCACCGGCAGAAACATCATGCCCACGCCGTACTCGCCCGGCTCCGGCAGCGTGAAGCCCAACTTCGCACACTCCCGCGCAAAAAAATCATGCGGGATCTGGATCAACACGCCCGCGCCATCGCCCGTTTCCGGATCGCATCCGCAAGCCCCGCGATGCGTCAGATTGATCAGAATCTGGATGCCTTTTTGCACGATTTCGTGGGTTTTGCGGCCATCCAGATTCACCACGAAGCCCATGCCACAGGCATCGTGCTCATGACGCGGGTCATAGAGTCCCTGTTTTTCGGGAGGGTAGGGCATGGTTCAGAATACCTTAGACGACAATATCACGTCAACAGAATTTATAGCCTTGCAATATTAGCCAAGGTGATGTTACGATAGCTTCCAGTGGACTACGAGAACCTAAAACTCTTCAGAGATATCGCTCAAACGAGGAGCTTCAGCCGCGCCGCCGCCATGAATCAGGTCAGCCAGTCGGCCGCCAGCCAGCACGTCCAGGACCTGGAACGGACGCTTGGTATTATTCTACTCGACCGGTCAACCCGACCACTGGTGGTCAATTCGGCCGGTCAGTTGTACAGCGATTTCTGCCGTGACGTGCTGCGCCGCAAAGAAGAATTCGAGGTCGCGCTGCATCAGTTAAAGCACGATGTCGACGGCACCGTGAAGATCGCCGCTATCTATTCGGTAGGCTTAAGCGAGATGGCGCAGCTAGAGGACGAGTTCTCCCGCCGCCAGCCAAAAGCGCATCTCGAAGTGGAATACTTGCGCCCCGAAAAAGTATATTCCGCCGTTCTGGCCGATCAAGCCGATCTCGGCCTAGTCAGCTATCCCGAGCCTAGCCGCGAAATCACCGTGATCCCCTGGCGCCAAGAAGAAATGGTGCTCGCCGCCGCGCCCGATCATCCGCTAGCCAAGCGCGGCCGCGTGAAACTGGAAGATCTCAACGGCGTCGATTTCATCGGTTTCGATGAAGACCTGCCCATCCGCCGCGAAGTCGACCGCTTCCTCCGCGAGCACGAAATCGAGGTGACGCAAACCCTGCATTTCGACAACCTGCAAATGATCAAGGAAGCCGTAGCGCACCGCACCGGCGTCAGCATCCTGCCCGCCCGCATCTTGCGCGACGAAGTGTCGCAGGGCCGGTTAGCCGCGATTCCCCTAGCAGCGTCCGAACTCTACCGCCCGCTAGGCATCATTCATCGCAAGAAAAAACGCTTCCACGCCGCCGCGCAGGCGTTCCTAGAACTCCTCCGCGAGCCCGAATTTAAAGCGGCCTGAAGCGAGCTACTGGGGCGGTGTATTTTGAGCATCCATGATCAGGCGGTTCAATAACCTCGCTTGGTCGCTAAGATGCGAGTACTCAGTAAATAGGGTTAAGTTCTTTTTCTTTCCCGTGGATAGTTGAAGTCTCAGCGCATTTCCTTTGCGCGTTTTCCACTCGAAAATTCTGGATATTTCCCGCACCCGATAATGTTTCGCGAAGACAAGTGGACCGAGCCTCCGCTTGACTTCGAGCACGTCCGATTCACTGTGCATGTTAATTGTAGATTCCGTCGAACCGTACAGTGCGAAACATAGGAAAAGAGCGCACACAGAGAAGACAACAAAACTCCACGTTCCTTCAAATTTCAACTGTGTTTGCACCGCAACATCAACAATAGTTAGGACTCCAAAGACAAGGAATACGGTCGCGAAAAGATAATGTGGTTCCTCCCGAAGGACCAGCCGCTTCTCAGTCTGCTCGATCGTTTGGAGGGACTCACGAACTAAAATAGATCGGCGCACTCACTCAATTGCATTCACAACGCCCCGCAAGCGTCCCTTCAAAGTAGCCTAGTAGCGCAGCACCGCGGCGATGGCTCCGAAGCCTGGCAATTCTTTTCCTGGATAGGCGAATACATCGGCGCCGGTGCGCAAACCTTCGACTACAGCGGCGTTGATGGTTTCCTCCGGAGCGCCTTCTTCAGCCACGAAGATTTGCCGCACGCGGCCTTCATTGGCCGCTATGAAAACTCCATCTGCGTCTCCGGCGATTTTGTCGCGGATTTCGGGCAACGCTTTCAGCGCGCGCTCCGCGGCCAAACGATACTCCCGCAGCGCTCCGGCGGCGGCGTGCCTCGCCACTTGATCGAGCGAGGCGTGCTCCGCGTTGCCGTGGCATTCCGACTCGAAAATGTGCGAATACTTGGCCGTCTTGCGGTAAAGCGACAACTCCTCCTGTACGCCCGCCAGGAACAGCGGCTCGCCGTTCAGCGTCTCCTTGAGACCGCGATCCACCAATCCGAAGAAGTGCCGCAGATGGACGGCGTCCGAGTCGCGATCGCCGGAGCTGGCGAAGCGTACTCCGCGTAGCCCGCCTACCGAAGGGCCAGCCGCGGAGTGGCTGTCCATCGTGTGCTCGGGCTCGTCAAACGCACTCGCCGCTTCGAGACTCGGCGGCACCGCGGCCGGCAGCGCCAGCTCTTCGACGCGTCCGTCCGCGTAGCGGAACAAGCGAAGTCGGTTCCGGCTCACCCCCAGAACGAAAAACCGGCTGGGGATCATCGCGGCGGTCAAGAGTGGCAGCAGATCGAAGCGGTCCCCGACTATGACGGCATCGGCGCGCACACCCGGGGTCTCGTAAGAGGCCGTAAAACCCGGGGCGCAGAACAGGGTGACGCCCGGGCCGCCGTGCCCGTTGTCCAAAGTGCCGGCAATCAGGTCCAAAGCTGCGGCCATTTCGCCGGTCTCCGGACGGTTCAAATGACCCAGTTGATCGGCGGCGGTTTGCGCCAGATGCCGCAGATGCGCATGCCGACTCCCGCCACCCGCTCCCGGTTGATATCCCGGAATGCTTACGGTTACGCAAGGTCCGGTGTGCCGCGCGAGCAGCTTAAGATCGTCCATATTCAAGAATTTCGACGTGATGTTGATAGTGGCAGTCATATTGGTTCTCCGCATACACCTGCGCTAGTGCAATGGAAGGGCCGTTCGCATGCACGTATACTTGCAGCAAGAGGCAAAGCACATGTTCAAGGTTGGCGTTTGGTTCGCGGCGGTAGCATTCTGCGGCGCCCTGTTGTGGGCGCAGGACACTACCAAGAGACCGGCGGAAGTGAAACTGATTGTTTCCATCCAGGGCAAGGATTTGTTTAAGTCCTACTGCGCTTCCTGCCATGGGCTGGATGCCAAGGGCAAGGGTCCGATGGCGGGGTCGCTTAGAGTTCCGCCGTCCGATCTGCGGCGCATTTCGATCCGTAATCACGACACCTTCCCCCTGATGCGCGTGGAGAAGATCATCGCGGGGGAGGAATTGACGACCGGACACGGCTCGAGCGAGATGCCGGTGTGGGGACCCATTTTCTCGCGGGTAACAAGCGACGTGGACTTGGGGCGTGTGCGGATCGACAACCTGGCCCGCTACCTGCGCGATATTCAGGATATGAAGTGATCCACCGCGGAAAAACTCAATTGACCAGCACGTTGGTGGTGTGTTCGCGCTCGCGCACTACTCGCGAAGATGCGCTCGCTTGCTCGCGGTGCGAATGCTTTTCGGAATACATGCGGCGGTCCGCCACCGAAAGAAGTTCTTCGGCGTCGGCGCCGTCTTCGGGGTAATACGCGGTGCCGATGCTGATGCTCAAGAGATCGCCCGAAAACATTTCATGTGACACCTGAGAGATCACGGTGCGCAATTGTTCGAATCTGGCGCTGAGTTCGCCCGCGCGTGCGCCCGGCATCACCAATACGAATTCATCGCCGCCCATGCGGGCCACCAAGTCGTATTCGCGGCACACTGATTTCAGTCCGGCGCCGATGGCGCGCAGAACGCGGTTGCCTTCGAGGTGCCCAAAGCGGTCGTTGACTTGTTTGAAGCCATCGAGATCCATGGTCAGCACCGTCATCGGCTGCTTGCTGCGGCGGCTGCGCGATAACTCGGCATCCAGTTGCAGGAACAAGGAGCGGGCGTTCGGCAATCCGGTGAGATAGTCGGTGGTGGCCGAAGTCTCGGCCTGCCGGTAGCGCAGCGCGTTCTCAATCGACAGCGCAATCTTGGCGTTGATCGCCAGCAGAATGCGCAGGTGATCTTTGGTGAAGGCATCGCGGTCGGAGTGATACAGAGTCAGCACTCCTACAACGCCTCCACTTCCTTCGAGCGGTACGGCCAGTGCCGAGCGCAGCGCCGAAAACTTTGTGGGATCGCTCAGATATCCGGACTCGACCGATGGATTCCCGTTGAGAATCGCTTTGCGGTTTTCCGCCACCCAACCGGACAATCCTTGGCCCACTGGAATCTGCAGGGAAGAGAACAAGCGGAAGTCATCGCCCGACACGAATTCGGGCATCAAAATTCCGCCGCGCTGAACCCAGATCGCGAGGCCGTGATGCGGCACGATGCGGCGCAGGCGCACGCCCAGCAGTGATAATGTTTCGTCCAAGCTGAGCGAATTGCCCAAATCCTGAGAAATCTCAAACAGCGCTTGGACTTCTTGCCGCGCCGCGCCGATCAGGCTCAGGAAGTCGCTGCGTTGCCCCGCCGGAGCGCCGGGAGCGGCAGGTGCTGGGGTGCTGGGCGCGGCGGCTTCAAACCCGGCTGCCGGGGCCAGGCCGCGCTCCACTTTAATGTCTTTCGAGAGCTTGGCGGGATCGTTGTCGCGGGGGGCCTTGGCTTTTTTCTCGAGCGCCACGTAGTGCTTTGAGAGTGCTTCCACCACGCGCGGATCGAACGAGGTGCCAGACTCCTTTTGCACCACTTTCATGGCTTCGTCGAGCGGCAAGGCGCGCCGGTATTGGCGGTCCGATGCTAACGCGTCCAGGCAATCGACGGCCGCCAGAATGCGCGCGCCGATGGGAATGTCCTCGCCTTTGAGGCCGTGCGGATAGCCGCTGCCGTCCCATTTTTCGTGATGCGCGCGCACGATGGGCACCACCGGATAGGGGAACTGCACGCGCTCCAGAATTTCGGCGCCGACGATGGGATGAATCTTCATCTTGTCGAACTCTTCCGGGGTCAGGCGGCCGGGTTTGGAAATGATGTGTTCGGGCACGGCCAGCTTGCCGATGTCGTGCAGAATCGAAGCGGCTTGCAGCGCCTGCTGTTCTTCCGGCGTAAGGCCCAGTTCGCGGGCGAGCTCGCGCGCGTAAACCTGGACGCGCGCCAGGTGATCGTGCGTGGTGTCGTCCTTGGCTTCGATGGCCAGCGCCAGCGCTTCGATGGTGCGCAGGTGCAGCGCCGACACGGCTTCCAAGTGATCGCGCTCATTATCCACGCGTGCGGCGTAAAGGCGGTACGAGCGGAACACCAAGTACAAGACGGGACCGGTCAAAAGCACCGTGGGCCAGCCTGCCAGTTGCACCGCAAAACTGGCGAGCTGAGCCACGGCGGCTCCTCCCAAATAATAGGGCAGCGACCAGAAGTAGCCTTCGCGCCATACCGACCAAACTGAAATTTCCTCGGCCATCGACACGGCCACAGCGACAGGAACCGTATTCAATATGAAGAAGGCGCTCGCGGCAAGAGCCAGCCGGATCGCCTCCTGTGCGTGATTCGCCAGCATCCACGGCGAGTGGTAAATCCACGTGGCCGTCGCGGCGGCCAGCGCCATGGTGGCGACATTGAAGGCAATCTGCTCCAGGCCGGGGCGGCGCTGCTGATTCCAGAAACACTGGACTAGCGCGACGGTTGACGCCAGAACCACCGTCTCCGATGCCGTGAGCTCCACTACGCCGAAGAGCGCGAACAAAAGACTCAACGAGAGCGGGCTGGCTACCGCGGGAACCGTGAAACGAATCCCGCAGGACAAAACGGCGATCGCCAGGAAGCCGGCGAATTTGAAGAGGTCCGGCGAGTTCCAGCCAACTGCCGCCTGGCCGAGCGCGGCGGCGCCCAGCAGGAACAGGAACCCGATATAGAAGCGCACTCGATTAGGGAGGCGCGGTTCTTCGGCAGTCATATCCACTAGTGCTGCGGATGCACGTGGGTAGCCACGAGTACCGAAGAATAGGGGCTTATATTTCAATCAGTTGGCGGAGCGGTCCTGGCCTTGGTTGGACAAAGTGGCAGGGGCGGGAGCACGTCATGCGACAAAGTGTCCCAATTTCAGGGGTGGATTTCTCAGGTGGACTAAGGTGTTTGGTCGAGGGCACTACGACGCTATTGCTGGCCAAATGGAATCGGAGCCATGCAGACCACAACGTTCCTGGGAATGGAAGCGGTGATCGAGAGCGAGCAGATCCGTGCGCTGCTCGGGACCATCGAACGCGTGGCGCGCTCGCAGGCCACGGTTTTAATCACCGGAGAAAGCGGCAGCGGCAAGGAGCTGATCGCGCGCGCGGTACATCATTATTCGGCGCGCTCGCACAAGCCTTGGGTGGATCTGAGTTGCGCGGCGCTTCCCGAGCACCTGATTGAAAGCGAGCTGTTCGGTTACGAAAAAGGCGCGTTCAGCGGCGCCGATACTGCGAAGCCCGGCTTGTTTGAGATGGCCACCGGCGGAACGATTTTCCTGGATGAGATCGGGGAGCTGGATCCGCGCATGCAGGTGAAGCTGCTGCGGGTGCTGGATTCGGTGGCGTATTACCGGTTGGGCGGCACGAAAAAAGTATCGGTGGATGTGCGCGTGGTGGCGGCGACGAATCAGGATTTGGAAAAGGCGGTGGCGGAGGGGCGCTTCCGCGGCGATTTGTATCATCGCCTGGCGCAGTTCACTTTGCAGGTTCCACCGTTGCGGGAGCGGGTGGCGGATATTGCGCCGCTGGCGCGGTATTTCCTGGCGCAACAGGATCCGCAGTTGAGCTTTGCGGCGTCGGCGATTGCGGTGCTGGAAGCGCAGCAATGGCCGGGCAACATTCGTGAGTTGCGTAATGTGATCACGAAGACGGCGGTCCTGGCGCCGAGGGACGAAATTTCCGCGGGCGATCTGGCGTTTACGGTGGCAGCGCACGATTCCGGGGTGACGGCGAAGACCAACAATTTGGAATCTATGGAGAAGCGCGCGATTCTTGAGGCGCTCACGGCTAGCGGCGGGCATCAGCAGAGAGCGGCGGCGCAACTGGGGATCTCGCGGCGGACGTTGAACCGGAAATTGAAAGTGTATCGGCCGGAGGCAATGGGGGCACGAGTTTCGGCATGAGTATCTCGGTTTCTATTGCTGAAAAACGGCGGGAGGCGCGGCATCCGGGCTCCGGAAACGTGCTGGTGCGGCCGGAGGCGCCGGGGTCGCGGGATATTCAAGGGAAGCTGGTGGATGTGAGCGATAGCGGGTTTCGCATGGCTCACCAGTGCGCGGGGCTCACGGCGGGGCAATATGTGGAGTTCGCGCATGTGGAGGCGCGAGGGCGCGCGCGAGTGGTTTGGACTCGCATCGTGAACCACGCCATTGAGAGCGGATTTGTGGTGGCCTAGCTCTAGTTGCTGCGGGTTTGCTGGACCTTGGGCGCGGAGACGTAGCCGCTGATGAGATCCTTCTTGATGTCGTTGACCACTAGCTCGTAGGGCTGGGTGGCTTTCGACAATAGGAACTGCACGGGCTCGTTGATGGTCTTGTCTTTCTTCTGGACGGTTTTGTCGTCGGCGATTACGCGGATTGTGTAGCGGTTATTCTTGGGGTCGGCCTTTTCGAGCAGCACGGCGATGTCGCCTACTTTTTGCGGAGCTTTGGTTTTGGCCAACTTGAATTCGGTGTAGTTGCGTTCGCCTAGGGCTTTCAGTGCGGCTAGCTCTTTGCCATTGGTGGCGATCAGGCCGCTCTGCACGCCTAAATCGCCTTGCGTAGCTTTCAGGGTGGCGATGGTCTTTTCCAACTCGGAGCGGGTGGCGGCTACGTCGTTTTTGACGTTGCCGACGTCGGTGGAGACTTCGCCGATTCTAGTGTTGGCGGCGACGGCTTGCTCCTTCACCTGACCGACTTCGGTGGATACGGCGGTTACGCGCTGGGCTTGCTCCTGCTGCACCTTCTGCAGATTGGCCGCTAGTTCATCGGCGTGTTTCTCAGCGTCCACCCTGGCTTGGCCGGCGAGCTGATTGGCTTGGCGGCGTGCGGCATCCACTTCGGTCTTCAGGGAATCGACGGAGCGGCGGCTGGTTTGCGTGGTGACGGCCGTCGTCTCATGAATCTTCGAAATCTCATCCAGCAGTTGATCGCGCACCTGCGTCAATTCGGCGCGGGTTTGGCTGACGAGATAAAACAGGTAGCCCGTTGCCGCAATCAGGACGATCACGAGAACCAGCATGACGGACACCTTGGGACCAGAAGAACTCTGGACCACCACGGGTGGCGGCGGTGCGTTAGGATCGCTCGGGTTTGAATCTCCACGGATTGAAAACAAGGGGACTCTCCTTTCCTTCAGTGTATATTACATCGGGCAGTGTATATTACATCGGGCGGCAGCAATGTTTTCTGCATCGTTCATCCCTTCCGGGCGGTGGATGCCGCGGGGCGGGCGAAGTCGAGCGTCTCTTGCTTGGGAACGCCGGGCTCGAAGCAGCGGCGGCAGCGGGCTTCGTACATGCCGGCGGCTCCGACGACGATCAGGTCGTCGGATTCGACCAGGCGCTGGGTGTGTTTGGCGGGGTTGCCGCAGCGCATGCAGATGGCCAGGGTCTTGGTGATGGACTCGGCTAAACACAGTAAGTCCGGCATAGGGGAGAAGGGGCGGCCGAGGAAATCCGTGTCGAGGCCGGCGATGATGACTTGCTTGCCGGTGTCGGCTAGCTGGGCGGTGATGTCGACCAGGTCGGGGCCGAAGAAGTTGGATTCATCGACGCCGATGACTTGG
>Ga0068858_100005374_pt1 | contig 12559 bp, 13 predicted proteins | sample KBSSwiS12_FD_66589 | JGI IMG/M metagenome (GOLD analysis project Ga0068858, IMG submission 66589) | Switchgrass rhizosphere microbial communities from Kellogg Biological Station, Michigan, USA - KBS Switchgrass S1-2 | ecosystem: Host-associated > Plants > Roots > Rhizosphere > Soil ... | reverse complement strand
AGCTCGAGCGCTTCGACATGGCGTCGATCCGGCCCGGCTCGACGCAGGCGGTGCACGTGCTGTCGGAAGCCGAGCGGCTCGCGTTCGCCGACCGCGGCCGTTACGTGGCCGACGACCGCTACGTCGACGTGCCCGTGAAGGGGCTGCTCGACAGGAACTACATCGCGGCGCGCTCGGCGTTGATCCAGCCCGAGAAATCCATGGGCAAGGCCGAGGCCGGCAAGCCCGCGGGCGTGGCGGTCGCGTGGGCCGACGATCCGTGGGACGAGGTGATGGGGACGACGCAGATCTCGATCGTGGACCGCGACGGCAACGCCGTTTCCATGACCACCACCATCGAGTCGTTCTTCGGCAGCCGCATCATGGTGCGCGGATTCCTGCTGAACAACGAGCTCACCGATTTCAATTTCCTGCCGGTGGAAGACGGCGCCGCGGTCGCCAACAGCGTGGCCCCCGGCAAGCGGCCGCGCAGCTCCATGGCGCCCTTCCTCGTGTTCGACGGCAAGACCGGCGCCTTGGACATGACGATCGGCAGCCCCGGCGGCAGCCTGATCATTACGTACGTCACCAAGACGCTCATCGGCATCCTCGACTGGAAGCTCGACGTGCAGAAGGCGATCGACCTTCCGAACAACGGCAGCCGCAACGGGCCGACCGAGATCGAGAAGGGCACGGAACTGGAGAACCTCCAGGCCGCTCTCAAGGCGATGGGGCACGAAGTGCGCGCCATCGACATGACGAGCGGCATCCAGGGCATCCGTCGCGTGAAGGGCGGATGGGAAGGCGGCGCGGATCCGCGCCGGGAAGGCGTGGCGCGCGGGCGCTGAGTCCGCGAGGCCGCCCAAAACAGCAAAACACACAGGAGCGTATTTTGAAGAAAGTCATCTATCCCCTCGTGGCCGCGCTCGCGGTCGGATGCGCGACCGCGCAGGACACCAAGCCCGCCGGGAAGGCCGCCGAGGCCGCCAAGGCCGAATGCACGCCCGCCCCGAAGGAGCTCACGGTGAAGGACCTGGCGAAAGGCTCGGGCGACCCGGTGCAGTTCCGCAGCGCCATCCTCGTCGGCTACACCGGCTGGCTGTACGACCCGTGCGCCAAGGACCACAAGGGCGCGGAGTTCGACTCGTCGAAGTCGCGCCCCACGCCGTTCGGCTTCATGGTCGGCGCCGGCCGCGTGATCAAGGGCTGGGACGAGGGCCTCATCGGCATGCAGAAGGGCGGCAAGCGGCTGCTCGTGATCCCGCCGGAGAAGGCGTACGGCGCCGCCGACAAGCCGAAGATCCCCGCGAACTCGACGCTCGTGTTCGAGGTGGAGCTGTTCGACATCATCTCGCAGCCGCCCGCGCCGAAGAAATGAAGCTCACGAGCTCGAGTTTCGACGACGGGGGCGCCATTCCCGCGCGGTACGCGTTCTGCGCACCGGATGCCTCGAGCCACGTGACGCTTTCGAAGAACGAAAACCCGCAGCTCTCGTGGCGCAACGTGCCCATGGGCACGAAGTCGTTCGCGATCGTCTGCCACGACCCGGATGTCCCGAGCCGTGGCGACGACGTGAACCAGGAGGGACGCGTGGTGCCGAAGTCGCTGCCGCGCGTCGACTTCTTCCATTGGGTGCTGGCGGACCTGCCGGCGTCGGAGGTCGGCGCGCAGGTGGGCGAGTACTCGTCCGCCGTGGTGCCGCGAGGCAAGCCGGGCCCGGCCGCGCCGCACGGCGCGCGCCAGGGGATCAACGACTACACCGGCTGGTTCGCCTCCGACAAGGACATGGCGGGCGACTACTACGGGTACGACGGGCCATGCCCGCCGTGGAACGACGAGATGCCGCACCGCTACGTGTTCACCGTCTACGCGCTCGACGTCGAGCGCCTCACGCTGCCGCAGCGCTTCGGCGGCGCGGACGTGCGCAAGGCCGTCGAGGGCCACGTGCTCGCGCAGGCGGCGATCACCGGCCGCTACACCCTCAACCCCGCCGTCAAGGTCTAGCGCGCGCCATGGTGTCGCGGCGCGCGTTCGTCGGGGGCGGATTGGCGCTCCTCGCCTCTCCGTGGGCCGACGCCGACGAGGCCGCGGCGTGGGAGAAGCTGCGCCGCGGGCATTACGTGATCCTCATGCGCCATGCGTCCACCGAGTCGGGGCTGGGCGATCCCCCGGGCTTCCGCATCGGCGACTGCAAGACGCAACGCAACCTGTCGGAGGCCGGGCGCGACGAGGCGCGCCGCGTGGGCGAGCGCTTTCGCGAGGAGCGGGTGCGAGTTCACAAGGTGTACACGAGCCCGTGGTGCCGGTGCCGCGAGACCGCGATGCTTGCCTTCGGGAAAGCGGAGGACTGGACGCCGCTCTCGTCGACCTTCGACCTGCCCGACCAGGAGAAGGAGTTCACCGAGCGGGTGAAGAAGCGCATCGCCCAGTACGAGCGGCATCCCCCGCCGGCGAGCATCGTCATGGTGACCCACAACGTGAACATCGCGGCGCTCTCGCGCGAGTCGGTGGCGCCGGGCGAGCTGGTGATCATGCGGTCGCAGGGTTGCTGCGATACGCGCATGGTGGAGCGCCTTAAAGTCCCCTAATCCTCGTCGCCCGACCGCAACCACTTTTCGTAGTCGCGGCGGGTCTTCTTGGTGGGGCGGCCCTTGAATCGCGGCTGCGGCAGCGACTTCATCTCCGCGGCGAGCACCGTGCGGCGCGCGCGGCTCTCCTCGGTCTCCTCGAACATCGCGGCGGCCTCCGCCGGCGGGCCGCGGCGCTCGTTGAACCCCTTCACGACGACGCGGTATTCGAAGGGCGGGCGGCGGATCGAGATCTCGTCGCCCACCTTGAGATCCTTCGCGGGCTTGGCGCGATCCGCGTTGACCGACACGCGCCCGCCGTCGATGGCCTCGACCGCCAGCGTGCGCGTCCTGAAGAAGCGCGCCGCCCACAGCCACTTGTCCAGCCTCAACGCAAGGCCACCTCGTGCAGGCTCACCGGCGGCGCGGTGCCGGTATCGAACTCCGCGCCCGCGGTGACGCCGGCCTCGGCGATCGCGGCGGCGCTCTTCGCCTTCGCGTAGATCGTGTACATCGCGCCGAGGGCGAAGTCGCGCCCGGAGCCGATGGCCCAGAAGCGGTCGAACTCGAACACCTCGCGCATCGAGTACACCGCGAAGATCCCGGAAGGGTTCGCGATCATCACCGTCATCTGGCTCGACTCGTACGGATCGTCCTCCTCCTCCTTCGGGTTGAGGAACGCCTCCTCCTTGAGCATCGGGTGGAGCTTGCGGAAGGTCTCGTAGATCGCGGCGCGCCCGTCGAAGTCGAGCTTGTCGTTGCGCTCGAGCAGGTTCTCCAGCACCAGCTGGTGCGCGGCGCTGCCCGCCACGCCGATGAACGAGTCGCGGTACTGCACGATCTTCTGCGGCGAGCGGTCGTAGGCGGGAGCGAGCCGCGTGGTGCCGAAGGTGGTGAGCGAGTCGGCGGCGATGACGGCGCCGGCAGCCTTGCGGACGACGACGATGGTGGTCATGGCTACCTCGGCAGGGCCGCGAGGAAGTCGCGGCGCTCGTCCTCCGAATCGATGTGAGCGGCGAGCTGGGCGTAGAGTTCCTTGAGGTTCGACGACTTGCCCACGGCGTCCTTGATGAGCAGGCGCGCGAGCGGCCCCACATAGCTCGCCAGCCGCTTCTCGGCCTCGGCCAGGGCCTCGGGAGTGAATGGCGCCGCCTTGCCGGTCGCGGTCTTCGAGGGCGCGGGTGACGGCGTCGCGGGAGGCGGCGGCTGGGGCTCCTTGCCGCGGCGCGCGGGCTTGAGCTCCGCGACCTTCTTGAGGAACGCCTTCTGCTCGTCGGCATCGGGAATCTGCTCGGCCAGCAGCTCGAAGAACTCGTCGAAGCTCGTGGTCTCGGCGCGCGTTTTCCTGATCAGGATCGAGGCGAGCGGGCCCATGTGGCGCGACAGCGATTGCTCGATGGCGGCGAGCGTCTCCGGCGGGATCGCGAGCACCGGCACCGGCTCGGGCGCCTTCATCGCGGGCTGCGTCTTGAGCGTCATGGTCGCCGTGGGCGTCTTGCCCTGGAGCGCCATCAGCATCGCGGCCTGGAACTCGCGCGCGGTCTGGAAGCGATCGTCGGACTTCTTGGCGAGCGCGCGCGCGATCACGTTGTCGAACCCCCGTGGGATGGCCGGGTTGGATTGCGAGGGCGCCGGCGGGTCGCGCTGCAGCACGTTGTGCATGACGACGGCGGGCGTCTCGGCGAGGAACGGGCTCACGCCGGTGAGCAGCTCGTACAGGATCACGCCCGAAGCCCAGATGTCCGCGCGGCCGTCGGCGGGAATGCCCATCAGCTGCTCCGGCGACATGTGCGTGGGCGTTCCCACGACGGTGCCCGCCTGGGTGAGGTTGGACGACTGCAGCCGCGCGATGCCGAAGTCCATGATCTTCACCTTCGGGCCCGGCGTGAGCATCACGTTGGCGGGCTTGATGTCGCGGTGCACGACGCCCGCCTTGTGGGAATAGTCGAGCGCGGTGAGCAGCTGCTTCATGATCTCGAAGATCTCGATCACCTCGAAGCGCCGGCCCGACTGCAGCGCCGCCTTGAGCTCCTCGCCCTCGACGTACTCCATGACGATGAAGGCCATGCCGGCGTCGTTGCCGTACTCGTAGACGCCGACGATGCCGGGATGCTGCAGGCGGCCGGCGGCCTGCGCCTCGCGCTTGAAGCGCGCGACCGCCTCTTCCATGTCGAAGGTGTCGAGGCTCTCGGAGAGGATGGTCTTGATCGCGACCTTGCGCTCGATGACCGGGTCGAAGCCCTCGTACACCATGCCCATGGCGCCCTTGCCCAGGGGCCGGTTGATGGTGTACTTGCCGATCGTCTTCGGGTGCTCGGCCATGCCGTCCCCGGCTACTTCTCGATCAGCTTGAGCGCCTTCTGCAGGCTGCGGCGCATGCGGTTGAACGACGTGCCGAGCACGCTGATCTCGTCGCTGCCCTTGCCGAACTCCGGCACGTTGAAGTCGCCCTGCGAGATGCGGTCGGCCGAGCCCGACATTTTCGCGATCGGCCGGATGATCATCACCGACAGCATGATGTTGAGAACGACGAAGGTCACGACGAAGATCGCCGCGAGCGAGCCCATGAACGTCATGAAGGCCTTGTCGGCGTTCTTGATCGGCAGCGTCATCGGCACGCTCACCACCTGCGCGCCCACGATCTCCTGGTGCTTCCAGCCGAAGCCGTTGCTCTCGCCGTAGAGCTTGATCATCGAGGCGGGTGCCGCCGACGGCACGCTGTGGCACGCGAGGCAGGCGGCATCCTTGATCTGGATCGGGCGCGCGATGTAGAGCATGCGGCCCACCGCCGTGTCGCGCTCACCCGTGACCTCGCCCGTGGCGCCGGTGCTGCGGAAGTTGTTGACGATGTCGTTCTCCCACTCCACCGCCTTGTTGCGCGGGTTGGTGGGGTTGAGCAGCGCCTCCTTGTACATGAAGTCGGGGTACTTCTTGCGCAGCGTGTTGAAGGTCTCCGCGGCGGCGTACGCCGGCACCGACTGCGGCAGGAATTTCTCCGCCAGCTGCGACTCGATCAGCGGCTTCACCTGCGAGACCGTGTAGCCCCGCACCGCGAGCGCCGCCTCCATCATGAGGCCGGCGTTGGAGAGGACCTCGTGCTTCGCGTTGCGCTGCAGCAGCTCATACGAAACGAACGCCGAGACCGCCATGCCGGCGCCGAACACCGCCGCCAGCACCAGGTTGAATTTCAGACGCAGACCCATGCCACCTCCCGTGACCGCCCGCCCGCCAATCCGCATCGGGCACAATGAAAGGATACTTCCGCCGCCCCCCGTCCGCCAATGAACCTCGCCTCGTGGCTCGCCCGCGCCGCCCGCGCGGACCCCGCGGCGCCCGCGATCTACCTCGGCGCCTCGCCGTGGGCCTCCTACGGCGAGCTCGCCGCCCGCGCCGCCGCCGTGGCGGGCGCGCTGCGCTCGGAGCTCTCGCCCGGCGACCGCGTGGCGATCGCGATGAAGAACGGCCCCGAATACCTCGTGGCGATGTACGGCATCTGGTGGGCGGGGCTCGCCGCCGTGCCGGTCAACGCCAAGCTGCACGCGAAGGAGGTCGAGTTCATCGTCTCCGACTCGGGCGCGCGCCGCCTCATCGCCGCGCCCGGGGACGTCGAGCGGCTCGCCCGCGGCGCTCCCATCGCGCTCGCCGAGGCGGCCCCCGAGGCGCTCGCGTGGCTCTTCTACACCAGCGGCACCACCGGGCGTCCCAAGGGCGCGATGCTCTCGCACCGCAACCTCGCCCAGATGACGTACGCGTACTTCCTCGACGTGGATGCGGTCTCGACGCGGGGGCGGTTGCTGCACGCGGCGCCGCTTTCCCACGGCTCGGGCCTCTACAACTTCACGCACCTCGCCAGGGGCGCGGCCCAGGTGATTCCGGAGTCCGGCGGATTCGAGGCCGACGAGGTGCTCGGGCTCCTCGAGGTCCACGGTGACGTCTCGTTCTTCGCGGCGCCGACGATCGTGAAGCGCCTCGCGGACACGGCGATCGCCTCGGGCGCGCGCGCGACGGGGCTGCAGACCATCGTGTACGGCGGCGGACCGATGTACGTCGCCGACCTGGAGCGGGCGACCACGGCGTTCGGCCACCGCCTCGCGCAGATCTACGGGCAAGGCGAGAGCCCGATGACGATCACGGCGCTCTCGAAGGCGCATCACGCCGACGTCGGGCATCCACGGCATCGCGAACGGCTCGCGTCCGTGGGCCTGCCGCACAGCGTCGTGCAGGTGAGCCTGCGCGACCCGGAAGGCCGCGAGGTTCCCGCGGGCGAGGTGGGCGAGGTGTGCGTGCGCGGCGACGTCGTGATGTCGGGCTATTGGAACAATCCCGAGGGCACCGCGTCGGCGCTGCGGGATGGGTGGCTCTGGACCGGCGACCTGGGCGCCATGGACGCCGACGGCTTCCTCACGCTCAAGGATCGCAGCAAGGACCTCATCGTGAGCGGCGGCTCCAACATCTACCCGCGCGAGGTGGAGGAGGTGCTGCTGCGCCACCCGGCAGTCGCCGAGGCGAGCGTCGTCGGCCGCGCCGATCCGGAATGGGGCGAGTCGGTGGTGGCGTTCATCGTCGCACGCGGCGCGAGGCCTGCGGCCGAAGAGCTCGACCGCCTCTGCCTCGACCACATCGCGCGCTTCAAGCGCCCGAAGGAATATCGCTTCGTGGAGCAGCTGCCGAAGAACAACTACGGCAAGGTCGTGAAGAGCGAGCTGCGCGCTACCATGGAGCCCAAATGAGCCTCTTTCCCGGATTCCGCGAGGAGCTCGTCGCCGTCGGCGGCGGCGTCGACATCAAATGCGTCGTGGGTCCCAGGCGCGACGGCCCCGCGCTCCTCTTCCTGCACGGCTATCCCCAGACCCACGCGATCTGGCACAAGGTCGCGCCGCACTTCGCGCAGCGCTACAACGTCGTCGCCTCCGACCTGCGCGGCTACGGCGACAGCGCCAAGCCCGCGACGACGCCGGACCACGCGCCGTACTCGAAGCGCGCGATGGCGGCCGACCAGGTGGCGCTCATGCGGGCGCTGGGCCACGAGAGGTTCCTGCTGGTGGGCCACGATCGCGGCGGGCGCGTGTCGCACCGCCTCGCGGTCGACCATCCCGCCTCGGTCATCAAGGTGGCGGTGCTCGACATCGCGCCCACGCTCGCGATGTACGAGCAGACCAACGAGGCCTTCGCACGCGCCTACTGGCACTGGTTCTTCCTCATCCTCCCCGCCCCCGTCCCGGAGACGATGATCGGCAACGATCCCGCGCGCGTGCTGCCGGCGAAGATGGGCTCGGGCTCCGCGGGCATGTCGCCCTTCACGGCCGAGGCGTGGGCCGAATACGTGCGCTGCTTCACGCCGGGCATGGTGCACGCGAGCTGCGAGGATTACCGCGCCGCCGCTTCCATCGATCTCGAGCACGATCGCGCCGATCGCGAGGCGGGCCGCAAGGTGAAGGCCCCGCTGCTGGCGCTGTGGGGCGGGCACGGCGTGGTGGAGAGATGCTTCAAGCCGTTGGACGAATGGCGCCGCGTGGCCGATGATGTGCGGGGCAAGAGCCTCGCCGCCGGTCACTACCTCCCCGAGGAAGTCCCCGATCTCGTCACCCAGGAGCTGGAGCGATTTTTCTAAATGGCCAAGAAAACCGGGGACAGACCCCAAACCAAGCAAGGTCGTGAACCGGGGTCTGTCCCCAAGTATCGCATCGCCGTGATTGCCGGTGACGGCATCGGCAAGGAAGTCGTTCCCGAGGGGCAGCGCGTGCTGGAAGCGGCGGGCCGCAAGTTCGGCTTCTCCCTCGCGTGGGACGAGAAGCCGTGGAGCTGCGAGTACTACGCCAGGCACGGCGAGATGATGCCGAAGGACGGCCTCGCGTCGATCCGCAAGCACGACGCGATCTTCCTCGGCGCCGTGGGCTTTCCCGGCGTGCCCGACCACGTCTCGCTCTGGGGCCTGCTCATCCCGATCCGGCGCGGATTCCAGCTCTACGTGAACCTCCGGCCCGTGCGCCTCATGCCGGGCGTGAAGAGCCCGCTCGCCGACCGCAAGCCCGGCGACATCGACTTCTGGGTGGTGCGCGAGAACAACGAGGGCGAGTACTCGAACGCGGGCGGGCGCATGTACGAGGGCACCGAGCGCGAGATGGCGACACAGCTGTCGATCTTCACGCGCCAGGGCACCGACCGCATCATGCGCTTCGCCTTCGAGCTCGCGAAGACGCGCAAGAAGAAGCACGTCACCTCGGCCACCAAGTCCAACGGCATCTCGATCACCATGCCGTACTGGGACGAGCGCTTCAAGGCGATCGCGGCGGAATACCCGAACGTGAAGACCTCGCAGTACCACATCGACATCCTCACTGCGCATTTCGTCCAGCATCCGGACTGGTTCGACGTGGTGGTGGGATCGAACCTCTTCGGCGACATCCTCTCGGACCTGGGGCCCGCGTGCACCGGCACCATCGGCATCGCGCCCTCGGCGAACCTCAATCCCGAGCGCGAGTTCCCGTCGTGCTTCGAGCCGGTGCACGGCAGCGCTCCCGACATCTACGGCAAGGGCATCGCCAATCCCATCGGCCAGATCTGGTCGGGTGCGATGATGCTGGAGCACCTGGGCGAGAAGGCGGCGGGCGACGCGATCGTCGCCGCCATCGAGAAGGTGCTCGCGGACGGCCCGCGCACCCGCGACATGGGCGGCAAGGCGAATACGAAGGAAGTGGGCGAGGCGATCGCCCGCGCAATCTAAAACCACAACGAGGAGAGACTGAACCATGAAACGCCGTGATTTCCTGATGACGGGAGGCGCGCTGGCGGCCTCCATGGCCCTTCCCGCGCGCGCCGCCTACCCGGAGAAGCCGGTGCGCTACATCATCGCGTTCGCCCCGGGCGGCGAGTCCGACATCGTCGCGCGCTTCCAGCAGACGGTGTGGCGCAAGAAGTTCAACCAGGAGCTCATCGTCGAGTCGAAGGCGGGCGCGGGCGGCGCGCTCGCGTGGTCGCAGCTCAACCAGTTCCCCGGCGACGGCTACGTGATCATGGGCACGAACCTGCCGCACATCGTGCTGCAGCCCCTCGAGGGCACCGTCCAGTACAAGACCGACGACATCCACAACGTCAACTTCTTCAACTACACGCCCGACGGCATCGTGGTGAGGAGCGAGTCGCCCTACAAGACCTTCCAGGAGTTCGTGGCGGCGGCGAAGGCCGCCCCCGGCAAGCTCAACATGGCGGGCTCGGGCACCAACTCCGCGAACCACGCGGCGCACGAGCGCCTGAATGCGATGGCCGGCATCAAGACGACGTACGTCGCGTTCAAGGGGACGGGCGACCTCATCGCGTCGCTGCTGGGCGGCCACGTCGACGGCGCGATGTCGTACTCGTCGCTGGCGCTCGCGCAGAGGGGCAAGACACGGCTCCTCGCGATCGCCACGCCGGAGCGGCTTTCCTATTTCGCAGAGGTCCCGACCTTCCGCGAGCTCGGCCTCGACTGGGTCGACGGCGCCTATCGGGGCATCGGCATGCCCGCGTCGACGCCGGTGGAGATGCGCCGCCATGTCTCGGACATCTTCACGGACATCGGCAAGGACACCGAGTACCGCCGCCAGATGACCGAGCAGGGCCTCGAGATCGTCGACGTTCCCTACGACAAGATGGCCGCCTTCATGGAGGAACGCAAGAAGGCGTACCTTTCATCGGCGAAGCTCCTCGGCCTCGTCAAGTAGCGCCTGCAGTTGTGCATTGCATCATGCGGGGCGCCGGGCTTTGCTGACATAATCGGTCCGCCGGGACGTTTTCAAATACCGATAAAAGAGAGAGGGACAGCCATGAAAATCGGACACCAGAAGGATTTCTGGGGCGGCGTACTTTTCGCGGCGCTCGGATTCACCTTCCTCATCATCGCGAAGGGAGTTCCCGGAGTTCCATTCCTGCAGGGCTATGCGATGGGCACGCCCGCGCGCATGGGTCCGGCGTTCTTCCCGTTCTGGCTGGGCCTCATCCTCTTCGTGATCGGCGTCGTCATCGCGGTCCAGGGGGTGCGCCAGCAAGGCGGCCCGGATTCGAAGTTCCCGAAGTTCCACTGGCGCCCGATCCTCCTCGTCCTGGGCGCGGTCGTGCTCTTCGGCATCATCCTCAAGGCGGTCGGCATGCTCGCGGCGGGTGCGATCCTCGTCTTCATCGCGAGCATGGGCAGCCGCGACTTCAGGTGGAGGCAGTCGCTGATCCTCGGCGTGATCCTGGTGATCTTCTGCGCGCTGGTGTTCGTGTGGGGCCTCAAGCTGCCGATACCGCTCTGCCCCGACATCGAGTCCCTGCAATCGTCGGTCGGCTTCTGCCGCGGCTGAGGAGAATCCATGGACCTGCTCAACAACCTGATCCTCGGCTTCAGCGTCGCCCTCACCTTCAACAACATCCTGTATTGCCTGGTCGGCTGCCTGCTCGGCACGTTGATCGGCGTGCTGCCGGGCATCGGCCCGATCGCGACCATCTCGATGCTGCTGCCGGCGACCTTCGTGCTGCCGCCGGTCTCCGCGCTCATCATGCTGGCCGGCATCTACTACGGCGCCCAATACGGCGGATCGACGACCGCGATCCTGGTGAACCTGCCGGGGGAGGTCTCATCGGTCGTGACGTGCCTGGACGGCTACCAGATGGCGCGGCAGGGCAAGGCGGGCAAGGCGCTGGGTATCGCGGCGCTGGGCTCGTTCTTCGCCGGCAGCGTCGCCACGCTGCTCATCGCGGGGTTCGCGCCCCCGCTCGCCGAGCTCGCGCTCAAGTTCGGCCCCGCCGACTACTTCTCGCTGATGATCCTGGGCCTCATCGCCGCGGTGGTGCTCGCGCATGGCTCGGTGATCAAGGCGATCGGCATGATCGTGCTGGGCCTGCTCATCGGCCTCATCGGCACCGACGTGAACTCGGGGGTGGCGCGCTACAGCTTCAACCTGCCGGAGCTCATCGACGGCCTCGGCATCGGCACCATCGCGATGGGCATGTTCGGGTTCTCGGAGATCATCCGCAACCTCGAGTCCGGCGAGGGCGAGCGCGAGGTCTTCACCAAGAGCATCTCGGGGCTCCTGCCCAACTGGCAGGACATCAAGCAGGCGGCGATGCCCACGGTCCGCGGCACGATACTCGGATCGGCGCTGGGCATCCTGCCCGGCGGCGGGCCGGTGCTGGGTTCGTTCTCGGCCTACACGCTGGAGAAGAAGCTCGCGAAGGACCCGTCGCGCTTCGGCAAGGGCGCGATCGAAGGGGTCGCGGCGCCGGAGTCGGCCAACAACGCGGCGGCGCAGACATCGTTCATCCCGCTGCTCACGCTCGGCATCCCGTCGAACCCGACCATGGCGCTCATGATCGGCGCCATGATCATCCACGGCATCCAGCCGGGCCCGCAGATCATGACGGCGAAGCCCGACCTCTTCTGGGGAATGATCGCCTCGATGTGGGTCGGCAACTTCCTGCTGGTGGTGCTGAACCTCCCGCTCATCGGGATGTGGGTGAAGCTGCTCACGGTGAAGTACGACTACCTCTTCCCGGCGATCCTGATCTTCTGCTGCATCGGCGTGTACTCGATCAGCAACGCGCCCATGGACGTGCTGCTCGCCGCACTGTTCGGCTTCATCGGCTACACCTTCATCAAGCTGGAGATGGAGCCCGCGCCGCTGCTGCTGGGATTCGTGCTGGGGCCGATGATGGAGGAGAACCTGCGCCGCGCGCTGCTGCTGTCGCGCGGCGAGGCGTCGGTGTTCTTCACGCGGCCGATCAGCCTCACGCTGCTGATCCTTTCCGCGATCCTGCTCCTCATCGTGGTGTCGCCCGCGATCGCGAAGAAGCGCGAAGAGGCCTTCCAGGAATAGCGTCGGCTTAGAACACCAAAGCCGGAAACACGGAGGACACGGAGAAGCACGGAGGGCCACGGAGGAAAGCAAGGCTTGTCGGTATCGTGCACGTCGCAACTATTGGCACGAATCACAAACAGTCTTTGTTTTTCTCCGTGGCCCTCCGTGCTTCTCCGTGTCCTCCGTGTTTCCGGCTTT
>Ga0068858_100005373_pt1 | contig 12559 bp, 11 predicted proteins | sample KBSSwiS12_FD_66589 | JGI IMG/M metagenome (GOLD analysis project Ga0068858, IMG submission 66589) | Switchgrass rhizosphere microbial communities from Kellogg Biological Station, Michigan, USA - KBS Switchgrass S1-2 | ecosystem: Host-associated > Plants > Roots > Rhizosphere > Soil ... | reverse complement strand
CGCGTGGCCCAGCCGCCGGCCGGCTCGCGCTTGAGGTGCGGGCCGAATTGCGCAACGAGATCCGTGATCGTCGAGGGCGGTCTGGCCACTACGTGCCGCGCCTCCAGAGCGTGTCCTGCGTCAGCGCGAGGTTCTTGCGGCGGCAGGCCGGACACACATCCTGATAGTGGACGGCCGGATGGTCGGTCGTGTCCGCCTTTAGACGGTCGGGATCGTACGTGGGGTCCGCCTTTAGGCGGACCGTGTGATATCGAATCCCCAGCTCGCGCTCTACCTGCTTGAGATCGTCGATGTGCATCCGCGACGCGAACGGCTGCGCACATCGCGCGCAGCGGGCGGGCTCGCCTTTCGCGCCGGCCTCGCGGTAGAAGGCGACGCCGAGCTGCGCCGGCCGCTGGAAGATGTGGAAGAACTTGCCGAACGGCAGGTACAGCAGCGTGAAGATCACGGTGACCGCGTGCAGCTGCGACAGGAACACGAAATGCAGCCCGCGCATCAGGTGGGTCGACGCGGTCAGGAAGACGCCGGTGATCGACACCGCGAAGAGCATCACGAGCGGCAGGAGGTCGGCGCCGAACTGCTGAACCGCGAGCGCACCGCGATCGCGCGCGCGCCGCCACATCGCCAGGGATACCCCCGCGATCACGAGCACGGCGGAGACGTCGAGCACGTTGAAGACGAGCGGCGCCATCGGGCTATCCAGATCGAACGTGAAGACGTGCGCGCCGAACACGAACGCCTGATACCGCTCGAGCGCGGCCCCCGCCGTCTCGAAATGGATCCAGCCGAACGACAGCGGAAACGTCACCGCGGCCGCCAGGATGCAGCCCCAGAAGATGCACCAGTGCGCCGCCCAGCGGAGGGGCGATCGTTTTTCGATGAATCGTTGCGCGACGATATTCACCGTGAAGAGGGCCGCCATGTGGGAGATGTTCCGCATGACGTGCGACGGTGCGAAAAACAGCCGCCACCCGCGCCGCCAGTAGAGGCGCGTCGGCGGCTTCGTCAGCCACATGGAATAGCGGTAGCCGAGGCCGAACGCGGAGAACACGCTCGCCCCTGCGTATGGGACCAGCGCGGCGTCGAAATCGCGCAGCCGGCGGCTGCCGACGTAGATGCCGGCGAGCACGAGAAAGGCGACGAACAGTCCCCATCCCGTGGCGCGAGCGACGTCGGCGCGAGCGGAGCGAGTCACGGCTGCTGCAGTATAGCGCCCGCCGATCGCTTCGCATCGGTTGGCCAGCGACGAGCGTCACCGTTTAGAGCGGTTGCGATATGGCTGTGGCGCAGCCCTTCAGGGCTGCGAAAAACGCAGGGTTGAAGCCCTGCGCCACACAAGTCGAAAATGCTCCAGCCGCGCGTGATCGACGTCGAGCTGTTGAGCCTGGTCCGATCCGATTTCCGAAGATCCTTAGAGAGCGGTCTGGAGTGCCGACGTGTGGCCGGCTGAATGTCGGCTGGGCAACGCACAAACGCGGTCGATCGCCAGTCGCAGCAACTGCGCGTCGATCGGCTTGGCCACGTAGTCGTCCATGCCCGCGGCGAGACACATGTCGCGGTCGCCCTTCATCGCATGCGCCGTCATCGCGATGATCGGCACGCGGTGACGGTCCTCGGCCGAGCGGATGATCGCGGTGGCCTCGATCCCGTCCATGTCGGGCATCTGCACGTCCATGAAGATGACGTCGAACCGACGCTGCGCCGCGGCGAGAGTCGCCTCGCGGCCGTCGGGCACGACGACGACCCGATGTCCCCACTTCTCCAGCATCCGCTGCGCCAGAATCTGGTTGATGACGTTGTCCTCGGCGACCAGCACGTCGAGCGAACGGTTCACCTGCGCGTCCGGCGCGTCGTCGACTGCTGACGACGGACCACACGCGATCCCCGGGACCAGTACCACTGAGAAGCGGAACGTGCTGCCGACCTTCGGCACGCTCTCGAGCGCGAGGTCCCCGCCCATGAGCGCGACGAGCTTGACGCAAATGGCCAGCCCCAGCCCGGTGCCTCCGTACTGACGGGTCGTCGACCCGTCGGCCTGGCGGAATGGCTCGAAGACGAGCGCCTGTTTCTCCTTCGCGATGCCGATGCCCGTGTCGGTCACCGCCACGTCGAGCCTCACGCGTCCGTCGCTCAGCCGGGTCGTCGCCGCGCGGACGGTGATGCCCCCGCTTCGTGTGAACTTGATGGCATTGCCGACCAGATTGACGATCACCTGCCGAAGGCGGATCTCGTCCCCGAGCAGAGCGTCGCAGGCGCCCAGGTCGACGTCACACCGAAGCGTCAGACCGTTCTGGCCGGCGCGCCACGTCAGCGGCTTGAGCGTCTCGGTCAGGAACGCCCGCAGGGCGAATGGCCTCGGGTCGAGCTCGATCCTGCCGGATTCCACTTTCGAAAAATCGAGAATGTCGTTGATGATGCCCATCAGCGACTCGGCCGATGTGCGCACCATTTCGAGGCACTCGCGCTGCGCGGTGTCGAGATCTGTTTCCAGCGCGAGACCGGTCATGCCCAGCACGCCATTCATCGGCGTCCGGATCTCGTGGCTCATGTTGGCGAGAAACTCGCTCTTCGCCCGGTTGGCCGCGTCGGCGGCTTCAGCCATGTCGACCGCCCTGGCCTCCGCGCGGCGACGGTCGGCCACCTCCGCCTGCAACTCCGACGTGCGCGCGGCGACGGTCCGTTCCAGCTGCGCCGCCCACGCATGAATCCGGCGCACGCGCAGCCGGAACAGCCCGACACCGGCGAACAACAGTCCGGCGGCGCACGCCGCGTAGAACAGCCGCCGCTGGTAGAAATGCGGCTCGAGCACGATGTCGACCGTGGCGCCCTCCGGATTCCACACGCCGTCGTTGTTCTGCGCGGTCACGCGGAACCGGTACGTGCCGGGCGGAATATTGGTGTAGAAGGCGTCGCGCCGGATGCCGGCGTCGATCCAGTCGCGGTCGAAGCCGACGAGCTGATACTTGAACCGCACCCGCTCGGGCGCCGTGAAGGTCAACGCCGCGAAATGGAACTCGAGCCGGCCGTCGCCTGGTGCGGCGCGAAACGAGGCGGCCGGCCCCGAGGCCGTGCCGTCCACCGTGAAACGCTTCAGAACGACCGGCGGCGTCAGCCTGTTCACCACCATGCGAGCCGGATCCACGCTGACCACGCCTTTGATTGTGGGAAACCACAGTGTGCCGTCGCGCCGCCGCACGCCGGCGGGGTGGGCATTGCCGTTGGCCTCGCCGCTTTTCATCCCGTCCGACAGCCCGTAGTTGCGCGAAGTGACCGCAGGCAGGCGCCCCTCGGCGACGGCGTGCAACTCGCTCTTGCTGACACGAAAGATGCCCTTGTTGCACGTCATCCACAGATCGCCGCGCCCGTCGTCGACAATCTGGAACACGATGTTGTCGAAGAGGCCATTGGCGGTCGAGAATCTCGTCAGCTTCTCGTCCTTGAATCGAAAGAGCCCGCCCCCGTATGTGCCCGCCCAAATCGTGCCATCCGGATCGCCGACGATCGTCATCAGCGACATGCGCGAAACGCCGTCGGTGAGAGGCCACGTCTTGAACGCACCGTGGGAGTACCGCGTGAGCCCCGAGTCACTGCCGATCCACATCGCGCCGGAGGCGTCGGCAAAGAACGAACGGACGACATCAGACAGCCCGGTCCGGCTGTCGTACGTCGTCACCTTCCCTTGGTTGAGCAGCTTGAGGCCAGAGCCTCGCGTCCCGATCCACAGCGTTCCGTCGGGGTCCTCGTGCAGCGCTTTGATGTTGTCGTTGGTCAGGCCGCTGGCGGTGACCTTCGTCACTCGCCCGGCGCTCAGGCGCGCCAGCCCTGCCGCCGTGCCAACCCAGACGGCGCCGTCACGTCCTTCCTCCAGCGCGCCGACGTAGTTGTCCGGCAGCCCGTCCGCCTTCTTATACGAACGTACGAAGCGGCCGTTGTCGAAGACGTTCAGCCCGCCGCTCTGCGTGCCCACCAGAAGGCGCCGGTCGCGCGTTTCGTAGATCGCCCGCGCCATATCGTCCGAGAGGCCTTCTTCGGCCGCGTAGGTTTTGAAGCTGCGGTCGCTGAGCTTGTTCAATCCCCCGCCGTATGTGCCGATCCATACGTTCCCTTCGTGGTCTTCCGTCACCACGAGCACGAGATCGCTGCTCAGGCCGTGCTTCCTGGTGTAGCTGTCGAACGTGCCGCCGCGGTAGCGCATCAAGCCACCGTCGGTGCCGATCCACAGGCTGTGCTGTGTGTCCTCGTAGATTGCCTTGACCACGCTGTTGGTCAGTCCCTGCGCGGTGCTGAACGTCTGAAACCGGTTTTCCGAGAATCGAGTCAGCCCGCCGCTGGTGCCGATCCACAGGATGCCCGCGTGATCGACCGTCAGCGCGTGGACGTGGTTTTCAGGCAGCTCCGGCGTGGTGTAGGAGCGCCAGCGGCCCTGCGAGAAACGTGAGAGGCCGCCGTTGGTGCCGGCCCAGATGCTGCCGTCGGCGGTCTCGGCGATGGCCCAGACGAAGTCGTCGGCCAGGCCCTGCTGTCTGGTGAACGTGTCGAACCTGCCGTCCTTGAAGCGGATCAGACCTCCTCCGAACGTGCCAATCCACAGGGCTCCGGCGCGATCCTCGAACACGGAATACGCCGCCTCGTGGGAGAGCCCCTCCGCCTTCGTATAGCGGCTGAACTGCCCCCTGTTCAAGTGCACGATGCCGCCGTTGACGGCAATCCACAAGCTGCCGTCGCGGCTCACCGTGAGCGCGCGAATGTCGTTGCCCGGAAACGCTTTGGTGTTCTGACGATCGAACACCTCGAAGTGCACGCCGTCGAAGCGGACCAGACCTTCCTGAGTGCCGAGCCACATGTAGCCGTCGGGTGTCTGCGCGATGGCCGTCACCGCGTTTTCCGGCAGTCCGTTCGCGGTCTGCCACGTGGTCAGCGAGAACTGCGAGATGGCTTTGTGAGGGTCGAGGCCGGCGCTTGCCGGAGACGCGTCGACAGCAAGCGCAAGCGCCGCGACGAGAGACAGCTGTAGCCAGCGAACGGTCATGCGACGCGAACACGCACGAACTGTGCCCCGCGGGCGCTCGGGATTGAACCTGAGACGCCGCTGAAAAGACTGGTCTTGTACGGCATGGCGCGCATTCGGTCCGCAGGCGGGAGATCCCGAGCGCGGCCCGGCGTGCGATGCCGCACACCAGCGTGCGCCGGAGCGCACCTGGTTTCCCGGTGCCGCGGCCCACAACGACCGACGCCTGACGCGTCAGTCCGTCCGGCGGAACGCCGCTTCGTAGATCACAGGCGCCTTACCGGTCGGGAGCAGACCCGGCGTCGGCAGGTTGTACTCGTGAAAGGGCACGCCTGCATCCCGTACGAAGCCGGCGCGCGCGAGCTCGGCATCGAGCTGGGTTTCGGTGAGGAAGCACTGCGGCTCGCCGGAGAACTCGGTGAAGACGAACGGCTCGCCGGCCACGGCGGTCGTGTCCGGCGGAAGCGTGTGTCGCGAGAAGGTGAACACGAACAGCGCCGCGCCGGGCCGTGCGACGCGCGCGGCTTCGTCGACTGCGCGCCGGAACTGCGCCGCCGAGCGCGCGAGGTTCCAGATGCCGTGGGCGATCACGAAATCAACGCTGCGATCGCGCAGCGGGAGGTGCTCCATGGGCGCGAGCAGTCCGTGAAACTCGCCGTCGAGATGATCCTCGCGAGCGCGGTTCGCGGCGGCGATCAGCATCGGCCACGAAAGGTCGGTACCGACAACCTGCCAGCCAAGACGCGCGAGCGGGAGGGCGTTGCGTCCCGCGCCGCATCCGATATCGAGCGCACGCCGGTCGTCGACGCGTGGCAGCTCTTGCGCCGCAAACGACATCAGCACCGCGTTCGGCGCCGACTTCGCAAATCCCGCGACTGTGCCGGGAGTACTCCATGGCGAGCCGGCGAGCGGGTCCACGTTCGAAACATAGCACGTGGGCCCGGTTCGTGAAGGATGATGAACGCATGGCGTCCGAGTCCGACGTTCGCGAAGCACTGCGTCACGTCGTCGATCCTGAGATCGGCGTCAACATTGTCGATCTCGGGCTCGTCTACAGGATCGAAGCCGGCGAGACTCGCGCCCGTGTCGTGATGACGATGACCAGTCCGGCGTGCCCGCTGGTCGACTACCTCAAGGATCTCGTCACGTCGGCCATTCTCGATCACCTTCCCGGTGTGACCGACATCGAGATCGCGATTGAATGGGAGCCGCCATGGGATCCCGGCATGATGTCCGACGACGCGAGGCGGCAGCTCGGCGAAGGTGAGCGCTGATGGTATTCGCGGCGCGCCGCGTGCCGATGGTCGTTGCCGGCATGCTCTCGATGGCGTGTGGCGCGTGGCTCGGGCTGGTCCGGCTCGGATGGAATCTGCCGCTGCCATGGCAGGATCAGTTGATCGCGCACGGCCCGCTGATGGTCTGCGGTTTTCTCGGGACGCTCATCAGCCTGGAGCGCGCCGTCGCCCTCGGCTCGCGGTGGGGCTACGCCGCACCGATTCTGGTCGCAACCGGCGCCGTCATGCTCGATTTGGGTCCACTTGGCGCGTTCGGACCGCTGCTGTTCACCGCCGGCAGCCTCGCGGTGGTGGCGATCTTCGTCGCCGTGTGGAGACGGCAGGCTTCGTTCTTCGTCGCGACCATGGCCGTTGGGGCGCTCGCCTGGGTGTGCGGCAACGCACAATGGCTCGCCGGGGCGCCGATCTACCGCGTCGTCTTCTGGTGGCTGACGTTTCTCGTACTGACCATCGCGGGAGAACGACTCGAGCTGAACCGCGTCTTGCGGCCGACGCGCGTCTCGCGCGTGGCGTTCGTTGTCGCCACGGTGACGCTGTTGTCCGGTGTTCTCGCGGCGACCTGGTGGCCGGATTCCGGCGTCCGAGTATTCGGCGTGGGGCTCCTGGCGCTGACCGGATGGCTGGGGCGCTACGATGTGGCACGGCGCACGGTGCGTCAACGCGGCCTCACCCGGTTCATGGCCGTCAGCCTGTTAGGCGGTTATGTGTGGCTGGGCATCGGCGGCGTGATTGCGGTGGTCACCGGCGTGGCCATGCCAGGGGTAATCTACGACGCGATGCTGCACGCGGTCTTCGTCGGGTTCGTGATGTCGATGGTGTTCGCGCATGCCCCGCTCATTTTTCCGGCCATCCTCGGCCTCCCGCTCGCGTACCGTCCGTCGTTTTACCTGCACGCCGGGCTGCTGCACGTCTCGTTGATCGTGCGCGTGACCGGCGATCTGGTCGAGGAGCTCGGGCGCTGGCGGAGTTGGGGCGGCCTGCTCAACGCGGCCGCTCTGCTGCTGTTCATGTTCAACACGGGCCGCTCGATGGCCATGGGAGGATTGCGTGGCGAATCCATCTGAAATACCGGGGGCGTCGCCGGTCGTGCCGTTGACGCTGACCGCGTATCAGGAAGGCGCGGTCGTCAGCCGGACGCTGCTCAAGCGCGGCGGCGGCACGGTGACGCTGTTCGCCTTCGACGAGGGACAGTCGTTGAGCGAGCACACGGCGCCGTTCGACGCCATAGCGCACGTGATCGAAGGGGAAGCGCTCATTACGATCGGCGGCACGCCGCTCGCGCTGCGCGCCGGGGACATGGTACTGATGCCGGCGAACCAACCGCATGCGGTCCATGCGCCGTCCCGGTTCAAGATGCTGCTGACGATGATCCGCTCGGCTGGAGGCGAACAATGAGGCATGCCCGAAGTCGGCAACGATCCTTGTGCTGAGCGATCGAGCAGTCCATGCGCGCGGACGCAGGCGTACTGGGCAGCGAAGCACGCCGACGACATCGTCACGATCGCGCGCGAATCGCGGGCGTTCGCGACCGCGGTGGCGACCGCCGCGAAAGCCGCCCAGTTCGATCGGGCCACCGAAGCTGCGGCTAAGATGGGCGCGCGCTGCAACGCGTGCCACGACCTGCACCCGGAAAAGCGCTGAACAGCCGGCGCGTCATTCCGCGTAACGCATCATGGTCATGAAGCCCATGTCCATGTGGAACTGCTGATGACAATGGAACAGCGAGAGGCCGGGCTGCGTCGTCGGAACATCGACCTCCACCTGCTTCCACGCCGGTACGACGACGACGTCCTTCCAGACGCCGGACATCGGCTGGCCGTCGAACCGGACGATCTCGAACCGATGCCGGTGCAGGTGGATCGGATGATCGTTGGCGCTCTGGTTGTCGAACGTCCAGCGGTATCGCCGGTTCGCGCGGACGACAATCGGATCGGTCTTCGGCCACGCCTTGCCGTTGATGGTCCAGTGGTGGCCGTCGCTCAACGCGCGGAACACCAGCGTGTGCCGGCCGTCGGGCTCAGGTGCCGCGGCTGATCCGCCGAAGGCCGCGTAGCTCCAGGCGAAATCCGGGATGGGCAGCCATCGCGGCGCTCCCTGCGCGCCTGTGTACTCGACGACGATACCCAAGCCGCCCGCGCGCTGGTCCGCCCGCAGCTCACCGAGGATCCACACGCCCGGCTGGTTCATTTCCACAATCGCGTCCGCGCGCTCCCCTGGAGCGAGATCCACGTACGGCACCTGCCGTGGCGTCGCCACCGCATTGCCGTCGAGCGCGATGACGTTGAGCCGGTGCGCGGGTAGCGCGAGCCGGTGCGTCAGCGTCGCGCTGGCGTTGAGGATGCGGAACAGGACGCGCTGCCCCTGTCGTACGCGGATCGGCTCGCCGGCACCGAGCATCTTCCCGTTGATCGAGTAGGTCCGGAACTCCACGTCCATCGGGCCGTCGGACGTGAAATGGGGATCCCACTCGTGAATCAGGATCGGCACCTCCAGATCGTAGGCGCCGGGATCGCCGCCATCCTCCACGATGAACATGCCGAACTGTCCGGTGTAGGTGCTTTTCTTGAGATTCCGGCCGGCCATCGCGTGGCTGTGATACCAGCGAGTGCCCGCAGGATCTGGCGTGAACGCGTAGCGGCGCCGGCCGTTGGGCGGCACGCCCGGCGTGCCTTCTTCGTACGCGCCGTCGACATCGGACGGGATGTGAAACCCGTGCCAGTGCACGATGTCTTCGTCTTTCGAGTCGTTCCAGATGTCGACGGTCAGCGGCGCGCCGCGTTTCGCGCGCAGCAGCGGACCGGGTACCTGGCCGTTGTAGGCGAGCGTTCTGATCGTACGTTTTGGCGCGAGCTCCAGCGACATCTCGCCGATGCGGAGTGTGATGTCGGCGTCACCGACGAGCGGTTGCGGTTGCGATGGGATATGCGGAGAGCCCGCCGGCGCGTGCTGGCCGTGGATGGCTGCACGCGCCGACGTCCAGAAGCAGGTCAGCGCCAGAAGCTGGCGACGGGTCATCCTTCTACTTTTGCATGCCCTTCAGGTACTCAGCGAGCGCGGCGACGCGAATCTGCGCCGTGTCCCGGTTCAGCGACCGGAACAGGTCGCCCCACATCGGCATGTCGCGCGTGCCGTGCGCCGCCACTTCGTCCAGCCCCTCGATGTAGCGGCGGACCTTGAGGTCGGGGAACGTGCCGTTGTTCCGCGCCGCCAGCTTCGTCAGGTCCGCGGGCGTCTTGGCGAGCGCTTTCGCTGCCGGGCCGTCGCCCTTGCCTTCCTTGCCGTGGCAGACGGCGCAGTAAGTCGTGAACATCGTGGCGGCGTCGCTAGCCGACGTCTGTTTGATCGGTCCTTTTTCGATCTTCGTCTGCGCCCCGGCCGCGCCCGCCGACACCATCAGTCCCACAAGAGCGACGATAATGTGTCTAGCCATCCCGTCTCCTTCTGCCGGCCGTCACGGCCGGCACCCACGTTTACGACGCGTCCGACAGATCAGGATACAGCAGCGCTCCCCATCGTGCCGGAGCATTCGGGTTCGACCGGAGGTTCGCCATATGGACCGGGCTGATAGGCGCACAGGGGATCCGACGCCATCACCGCACCGGTCGCCGCGAACGACCGCGATCGGGATCCGCCGCAGATTTCGCGGAATCGGCAGCGTCCGCATTTGCCCATCAGCGCGTTCGCGTCGCGAAGGCGCGTGAAGACCTCGTCGTCGCGGTATACCGCCGCCAGGCTCGTCGTCCGCACGTTGCCTCGCTGCACCGGCAGGAAGCCGCTCGGGCAGATGTTGCCGAGGTGATCGACGAACACGAACCCGTTACCGTCGTTCACGCTTCTCGGCGCACGCAGCTGCCGCCGCCGCGCCACGGCCGGCGATGCCGGCCCGTCGGGCAGGCGTCCCTGCTCGCGCTGCCACACGACGCGCTGGTAGTGCGGCGCCTCGGTCGTCTTGATCCCGAAGGGCGAGGTCAGTGAGAGATCGTAGAGCCGGTGCAGCAGGCGCTCGCACTCGACGTCGTTAATCTGCTCGAGGGAGGATCCCCGCCCGGTCTGGATCAGAAAGAACAGCGCCCAGAGCGTCAGCGGGAACTCGGCGACGCGCGCCGCCATCGCTTCGAAATGCCCGAGCGTCTGCCGGCTGATGGTGGAGTTGATCTGCAGCGGCAGATCCAGAGCGATCGCCGCCTCGATGATTCGCATCGTCCAGCCGTAGGATCCGCGCACGCCGCGAAACGCGTCGTGCAGTTCGGGCGTCGGGCCGTCGAGGCTGACCGCGATCCGTGAAAGCCCCGCTTCCTTCAGCGCTGCGAGTCTGGCCGGCGTCGCGGCCGCGGTTCCGCTCGGCGTAAGCGCGACGGTGAGGCCGGCGCCGGCGGCGTAGCGTACGAGCTCTGCCAGATCGGGCCGGCGCATCGGGTCGCCGCCTGTGAGGACGAACAACGGCGGCTTCTCGCCGAACCCGCGTACCTGATCGATCAGCCGACAGGCCTCGTCCGTAGTGAGTTCCCGCGGGTCGCGCCGGTGAATCGCGTCCGCGCGGCAATGTACGCAGGCCAGCGCGCAGGCACGCGTCATTTCCCAGATGACGAGAAACGGCGCGCGGTTGAAATCAGGTATGGCCAACGCTGTCGGCGTCATGGGCTCAGCTTGCCAGGTCAGCCGGCAAGGCGCCTATGACCAGCGTCATACGGCGAAGGAGACAAGAAAAGACATGGCTGTATGACCGCGGTCATAGGGCGGAACCCCCGCGGCTTCTAGAGTCGATTCATGACGATTCAACGCGGGCTCGGAATCCTGTTGCTGCTGATCGCCGGAGCATTTGCGGCTGGGTGCTCATCGAGCGGACCGGCAGCCGACGCGGCATCACTCACGCCGCCCTTCCTCGACACGCCCGTCGCGCCGCGCCCGGCGCTGACGCCGGCCACGTTGACGAAGGGCAAGCAGCTGTACGACACCAATTGCGTCCAGTGCCACGGAACCGCCGGCAAGGGCGACGGCTACGGCGCGCCGTTCCTCGTCCCGCCGCCACGGGATTTCACCGGCGGTCAGTTCAAGTTCCGGACCACGGCCGGCGGCCAGCTGCCGACCGACGACGATCTGTTCAGAACCATCTCGCGCGGCGCCAACGGCACCGGCATGCCGCCGTGGAAATACCTGCTCAACGACGAGGAGCGCTGGGCGCTTGTCGAGTACGTGAAGAGCTTCGAGCCGCGCTTCGCCAGCGCGCGCGCGCTCAAGGCGATGCCGCTGCCCGAGGCGCCCGGCAAGTCGCGCAATGCCGGCCGCGGGCGCGACGTCTACGCGAAGATGCAGTGCGCGAAATGCCATGGCGAAGATGGGCGGGGCGTCGGGCCCTCGTCGAACACGATGGTCGATGTGAAGGAGCGGCACGTCAACGCACGCGACTTCACGCAGCCTGGGTCCTATCGCACCGGGTGGACGGAGCGCGAGATCATCCGCACGCTCGAGACCGGCATGAACGGCGTGCCGATGCCGTCGTACACGGGGGTCATGACGAAACAGGAGGAGTACGACCTGGTCGCGTACCTCATGAGCATCGCCGGCCCGGGCTCCGGTAATCAGAAGCGTCAGCTCGCCAAGAGCATGGACGGCATCGGCGCCCCGGATCGGGTGATCACGCTGCGCGAGCATGCCTGGAAGTACGAGCCGTCCGAGATTCACGTCAAGCACGGCGAAGTCGTGCGGATCGACTTCTCGGCGACCGACAACGGCCTCGGCGCCGGGCATGGCTTCGCCCTGGACGGCCTCGATCAAAGTGTGTTCATCAACGGCGCCATGGTGGGTGCGCCGCTGTCGGTCACGTTCAAGGTGGATACGCCGGGACGCTACAGCTTCTACTGCGCCACGCAGTGCAGCACCACCGAGCTGCACCCGAAGATGCACGGCGTCCTGATCGTCGACTAATGCGGACCTTTGGAGCTGACATGAAACGCCATCCTTTCCTTCTCGTTGCGGCGACCGTCGTTGTCACGCTGGCCACGGTCCACACCATGGGCTGCGGCGCTTCGCGTTCCCTGCGATCGCTGGCCGCCGAAAAGGTGTACGTCGCGCCGGGAGAGCTCGACAAGTACTACGCGTTCCTCTCGGGCGGCCAGAGCGGCTCGGTCTTCGTCGTCGGCGTCCCGTCGGGGCGGCTGATCCGGGAGATCCCAGTGTTCGAGCCGCGGGCGGCGTACGGCTACGCGATGAACGACAACGACCCGAGGCGGCAGGAACTGGTCGCGACCGGCGGCGT
>Ga0068858_100005361_pt1 | contig 12583 bp, 11 predicted proteins | sample KBSSwiS12_FD_66589 | JGI IMG/M metagenome (GOLD analysis project Ga0068858, IMG submission 66589) | Switchgrass rhizosphere microbial communities from Kellogg Biological Station, Michigan, USA - KBS Switchgrass S1-2 | ecosystem: Host-associated > Plants > Roots > Rhizosphere > Soil ... | reverse complement strand
TTCCAGACCGAGGAACTGATCGCCCGCCTGCGCGCCCTGATCCGCCGCGCCTCGGGCAATTCGTCGAGCGAGCTGATCGCCGGCGACGTTCGGCTGGACACGCGCTCGGGCCGGGTCACCCTCAAGGGAGAGCCGGTCAAGCTGACCGCGCAGGAGTACAAGCTCCTGTCCTACCTGCTGCACCACAAGGGCAAGGTGGTCTCGCGCACCGAGCTGATCGAGCACATCTACGACCAGGATTTCGACCGCGATTCCAACACGATCGAAGTTTTCGTCACCCGCATCCGCAAGAAGCTCGGGGCCGACGTGATCACCACGATCCGTGGGCTCGGCTACAGCCTCGACGATCCGGCGGAAGCCCGCCGCGGATAAGGGCGTGAGCGAGGCTCCTCCGTCCGGCGAAGCGGCCGCCGGGGCGCCGCGCGCGCACACCGGCTCGCTCGCCCGGCGGATGATGCTGATTGCCGCCGGCTGGATCGGCGTGCTGCTCCTGCTCGGCGGCGTCGGCCTCGATCGGACGCTGGCTGGCCTCGTCACCCGCAACTTCGACGACCAGCTCGGCTACATGCTGACCGCGATGGTCGGCTCGGCCGAGATCGGGCCGGACGGTGAGGTGTTCTTCAACCGGCCGCTCGGCGACCAGCGCTTCCTCGAGCCCAACTCCGGGCTCTATTGGCAGATCACCGGCAAGGGCCACGATGATTTCCCGTCGCGCTCGCTGTGGGACCGCACCCTCAAGATCGACATCAACCACTTCGATTCTGCGCCGCACGTCTACGATTCCAGCCAGTTCCAGGGCGAACCGCTGCGTGTGATGGAGCGCTCGATCATCCTCCCCGGCAGCGACACCAAGTGGTGGTTCGTGGTGGCTCAAAGCCGCACCGCGCTCGACGACCAGATCAAGCGCATTCGTCTGATCCTCGTCTGGTCGTTTATCGTGCTCGGCCTCGGCCTGTTCCTGATGGCGGGGCTCCAGACCTGGTACGGCCTCGGGCCGCTGCGCCGCGTGCGCCGCGCGATCCAGAAGATGCGCTCCACCGGGACCAACCGCGTGGCCGACCCGCTGCCGCTCGAGGTCCAGCCGCTGGTCGAGGAACTGAACCTCCTGCTCGCCCATACCGAGCGCCAGGCAGAGGAGGCGCGCACCCATGCCGGAAACCTCGCCCACGCACTCAAGACCCCGCTCACCGTGGTGATGAACGCGGCGACCGCCAAGGCGCCGGACCTCGCCGACACGGTGATCCGCGAGGCGGCGGTGATGCGCCGCCAGGTCGATCATCACCTCGCCCGTGCCCGCGCGGTCGGACGCCGCGCGGTGGGCATGTCGCGCGCCACTGTGTGGGACAGCGTCGAAGCGGTGCTGCGCGCGGTCACCAGGCTCTACGAGACCACCCGCTTTGACCTTGACGGGAACCGCGAGGCGGCGGTCGCGATCGAGCGGCAGGACCTCGACGAGATCCTCGGCAACCTGATCGAAAACGCGGCCAAGTATGGCGGCGGCTCGGTCTTTGTCACGATTGACGCGGCGCCCGACGAGACCCGGTGGTGCGAGATCTGGATCGAGGACGACGGAGCGGGAATCCCGGAAGCCGAGTGGCCGCGCATCTTTGACCGTGGCGCTCGGCTTGACACCGGCAAGCCAGGCACGGGTCTCGGCCTCGCCATCGTGCGCGATGTGGCGGAAATCTACGGCGGGTCGGTCGAGCTGGGCGAGAGCGAGGACCTGGGCGGGCTGATGGTCCGGCTGCGGCTGCCGCGGGCAGGCGGTTGAGCGTGCGCCGAAAAACGAGGTCATCACCCCGGACTTGATCCGAGGTCCTGCTACCTTCAGCGGTGCTGTCGGACCAAAGCGGGGCGCCGGGTCAGCCCCGAGGCGACGGGTTTTACGCAGCGCGACACTGACTAGCCCCGGTTACGCGGTCCCTGAAGCGGCAGCACGAAGCGCACCGCCAATCCGCGCGCGCGGTCGATGTATTCGATGGTGGCGCCGTGGCTCTGGGCCAGCGCCTTGATCAGCCGCGTGCCGAGGCCCGTGCCCTTGGCCGGATCGCCCGCCGCGAACCCGATGCCATCGTCTTCCACGACCAGTTCGACCGCGTCGTCGCCGAGTTGCCGCAGGGCGACGCGGATTTCCCCTCGCGAGCCCTCGGGATAGGCATACTTGCAGGCATTGCTGACCAGTTCGTTGGTCACCATCCCCACCGTCACCGCGCTGTCGGTATCGAGCACGATCGGCTCGACTTCGGCAGTGACGTGGCATTCCTCGCCCTTGGTCGACCACCCCCGCGCAATATCCTCGACCAGCGGCGGCAGGTAATCGATCATCGCCACGCTCTCGACGTCGCCGGTGCTGTAGAGCCGACGGTTGATCTGGGCGATCGTGGCGATGCGGGCCTGGGTCTTGCGCAGCACCTCGCGTGCGCCGCCTGCGTCGAGGTCGCCGGCAATGGCGTTGGCCTGCATGCCGACGAAGCTCATCACCATCTGGAGGTTGTTGGCGACGCGGTGGTTGACCTCGCGCAGCAGCGCCTCGAGCCGCTGGTTTGTCGCCCGCAGGTCAGCCTCGGCCCGGTCGCGCGCGCGCCTCAGGTCTTCCTGCGCGACGACCTGCGCGAAAGTGCTGGCGAGCAGGTCGAGAAAGTCCTCGTCGGCCGACTTGACGATGTAGTCGACCGCGCCCGACTTGAGCGCGGCCACCGCGATCTTCCCCTCGTCGGTGCCCGTCACGTAGACCACCGGCGGGCAGTCTTCGATGGCCATCAGGTCCTCGAGCGTGGCGATCCCGTCGCGGCCAGGCATGTAGTGGTCGACCGCGATCACGTCGAAGCGCTCGCGCTCGACCAGCGCCACCCCGTCGGGTCCACTGCAGGCGCTGGTCACGTCGAATCCCTTGCGCGCCAGCGATCGGACGATGAGCCGGCACAGGGCCGCGTCATCGTCGATATACAGCACGCGCGGGAGCGGTGGGCTCATGCATCGTCTCCGAGGTCGGGGATCTGGATGACCGAGAGGAACAGCCCGAGCTGGCGCACGGCGTCGGCGAAGTTCTCGTAGTTGACCGGCTTGGTGATGTAGACATTGCAGCCCAGGTCGTAGCAGCGCTGGATCTCGACCTTGTCGTCGGTGGTCGTCAGCACCACGACGGGGGTGCGCTTGAGATCGTCGTTGCCCTTGATCCGGGCAAGGATGTCGATCCCGCTCATGTCTGGCAGGTTGAGGTCGAGCAGCACCAGCGACGGCCCGTTCTTCGCCGGTCCGTTGACGTCGTTGATGAGGAAATCGAGCCCGCTGGTGCCGTCGAGAAAGTGGTGCACCGGGTTCGAGATGCCGGCGCGGCGGATGTTCTTCTCGATGAGGCGGGCGTGCCCGGCATCGTCCTCGATCATCACGATGTTGACCGGGGTCGGACTGGCTTTGAGTTCAGGCATGACTTTCTCCTGGCCGCCATTCCAACGGCAGACTGAGGCGGAACGTGGTGCCCACGCCCGGTGTGGATTCGACGTCGATCGTGCCCCCGAGGCGGTGCGCCAGCGCACGCACGTGGGCCAGGCCAATGCCTTCGCCCGGCTGGTCCTGGGTGCCCGCGCGGCGGAACAGCTCGAATACCCGTTCGTGGTCCTTGGGGTCGATGCCGCGCCCGTTGTCGGCCACCTCGATAACGTTGCGCCCGCGCAGCACGCCGCCGCTCACCCGGATTCTGCCGGGGACGCCGGGCCGCAGGTACTTGAGCGCGTTCTCGATCAGGTTGGAGAGGATCTGCTCGAGCGCGAGCCGGTCGGTGACGATCCGCGGCGCCTCGCCGATCTCGATCGTGGTGTCGGTCTCGTCAATGCGGTGCTGCATGGTCTCGACGATCCCGCCGACCAGAGCGGCAAGGTCGATCTGCTCGGGCGAGAGCGTCCGGCGCCCCTCGCGCGAGAGCTTGAGGATCGAGTTGATCAGTCGGTCCATCTTCTGCGTCGAGCTGCGGATGAACCCGATGGCTTCGGGCAGATCCTCGTCGATCGCCAACCGGGTCGGCTCGTCGAGCAGTTGCGGGGCCTCCTCGGCGAGCCGGCGGGCGAACTTGTCGATCGTCACGCGCGAGGCTTCCAGCTCGGAGGTAAACCCCATGACGTTGACCAATGGCGCGCGCAGATCGTGGCTGACGATATATGCGAAGCGCTGGATCTCGGCATTGGCCCGGCGCAGCGCCTCGGTCCGCAGTTCAACGAGGTCCTCGAGCTCGAGGTTGAGCTGGTTGAGCTCGTTGCGCGAAGCGCGCAGGTCGATGAGGTTGCGGCGGATCAGCGTCAGCGTCGCCGCCGACAGCGCGACGACCAGCAGCGCGGTGAGCACGAGCAGGATATTGAACCGCAGGATCGTCGCGGTCTGCCGGGTCTGGCGGCTGGTGAGCAGGCGCTGTTCCTCGGCCAGCATCTCGGCCGCCTTGATGCGGACGGCGCGGGTCAGGAGCACGGCGCGGTCCTCGCCGAAGTTGGCCATGAGATCCTCGCGTACGCCGACCACGCCGGTCACCGCCTGGTTCTGCAGCGCCTCCAGTTCGGCAACGATCTGGCGCAGGTCGTGGACGCGGTCCTGCTGCGTGGGATTGTCCTGCGTAGTGCGCCCGATCTCCTCGAGCAGCGTGGCCCGTTCGCGCTGGCCGGCGGTCATGCGCTCGCGGAAGGCATCGAGCGGGCGGAGGAGATAGCCCCGACGGGCCGTTTCCGCGCGCTCGTTGGCGGAACCGAATGCGTAGATGCGCGCTTCCGTATTGAGGGTGTGGGCAACGAGCGCGGCATTGTCCTCGCTGCTGCGCTGCACCCAGAATGCCGTGATCACCGCCCCGGCCAAGCCAATGAAGCCAATCGCCAGCAAGAGGGCGATCTGCCGGTTGGTGCGGTCGTCTTTGCCGAGCGAACTCAGCTTTTTGGCCTGCATGGGCGCGCGTGCTTCCCGATCCCGCGCATGACGTCGCCGGGGACCTCGCCCCTTGGCACGCCGCGATGCGCCCCCGAATCCTCAACGCCCAACGCGACGGGAAATGTTCCGTTCCCCGCAAACTTGCAGAACGGTCAGTAAATCCGGATCAGCCCCCGTTCTTCGCTTGGTGGTGGTGACGGATCACCTCGTCGATGATGAACCGGATGAACTTCTCGCCGAAATCCGGATCAAGCTGCGCTTCCTCGGCCAGGCGGCGCAGGCGGGCAATCTGGCGCTCCTCGCGCTTGGGATCGGACGGGGGCAGGTCGTGCGTCGCCTTGTAGGCGCCCACCGCCTTGGTGATCCGGAACCGCTCGGCCAGAATGTGGACGAGCGCGGCGTCGATGTTGTCGATGCTCGCGCGGAAGCCGGCCAGAGTCGGGTCCGGCGCGCTGTCCGGGTTCGGGCCGGGGGCGGGGGCGGGCGATGCGGTTTCCTGTGCCATGGGCGAGGGCGCTAGCACGGCAGCGGCACCAATTCCAAGCTTGCCTTAAGCCCGCTCTGCGCCCAAGGCTCCAGCCATGAGCGCAGACGTGATCCCCTTGAGGCCCCGCTCGGGCGAGCCCTCGCTGGCACCGCTGCTGGCGCTGACCGCGCCGGGCATGAACGCCGTGAACGCGATCATCCTCGATCGCATGCAGAGCGAAATTCCGCTGATTCCGGCACTCGCGGGCCATCTCATTTCGGGCGGCGGCAAGCGCATGCGGCCGATGCTGACCATCGCCGGCGCCGCGCTGTGCGACTATCAGGGCACCCGCCACCACAAGCTCGCCGCCGCGGTCGAGTTCATCCACACCGCCACCCTCCTGCACGACGACGTGGTCGACGGCTCTGACATGCGCCGTGGCAGGGAAACCGCCAACATCGTCTACGGCAACCCGGCGACCGTCCTGGTCGGGGATTTCCTGTTCACCCGCAGCTTCGAACTGATGGTCGAGGACGGCAGCCTCAAGGTGCTCAAGATCCTCTCGCGGGCGAGCTCGGTCATTGCCGAGGGCGAGGTCGACCAGCTGACCGCGCAGCGCAAGGTCGAGACCAGCGAGGAGCATTATCTCCAGATCATCGGCGCAAAGACCGCCGCGCTGTTCGCCGCCGCCACCCGCATCGCCGCGGTCGTCGCCGAACGCTCCGAGGCCGACGAGCTCGCGCTCGACGCCTATGGCCGAAATCTCGGCATCGCCTTCCAGCTGGTCGACGATGCGATCGACTACGATTCCGCCGCGGCCGAGATGGGCAAGGCCAAGGGCGACGATTTCCGCGACGGCAAGATGACGCTGCCGGTGATCCTCGCCTATGCGCGCGGCACCGCGGAAGAGCGACAGTTTTGGCAGGACGCCATCGCCGGCTTTCGCGCCGAGGACGAGGACCTCGCCCACGCGGTCCACCTCATCGCGAAGTACGATACCGTCGCTGCCACTCGCGAACGTGCCCGGCACTATGCCCAGCGTGCAATCGACGCGATCGGCGGCTTCCCCGCCGGTCCGGCCCGGGCCGCCATGGCCGAAGCGGCGGAGTTCGCGGTGGCGCGGCGCTACTGAGCCACGCCTCCGGCGCCTAGCGGACCGGCACCATCAGGTGAGCATAGGGCGTGCCAGCCCACATCACGTAAGGCGCCCGGGTATCGGGCCTGGCTCCGCTCGGGTAGCCGTTCAGCAACGCCGCCGAGCCCACCACCATCACGTGCGGTCCGGTCTTGACCCATGCGCCATCTGGCTTGGTCGCGTAGGGGTTGGTGTTGCTGAAATCGGTCCCTCCCTCGAGCATGTACATCACCCCCGGCTTGTCGGTCGGCGGGGGCTTGTGGCCCATCCACGCCATGGCCCACTCCATCGCATTGGCGTCCATGCACATCGGGTCCGGGCCGGGGGTCTGCGGGTTGTCGGGCATGCAGGTGAAGCCGTTGGTGCCCTTGCGCAGGGTGGTCATCGTGCCGTCGGCGCCGGCCCTGACGATGGTGGCGTGCGCGGCCACCGCGGGCGGCGCGGCGCTCATTGCGCTGCGCAGCAGATCGGGCTGCATCGGCTTCTTGGGCGCCGCGGCCGTGGGAGCGGCGAGGACGAGTGCAGTCAGGCACAGGGATATCGAGGCTCGGTGAAGCGAGATCATGGCATCCTCCTGTTGTCGGCGCCCACAGACCGGATCGCGTATTGGGCGCTGGCCCTCCCGGGCCGAAACGCATAACTGGGCCAAAATGTCCCGCTCCGCGCCGCCTGTTGCCGCCTTGCCGATCCACGCGGTCCTGCCCGAACTCCTCGGCGCGCTGCGCGAGCGCTCGTCGGCCGTGCTGATCGCGCCGCCGGGTGCGGGCAAGACCACGGCCGTCGCGCCGGCTCTGCTGGACGAGCCGTGGTGCACCGGCAGCATCATCGTCCTCTCGCCCCGCCGCGTCGCCGCCCGCGCCGCTGCCGAGCGGATGGCGGAGCTCATAGGCGAGAAGCCGGGCGAGACGATCGGATACTTGACCCGGCTCGATAGCAAGCGCTCGGACCGCACCCGGGTCCTCGTGATGACCGAGGCGATCTTCGTCTCGACCATCCTCAAGGACCCGGAGCTGGCCGGCGTCTCGGCGGTGCTGTTTGACGAGGCGCACGAGCGGCATCTCGATTCCGATCTGGGGCTGGCGCTCGCGCTCGAAAGCCAGTCGGTGCTGCGCGACGACCTGCGCCTGCTGGTCATGTCGGCTACGCTTGACGGCGCGCGGTTCGCCGCGCTGCTCAACGGCGCTCCGGTGATCGAGAGCGAGGGCAAGGCCTGGCCGCTCACGCTGCGTTGGCTCGGCGCGCGCCCGGAGCTGCGGCTGGACGAGGCCATGGCATCCGCGATCCTCACCGCATGGCGCGAGCAGGACGGCGACGTGCTCGCCTTCCTCCCGGGCGTCGGCGAGATCGAGCGCACGCGCGAACGGCTGGCCGAGAAGCTGCCGCAGGCGCTCGTGTTGCCACTCCACGGCCAGTGCGAACCCGCCGCCCAGCGCGCAGCAATCCGCCGCGATCCCGAAGGACGCCGCCGCATCGTCCTCGCCACCGCGATCGCCGAAACCTCGCTTACCCTCGACGGGGTGTCGATCGTGGTCGATGCCGGGCTGTCGCGCCGCGCGGAGTTCGACAAGGCGGCCGGCGTCACCCGCCTCGTCACACACCGGGCCAGCCAGGCCGCCGCCGCGCAGCGCGCCGGCCGCGCCGCGCGGCAGGGCCCCGGCGTCGCCTACCGCCTGTGGGAGGAAGCCGCCCACGCAGGCCGCCCGCAGTTCGAGCCGCCGGAGATGCTCGTCTCAGATCTCGCCCCGCTCGCGCTGACGCTCGCGCAATGGGGCGCAAGCAATCCTGCGGCGCTCGGCTGGCTCGACCCGCCGCCGGCGCCCGCCATCGCCGCGGCCCATGCGCTGTTGCGCAGCCTCGGCGCGCTGGACGAGGCAGGGCGCATCACCACCCATGGCAGCGCGATGACAGCACTCCCGCTGGAGCCGCGGCTTGCCCACATGCTGCTCCATGCTGCGCAACATGGTGCTGCGTCGGATGCTGCGGCGCTGGCCCTCCTTCTGCAGGAGCGCGGGCTTGGCGGGCGCAGCGAAGACCTGCAGCAAAGGCTTGAAAACTGGCGGCGGGACCGTTCGCCCCGGGCCCAATCGTCGCGCCAGCTGGGCGAGCGCTGGGCGAAACAGGTGCAGCAGGGCAGGGGCGACGGATTGCCACTCGCCGCGATCCTCGCAGAAGGCTTCCCCGATCTCATTGCCCGCCGCCGCGATCCTTCGGGCGAGCAGTGGCTGACCTCCGGCGGCCGCGGTCTGCGCCTCGATCCGATGAGTTCGCTGGTCCGCGCGCAGTGGCTTGCCGTCGGAGACGCGCAAGGCGAGGCCAAGGGCGCGCGGATCACCGGCGCGATCGCGCTCGACGACGGCGAGGTCCAGCGCTGGCTTGGCCACCGCATCGAGCGGGTGACGACCCTGCGCTGGGTCGCCGAGGAGCGCCGGGTGGAGGCGCTGCTCGAACAGCGCCTCGGCGCCATCGTCCTCGCCCGCGGCCCCGATCCGTCGCCGGACCCCCAGGCCATTGCCCGATTCCTCGCCGACAAGGTCCGCGCCGAAGGGCTCGGCCTGCTGCCGCTGTCAGACGCCTCGCGCGAACTGCTGACCCGCGCCACCCATGCTGGCCTTACCGAACTGACCGAGGACACACTGCGCGCCGAGATCGACGACTGGCTGCTCCCGCTGCTCGGTCGGCGCCTCGACGATCTGCCCCGGGGTGCCCTGCACGAGGCTCTGCTTGGCCGGCTCGACTATGCGCAGCGCCAGCAGCTCGAGGCGCTCGCCCCGCCGCAATTCCGCAGTCCAGCGGGCACCAGTCACGCGATCGACTATGCCGATCCCGGCGGCCCCTCGGTTGAGGTGCGGGTGCAGGCGGTGTTCGGGCTCGACCGTCACCCGGGCTTCGGCCGGCCCGAACAGCCGCTCCTACTCAAGCTCACCGACCCGGGCGGCAAGCCCCTCCAGACTACCCGTGACCTGCCCGGCTTCTGGCGCGGTTCGTGGCGCGATGTCGTCAAGGACATGAAGGGCCGCTACCCCAAGCACCGCTGGCCCGACGAGCCGTGGGCCGAAGACCCCAGCCTAAAAACCCGCAACGCCTTCGAGCGCGGCCGGGGGAAGTGAGCGAATGCGCTCTTGATTCCCGCCCCGATTCGCCCGAAAGCGCCGAACATGACCGCCCGCATCTATCAGCGCCCGAAGAATGCCATGCAGTCCGGCAAGGCCCGCACCGATACCTGGGTGCTGGAGTTCGTGCCCGCCGAAGCGAAGCGGCCCGATCCGCTGATGGGCTGGGCCGGCTCGGGCGATACGCAGCAGCAGGTTGTGCTGAGCTTCGCCAGCCAGGCCGAGGCCGAAGCCTATGCCGTCCGTTATGGGATCGAGGCCCGCGCCATGGCCCCCCCGCCCAAGCGCCTCAAGCTCCAGGCCTACGCCGACAACTTCCGCTGAGGCGTGAGCAAGGGGCCTCAGAGCCCGCCTACTGAGACTGATCGAAAAACCTCCGCGTCGCCCGCTTGCGAGTCGCGCCGGCCCGAACTATCTCGCGGAGCATGGCCATCCGCGAAATCATCGAAACTCCCGATCCTGTGCTCAAGCAGGTCTCGGCCAAGGTCGAAACCTTTGACGAGGAGCTGCGCACGCTCGTCGCCGACATGTTCGAGACGATGTACGATGCCCCCGGCATCGGCCTTGCCGCGATCCAGGTCGGCGTGCCGCTGCGGGTGGTGACGATCGACCTCCAGCCCGAGGACGAGGATGCCGAGCCCGAGGTGTGCACCGCCCACGGCGATCACGAGCATACCCACCAGCCGCGCAAGCTCGAGCCGCTGGTCTTCATCAACCCGGAGATCGTTACCTCGGCCGAGGAACTTTCGGTCTACCAGGAAGGCTGCCTCTCGGTCCCCGACATCTACGCCGAGGTCGAGCGTCCGGCGCGGATCCGCGCCCGCTGGCAAGACCTTGACGGCACGGTGCACGAGGAAGACCTCGATGGCCTCCTCGCCACCTGCTTCCAGCACGAGCTCGATCACCTCGAGGGCGTGCTGTTCATCGATCACCTCTCGCGCCTGAAGCGCAACATGGCGCTCAAGAAGCTCGAAAAGCTGCGCAAGGCAGCCTGATCGCTGGCCGATTTCCCTCCCGCAGGCGGGAGGGGTCGGGGGTGGGGAGGCCACGCCTCACGCCTGCGCGTGAACCTCCTCGTTCAGTCCCGCCAGCGCCGCGCGGCAGTCGTCGGCGCATTCCCGGCACATCTGCGCGCAACGGCGGCAATGCGGGTTGTCGTGCGCTGCGCATTCGGCGTGGCACAGCTCGCAGGCCTCGATGCAGGCGGCGAGGATCGTGCGGATCAACTGGCGATCATGCCCTGTGCGCCGCATCGCCACCCGCGCGGTCGCGTTGCACACGTCCGAGCAGTCGAGGCACAGGCGGATGCACTGGCTCATGTCCATGCCGGCGCCCATCTTCATCTCCGCGATGCAGGCATCCGCGCAGGAGTTGCAGATCGCCGAGCAGAGCATGGCATGGCGCACGGCGAGGCCGAGGCTCTCGTTGTAGTCGCCGCCCACTTGCGGGTGCTCGGAAATCATTGCTTCGATCGACATGTCTGCGGTCCTTTCCTCGGGTCGGGTTCGCGCCCCCTCAACCGCCGGGTTGCGCCCGCCGTTCCCATGTCCGCCCCGTCCACAGGCCCGTTCACCCTGCACCTTGCCACCGCGTGCCGGGGGCGCTAGGTTCCCGGTTCGTTCCAAAGCAGGGCCCAGAGGGAACAGCGCGCCATGAACCCGGATATCCTGAGCTTCTTCACCCTGCTGCTCGGCCTGTGCGCCGGCTGTGCGCTCGGGTGGTTCCTCGGCAACCGGCCGGTGGGCGAATGGCGTGAGCGGTTCGCCGCGCGTGATCTCGACGCGCGCGATCTCGATGAGAAGTTCCGCAGGGCCATCTCCGAGCTCGCCACCGCCAGCGAACGCGCCACCCGCGCGGATGAACTGTCCCAGCGTGCCGAAGACCTTGCCGTCCGGCTAGAACAGACCCGCGCCGACCATGCCGCGCAACTCGAGACCGTGCGCGCCGCGCGCGATCAGGTGCTGCACGAGAAGGCGGCGATCCAGGCCGATCTCGCCGCATTCAAGGCCGATGCGGAAAACTTCGAGAAGCAGCAGCGTCTGCTGCTCGAGGCGCAGGAAGCGTTGAAGCGCGAATTCGAAAACGCCGGCAACAAGGTGCTGGAAAAGGCGCAGGAGACCTTCCTCGCCCGCGCGCAGGATCGCTTTGCGCAGAGCGAGAAGGCCCAGGCGGAGCGGATCGCCGCCGTGCTGGCGCCGGTCGGCCAGCGGCTCCAGCGCTACGAGGAACAGGTCGCCGGGCTCGAGGCCAAGCGGGTCGATGCCTTCGGCCAGCTCTTCGGCCAGATCGAAGCGCTGCGCGCCGGACAGGAACAGGTCCGCCGCGAGGCCCAACGGCTCGGCAACTCGCTGACCAACGCGCCCAAGGCGCGCGGCCGCTGGGGCGAGCGGGCCCTGCAGAACGTGCTCGAACAGTGCGGCCTGTCCGAACACACCGATTTCGTAACCGAACATTCGGTGACGACTGACGACGGCCGGTTGCGCCCCGATGCGATCATCCGCATTCCCGGCCAGAAGAGCCTGATCATCGATGCCAAGGTTTCGCTCAACGCCTATCAGGAAGCCTTCGAGGCGAACGACGACGCCGTGCGCAAGGCCGCGCTCGATCAGCACGCCCGCTCGATGCGCGGCCACGTCCAGACTCTCGGCGCCAAGTCCTACCAGAGCCAGTTCGACGAGGCGCCCGACTATGTGGTGATGTTCGTGCCGGGCGAGCATTTCGTCGCCGCCGCGCTCGAGCACGATCCCGAACTGTGGGACTTCGCCTTCAGCAAAAAGGTCCTGCTCGCCACTCCGACCAACCTCGTCGCCATCGCGCGGACGGTCGCGATGATCTGGACGCAAGATAAACTGGCCCGGGAAGCCGCAGCGATCGGCAAGCTGGGAAGCGAGATCTATGACCGCATTGCAACCGCTGGCGAACACCTGAAGGGGGTCGGCGCAGGGCTGGATCGCGCGGTTCGCAAAT
>Ga0068858_100005354_pt1 | contig 12589 bp, 12 predicted proteins | sample KBSSwiS12_FD_66589 | JGI IMG/M metagenome (GOLD analysis project Ga0068858, IMG submission 66589) | Switchgrass rhizosphere microbial communities from Kellogg Biological Station, Michigan, USA - KBS Switchgrass S1-2 | ecosystem: Host-associated > Plants > Roots > Rhizosphere > Soil ... | reverse complement strand
AAGTTCAAAGTTCAAAGTTCGAAGTTCAAGTCCGTTGAACGACGACCAGCGGCAGCCGGGCGCGCACGGCAAACCCCAGGCCGACGTACACCGCCTGCGCGGCGCTGTTCTCTTCCTGTACGTGGAGAAATGGCGTGAGCCCTTCGTCGAAAATCGCGGCGGCCAATCGCGCGACGATCGTCCGCGCGTAGCCGCGGCCGCGAAAATCAGGGTGGGTGCAGATCGCGCTGACCTCGCGATAGCCGGGCAGATGCATCCGCTGACCGCCCATCGCGGCGAGCACGCCGCCCACGCGGATGCCGAGATACGTGCCCAGCGTGTAGGTGTGCGACCGGAAGGGTCCCGGATGGGTGAGCGCTGTCAACGCGACCATGTCGGCGATGTCAGGTTCCGAAAGCACGCAGAGCTCCACGCCGCTGGGCCGCACGTCGACCCGCCGCTCGCACACCATCTGCACGAGGGTCCCGTTCAACGTCACCGTCAGCGGCGCGCGTACCAGCGGCGCGACGTCTTCCAGCGTGGCCGGCAACGAGATCCAATCGCCCTCGGGCACCAGTGCCGCGAGCTCGTCGAGCGCGCGCTGATCCCGGCGGCCGATGCCGGCAATCGGCGTCAGGTGATTCGGATACCGTCGGACCCCGTCGCCGACGACCGCGAGATGCGCGTGATACGTGCTGAGCGACGCCCACGCAGGATTATCGAGCAAGTGAGTGAGATCTGCGGGCGAAGCTTCAGATTGCAGATGCATTCAATGGCAATCTTCAGTCAAGATACCGGCCGTTGGTCTGCCACGAAGTCGACGAGGCAGTATGTCAGCGTCGTTTCCGACCGTCAACGCGACGGTCGCGGCCGGGGCGCGGCTGTCTGGCACGATTCGCCTCAAACCGACGGCCCGTAATTCAATTCGATGGCTCGAGGTGAAGCTTCGTTACAATTCCTTGATGCGGGTCCGGACGACACGTAATCGGATCCCGCAGCAGTTCGAGAATGCCCGGGAGGCCTTGTGAGAAAAGCCGGCTGGATTCTGTCGGCCGCGTTCGCGTGCACCTCGCACGTAGTGAGCGGACAGGCGCTGCCCTCCAACGGAGAACCGCGGATTGTCGCGGGACGAATCCCGGAGCGTGCGACGGGCACCAGACCCGGTCCCACGCCACGGCTGCCTGATGGCAGGCCAGACCTGGGCAACGGCAAAGGTTCGTGGAACCCGCGGGTGATCGAGAACATCGCCGGCGTAGGGCCGGGCGCGCCGGCGCGAACACCGGTGGAGAAGGTCGTCGACGTCCCGTTCCAACCTTGGGCCGAGAAGCTCTACAATCAACGGTTGGCCGATCTACAGAAGGACGATCCTGAAGCGCGGTGTCTGCCGCCAGGCATTCCGAGGCTTCACCAGACGCCATTTCCCTTCCAGGTGTTCCAACTGCCGGACCGGGTGCTGTTCGTCTTCGAGGGAGGTTCGCACGTCTGGCGTCCGGTGTTCACCGACGGACGCCCGCACTCGAAGGACCCCAACCCGACGTACCTGGGAGAATCGATCGGGCACTGGGAAGGGGACACGCTGGTGGTGGACACGATCGGCTTCAACGATCGGACGTGGCTGGATCAGGACGGTCACCCGCACACGGAGGCGCTCCATACGGTGGAGCGCTTCACGCGGCGTGATGAGCTGACACTGCACTATCAGGTGACGATCGAGGATCCGGGCGCGTACACGAGGCCCTGGACCACCAGCTACACCATCCCATGGTCGGCCGGTGCCGAGCCGATGGAATACATCTGCCACGAGAACAATCTGGACCTGCCGCACATGGTCGGCAAGTAGACCTGCTGATCACTTCTCCGCGGCGCGCGCAGCGCTGAGGATGCCGGTCAACCCGTAGTTGCCTTCATGACATGCGTATTCGAAGACCGGCTGTCCCTCGTCTTTGGTGAGGTTCATCGCAAACGTCCACGGTCGCGCCCACGTCGCTGCATCCTCCAGCGACACCGACCACTCGATGGTTCCAGGTCCGACCGGTTTGAAGCGCTCGACAATGCGCAGGTTCGGGCTCGCCCCACGGTCGGGGGATCCATAGCCGGCGAGGTCGGAGGCATTCTTTCCGTTGAAGTTCGTCGTCTCGACGACGAGGGTGGTGCCTTCGAAGTGGCCGCGCGCGTCGCCCATGTATGTCCGGATGCCCGGACCGACATGGGGCCGCGAATCGAGCGGGATGATCCGCGTCTCGTGGATCATCTCGTAGCGGATGGCGACAAATCCTTGCGTCTGGACGATTTGGTACGAGTTGCCGTAGATGACGGGCATCATCGAGCCGGGTACACCGCGCGTGATGCACCGATCGTAGAGACTGCGCACCTCGGCCGAGTCTGATTCGCCGTGTGAGCGAAGCGCTGCCGCGAGCGCTGCAGATCGCGCCTGGGCGCCAGGGGTGACCGGTGGAATGCGTCCGTCTGTGGGCTCGACGATCAGCCAGGGCCGGCTGTTCCTGGCGCCGTAGTACTCGTACCAATGCACAGGGCCGGCGCCGGTTTCCGCGCCGCCGATCCCTCCTGCGACTTGGACGGCGGCGTCGTTGCGCTGCTTCACGACCTGGGCCAGCTCGGCGGAGCTGACGTCTTCAATCTTGCGGCCTTCGAATTGATTCGGGCGTTCGAGCGGGATGTTGTTCTCGTCCTTGTTGGTGAACGTTCCCTGCAGATCCGGATCGCCCCATGGCGTGCGCGCCGGGGTATACGTTTTCGCGGTGGACTTTGTCTTGTCCGCCGAAGTGTTTTGCGCGGATGCCGACGTCGTCCCAAGCATCACGAGTACGAGGCCGCCTGCCATCAAACCGAAGAACTCGCCGAAGGCCAGACGGCAAGACAGTCTCTGCGTGTTCGGCAGTAGCGTGGTAAGTGACTTCATATGACCTGCTTTCGTGATGGCCTCGAAAGGATTTTGCCCGCAGCGTTGCTCTGGAACCGGTTGGCATCGACCAACGTCTCCACCTGACGCTTTCGGGACTCGTGGCACGTTTCAGGTGAATCGGGTCGGGAAGCCACGACGCGAATCCGTGCCGGTCGCCGGAATCGAGGCGACAGCCACATCAGGATTTTTCGTCCAATCAGAGGCTCCCGCTTGATCACGATTCGGGCGTCCTGGTCGAGAGCGGTCGGCGGCGTCATCAGACCTTGTCAGAAGGAACACGATCCCCGTCATATTCACCACCGGACGCCCTCCGCAATACCCCCTATTCCTCGGTTTCGATCTGCCAGTCGGCAAGAGGCTGGGGTCCCGGCCGGATGTCCGCGATGTCGGGGTCGATGCCGCCGTCGCCGCCCGAGGGGCGTGGGCGCTGCGCCTTTTCGGCGCGGCGGGCGAGCTTATCCTTCTGCTTGGCGATGCGGGCCTGTTCTCGCTGCCGCTTCGTAATTGTCGGGCGTGATCGCTGTGCCATGGGTGCCGTCCTTGTCGTCCGCGTCTGAACGCGGGACACCACTATCTTATCAGTGCGATTGCCTGATGTTCACGCTGGGCCGATTTGGCCGTGGACTGGACGCTTGGCGGGCCCGCAATCCCTCAACGACCCCTGCCGGGACGGCCTCTAAAGAGAGAGTAATGGTGACGTCGGTAGATCGCGCGTTCGCGAATGGTCGCGCCGCAACGGTCCGGGCGCCAGACGCTCCACGACAAGCGGTGGCTGAGTTACGATGGAGCGATGAGAAGCAACCGCGATCGTGATCGATCGCAGGGCTCAGGACGAGCGTTGTGTCTGGCTGCGGCCCTCGCGGTCGTTCTCGCTGTCGTCTCCGTGACCGCCGGCGCCCGGCAGGGACAAAGAGGTGCGCCGCCGGCGGGCGGCGTAGGCGCGCTTGCGCCTCCGGCAATCAACTGGCCGGCGCCCCCGCTGCCGGACGGTCCGATCATGATCGAATCGGCCGAAGTACGCAGCCTGCGGCTCGTGGTCATGTCGAAGACGCTGAACCAGCCGTGGTCGATTGCTTTTTTGCCCGACGGCGCGATCCTCGTGACGGAGCGCGGCGGCACGCTTCGCATCTTCCGCAACGGCGTGCTCGATCCGAATCCGGTTGCCGGGGTGCCAGAGGTACGCGCGGCTGGGCTTCAAGGCCTGATGGATGTCGTCCTGCACCCGCGCTTCGCCGAGAACAAGTGGATCTACCTCTCGTACCACAAACCGGTTGGCACGCCTGTCGCGCCTGCCAGAGGGCGTGGAGCGCCCGTGGCGCCCGAGGGTGCGTCCACTCTGGCGCGCGGCACGTGGGATGGAAAGGCGCTGACCGGCGTTCGCGACATCTTCGAGTCGGGCGCGACCAATACCGAATCGTCGCGCATCGCCTTCGGCCGCGACGGCATGCTCTACATGACCGTCAGCGCTCCGGGCGTAGGTCCCGAGATCGTTCGATCGCAGGATCCGGACGACTATGCCGGCAAGGTGATCCGTCTGCGCGATGATGGGACCGTCCCGCCTGACAACCCGTTCATCGGCAAAGCCGGTTACAAGCCAGCCGTCTACACGCTCGGTCACCGGAACGGTCATGGGCTCGCGGTCAATCCCGAGACTGGAGAACTGTGGATGACCGAGCAAGGACCGGACGGCGGCGACGAGATCAACATCATCAAGGCGGGCCTGAATTACGGCTGGCCGATGGTCAGCTACGGGCGGAATTACCTCGGGTCGCGCGTTTCGGAGAATCCGTGGAAAGAAGGGACGGAACAGCCCCTCCTGTTCTGGGTGCCCTCGATCGCCGTGACCGGGATGACGTTCTACACCGGCGATCGCTTTCCAGCCTGGAAACGCAACGTCTTCGTCGGCGGATTGCGCCAGGGCGAGGTGCCTCGCACGGGTCAGATCAACCGCATCGTCTTCAACGAAAAGTGGGAAGAGATCCGACGCGAGCCGATGCTCATGCCGCTCGGACAGCGGATTCGCGACGTGCGCCAGGGACCGGACGGCTTGCTCTACATCGTGACGGCCGAAAATCCAGGAGCGCTGTTGCGACTCGAGCCTGGCGACGCGCCAGCGCCTGTTCCGACCCGACCGTGATCACCCCCGAACCCGCAGAGATTGTTTGCCCGATAGCCTTCGGCGAGTTCTGCGAGTTCCGCGGTTGATGTAGTCTTCAAGCAGCGAGAGGTCATCCATGATCGGTGGACGCGTTGCCGGCGACCGAACGACCCTGATTCGAGGCGGATACGTCTTGACGCTCGACAAGGCGCTCGGCGATCTGCCTCACACAGACGTGCTGATTGAGGGCGAAACGATCGCGGCCGTCGGTCCCGACCTGCAGGCCGGCCCTCATGCGAACGTGATCGACGCCCGCAACCGCATTGTCATGCCCGGCTTTGTCGATACCCACCGGCATACCTGGCAGACCCCGGTGCGCGGCGTGCTGCCCAGTTGCACGCTCGACGAGTACTTCGCCGGCATGCTCGACAACATCGGCATCCAGTACCGTGCCGAGGATGTCTACATCGCCAACCTGATGGGGGCGCTCGAGGCGATCAACGCCGGCATTACGACGTTGCTCGACTGGTCGCATGTCAACAACACGCCCGAACATGCCGATGCCGCCATCAACGGTCTCGCCGATGCAGGCATCCGCGCCATCTACGCCCATGGCGTTCCGGTGGGCGGCCAGTGGTGGGCGTACAGCTCGCTCGAACATCCCGAGGACATCCGGCGCATCAGGAAACAGTATTTTCAATCAGACGATCAGCTCCTGACGCTCGCGATGGCGGCCCGCGCGCCCGGGAACACGACGCCGGAGGTCGCCACGCACGACTGGAAGCTGGCGCGCGAACTGGGGATTCGCATCAGCGTGCACGTCGGGATGCGGTTGACGGGCGTCCACGTCCGCCATGTGCTGACGCTCAACGAGCTTGGGTTGATGGGTCCCGACACCACCTACATCCATTGCACCGATTCGACCGATGAGGAGCTCGATCTGATCGCCAAGACCGGCGGCTCCGCATCGGTGGCGCCGTTTGTCGAGATGCTGATGGGGCACGGCGTGCCGCCGACAGGGAGGCTCGTGGCGCGCGGCGTCAGGCCGTCGCTGAGCATCGACGTGGTGTCCAGCGTACCTGGCGAGATGTTCACGCAGATGCGCACGGCGCTGGTGCAGGAGCGCATCCTGGCATTCACCGAAACGCCGGACGATGCGTTTGCGCCGACGCTGACGCACCGTGACGTCCTCGAGTTTGCGACGATCGACGGCGCACGCGCGTGCGCCCTCGATCACAAGATCGGCACGATCACCCCGGGGAAGCAGGCGGACATCATTCTGGTCCGCACCGATCAGGTGAACGTCGCCCCGGTCATCGACCCGGTCGCGACCGTCGTCATCTGCGCCGACACGTCCAATATCGATACCGTGTTCATCGCGGGCCGCATCGTCAAACACAACGGCCAGCTCGTGCGTGTGGATCTGCCGCGGTTACTCCAGCGGCTTGCCGACGCGCGCGATCATCTCCTCTCGAACGCCGGCATGATTCCGCAGTGGGTCCTGTCCCGCCGGGACTGACCAATTCACAATTTACAATTTACAAAGAGTTGGTGTCGGTGATGTTCGGGCGCCCGATGCGCGCCGCGCGTCGCTTTGTAAATCGTGAATTGTAAATTGCTCAGATGTTTCGTCTCAGATCCAACCCCGAGTACATGCCAGCGACCTGATCGCCGTACCCATTGAAGAGTACCGTCTTCGTCGATTTGAACAGCGACGGCAGACGCCGTTCGGTGGCTTGACTCCAGTTGGGATGATCGACGGCCGGGTTCACGTTGGCGTAGAAGCCGTACGCCTGCGGGTAGGCGCGCTGCCACGAGTTGATCGGCTGCTTCTCGACAAACCGGATCTTCACGATCGCCTTGACGCCCTTGAAGCCGTACTTCCAGGGCACCACGAGCCGCAGCGGCGCGCCATTCTGGTTGGGAAGAACCTCGCCGTAGACTCCGACGCTGAGGATGGTCAGGGGATGCATCGCTTCGTCCATCCGCAGCCCTTCGACGTACGGCCACTCCAGCACCGGCACACGCTGACCCGGAAACTGCCGGGGGTCCAACAGCGTCGTGAGCTCGACGAACTTCGCCTTCGAGGTCGGCTCGCACCGCTTGATGAAGTTGCCGAGCGGGAAACCGACCCACGGGATCACCATCGACCACGCCTCGACGCACCGGTGGCGGTAGATGCGGTCCTCGAGCGTTTCACCCTTCAGGATGTCCTCGAGGTTCATCTTGCCGACCTTGGCACACTCGCCTTCGACCGCGACGGTCCACGGCTCGGCCTTGAAATTCCTGGCCAGTCGCGAGGGCCCGCTTCCGGCTCCTGGTTCGAATTCGTAGTAGTTGTTGTGCGTGGTGATGTGCTCCCACGTGTTCGGCGTTTCCGACGTGCTGAGCGCGCTTCTGACGGTCGTCAGCTTTCGTCCATGCGGGGCTGCCTGCTGCGCGAGCAGCCGGGGTCCGATCGCCAGCGCGCTCCCCGCCGCGAGCGCGGTGGCGCCGGCGCGGATGAAATCGCGGCGATTGAGGTACTCGGTCTTGCTGGTGATTTCAGAACCGCGAATCTTATCCATGGAAGTGCACCTCTGCGTTCATCCGCACCTTGACTGGCCGGCCATTCTTCATGGCCGGACTGAATTTCCACTGCTCGAAGTTCCGGATGGCGCTCTCGTCGAGCACCGGGTCCAGCGATTGGAGGATCTTGACGATTTTCGGCGTCCCGTCCTCGAGGAGGACCACGTCGAGGACGACGGTCCCGAGAATTCGCGGGCGGCGGGGCCACAGGGCGAACATGCGCACGGCTCGAGGCGGCGTGACGCCCGGTCCGACGCGGGTTGCCATGTCGTTCGCGATGACCTCGTTGACCGCTTCGTTACGCAGACTGAACTCGACGTCGACCTCTGCGTCCATCGGCACGGGGTGGCCGGCACGCGTGCCGGGCCGGAACCGCCACTGGCGTAAGGCGACCAGCGCGTTCTGGTCGAGACCGGATCCGAGGCCGTGCACTACGCGAGCAGCGCTGACGCGGCCATCCATCTCGACACGCGCACCGACGGTGACCAGGCCTTCGATGCCTCGACGTCTTGCTTCGTCGCTGTACAACGGAGGCGTGGTGTACTCGACGATTTCCGGGCGCGTCACCTCGTCCGAGGTCCCGCCCACGCCGACCACGCGGACGTTCCGTACGGCCGGCGCTGCGCGCTCGGGGCCGAACGTTGCCGCCGGCTCGGTGATAGCCGGCAGATTTGCCGTCCGGATCTCGATATTCGGTGCCAATCCCCGCGCCCCCATGATGGCCGCGAGCGGAATGACGAGCAGCACGGCGATCCCCATCGTCGCGAGGGTTTTCCGCCAGGTGATCGATCGGCGATTGGCGTACGCATTCAGCAGCGCCTTGAATCGCCGTTCGAGGTGGGAGGGTCGCGCCATCGCGATCGTGGGTGACCACGCCGGGACGGGCGCCTGGGCGGCGCGCACGATCTCCAGCAGATGGGTGGCGTACTCGCCGCTTTCCACGCCAAGCCCCAGTACCTCATCGTCGGCTGCATCCTCGCTGTCCCGGCACAGGCGGTTTTTCGCCATCCAGAAGAGCGGGTGGAACCAGTAGACCGCGCAGATCAGCTCGGCAAGCATGTGGACGACCCAATCGCCGCGACGGATGTGCGCCAGTTCGTGCGCCAACACCGCACGCGTCCGGTCGACGGACCAGTCGGTCGCGCAGGCGGGCAGCATCACACGCGGTTGCCTGAGACCCCACGTGACCGGAATGATGCCGCGGGCGCTTTGCAGCAGTCGGATCGGTCGCGTCAGATCGAGCGCGTGGGCGACGTCGGCCGCGAGCTGCTGGCATCGGCGATCGGTGACCGGTCGCGCGGAGAGAGCGAGTCGCGCGAGCTGCAATGCTTCAGCCGCCAGCATGAGCAGCGCAATGCAGGTGCCGAGCAGCCACATCACCGGCAGCAGACTGGCGGGCAACCATGGTGCCGTTTCAATCCCGTTCGCGCGTACGACGATGTCGGCCGTCTGGCCGGCGGACGACATGGAGCCGGCGTCGAACGACGGAGGGAAGAGCCCCAGAACGCGGTGCGCCCAGGCTGGCTCCCACGACGGCACCAGCAGGCCGAGCAGCGGCAGCAGGCTGGCGGCGCCGAGCGTGGCCGCCCAGAACAGGTGGCGTTCGGCGGCCGAACGCCGGCGGAGGCGCGGGATGACGCACACCGCGCACAAAAGCACGAACGTCGCCTTGATCATTTGTGCTTCGCGTCCTTTCGTGCCGCTTCGATGAGCTGCGCCATTCGATCGAGCTCTTCGTCCGAGAGGCGCGAGCGCTCCCTGCCGAGCAGCGCCTCGACCACTTTCTCGGGGGAACCTTCGAAGAAGGTGTCGAGCAGGTGGTTCAGCGCGGAGCGTCGAGCCGTCTGGCGCGACGCGGCGGGGAGGTAAACGTACCGGAGCTGCTGTTCCTCGTGACGCACATGGCCCTTTTCCTCGAGGACCCGCAACTGCGCGCGGACGGTGGAATAGGCGGGGTTGCCCGTGAGCTCCGCCATCACCTCGCCGACCGTCGCGCGCCCGCGCCGGTGCAGGATGTCCATGATTTGCCGCTCGCGGCGGCTGAGGCTCAGTGAGGCGGCCGGTGTCATTGCTTAAGTTTCTAGCACAGTGCTATAAAATTAAGCAAGCAATCTTTTTGAAGGGTCATCACGAGGGAATCTGTCTCAGCGCCGCCAGCGCTGCGCGGTGTCCGCACATACCGTGGACACCCACGCCGGGTGGCGTCGACGACGAGCACAGATAGACGCCCTCGATCGGAGTTGCGTAGGGATTGAAACTCGCGACCGGCCGCGTGAAAAGTTGGCCGAGATCGGCGGCGCCGCCGGCGATGTCGCCGCCAACGAGATTCGCGTTGTGCCGTTCGACGTCGGCCGGACCCATCGCGTGACGCGTGGAAATGGAATCGCGGAAACCGGGAGCGAAGCGTTCGATCTGGCGCTCGATGATCGCCGTCATGTCCGCGGTCGCGCCATTCGGCACGTGACAGTACGCCCACAGCACGTGCCGCCCTGCCGGCGCGCGAGAGTCATCGAAGAGGCTCGGCTGGACGACAAGCACGTAGGGCTTGTCGTGGATCCGTCCTTCCCAGGCCGCGCGCTCGCTTTCGGCAATTTCCGCAAACGAGCCGCCGAGATGAATCGTGCCAGCGCGGCAGCAGGCGCGTGCGCGCCACCGCAGGGGCGCGTTCAGCGCCCAATCCATTTTGAACACACCGGGCCCGTAGCGATATCGCGCAAGCCGCCGCCGGTAATTGCCGGGCACGCGGTCGCCCGCGATCTGCAGAAACTGCCTCGGCGTGACATCGCACAACACCGCGCGCGACGACGGGAGCTGCCCGAGGGTATCGATGCGTTCGCCGGTGATGATTTCACCGCCGAGCGATCGCAGGTACGACGCAAGCGCATCCGCCACGCGCTGCGCCCCGCCACGCGCGATCGGCCAACCCATGGCATGCGCGGCGACCAGCAGGCCCAGCCCGTAGCCGGCGGTGGCCGCATGCTCCAGCGGCACCATGCTGTGCGCCGCCACGCCAGCGAGCATCGCGCGCGTGCGATCGGAGCGAAAGCGCCGGCGCGTGAGGCGCGCCGCGGACTGAATCGCCGTCAGCCCGAACGACGCCATGAAGAGAGGATGCCGCAGCCGTGGAGGGCCGAGCAGCGCGTCCATCAGGTTGCCCGCGTTTGCGACGAGCGGCGCGAGAAGATCGCGATACGCGCGTCCGTCCTCCGCACCCAGTGATGCTGCAGTCGCGTCGATCGACCGTTCCACGAGCACGGCGGTGCCGTCGTCGAGCGGGTGGGCGAAGGGCGCATCGGGCTGCACGAACTCCAACCCATGTGCAGCGAGCGGCAGCGTCTTTAGAAACGGAGATGCGAGCACGAGCGCGAAGACGGTCGAACATACGTCGTGCACACATCCGGACTCCGTGAGTGCGGCCGATCGTGTGCCGCCGCCGATCGTCGGCTGCGCTTCGTACACGCGCACGGACCGGCCCGCTTGCGCGAGCGTGATCGCCGCCGCCAGACCGTTTGGTCCCGAGCCGATCACTATTGCATCGAGAGATGAACTCACCGGCTGGTACTGTATTCGCTTTACAACCTCTTCACGCGTGGAACGCACTCGGCGAGAAACCCCGGGCCCGCCTGGCCGCAGTCGCCCGGCCGGTAGAAGGTCAACAGGCGGCCGCAGACGATGATCCCCACCCACATCGCAATCGACGTGGCGGCGATGAATTTTGCCCGGCGTGGGACCTCCGGCGCCGCCTCCGGCCCCATGGTGCGACGGGCGGCCACGAGGTAGAAGGCCGAGGCATTGAATCCGGCGATCGCCATGAACAGGATCTTGAAGTGAAATGCCGGGTTGTAGATGTACTGATCGGGCGCGGCCATCAGAAACATCGCGCCGCTGGCGAGGTTGATGCTGTAGCCGGCAATTCCCCACGGAATCAGCTTGTGCAGCGCGGCGATCGGAATGCGGCGCGCCAGACCGAGCAGTCTGAGATCGAACAGCACGATCGTGCCGACGAGCAGCGAGAGCCCGATGAAATGGATGCTCTCCATGGCGGGCCAGGCCCACCGCGTGCTCATGAACTTCCCAATCGGTTTCGCGCTGGCCAGCGTGCTGACGAGCCACACCTGAAACATCGCCATGTTCACCCTCAGTACTCTCGCTTCACAGTTGCGGTGAGATCCCTACCGGTGCTTTCCGCAGCAAGGGGCCATCAGCCCTGAGCCATCAGCCATGATTCCGCGCACTCTTAGAGTCCCTGCATCAGACGTGTGTAGGTGTATGCGAGCAGCCGTCCTGAGGTAATGACCCCGGCCCAGCAGACCAATGACGCGATCGCCAGCTTCCTCACGCGTCCGGCGGTCACGTCGTGATTCGGTACGGGATCGCGAAATACGCGGCGGGTGATCGGTGTCACCAGCCCCACCCCGATCGCGACAAGCATCAGCTTGAGATAGAAGACGGGGTTGGTCAGCGCCTTGGTGGGATACGCGATGAGCAGCACCACGCCGGAGACGAAGTTCAGCCAGAAGCCGAACCACATGACCCCGAAGAACCGCTTCATCTCGTGGATCGGGATGGCGGGTGCCACGCCGAGAATGCGGAGCGCGAGCGCCGCATTGATCCCGGCGACGAGTCCCATTCCGACCGTGTGGCACGAAAGAATCGCGGGAAACGCGAACATCGAGGGCGATTCACGCACCCAAGTGCTGAACGCCGTCGCTTCGAGCCAGCGCAGAAAAGGATCCATGGTGTCGTGATGCGTGTGACGGCTGGGACGCAAGAATACAGAAGTTCATGCTGCCTGAATCTGAAGAGTTCCTGAAGTCTCTGTCAGGAAAAAAGACTCCGCGTCCATTTTTCGCCATGCTATCTTGGCGCCTGATGATGCGCGTAACCCTCGTATTCGTCGCCGCGATCACCGCGGCGACCGTTGGCCAGGTCGTCCTGGCGCAGCAGTTCACGCCGAAACCGCCGACGGCGGCCGATTGGGCGGCGCTCGCCAAACTGCCCGACTTCAACGGTGTCTGGGA
>Ga0068858_100005350_pt1 | contig 12594 bp, 7 predicted proteins | sample KBSSwiS12_FD_66589 | JGI IMG/M metagenome (GOLD analysis project Ga0068858, IMG submission 66589) | Switchgrass rhizosphere microbial communities from Kellogg Biological Station, Michigan, USA - KBS Switchgrass S1-2 | ecosystem: Host-associated > Plants > Roots > Rhizosphere > Soil ... | reverse complement strand
TTTTTGGCGAGCCCGCGACCAAAGCCGCTGTCGCCGGCGCCGTCGTCGGCGCCTTCGCCATTGGCCGGCCGCTCGCCGTGTTCCGCGAGTTCCTGCTGTACGCCGCTCAGCCGGCGAGCGCCGGTTACGGTGCCGTCGTTATGGCGATGCAGTCGCTCGCAAGCGTTTTCATTCCGGTGGCGCTGCTCGCGTTCGGCCTGACGTTCGCCGGCGACCGGATCGAGACATGGACGCAGACCTCGCCGCGGCGATCCGCGCTGGTGTCGGCCGGCGCGCTGGCCGCCGGAGGCGCCTTTCTGATCTTCTACTGGGGCATTACCCGTGAGTGGCCGGCGCTGGGGCGGTGGGGATTTCAGCTGGGCATCTACAACAAGTGAGCCGCCTTTTCACAAGAGCGGTATGGAGGACGGGATGAAGAAGATGATCGTGGCCAGTACGTGCGTCCTGGCGGCAGGACTGGCGCTCACAGGTGTAGTCGCGCTCTTCGTGGTGGCACCGGCCGCTCAGGCGCCGCCGTTCCAGATTGAGGAAGCGACGATCGCGGGCGTCCACCGTGCGATCAAGCAGGGGCAGCTGACCTGCCGCGATCTGGTGCAGGGATACTTCAACCGCGCCAAGGCGTACAACGGAGTCTCCAATGCCCTCCTCACGCCTGACGGCACGCCGATCCCGCAGGCCTGGGGCACCGTGCGCGCGGGTGCACGGCTCAAGTTCCCGACGGCGACGGTGAAGGCGTCGACGTTGCTGCCTGACCTCGACAAGTACACCGGGCCGCCGCTCGAGTGGGGCCGCATGGAAGCGACGGCGTCCGATCCGTCGGTGCAACAGCAATACGGCATGCTGGTCGGCATGCCCAACGCCGGCCAGGTCAACGCCCTCTCAACGCTGAACATCCGCGGCGAGCGTTCGGTAACCTGCAAAGGCGAGTTCGACATGGCCAATGGTCCGTTGCCGGCGGGCGCGCCCGCCGTGTGCGAGGAATTCCGGAAGCAGCCCGACGCGCTCGAGCGCGCGGCGGAGCTCGACTCCCAGTTCGGGCGCGACTTCGACGAGGCGGCGATGCCGATGTACTGCATTCCTTTCTCGTTCAAGGATCCGTTCGACACCAAGGACATGCGTTCGACCGGCGGCGCCGACGCCCGGTACGACATCGACTTCCCGGCGCGCGACCACGTCCTGGTGGAGCAGCTGCGCAAGAAGGGCGCGATCATCTATGCGAAGTCGGTGCTGACGGAGTACAACGGGCGCGCGGGCAACCCCGGCGGAAAGAACAAGCCGACGAAGGTGCTCGTCTCCACGCTCGGGTATCAGCGGAGCACCTGGGGCGGCAACCCGTCGACGCCGTACGACACCACGCGGGCGGGATCGCTCGGGTCGAGCTCAGGATCCGCCGCGTCGGTGAGCACGAATCTCGTGATGTGCGGCCTCTGCGAGGAAACGCGCGCGTCCTGCCGCGGTCCCGCCAACCACAACTCCGTGGCGCTCATCCTGCCGCACAAGGCGCTCATCGGGTTCGACGGCGGCGCCATCGGCTCCGACATCTATAACGATCGCGCGGGCATACACTGCCGCGACATCGGCGACTCGGCGAAGGTGCTCGACGCGCTGAAGGATCCGAAGGAGGGCTACTACGATCCGCGCGACGTCTTCACGACCGTACCGCGATCGAGCGTGCTCAGCCATCCCTATGCGGACACGGCCGCCATGCCGGGTACGCCGGGATCGCTCAAGGGCATGCGCATCGGCATCATCCGCGAGTCGATGCTTCAGACGCCGGGGCTCAAGGCCACCGAACCGATCACCTCGGCCGCCGCGAGGGAGATCAAGACGGTGCTCGGCGCCACGCTGGGCGCGACACTCGTCGAATCGACCGATCCGCGGTGGAAGGACGATCCCGAGATCGAGAACATGGCGACGAGCTTCACGAGAGCGCTCACGAAGCTCGTGCCCGTGTTCATGCCCGACATTCTCTTCAGGCTGACTCCGGCGGGAAAGCCGCTCTTCCCGGACGTCGCGGCGGCGATCAAGCCGACGGAGTTCGCGCCGGGCAAGATGTTCGGGACCGGCACCATGGCGCCGGCCGACTATCTCGTGGCGCTGGCGGACGGCCTTGTGCCTCCGCCCGCCAACCTCAACATTTCGACCGTCCAGCAGCAGCAGGAATCGAACGCGTTCCGGTTCCACTTCGTCCAGTACGCGAGCCGCCGCGCGGCGGATTGGAAGGCCCGCGGGTTCACCGAGACGCTCGTGGACTTCCCGACGCTGAACGCGCGCTCGAAGTTCTGGGGCGACGACCAGCGCGCGGCCTTCAAGAACTGGGAGGAGATCGAGGACATCCGGAACTTCCCACTTGCCGGGCGCCAGGGGATTGACGAGCGCATCATGCTCCGGGAGCTCCTGCGTCGCGTGGACATGATGGTGATCTACGAGAACCAGCTGGATGCGTTCGTCCGCCTGCACACGCCGCTGCCGCCCGGGAAGATCGGCGGCGCGTCGGTCCGGGGCGGAGAGGGCAACGAATCGGCGTACGGACCGAACGCCGGCGAAACCGAAGTCCTGATTCCGGCCGGCTACGTCCGCATCGCCTACGACCCGACGTTCAAGCTGAGCGCCGACGGAACGCGCTACGAGTCGGTCAACGCCGACTCGCCGACGGAAATTCCGGCGCCGGGCCTGCCGTTCTCGCTGGTGTTCAGGGCGGAGATCGGCAGGGAAGATGTAATTCTGAAGATCGCGTCGGCGTATCAGAACGCCTCGAGGCGGCGCGTGCCGCCGCCGGCGTTTCCGGCGCTGCGCCCGGCGGCCGGCGCAACCGCGTCGCGCTGATCGGCAGGTCGCCGATGATGCGTGCTCTGCTCTTGAAATCCCAGCGCCTCGTCCCATGCATCGCCCGTGGTACGCGGGATTTCAAGGGGGGAGCCCTTGGCTATAACTGGAAAGACTTGAAACGGCTTAGAGTGTTGCAGTTCACCTCGAGGAGCGATGACCCGAGACGCTGCCGCGCCCGCAGGCTCCGCGAAAGCCAGCCTCAACGCCGACTACGCGCGAACCGAGATCAGCCGCTGGCAGGCGCGGTCGATGGCGATCTCCACGAGCGGGATCGTCGCCGCGGAGCATCCGCTCGCGGCGCAGGCGGGAGCGGTGGTACTCGCGCGCGGCGGGCACGCGGTCGACGCGGCGATTGCCGCCAACGCCGTGATGGGTGTCGTCGCGCCGATGATGAATGGTATCGGCGGCGATCTGTTCGCCATCGTTCACGATGACGCCACGAGCACCGTGCACGGCCTCAACGCAAGCGGTTGGTCGCCGGCCGGGACGTCGATCGAGACTCTGACCGCCCGCGGCCTGGGCACGATGCCGCAGCAGGGCATTCATGCCGTCACTGTCCCGGGCGCGGTGTCCGGCTGGATCACCCTTCATGAGAAATTCGGCAAGGCGACGCTCGAGACGATCCTGTCCGCCGCGATCGCGCACGCCGAGCAGGGGTTCCCCGTCTCGGAAATCACGTCGCTCGAGTGGTTGGGGAGCGCGTCGCTGTTGCGCAGCGACGCCAGTGCGGGCGCCGCCTACCTTCAGAATGGCCGGCCGCCTGACGCCGGCGACATCTTCCGCAACCCGGACCTGGCGCGATCGCTCGGCGCCATAGCCGCCCACGGCGGCGATGCGTTTTATCGAGGCGAGATCGCCAGGCGCATCCTCGAATGCTCGGAGAATCGCGGTGGCGCCTTCACGCCAGCGGATCTGTCCGAATACCGGGCCGAGTGGGTGACCCCCCTGACGACGAGCTACCGGGGATGGGAGGTGTACGAGATCCCGCCGAACAGCCAGGGGATCGCGGCGCTCATCATGCTGAACATCCTCGAGGGTTTTCCGATCCGCGACTACGGCCGCGGGACGGCCGACACGCTGCACACGCTGATCGAAGCGAAAAAGCTCGCCTATGCCGACATGCAGCGACACGTCGGCGATCCGCGCTTATCGGCGGTACCGGTCGAGGCGATGTTGTCGAAGGCGTATGCGCGCGAGCGGGCCCGCCTCATCGACCCGGGCCGCGCCGCGACCGACGTGGCTGCGGGAACGCTGCCGTTGCACGGTGGCGACACGACGTATCTCTGTGCGGTCGATGCCGCGGGAAACATCGTCTCGCTCATTCAAAGCAACTTCGCCAATTTTGGATCCGGCGTCGTTCCGGACGGCGCTGGATTTGCCCTCCAGAGCCGCGGGGCTCTGTTCACCTTCGATCGTTCGCACCCGAACGCGCTGGCGCCGCGGAAGCGGCCGCTGCAGACCGTGATTCCAGCGTTCATGAAGCGCGATCACCTGCGGGTTGGCTTCGGCGTCATGGGCGGATGGAATCAGCCGCAGGCGCACGTCCAGGTCATCTCGAACATTGTCGACCACGGACTGAACATCCAGCAGGCGCTCGAGGCGCCGCGATTTACGAAGCTGACCTTTGCCGGGACCGACGTGATGATGGAAGCGCGGTTCCCGGAGAGTGTTCGCGAGGATCTGGTACGTCGCGGCCATGAGATCGATCTACAGGGAGAGTTCTCGAACATGATGGGTGGCGGCCAGGCGGTGATGCGCGACGCGCGCGCCAGGGTGAACTACGGCGCATCCGATCCGCGCAAGGATGGCGCCGCCATCCCGGAACCCTTGCTTGCGTAAGGCCAGATGGCGATAAGCGTTTCTCCCGGCACACGACTCTCCACCGGCTCGGGACGACCTGAGCTCGTCGAAGGACGCTGGAGGCAACTGCTGCTGGGCCTCATCTGCATGGTCGTCATTTCCAGTCCGCAGTACGTCTGGGCGCTGTTCACACAGCCGCTGACCGCAGGACTCGGCTCGACGCTCCCGGAGCTGCAGGTCACGTTTTCGATCCTGATCGTGGTCCAGACATTTCTTTCGCCGTGGCAAGGCGTGCTCGTGGATCGCTTCGGCCCGAGACTGCTGCTCTCCTGTGGCGTGCTGATCACCGGATTGAGCTGGATACTGGCGGCTCGGGTCTCGAGCCTCACGATGCTCTACTTCACCTACGGGCTGCTCGGCGGCATCGGGACGGGAATCGTCTACGTCGGCGTCATCGGGCACATGGTGCAGTGGTTCCCCGACAAGCGCGGTCTGGCGACAGGACTTGTGGCGGCGGGATACGGAATCGGTGCGCTGCTGACGACCTTTCCGATTGCCGCAGTTCTGCGCCAATCGACCTATCAGGATGCGCTCACGCGTTTCGGCCTGATCTTCGGCGTCGTCGGTCTGGTGGCCGCGCAAGGGCTGCGGCGGCCGGACGCAGCCTTTCAGAACGCCGTGGATCAGCGCAGGCGCGCAGGCGGGGCCGTGCCGGCCGGTGCCCTGATTGACGTCTCGCCGGTCGAGATGCTCGGCACGCGGATTTTCTGGCTGATGTTCGCGATGATGACGATGATGTCGACGACCGGGCTGATGGTGACGTCGCAGATGGGCGCCTTCACCCGCGATTTCGGCATGGCCAGCACTCTGGTGTTCGGGCTGCCGGTGCTGCCGCTGGCGCTCTCGCTCGATCGGATTACGAACGGCGCGACGCGGCCGTTTTTTGGATGGATCTCCGACCGCTTCGGCCGCGAGAACACGATGCTCGTCGCCTTTACCCTCGAAGGCACGGCGATCACCTTGTGGCTGCTGGCGCGCGGAAACCCGATCCTGTTCGTCCTGCTCTCGGGCCTGGTCTTCTTCGGGTGGGGCGAGATCTTTTCGCTCTTCCCGTCCACGCTCACCGATACGTTCGGGACGAAGCACGCGACCGCCAACTACGGATGCCTCTACATGGCCCAGGGCGTCGGCTCGGTGCTCGGCGGCCCGGTGGCCGCGCTGCTCCATCAGTCGACCGGCTCGTGGATTCCGGTGTTCGCCGTCATCATCACGATGGACTTTACGACCGCGGCGCTCGCCATCGCTCTGCTCAAGCCGATGCGGCGGCGGTGGCTTGGCTCGGCGAGCGGGCGGGAAGTGGTTCGAAGCTGAGGTCGGGCATAATTGTTACGTGACTACGTCACCGCAGGACGGCTCGGTCAGCCGTTTGCTGCGCGCCTGGGGGCGCGGCGATCTTCAGGCACGTGATGAGTTGGTGCCCGTCGTCTATCGCGAGCTGCGGCGACGGGCTGGTGCATATCTGCGCCGCGAGCGATCCGATCACACGCTGCAGCCGACCGCATTGGTTCATGAAGCGTACCTGCGTCTGACGGCCCAGGACCGTGTCGCCTGGCAGAATCGCGCCCACTTCTTCGCGATCGCCGCGCAGATGATGCGCCGGGTCCTGGTCGATCATGCCCGTGAACACCAGGCAGCGAAGCGTCCTGGTGCCCACCTGAAAGTGATGCTCGATGATCGAATCGGCGCCGCGCAACCGCGCGCGTGCGAATTGATCATGGTGGACGAGGCGCTCATCGAGCTCGAGAGGATCGATCCGCGGCAGGCTCAGATCGTGGAGCTCAGGTACTTCGGTGGTCTGTCGGAGCCGGAGGTGGCGGCTGTGCTCTCGGTCTCGCGAGCGACCGTCACCCGTGAATGGCAAACGGCCCGGGCGTGGCTGTATCGTCGCCTGACGACGGGACGCTCGCGCGGTACGTCGTGAACACACGTCGAAACGTCGAACGCCCAAGGTGAAATCTGTCCGAATTCAGTTGTTTCCGTTTTTCGTTTGACGTTCAGGCTCGCATTTCAGCAGACTGGCCTCAGCGCGCCCGCAATGTGCAGTCGTCGAACATCGTGATCCGACGGTTTTCGTGCGTCCCTTGGCGAAGGGCTGGTCGCTGAAGGGCTCGGTCCGCAAATCTGCCTCCAGCTGGACTCGTTCCGGCAAACACCCACCGTGAGGTACGAGGTGCGCGGGATGCGGACTCTGACGTTACTCTCGTGGATTCTTCTGATCCCGACAGCGGCTTTGGCCCAGGCCGTGATTGCGGGTACGGTGAGGGACTCGTCCGGCGGCGTCCTGCCAGGCGTCGGTGTGGAGACCGCCAGCCCGGCGCTTATCGAAAAATCCAGAACCGCCGTGACCGACGGAACAGGGCAGTACCGGATTGAAAACCTGCGTCCAGGGGCGTATTCAGTCACCTTCACACGGCCGGGCTTCAGCACGTTCGTACGCGAGGGCGTCGAGCTGACCGGCTCGTTCACGGCGACCATCAACGCAGAACTCAAGATCGGCCACTCTTGCTGAGACGATCACGGTCGCCGCTGAAACCCCTGTCGTGGACGTGCAGAGCGCGAAGCGGGAATTGACGCTCGCCAACGAAATCGTCAGGGCGATCCCGAATGTTCGTGCGTACGGCTCCATGGTCGTCCTGGTGCCCGGCGTCGTCACCAACTCGAACGATGTCGCGACAGGAACCATCACGACGCAGTTTCCGATCCACGGCGGCCGGAACAACGAAGGCCGTCTCACGGTCGATGGCCTCAATGTCGGGAATCCTCCCGGCGGCAATCAACCACCCGGTTACACAGCCGATATAGGGAACGCTCACGAAGTCACATTTGCGACTTCCGGGGCACTGGGCGAAGCGGAGACCGCGGGGCTGGTGATGAACATCGTACCCAGGACCGGCGGCAACACCGTGCACGGTTCGGTGTTCTTCAGCGGCAGCGGCGAGTCGTTCGAGGCGAACAATCTCACGCAAGCGTTGAAGGAGAGCGGCCTCGCTGCGGCGACGCCGATCACGAAGATCTACGATCTGAATGGGGCCGTGGGCGGTCCGATCGTGAAGGACAGCGTCTGGTACTTTGTGAACGCGAGAACACAGGGAAGCACCCGTGTGACGGCGAACGTGTACGCCAACCGGAATGCCGCTGACCCGGCGAAGTGGACGTACGTGCCGGACCTGAGCCAGCCGGAGTACCTGGACCGAACCTGGGAAAACGTCAGTGGGCGCGCGACCTGGCAGGCCACATCCCGCAACAAGATAGGTGCCTTCTGGGACGAGCAGGCGGTCTGCCGGAAATGCACCGGGGCGGTGAGTGTCGTTATGGGGCAAATCGTCTCACCCGAGGCCACCGGGGTCAGCAGCACAAAGCCGTTCCGCGTTCCTCAGGTCACGTGGTCCTCTCCCGTCTCCAACCGGCTGCTCGTGGATGTTGGCTTCGGCGGGACGTACTACGGGTGGGGCAACTTCGAACGTGAGCCGAATCCCACGCGCAGCCTCATACGTGTCGTCGAGCAGTGCGCGGGCGGATGTGCTGCGAATGGCTCCATACCTGGCCTGATGTATCGCTCGCAGGACTGGGGAAGCAACTATACCGGGTCGTATACCTGGCGTGGTTCGGTCTCTTATGTCACGGGAGCGCACAGTTTGAAAATCGGGTACGTCGGTACAAGGATGACCGACGATCGAACGTGGTCGACGAATGACCAAAACCTCACGTACCGCTTCAACAACGGCGTGCCGAATCAGCTCACGATGTCGATTGCGCCGTTTGTCAATGACGCGCGGGCCGGATGGCACGCCCTCTTCGCGCAGGAACAACGGACACTCGGCCGATTGACCCTGCAAGGAGCCGTACGCTTCGACACGGCGGCCAGCTGGTTCCCGGCCCAGCAGGAAGGGCCGTCCCGGTTCCTGCCCATACCCATCATCATCCCCGAGACCAAAGGCGTCGACAGCTACAAAGACGTTTCTCCGAGAATCGGCGTCGCCCTCGACGTGTTTGGGAGCGGCACGACGGCGATCAAGGTCAATCTGGGCAAGTATCTGGAAGGCGTCGGGGTGCAACTGAACTACGCGAACTCGAACCCGACACTGCGGCTCCCCAACACCAGTCCAGCGCTCGCGCCGATTGGCGTTCAGCGCACCTGGACCGACGCGAATGTGAATTTTCAACCCGACTGCAATCTATTGGACCCGCTGGCCCAGGATCTCCGCAGCGGCGGCGGTGACTTCTGCGGGCTGATCTCCAATCTGAGTTTTGGCCAGAACATCCTGACCAACAACTACGACCCGGCCCTTCTCGAAGGATGGGGCGTCCGAGCGTCGGACTGGAGCTTCGGCGTCTCAGTTCAACAGCAGATCCTCCCGCGTGCCTCGGTGGAAGTTGGCTACAGCCGTCGCTGGTACCATGGCTTTACGGTCAGCGACAATCTTCTCAGTCAGCCCTCCGACTATTCTGCGTTCAGCGTCACCGCGCCTCGGGATCCACGGCTGCCCGGTGGAGGCGGACAGGTCATCACCGGCATCTATGACGTCAATCCCGACAAGGCAGGGCAGATCAGCAATCTCGTCACGGACTCGAGTAACTATGGAGCCGAGTATCAGTACTTCAACGGCGTGGACGTCACGTTGAACGTCCGGACCCGCAAAGGCGTCACCGTTCAAGGCGGCACGAGCACCGGCCAGAATGTCGCTGACGCGTGTGCTGTCAGGGCGCATTTGCCTGAGCTCAACGCATTCATCGGCGGAGGCCTGGTTGGGTCGACTGTCGGCCCGACGAGTCCGTACTGTCACGTGGCATACGGCCTGTTGACTCAGTTCAGGGGCCTTGCGACGTACATCATTCCGGGGTTGGGGCTCCAGATGAGCGTCGTGGTGCAGAGCAAACCTGGAGCGCTGCTCGCGGCGAACTACGCGGTGCCGAGCGCTGTAATCGCTCAATCGCTGGGGCGGCCGCTGTCGGGAAACGCCACCAGCGTCCCGGTCAACCTGGTCGAACCCGGCACGTTGTACGGCGATCGGATCAACCAGCTTGATTTCCGCGTGGCCAGGACATTGATGTTCGGGCAGAGGCGGGCGACGGTCGGGCTCGACCTTTACAACGCGCTGAACTCGAGCGCTGTGCTCGTGTATAACGGCGCTTTCGTGCCAGGCGGGACGTGGCTGCAACCGACGTCCATTCTGACGCCACGGCTGTTCCGGTTCAGTGCGGAGTTCACCTTCTGAACCGGAAAATCTATTTCTGCCTCCGTTCGATGGCTTGCTGCGCGGCCAGAACGCGATCGCGCGAAAGCCGTACGCCAGAAATCTGTAAGCCGGAACCGCCGTGGTTTGTCAGGAACGCGATCTGTGCGTCGTATGCGCCGGCTTCGCCTGACCCATGTCGGCAGTGCCATGCTTCGTGGACGATGATCGACGCCAGCTTCAAGAGACATTGATAGTTCAGCCGATCGGCGTCGCTGGCGCATCGAAACACCTCGCTCTCGCTGTAGACGACAATTCGTGCAGCGTTTCCTTCCTGCCCGGGGAGTATCCACGCCTCGATCCCGCGCGAGGCTTCGTCCGGGGCAACCGGGGCGAGCACGATCGGGAGACCGGCGGCCTCCCAACCAGCCAGCAGGATCGCCTTTTCAAACGTCTGACGATCGACCCGTCTCGTGTGACTTGATGTCTGCGCCGAAGACGACAACGTGAGTGAGAACACCACTTGAGCCAAGATCCACATGTCATCCCTCCGCTCGGCCATTCCGTCGTGTGAAAGGCTTGGGAGGTAACGCGGAAAGCCGGTGCGAACTGCCTCATGGAGACCGGGCGTCGGGCTGCGCGCTGTGGGTTACGGTGTTGTGGTTCGTGAAGTCTCTCGTGCTCTCGAACGGCTGAAAAACGTCGTCCTCATGGCTGCGACTTTCGGCAGCCGTAGTCTGGAGTCCGAAGTCTTAGCTGGGCGATTTCGGTGATCCCGGTGGTATAAGAGGCAATGGTCGACGACGCACAGCGGTGGAGTCGCGTCAAGCAGCTGTTTCAGGACGCTCTCGAATGGCCGGCAGGCGCGCGCGGGTCGTTTCTCCGCAGTGCCTGCGGCGATGATCGCGAGCTGCAGGACGAGGTGGACTCACTGCTCCTGGCGCACGCCGCCGCGGGGAGCTTTGCGAAGGGGCCCGCGATCGAAGCGTTGGCGCCTTCGGCCGCCGACGCGCTACGGGATGGGGCGTGGGCCGAGCACCGCTTGCAGCGAGGCGCTCGACTCGGTCGCTACGAGATTCTTTCCGCTCTCGGCAGGGGAGGAATGGGTGAGGTCTGGAGAGCGCGTGACACCACGCTCCACCGTGAAGTCGCCATCAAGACGTTGCCGGAAGCGTTCGCGCAGGATGCCGATCGCCTCACCAGACTCGAACGTGAGGCGACCCTGCTGGCCTCGCTGAATCATCCCAATATCGCGGCGATTTATGGACTCGAGGCGCATCAAGGCACTCGCTTTCTCGTGCTCGAGCTCGTCGAAGGACGCACGCTCGCGGATCGTCTCGGCCGGGGCCCGGTTCCTGTCGAGCAATCCCTGAAGCTGGCCCTGCAAATCGCGGAAGCCCTCGAAGCCGCGCACGAGAAAGGGGTGATTCACCGGGATCTCAAGCCGGCCAACATCAAGGTCACGCCCGAAGGGCGAGTCAAGGTGCTCGATTTCGGGCTGGCCAAAGCCCTGACGTCTGTCCCCGAGGATGTCCCCACACTGGCGCCGAATCCCACCGACGTCGGTGTCGTCATGGGAACTCCTGCGTATATGAGCCCCGAACAGGCGCGAGGCGAAGCCGTGGGCCGCCAGGCAGACATCTGGTCGTTTGGCGTGGTGCTCTACGAACTGCTGACCGGCGCCTCGTTGTTTGGCCGGCCCACGACCGCTGAGACGCTGGCGAGCGTGCTCGGCACGCCACCGGACTACTCCGTCCTCCCGTCAGATGCGCCCGTCCATGCTCGACATCTGGTCCGCCGGTGCCTGGAAAAGGATCAGAAGCGCCGGTTGCAACACATGGGAGACGTCCGGATCGAGGTCGAAGAGGCACTCTCTGCCGTGACGACTGAACCGCCGCCGGCTCCGGCGGAAGCCGTAGCCGCCAGTGGACGACTGTGGCGAGCCGTCGGCGCGATCGCGCTGGCCGCAACCGCGGGAGTTGCCGGGTGGCTGATCGCCCATCGTGCCGCTTCTCCGACTCCTGCCGCTGTGGTCCGTCTGTCGATCCCGTCGTTGGAACCTCCGTTCCGCTCGCCGTTCGGAACCCGTCACCTGGCGATTTCTGCGGACGGATCTCGCGTGGCCTACGCTTCCGCCAATCGGCTCTGGATTCGCCGGCTGGGTCAAAAAGAGGCAATCGCCATCGAGGTCGCTGCCTCAAATCCGTTCTTTTCCCCAAACGGCGAATGGGTGGGTTTTTTTGCCGATGGTGGTGAAGTTGGTGGACTGAACAAAGTGCCGGTCCTTGGCGGCACACCGGTGCGAATCGTCATGACATCCGAGCGGTCTGGTGGTGGCACCTGGCGTCGGGATGGCACGATCGTGTTCGCCACCAGCGAGGGCCTGTATCAGGTGTCAGAGAACGGCGGAGAGCCGCGGCTGCTGCTGAAACCGGATCGCCCGCGGAAGGAACGCAGCTACGCGTGGCCCCAGTTCCTGCCCGACGGGCGGTCGGTGTTGTTCACGATGGTCCCGGAAGATTCGATCGAAGGGGCGCAGATCGCTGTGCTCGATTTGAAAACCCTCGAAACCAGAATCGTGGTGAAGGGAGGGAGTGCCGCACGCTACGCGTCCACGGGACATCTGGTGTACGCGTCCGGACAGACCCTCAAAGCCATCGCCTTCGAACCCGACACACAACAGACGATCGGCGACCCGGTGTCGCTTCCGGACATCGAGATCGCGACCGCG
>Ga0068858_100005347_pt1 | contig 12596 bp, 8 predicted proteins | sample KBSSwiS12_FD_66589 | JGI IMG/M metagenome (GOLD analysis project Ga0068858, IMG submission 66589) | Switchgrass rhizosphere microbial communities from Kellogg Biological Station, Michigan, USA - KBS Switchgrass S1-2 | ecosystem: Host-associated > Plants > Roots > Rhizosphere > Soil ... | reverse complement strand
GGCGCCGAACTAGAAGTTCTGCGTGGTCCCGGGGAAACCTCCCTGGCGGTAAAGCGTGCATCCGCCGAGCAGAGCAATACTTCGATCTTCTACGACGACCGGCTGATGATGAAGTTATTTCGCCGCCAGCGCGGCGGCCCTAATCCCGACTGCGAGATTGGGCGGTACCTCACGGAAAAGGTTCATTTCGACGGCATTCCACCGTTTGCCGGAGTCATCGAGTACGTACCGGTGAACGGAGAGCCGCAAACACTTACGATGCTCCAAGGTTTCGTCGCCAATCAAGGAGACGCCTGGACGCTGACCCTCGAAGAACTGTCGCAATATTACGAACGCTGCGCGACGGCGGCATGGCCGGAAGGCGAGGGTGGCGTGGCGGCCGCGGATCTGATGGATCTTGGCCAGCAGGAACCGTCGCCGCTGGCGCGAGAGTACGTCGGCATAGCGCTCGATTCAGCCGCGATGCTGGGCAAGCGCACGGCGCAATTGCATCTGGCGCTGGGCTCTCCCACCGACGATCCTTCCTTCGCCCCGGAGCCACTGGCCGACAACGATTTCCAGAGCCTGCTTGCCGGCCTTCGGAAGGATGCGAGTCACGTACTGGATCTATTGAAAGACAGTGTCGCCGGCCTTCCGGATGACTTTGTCGACTTAGCGGGCCTGGTGTTAGGACGCCGTAGCCAGATCCTCGACAGCTTTACGCTAGCGGCACAAGACGGGACTCTGGGGCAACGCACCCGGATTCACGGCGATTACCATCTTGGTCAGGTCCTTCAGGTCAAAACGGATTATGTGATTCTTGACTTCGAAGGCGAGCCAGCGCGTCCACTTGCGGAGCGCCGCGCCAAGTCCTCTCCGTTGAAAGACGTCGCCGGCATGGTCCGGTCCTTGAGTTATGCCGCCTATAGCGGCCTGATCGCCCACACCGCGCGAAGGCCGGAAGATTGGAAGACCCTTGAACCCTGGGCGCGTCTGTGGGAGCGGTCGATGGGCGCCGAGTTTCTGCGGGCATATCGGAATACCGCGCAGGATGCGCTGTTTCTGCCCTCATCGGACGATAGCTTTCGAAAATTGCTGGCGATCTTTTTGCTGGATAAGGCGCTGTATGAGCTATCGTACGAACTGAATAATCGCCCCGCGTGGGTGCGCATCCCTTTGATGGGGATCTTGTCGCTTCCTTTGGAAGCCGGAGGACGTGAGTGGAATTGGATGCCATTCCGCAGCCGGAATTAGAACAGATCGAACGCATCGGCGGCGCTGACCTGGTGATCGGCATTCTCGGTGACGCGCGTTCCGCGGATGAAGGCACCGCTCTCACTCTGACGCGGGAAGCGCTCGCGGAATTGTCCAAACCGCTGCGCGCCATGGTGGTCTGCAACAACGGGACCCATAGCCCGGCCGCTGTAGCACCCGAAGTCCCCGGCGACAAGCAATCTCCCGCGATCTTTTCTTGCAGCCTGCCGCCGCCTGCCCCGGGCGAGACGCCGCAACACGGCATTTCAAACGCCTATCGAACCGTCTTCGCGGTCGGCGGCAAGCTCGGAGTCCGCGCGTGTTGCCTGATTGCATCCCGGTCACAGACTGCGGCTCCCGGATGGATCCATCGCCTGATCCAGCCGGTATTGGACCTCGGATTCGATTTGGTGGCGCCTTGCTACACCCGTCAGAAGATGGAAGGTCTCCTGAATCGAAGCGTGCTTGCGCCGCTGCATGGGGCTCTTTACGGGCAGCGGCTTCAGAATCCCATGGGGCCGGATTTCGGACTGTCGGGTAAGCTGCTGCAGCGGATTCTTGTGCAGGATTCCCCGCGCAGGCGCGGCGCCGAACGCAGCCTTCTGGCATCCATCGCTTCGGCTGCTGCGTGTGATGGCTTCCAAGTTTGTGAATCGCAATTGGGCGTTCGCCAGCAAAGTCCTACAGACTGGGACAATCTAAGCTCCCTTCTCGCGGAAATTCTGGGTGCGGCGTTTCTTGAAATGGAAGGGCGTGCCGCCCATTGGCAGAGCATTCGGGGCTCGCAAACATTACCCAGACTTGGCCAGCCCGAAGTTCCGTCGCCAGAGAACCCGACTCCGGTCGACGTCAAGGGCATGCTGCAATCGTTTCGATTGGGAGCGCAAAACCTCCAGGATGTTTGGGGACTCATTCTGCCTCCCACGTCGCTGCTGGAACTGCGGCGGTTGTCGCGGCTGACAGACGATCAGTTCCGGCTACCTGACCAACTGTGGGTCCGCATCATTTACGATTTCGCGCTCGCACACCGTCTCCAGACCATCAGCCGCGATCATCTTCTACGATCGCTTACGCCGCTGTATCTGGGATGGATCGCTTCCTACGCGCTGGAAATGCAAGCTGCCGGACTTACGGAGGTCGACTCGCGGATCGGACTCCTATCCAAGGCATATGAGGACAACAAATCTTATCTGGTTTCCCGTTGGCGTTGGCCCGACCGATTTAACCCGTGACGCTGAGGAGGGTTTATGTGGGATCAAGTTGGACAAGCACTCAGGCTGTCGATGACCAAAATGTTGAGCCAATTGGCGAGCCTGCTGCCCGGCATCGTAGCACTGCTGACGGCGCTCGTCATTTCCGTGGCGTTCGCGTGGGCGCTTGCGGCGATTCTGCGGCGCTCGCTCAAGCGTTTCGACTTCGACCGCCGGGTTGCACACTGGGGCTTCCCGGCTATGGCGGAGTGGTCGCCTGCATCCAGCCCCACGCTGCTGCTGACGCGTGCCATCGCCTGGATTATCGTTTTCATGGGATTCCTGATCGGGATCTCCGCCTTCGACGGTGCACTGCCTTCGCAATTCGTAATTCGCCTGTTCGCGTATCTGCCCGACTTGATGACCGCCATCGTGGTGTTCGTCGCGGGCAGCATCGTCGCCCGATTTCTCGCACGCAGCGTGCTGATCGGCGCTGTCAATATGAACCTGCAATATGCGCGGCTGTTGAGCGTTGGAGTGAAATGGCTGGTAACCGTTCTCGCGGTGACCATTGCTCTCGAGCGTCTGGGCATCGGAGGCGGCATTATTCGTCTGGCGTTCGGCATCCTGTTCGGGGGAATCGTCCTGGCGCTGGCGCTGGCTGTCGGCCTGGGGTCCAAAGAACTCGTGAGCCGCTCTCTGGAACGTGAGACAAGTAAGGCCTCCGGCTCGAACGTGAAGGAGCCCGTGGGTCATCTCTAGCTCGAAAGGAAAAATGTTGCATGGCGCAAGTGGACACAACCTACGGCGACGCCATTGAATCCTTGCGGCGATGTTGCTGTCCGTGGGGACTGAAAGCGTCGGGTCGTCCGGTGGGACACCATCAAATCTGGACGCGTGACAGCATGATTGCGTCGCTGGGTGCGCGTTTCGTTCAGGACCAGCAGATTCAAGACGCCACGCAAGCCAGCGTCGCGTTGCTCAAGGACCATCGCGGGCCGCTGGGAGCTATCCCCAACAACGTCGACTGTGCGACACTGCGTCCCAACTTTCGTGCGTATGCCGACGGCGGACTATGGTGGATCATCGCCAGTACGCTGCTGTCGCCCGATCGCAACGTGATCCGCGAGGTTCTTGGCTGGTACGAATACCAGGATGTGGATCAGAGCGGCTTGCTCAGCTTGCAGGAAGCCTCGGACTGGCAGGATCTTTTCTGCACGCGGGGCAAGGGCTTGTATCTCAATTGCCTATACGTCATGGCGCTGCGCCGCGCCGCCGAGCTGTTTGATGCGGAGGAGAGCGAGGGTCTTCGCGGGCGGGCTGACTTGGTCGCGGGCCGGATCAATACCTACTTTTGGTACGCCGGGGACAACAATACGGAACGTTCCATTTCAAATTCGTTCAGCACCGAGGGCTCGCCTTTGCGCGACTCGCTGGGACGCAAGCGGGAGATGCCGGAAAAGCGGTATCTGAAGGACGAACGATACTACTTGCCGTACCTTGGATTTCGCACCTTGGGCGAGTGGTTTGATTCGTTCGGCAACATTCTTGCCGTTCTCGCGGGCGTTGCCGATGAAGCGCAAAGTGGCATCATCCTGGATTTCATCTCCAGACATTCGCTGGATCGCTGGCCGATCGTGAGTCTGACACCAGCGGTGCAGCCTGGCGATCCGGACTGGCGCACTTACTATGGGTCGCTCAACGCTCCGAATCATTACCACAATGGCGGCGTGTGGCCGTTTCTGGGCGGATTCTATGTTGCGGCTTTGATGAAAATGGGCCGGGAGGCGGCTGCGGCTGGGGCGCTCGAGAGACTCGCTGAGCTAAACCAGAGCGGGCAATTCAACGAGTGGCACCATGGTGAAACTGGGGTTCCGATGGGCGCGCAGGATCAGGCGTGGTCGGCCGGCATGTACCTGTTTGCCTGGGACTGCGTCAAACGCGGTCCAGTGCAACCGCTGTGATCGGTGCCGGCCTATCCGACATCGAAGAACATCGCGGTCTTCTCGCGACGGAACGTCGCAAAGCCGGCTCGCTCAAAGAAACCGGTTTGGCTGGTGACCGCGAATAGTTCTTTAACTCCCCTGGCACGCGCGCGCTGCTTGCAGAGCTCGACCAAGCGGGAGGCGACGCCGCGTTTCCGGAACGTCGAATGTACCGCCAAACTCCGTACTTCCGCGAGCCGTTTGGAATAAATCTGGAGAGCGCAACAGCCGACGATCCGGTCGTCCGCAGCCGCGACAAAGAACGATGAAATCCCGGGTAGATTCTTTTGCGCTAGCTGTTCGGGATAGAGTTTCAGCAGGGCTCGGATGGCGGGCATCTCTCCCGTCTTGGCGGGGCGAAAGGAAACGTCGCTTCGAGTCTTCAACGTGCAGAGCCTCGAAACGTTCCCGCGGCCAAGGCGACGAATCCGATGGCGATCACCAGACGAATCACTACCTGCCATAGCCGGTCGCCTCGAAGGGCGCTCCTCACTGCCAACAGAGTGAACGCTCCGCCGATGCAGACATACCACCAGGCGAGCATTCGAGCGGTGCGGTTCTTCCTCTCCATGGCAGGGCTATATCGCACAACTCGATTATCTTCGATTAATCGCGCCGAGGTTCGAGTCCAGGCTTCACAGGGCTCGAACCTCTACGACGATCTCCGTGAGCGGCGTTAGCTATTGGGCTTGGCCAAACCCAAAGAGCGTTTCCGTGCTGTTCGACATATTGAATTGAATTATGGGGCTTGTCGATGCGCCGGGAATCACGCCAGCTCCTGTAAACGGAACCATCGGCTGACTGAGGATAAAGTTCAGGGTCAGCGAGGAATTCGACGCCGTCGTCGAACCACTTGTGGACGATCCTGTGGTCGACCCGGTGGTGGTGTTTGCATTTGTCGAGGTCAGGGTCAGTGTACCCGTACAGTCGGTGTTGACTTTGTAAGATCCGCCAAATTGCAGGAATCCTAACGAAGAGGGCGTGCCGTTCGGGGTCACGATATTTCCGTTGCCATCGAACTGAAGGCGGCCAAAAAGGAAAAACGGAGTTTCAGTTTGCGCCGCCGTAGTTCCTGTTCCTGTGCCCGTTCCAGTTCCAGTTGATCCGGTCCCAGTTGATCCGGTCCCGACCGGCGTCCCGACGAATCCGACACTCGCCACTCTGACGCCTTCCGCGACAATGACGTAGGAGCCATTTAGGTTAGCCACGCTGCAGAATGTCGACAGCGGTCTAACCAACTTTACTAATATGTTGGATTGAAATACTCCAATAGCGGGGCTCGAGGTGGTTCCGGTCCCAGTGCCAGTCCCGGTTCCAGTTCCGGTAGTGGTAACCGTAGACACGTTCTGCAATACGCCCAGATCGATCTCCGAGCCGTTACCAAGGACGACTCCTTGCAAGGTAGCCGCGATCTTATTGGTTCCGAAGGCGTCGTTCAAGGTAACCGTGATCGTGCAATCTGAATTCAATACATAGGTTCCAACTGTCGTGTTTGCGGTCCCGAATTGTGATGTGGAACTGGCGCGGATATTTCCGGCATTGTCGAAATACAGGGTGCCCGAGGATGCGAAGGGTACCGTATTCGTAGCGCCGCCTACTAATTGGCCGACCCCCGTGTTGGAAAACGGAACAGTCGTCGTGGTTGTTCCGGAGGTGCTGCCCGTTCCTGTATTGGTGCCATTTCCGGTCCCGGTCGTGCCGGTGCTACTGGGGAGCAAAGCTCCAGGTAGGCCGTTCCCGATTGCCGAGTATGAATAAAAGCCATTGATCGCGTCCTGACATGTTTGTTGCGCGGAACCAATTTTGGCGCCGAGAAGTAAGCTCACGCCCAAACAAACCGCTATTCGTGAATACGACGTGTCTAACATAGATCCTCCCGAAAGAAATCGAACACTCCGGCGGATTTGCATGTAGAGGGCCAGTGTGCCGTTCAATTCGAATTGTTCCGGACGATATAAAAAGCGATTTGGAATCAAGACATAAAAAGCGACTGGAATTAAGGCCAGACGAATTGCCGATTTAGCAGGTCTGATTTCGTCATCCGCAGCGGGTGCAGGTTCTGCGTATCGCTGGCAACTTTTGGCAGACGCGCGCTCGCCATAAAGAAAAAGTGTGCTATGGGTTTCTTTCAAACCTATGTCGCACACTCAGGGGGTCTCTCCCGCACTGGATGATGAGAGTGGGAAGAAACCTCATCCGCCATTCAATACGAGGGCGGCCTCCGCGCCGCCGCCTGCTCCGGGGGTGATGCAAAGAACGGGCTCGCTAACCCCTAGGGATCACCCTTAATCTATCCCTATCCGAACGGGGATACCGACCGAGAAAAGCCCTGAAACGCCTGATCCACATCCGTCTCTTCTCACTAGAGAAAGAAGTTATGACGAAAGATCCCGGCTGGATCCCAAAAGATTCAGCGCTGCGCCCAGGCCTGAAAAAGTCGGAAAGGCCTAGGCTCATCTGTCAGAAAAAGACGTAACGGCCATCGGAGCGCAGCTCTTCGAGCTGACGATCTTGGCGATTCCGGTCGCAACCGTAGCCTGGACAGTCACCCACGAGGATCTTTTCCGCGAGGCGCGGGACTGGTGCAAGTGGCATGGCGAGACCTGCGGCACTTTTTTGAAGCGTAAGTTCTTCTACCTCTTTACGTGCGAGTTCTGCTTCAGTTTCTACGTCGCCGCCGGAGCCGTGGCTATAACCGGATTCCATCTTCTGTACCCTGGGTGGCGTGGCTATGCGGTGTCCACCTTGTCGGTGGTGTGGATCGCGAACCTGTACATGAGTTTTTTCGGGAGGCTCAGACTCGACATCCGGCGCGAGCGAGTGGACATCGCCGATCGCGAAGAGGGACACAGCCTCCCACCCAAACTGCACAGGTAATGTCCTGGATGCCTGGTTCCCCCAACGAAGAAGCACTCCGTTAGGCGTATTATCAATCCTGTGGTCGGCTACGGAACGAAGGGGGATTATGAAGACCCGGATGATCTTGTCGACAGCGGCGGCAGCCTGCGGCACGGCGATTTTGTTTGCGCAGTTTTTGTTGGGACAACAACGTGCGGCCGGACCATATACGCAGGAGCAGGCAGCGGCGGGACGCGCGATTTACCAGACCAGTTGCGCCTCGTGTCATTCGAACGATCTCAGCGGGAAGGAAGGGCCGCAATTGGCGGGCGCCAATTTCCTGGCCCAATGGGGAGACCGCTCGGTCGGTGAAATGCTCAGCTTCATTCAATCCACGATGCCCCCTGGCGGAGCCCCGCTTCCGGGCGATTCATACCTCAATCTGGCAGCGTTCATTCTGGATTCCAATGGCGCACGGGCTGGGAATCAGGCGCTTACGGCGTCAACAAATGTGGCTATTCGCAGCGTCGCGGGCGGTGGTCCCGCCGCCGTCACAGCTAAACAAGACAACGCCAAGCAAGCCAAGCAGGCGAAACAAGAAAAGCAAGTGCCTCGCGGAATCACCGTCGAGGGCCAAGTGAAGAACTATCTTCCCGTAACCGATGCGATGTTGCGCAATCCGGATCCCGCCGACTGGCTGATGATCCGCCGCGATTACAAAGCCAGTTCCTTCAGCCCGCTCAATCAGATCACCACGCAGAATGTGAACGACCTGCGGCAGGTGTGGAGTTGGGCCATGCAGGATGGAAACCCCTTGGGTAACGATCCGGCGCCCATCGTTCATAACGGCGTACTCTATGTGAACAACGCCGCTCAGGTGCTGCAGGCCCTGGACGCCAAGACCGGCGAGCTTATTTGGGAGAATCGCTACGGAACCAACGCGGGCGCGCCGGCCATGCGCGGCATCACCATCTACGGCGATAACGTTTACGTGACCAGCAACGAAGCCCACCTGATCGCCTTTGACGCCCGCAATGGCAAGGTCGTTTGGGATACCACCATCGGCGATCGCTCCAAGAATCAGCACTCGACCACCAGCGGACCCATCGCCGTTAAGGGCAGGTTGATTCAGGGTCTGAGCGGGTGCCAGCAGTATGGCGGAGAGAAATGCTTCATCAGCGCTTACGACGCCCAGACCGGCAAAGAGGTTTGGCGCTTCTACACCATTGCGCTGACGGGAGAACCGGGGGGCGATACGTGGGGAGGCCTCCCCGACGCCTCTCGCGTGGGCGCGGAAACCTGGATCACCGGCAGCTACGATCCTGACTTGAACCTCACTTACTGGGGAACGGCCCAAGCCAAACCCTGGATGCGCGTCAGCCGGGGATCGGGCAACGGCGCGACTCTTTACGCCAACTCGACGCTGGCCCTGAATGCGGATACCGGGAAACTATCCTGGTATTACGATCACGCGCCTGGCGAGACTCTGGACCTGGACGAAGTCTTCGAGCGCGTGCTGGTGGACGACCAAGGCCAGAGTTATGTCTTCAGCGCCGGCAAGACCGGCATTCTGTGGAAGCTGGACCGCAAGACGGGAAGGTATCTGGGTCACAAAGAAATGGTGTTCCAGAATGTGTACGATTCCATCAACCCCACCACGGGCGAGCCGCACTACCGCAACGATATCGTGGAACAGCGCATCGGCGAAGGGGTGCTGGGATGTCCGTCGACCGAAGGCGGCAAGAACTGGCCCGCGATGTCGTACTATCCGCCCGGCAATCGGCTGATTGTGCCGCTGAGCCAGAGCTGCCTCGAATTCGCCGCGCAGGCGGTCGATAAATCGGAAGGCGCCGGGGCGGGAGGTGGCGCGCGGGCGCGCTATTTTGAGATGCCGGGATCGAACGGAAACGTCGGCAAGCTGGCGGCCTACGATGTGCGGACACTTCGCGAGATCTGGAAATACGAGCAGCGGGCGCCATTTCTCACCGGTGTTCTGTCGACTGCGGCCGGCTTGGTGTTCGCGGGCGACCTGAATCGCATGTTCCGCGCGTTCGACGCCAATACCGGCAAGATTCTGTGGGAGACGCGCCTTCCGGCCGCCGTGCAGGGTTTCCCGCTGACGTTCTCGGTGGGAGGCAAGCAGTATTTAGCGGTGACCACGGCCAACGGCGGAGGAAGCCCGCGGAACGTCCCTAGCTTAGTCGCTCCGGACGTACACAGTCCGGCTTCAGGTAACGCTCTATACGTGTTCGCGCTGCCGGATAGAAAATAGAAATCTGATCGGGCGAGTATGCCCCGCCTGGCCTGGTGGCGCTTTAACGACGCAGCAGCCGGTCCAGCAAGCTCTTCCGTTCCGGCTGGTCGAAGCCTTCGAGCATCCAGATATCGAACGGGAACTTGGCTACCGAGGTGAGGAAGCGCTTGCCGTCGGGGTGGATGCTGAATCCGGCAATACGATCGACAGAGGCCGGAAGATCAATGGGCGCCAGAGATTTCTCGGCGCCGGTTTTCACGTTCACAGAATAGAGCTGCCACTGCGCGCCCGTACCGGTTGTGTTTTGGAAGACGCCGTAGAACTGGGTGCCGTCCTTCGAGAACCCGTAAGCCCTGAATTTGCGTGAAGTCAGGTTACGCGCGGATTTGCCATCCGGCGAAATCAGATCGATGCCATCCGCGGCTGGATACGCAATCCAGTCTCCCGCGGGCGACCATCGGGGCATCGAGTCTGCCCAGCTCTGAGGCTTGGCATTCGCCACAATCTCCGGGGCAGACCCGGGCGTGGCGCGGATTTTTACCAGGTCCTGTTTCCCGGCGACCTCGAGTAAGTAGCAGATCCATTGCCCATCCGGCGACCAGGACATTCCATTCCGTGTTCCGAACGTGACGGAATCCAATAGAACAACGCCGCCCCCCGAGGCGTTCGCGAGCATAAGTCTGCCGATACGGTCCTCTTCGCGAGAGAAGACGAATTGCCCGCCATCCGGAGACCATTGCGGATTATTTCCTTGGGCGTCGCCCAGCCGCCGGGAAAATCCCTCCACCCCCGCCTGCCGGTCCACAAACCCGACGCCCTCGCCGGTAGGAATCGAATAGATGAAATGGGTTCCCGAGGGTGCCCAATCCGGCGTCCTGGAAATGCCGCCTGAAACAAGCGTCCGGACCTCGCCATTCGGAATCGAGATTTCGAGTACGTCCCATCCGAACTGGCCGGCCGCATAGGCAATGCGCTTTCCCTCCGGTGAAACGGATGGCTCCGGAAATCCGTTGGGAGCGGAGGCAATCGTGCGCCGGGTTCCATCCGCTGCATCGACAATCGAAAGCACCGTCTCGTCACGGATCCGTACGGCCACGGCCAGGTGGCGATTGTCCGGAAACCAGCTTGGCTCCGTCAGCACAGGCCCCCCCGCCTCGAGTTGTCGTGGCAAGCCGGAAGGATACGGCACGATCATAACGGGTCCTATGCTGTCGACAGCCAGCTTCGAGCCGTCGGGAGAGAAACTCAACCCGCCATTGGTGGGGCCCTCCCAGAGCTCTTTCGCCTCACTATCTTTCAGAGACCCGACCCATAACTTGCGGCCGCGGTCGAATGCCAGTGTCTTGCCATCGGGATGAAGAGTGGCGGCCGTGACTCTCTCGTATACTTTTTGCGAAGCGCCGCCCGCAGCGGAGACGGACCATAGACTGCCGCCGGAAATGTAATAGATGCTGGCGCCGTCGGGCGACCAGAACGGGGAAGTGCAATTCTGATCTGCCTTGGTGAGCTGCACGGCATCCGGTGTGCCGGCCGGCTTCGTGAAGACCTGCATGAGGCCATGAACGCGCGTGGTGTAAGCGATGCTCTTGCCGTCCGGCGACCATCGAGGAGAACGCTCCTCGGCCTCTGCCCGGGAGAGCGCCGTAAACTTGTAAGTCGATAAGTCGGGAGCAGCAACAGGGGGCGGGCTGAGAACAAGAGTGAGCACCGAACCGGCAGCGAGGCAGGCGACGGCGCCAGCGCCAAGAACCATCCCGCGCTTTCGCTTAGGCGTGGAAACTGCGGCTGCCGATGTTTGTGCACTGGTCGCTTGAGACAGCCGGTCGCGGATCTGCTTCAGCTCGCGATACAGGTCGCGCGTGGAGTCATAGCGCTCGGCGGGTTCCTTCGCGAGCAGCCGCTCGACGATCCAACGTAGCTGTGGCGGCACACTGCCAGGAAGCGGTTCGGCATCCTCCCGAATGATAGCCGTCATGGTCTCCGGAGGGCTTCCGCGCTGGAAGGCCCGCTTCCCGGTCGCCAATTCATACAGCACGAGGCCAAACGAGAATTGATCGGACTGCGGAGTTAGATTTGCTTCCCCCAGCGCCTGTTCGGGCGACATGTAATTGACCGTGCCAACGACAGTTCCGGGATCGGTAATGCCGATGGTCAATGTGGCGTCGTCTGCCGGGCGCGAGGTGATCGATTTCGCCAGCCCGAAATCGAGGATCTTCACGCGTCCTTGGCGCGTGACCAGGATGTTGTCGGGCTTCAGATCCCGATGCACGATTCCCGCCGCGTGTGCGGCCGCAAGTCCATCCGCGATCTGCACCGCCACATCCAGCAGCTTCCGGACTCCATCCGCCATGGCAATCGGGGAGCCTTCCACGAACTCCATCACCAGATAGTTCGGGCCGACGTCGTAAAGCTGGCAGATGTTGGGATGGTTCAGCGCGGCGATGGACCGTGCCTCTCGCTCAAAGCGTTCGGTGAAGTTGCCCTCAGAGATCTTGACCGCGACAATCCGGTCCAGGCGCGTGTCGCGAGCTTTCCATACTTCGCCCATCCCACCTGCACCGAGGGGAGCCAGGATTTGGTATGGTCCGAGCAATTCGCCGGAGGCAAGCGGCATACGTTTGACTAACAAGTTTACTGGACTCGCAAAGTGCTTGTGCCCGGTTCGAGCTGCCGGACAGAAAATAGCAAGCACACCAGAAGCAGGCCTACGAGGCCTTGTCGGCGGCTACCAGCCAGACCGCGCCCGGCAAGTTCACGCCTGTCGCCGAGGCGTATGGTGTGAGAACATTCCGGATGGACTCAATGGCAGCGGCCCGAATGTTATCCGGTTGGTCCGCCAGAGCCCGCTTAGCTGGCCCCATTGCAGACGACTGGGAGACCGCGTCTTCCAGTGTTCCTCCGGCCGCGAGGTCCATTTGAATGTCCAGCGGAGTGAATGAGGGCTCCGTGAAACCGGCCGCGGTCAGGATCCGCGAAACCCGCGCGGTGTCGGCAAACGCGAAAGGGCCAGGCTCTTCCGGCTCAGGCTTCGGCAAACGCGGCGCATGCTCATAGACTGCATGCAGCGGGATCTGGAGCCAGGGATTTTCCTTGATC
>Ga0068858_100005343_pt1 | contig 12606 bp, 12 predicted proteins | sample KBSSwiS12_FD_66589 | JGI IMG/M metagenome (GOLD analysis project Ga0068858, IMG submission 66589) | Switchgrass rhizosphere microbial communities from Kellogg Biological Station, Michigan, USA - KBS Switchgrass S1-2 | ecosystem: Host-associated > Plants > Roots > Rhizosphere > Soil ... | reverse complement strand
GTCCTCGAGGCGCCCGACGCCGCCACCGCGCTTCGGACAGTGGGTCAGATGTCGGAACCGTTCGATGTCGTTCTGCTCGATTTTCGCCTTCCCGACTCCGACGACTTGTCGCTGGTCGAAGGGATTCGCAAGAAGGCGCCCTCGAGCGCCATCGTCATGATGACGGCGTACGGAACCCAACAAATGACCGAGCAGGCCAAGAGATTGGGCGTCAGCGAGATAATCGGCAAGCCGTTCGATATGGGTGCGCTCGAGGACGTTATCGTGAAGGCTTACCAGTCGAAGCCGCACTGAGCGCCCGAAGCGACGCGATGTCGCGGCTCCAGGATGCGTGGGTCCAATGCTCGTCGAGGACCAGACAGCTGTCGTCGAATTCCTGTCTTCGCCGGCCGCACATGGGGGCGAGCCGGTTGAGAACGTCGAGACGCATGCCTCGATCGTCTTCCTGGCTGGGCGCCGGGCGTGGAAGCTGAAACGCGCCGTTCGCTACGACTACCTGGACTTCTCGACCGCCGATCGCCGCCGGCTGATGTGCGAGGCGGAACTCCGGCTCAATCAGCGCACCGCGCCGCACCTGTATCACCGCGTCGTTGCGGTGACGCGCGGCGCGGACGGGACGCTGGCGCTCGGTGGGGCGGGCATCGCGGTCGACTGGGTGATCGAGATGACGCGGTTCGATCAGGACGAGCTGTTCGACCGGCTGGCCGCGCGGGAGCAGCTTGGCGTCGAGCTGATGCGGCCGCTGGCGGCCGCGATTGCACGGCTGCACGCGGGCGCGACGCGACGTACGGATCACGGAGGTCTCGCTGGGATGACCTGGGTCGTCGAGGGCAACGCTGCCGACTTCGCGCGTCAGCCGGTGGGCGTGTTCGATGCCGACGAGTGCCAGCGAGTGACCGCCGACTCCCGCGCCGCGATCGAAGGCCACGGGAGCCTGCTGGAGACGCGCCGAGCGGCCGGATTCGTGCGCGAATGCCACGGCGACCTGCACCTGCGCAACATCGTGCGGTTCGACGGCGTGCCGACGCTGTTCGACGGCGTCGAATTCAACGACGAGATTTCCTGCGTGGACGTCATGTACGACCTGGCGTTCCTGCTGATGGATCTCTGGCGGCGCCGCTTGCCCACGCACGCCAACGCGGTCTTCAACGGGTATCTTGCCGAGACGACAGACCTCGACGCGCTCGGCCTGCTACCGCTGTTTCTATCGTGCCGCGCGGCGGTGCGCGCCAAGACCGGCGCGGCTTCTGCAGCGCTGCAGCCCGATCCAGAGCGCCGCGCGGAGCACCTGCGTTCGGCGCGCGAGTATCTGACGATGGCGCAGGCGCTGCTGCATCCGCCGCCGCCTCGATTGGTTGCGATTGGCGGCTTGTCGGGATGCGGTAAGTCGACCCTGGCGTTCGCGATGGCGCCGACCCTGGGTGCCGTGCCGGGCGCGGTCGTGGTGAGGTCCGACGAGGTGCGAAAGCAACTTTGCGGCGTCGGGCCGCTCGATTGACTCGGGCCGGAGGGCTACGCCCCGGCGGTGTCTGCGCAGGTGTACACGCAAACGATTGCGCGGGCGGCCCGAATCGTCGCCACCGGCCACACGGCGATCGTCGACGCGGTCTTCGCGCGGTCGGAGGACCGCACCGCCGTCGAACGCGCCGCGCAGGGGGCTGGAGTGCCCTTTGCCGGTTTGTGGCTCGAGGCGCGACCGGAAGTCCTGGTGCGCAGAGTGGAGCAGCGCCAAGCGGACGTGTCGGATGCCGATGTGGCGATCGTGCGCCGTCAAGCGGCCGACGACGTCGGACCAATCGGCTGGTCTCGCATCAATGCGGAGGCCGGGCTCGCCGCAATGGTGCTCGAGGCCACCGCGTACGCCGCGTAGCCGCCATTCTGGCTGCGTGAGGTTGTCCGGCGCGTGGGAAAAAGTCCGCGACCGACTGGGTGGCTCACGCCGATTCTCGGATGTTTCCGCCGATTGGGCCTCGCCCGTCGCGTGCAATTTGTTCCATTCGTGGAGCCGCGCGCGAGTGACTCGCCCGCCCCAGTCTTCGACCTTCGCCACTTGAGCAAGACCTATCACATTGGCGAGGTCGAAGTGCGCGCCCTGCGCGACGTGACGCTGGCGCTGCCGCAGGGCGAGTTCGTTGTCCTGCTTGGGCCGTCCGGGTCGGGCAAATCGACCCTGCTCAACATCATGGGCGGCCTGGACGTCCCGAGCAGCGGCGAGGTCCTCTACCACGGCGAAGACCTCGCTCAGGCCGACGAAGGTACCCTCACCGCCTATCGCCGGCGTCACGTCGGCTTCGTGTTCCAGTTCTACAACTTGATTCCCAGCCTCACCGCGCTCGAGAACGTGCAGCTCGTCACCGAGATCGCCACGGCGCCGATGGCGCCGGAAGACGCGCTTCGTCTCGTCGATCTCGATGCGCGCCGCGATCACTTTCCCGCGCAGCTCTCGGGCGGCGAGCAGCAGCGGGTGGCGATTGCGCGCGCCATCGCCAAGCAGCCGGCCGTGCTGCTGTGTGACGAGCCCACCGGCGCGTTGGACATCTCGACCGGCATCGTGGTGCTCGAGGCGCTCGAGCGCGTCAACGCCGAGCTCGGAACCACCACCGTCGTCATCACGCACAACGCCGCCATCGCGGCCATGGCGGATCGCGTCGTCCGCCTGGCCGACGGCCGGGTGACGTCGAACCAGCCGCGCGAGGGTGCCCGGATGGCGGCCCGCGAGCTCACGTGGTGACGCCATGGCGCTGACGATGCTGAACCGCAAGCTCGTGCGCGACGTTTGGGCGATGCGCGGCCAGTCGCTCGCCGTGGCGCTGGTCGTTGCCGCCGGCATCGCGATCTACGTGATGTATCAGGCGAACTTCGCGTCGCTGCGCGACACGCAGGCCGGCTACTACGCACGCCAGCGGTTCGCCGACGTCTTTGCCTCGCTCACCCGTGCGCCCCAGTCCGTCGCTCCGGCCATCGCCGATCTCGCTGGCGTATCGGCGGTGGAAACTCGGGTGGTGGCGCCGGCCATCCTGACCACCGATGCCGCCGCGCGCACAGCCAACGCCAAGCTGGTGTCGATTCCGGCGGGGCGGCGCCCGCGCGTCAACGACCTGTACCTGCGTTCCGGCGGTTGGATCGAGCCCGGACGCGCCGATCAGGTGATCGTGAGCGACGGGTTCGCGCGCGCCCGCCGTCTGGCCCCCGGTGATCGCCTGTCGGCGCTCATCAACGGACGCAGCTACCGCCTGACGATTGCGGGCACCGCGCTGTCCCCCGAGTACGTCTACACGATTCCTCCGGGCGAGCTCGTGCCGGACGATTCGCGGTTCGGCGTCGTGTGGATGGAAGAAGGCGCCCTGGCGTCGGCCATGAACCTCGAGGGAGCTTTCAACGACGTGGTGCTGCGTCTGGGCCCTGGCGTGCCGCCGGAACCGACGATGGCGCGCGTCGATCGGCTGCTCGCGCCCTATGGCGGGCTGGGGGCGGCGCCGCGCTCGCTGCAGCTGTCCCACTGGTTCGTGAGCAACGAATTGAAGCAGCTCCAGAGTTTTGGCTGGCTGCTGCCGTCCATCTTCCTGATCGTGGGCGCGTTCATCCTGAACGTGGCGCTCACTCGGGCGCTGGCGCTGCAGCGCACGCAGATTGCCGCCCTCAAGGCGCTGGGCTACGGCGATGCCGCCATCGCGTGGCACTACATCAAGTGGGCGCTGATGATCGGGTCGGCCGGGCTGATCATCGGGATCGCGGCCGGCTACTGGCTTGGCGGCGCGCTGGGTCAGCTGTACAACGACGTCTTCCGGTTTCCCGATCTGCGGTTCCGGATCCCGGCCACCGTGCTGCTCGGCGCGGCGTCGCTCACCGTCGGCGCGGCGGCCGGCGGCGCCTGGCTCGCCGTCTGGCGCGCGGTGCGAGTGCCGCCCGCGGAGGCCATGCGGCCCGAGCCGCCCCTGCGGTACCGGCGCAGCGCCACCGAAGCGCGGCTGGCCCCCCGGCTCGACGCCAGCGGCCGCATGGTGCTGCGCCATCTCGTGCGACGGCCCCTTCGTGCCGTCATGTCGGTGGCTGGCATCGCCATCGCCGTGGCCGTGCTGATGTTCGGGCTGCTGTTCATCAACGTCATCGATCAGCTGATCGTGATGCAGTTCTTCTCGATCGAGCGGCAGCACGCAACGGTCACCTTTGCGCAGCCGCGCTCCGCGCGCGCCGTCCTCGGCGTGGCACGTCTTCCCGGGGTGCTGGCGGTGGAGCCTCAGCGCGCCGTCGCCGCGCGGCTGCGCGTTGGCCCGCGCCAGCGGACCGTCGTCCTGACCGGCATCAGCCGGACGGCGCGGCTGAAGCGCATCGTCGAGGAGGATGGTCGCGTGCTGCCACCACCTGACTCGGGGCTGGCGATGTCGCGGGCGCTCGCCGACGCGCTTGGCGTGGCACCCGGAGGGACGGTCACGGTGGAAGTGCTCGAAGGCGCCAGGCCGGTGCGCGAGCTGACGGTCGCGATGCTGGTGGACGACGTCTTCGGCGTGGCCGCGTACATGGAGCTGAACGCTCTGCACACGGTGATGCGTGAAGGCGACGTCAGCACCGGCGCGCTGCTGCTGATCGATCCTGCACGGCAGGCGTCACTCGCGGCAATGCTCGAGGCCCGGCCGCTCGTAGCCGGGACCAGCTTCAGTCACGACGTCGCGTGGCAGTTCCGCAACACCATGTCGAAGAACCTGAACGTGACGACCCTCATCAACGTGCTCTTCGCCGCGGTGATTGCCATGGGCGTCGTCTACAACGCGGCACGTGTCTCGCTCTCCGAGCACAGCCGCGAGCTGGCCAGCCTGCGCGTGCTCGGGTTTACCCGCGCCGAGATTTCAATGGTGCTGCTTGGCGAGCTCATCGTCCTGACGATCGTGGCGCTGCCGATCGGATGGGTGATGGGCTATCTGTTGGCCGAAGTGATGGTTCGTACGGCCGAGAGCGAGGTCTATCGCATTCCGTTGACGGTGGCGCCGTCGGCCGTGGCGTGGGCATCGCTCGGGGTGGTCGCGGCGGCCGTCGGTTCCGGGCTGCTCGTGCGGCGCCGCCTGGATCGTCTCGACCTCGTCGCGGTGCTGAAGACGCAGGAGTAATCACATGCGCGCGTGGAAGTATCTCCGGATCGCAGTGCTCGTCCTCGTGGTGGGCGGGCTGGTGACGGCGGCACTGTGGCCAAAGCGTGTCGAGGTGGAGGCGGCGCCCGTCGTCCGCGGTCCGATGGAAGTGACCATCGACGAGGAAGGGCAGACGCGCGTGCGCGAGCGATTCACGGTGTCGGCGCCGGTCGGCGGACGCCTGCTGCGCATCGACCTCGAGCCTGGTGACACGGTGGTGGGCGGCAAGACCGTCGTGGCGCGACTGGCCCCGGCGACGTCGCCGCTCCTCGACGCGCGCACGCAGAGCGAGTCGGCCGCCACCGCCGACGCGGCCGCGGCCGCCGCCGCGCAGGCGGTCGCCGAACGTGCCCGTGCCAGCGCCCAGCTCGATCACGCGCGCCAATCGCTGGATCGTGCGCGACAGCTCGCACGCGGCGGCGCCGTCTCGCGAGCGGACCTCGACGCCGCCGAAATGGCGGCGCGTGAGGCGGAGAGCGCCTTTGCGGCGGCGACAGCGGCCGTCGAGCGCGCGAATCACGAAGTGGAGGTGGCGCGCGCGCGCCTGCGCGCGCCGTCACGCGCCGGGCATACGGTGGACGTGGTGGCGCCCGTGAGCGGCGTCGTCCTGACCCGCCGCCGCGAAAGCGAAAGCGTCGTGGCAGCGGGGGAGCCGCTCATGGATCTCGGCGATCCGGAGGATGTCGAGGTCATCGTCGATCTGCTCTCGACCGACGCCGTGCGCGTCACGCCCCGCAGCGCCGTCCGCATCGAGGGTTGGGGTGGGGAGACGCCGCTGGCGGGGCGCGTGCGCCGAATCGAGCCGTCGGCCTTCGTCAAAGTGTCGGCGCTCGGCGTCGAGGAACGCCGCGTCAATGTCATCGTCGATCTCGATCCGGTGCCGCGCGACTGCAAGCTGGGCGACGGCTACAAGGTCGAGGCACGCATCGTCGTGTGGGCAGGAACCGCGGTCACGGCGCCGGTCGGCAGCCTGTTCCGGCGCGGTCAGGAATGGGCGGTCTTCGTGGTGGACCAGGGCCGCGCCTCACTGCGTCCGGTGACGATCGGCGAGCGCAACGCCGAAGTGGCGCAGGTGCTGAGCGGGCTCCAGCCGGGCGACCGCGTCGTGATGCACCCGCCCGACACCCTGAGCGACGGCGGCCGCCTGGCGATCCGCTGAGGCCGGCACCGATGTGCCAGCATGCGGCGACGATGGAACAACTGACAAACGAGGCCGTGCGTGGAGCGTTCGTGAGCTTCAGAAGTTGTCCAAGCGGACCACTCGCGCTGGAGTCGAGACGACGTTGCTTCCTCGGCAGTGTCGCCCAGCGGGTCGTGGGGTTGGCGTCCTGCCCGGTGATGATGGTTCCGGGAAGCTAAGCCCTGCACGCGCCGGGAGGTGCGGCGGATGTCACCGCCGCACCAGCCTCGCGTCGAGACGCGTCGTCTGGCCTTCGATCAATTCGACGCGCATCGTGAACGGTTGATAGCCCTCTCGTCGCACCTCGATCTGATGCCAGCCCGCGACGAGGTGAATGACGAACTCCGATTGGCCTGCCACCGGCGCCCATGCCTCCCCGTCGACGATGACCTGCGCATCGGCCGGAGCGGTTTGCAGCGCAAGGACGCCGTAGGCACTCGGTGGATCCTCACCCGCGGGTGGCGGCTCGGTCCATTCGCGCGGTAACGGTTGCGGTACCGGCGGCGCTGGGTCGGGCCTGCCAGCAGCGAGACGCCCCATGTCGTGCACGACGTCCAACGTCTCGCCGCGGCGAACCCGCACCGCGACCGTATGCGACTCGTAACCCGGCAGACGGAGCGTGAGGCGGTGGTCGCCGCGTGGAAGATACAGGCGCTGGAAGACACCGTCGAAATTGTCCACGACGCCGGCGTAGTAGCCATTGACGTAGACCTCGGTCTCTACCGGCTTGACCCTCAGGCGCAGCGCGCCCTCATTGAACCGGACGAACGCGTGGCCGGGGGCCGGATAGTACGGTCCATAGTACGGGCCGAAGTAGAAGCCGAAGTAGGGGTGATAGTAGAAACGGACGTGCGCGTCGACGGGTGAGAAGGGGTAGGGTGGGCGCACGTCGCCGCGGTGCGGCGATTGCCCGCGATTGTCCGTCCGCCGCCGATCATGATCGTCGCGCGGTGGCGCCGGACGTGGCTCGGCGCGGCGCTGGTCGCCGTCGGGCGGCCGCCGCTGCGGCTCGTTGGCGCCTTCGCGGGGAACGGCCTGGCGATCCTGAGCACGGACCGCGCTGAAGGCAGCCATCGAGGCAATCGCGATCGAGATCACGCCGATCAATCGACCGATGTTCGTCAAGCGTTTCATGGCACGGTGCCCTCCTGCACGCGACTGAGTGCAAAGATGGGGCCTGGGCCACGATTGCGATGCCGGTTCCTCGACTGCGGCACCGGCCGTTATGACAGCGGGATTTCTCCCCACCGTCGTGGAATTCCGCGGAGGTCACGCCGTCGTAAGCGTCAGACCGGCGTCTCGCATGGCGACGTAGGTCGCGTATCCTCCCGGCAGGTTCCACGCCCGATAGCCATGCTGGCTCAGGAACCGGGTTGCGTAATACGCCCGTTGCCCCACGCCGCAGCAGATCCAGATGTCGCGCTGCGTCGGCAACTCTTCATAGCGGCGCCGCAGCTGAGAGAGAGGGATGTTCACGGCGTCTGGAACGTGACCGCCCGCGTACTCGGAAGGCTCCCGCACGTCGAGCAGCAGCGCGTCGGTGCGCCCGAGAGCGCGCCAGTCGGCGACGGGCATGTCGCCGTTGAGAACGTTCTGCGCCAGCATGCCGGCGAGGTTCACCGGATCTTTCGCGGCGCCGAACTGCGGCGCGTAGCAGAGCTCCGCCTCGGCGAGATCATGGACGGTTCCGTGGAGCTGCATCGCCATCGCCACGACGTCAATGCGCTTCTCGACCCCTTCATGCCCCACGGCCTGCGCCCCGAGGATCCGGCCGTCGGCTGTCGAGAACACAAGCTTCAGATGGATGGGCCTCGCGCCGGGGTAGTAGCCGGCATGATGCCCCGGGTGCAGAGAGACGGTCTGGAAATCGGCGACTCCGGCCCGTCGCAGACCCTTCTCACTGGCGCCGGTGGCCGCGACGGTCAGTCCGAGCACGCCGACGACGGCGGTGGCCTGCACGCCGCGGAATCGGGTGCTGCGCCCCGCGATCGATTCGGCCGCGACACGTCCCTGTCGATTGGCCGGTCCGGCCAGCGGCAACACGGTGTCCTGGCCGGTGACGACGTCCGGCACTTCGACGGCGTCGCCGACGGCCCAGATCCGTGGATCGGACGTACGCATCTGGTCGTCGACGACGATGCCGCCCTTGGCGCCGATCGGAAGCCCGGCGTTCCGGGCCAGCTCCGTTTCGGGCCGCACACCAATCGCGAGAATGACGAGATCCGCCGCCAGCTGCGCTCCGCTTTCGGTTGCCACGACGAGGCTGCCGTCAGGGGCGTCGTGAACACCAGCCAGCCCGTCGCCGAGATGCAGCAGCAGGCCTTGTGCCCGCAAGTGTGCCTGGATCGGCGCTGCCATCTCCGGATCCAGCGGAGGCATGACCTGCTGCAGTTTCTCGAGCACCGTCACCGTCAGACCGCGGCGGACGAGGTTCTCTGCCATTTCGAGGCCGATGAAGCCGCCGCCGACGATGATCGCCGTTCTGGCGCCGCGCGTGCTGATCCAGTTCCTGATGGCCCGGGAGTCGGGGATGCTTCGCACCGCGAAGACGCCGGGGAGGGTGACGCCCGGCAGGGGCGGACGGATCGGCGCCGCGCCAGGGGAGAGGACCAGCGCGTCGTATCGCTCCACGCGCTCGGCGCCGCTCTTCGTGTCGTGAACGGTGATCGTCTGTGCGGTGCGATCGATGCGGTTCACCTCGGTGTCGGTGAACACCGTGATGTTGAAGCGCTGGCGGAAGAGTTCCGGCGACGCCATGAGGAGTGCACGCTCGTCCTCGATCACGTCGCCGACGTAGAAAGGAAGACCGCAATTGGCGAACGAGACGAAGGGTCCGCGGTCGAACACGACGATGTCCACGGACTCATCGAGTCTTCGCAGCCGCGCCGCGCACGACGCGCCGCCGGCCACGCCGCCCACCACCAGAACGCGACTCATTCCCCGGAGATAGGCAAGCGGTGTGCCGGTGCACACGCGCGGCGCTCTGTGACGCGCATGCCGCCGGCCGCCGAAAAACGCCTATCGCCGTGAACTAGTTCCCACTATCGCCTTGGGCGCTCCGCATAAGACCGCCGCCAAAATGTCACCGGTGCTCCGTCATCGCTGGCACGTCTTGTGCCCCTCGCATGGGTATGAGACCGATGACACGAGCGTGGATGATCGCGGCTCTTCTCGGTGCGGCCGTCCCGATGCCGCTCGCCGCGCAGAGCCACCCCCCTGTGCAGGGCACCGTCGCCTTGGAAGGGACGATGACGAAGTTCTATCGGGGCGTGAACGCGCTCGTCGTCACGACGGTCGACGGCGCCGAGCACGTCTATCACTTCGCGAAGGGCCTGGTCGTGCACGGCGGTAAAGCGTCGGGCCCGCAACCGCTCGAGGCGCTGACCCCCGGCGCGAAGGTCGTCGTGCACTACCGGATCGACGGCGGCGAGGAGTCGGTCGAAGAGATCGACGAAGGATTGAAGATCGCCGAAGGGGTCGTCGTGCGGTTCGATCGCCGCCACAAGCGACTGACGCTGAAGCGGGGCGACGGCACGACCGAGACACTGCCCCTGACCGACCGGGCCGTCAGCGAGGCGAACGGAGTGGACGACGCCGGCGGCGTGAACGTCGCGGTCTATTACTCCGACGAGTACGGGCACAAGGTCGTGCACTACGTCAGGAAGACGCCTTGATTGGGACAAACGGCAGGAGTCGTCGTCATGCACACGCATCAAGGTCTGCGCGTCCAGCTGGAAGGCCGTTTGAGGGAAATCGTCGGGCGGATTGACCGCATCGAGCGCGATCTCCGCCGGCCACCGGACCGCGACTGGATTGAACAGGCGACCCTCCAGGAGAACGACGAGGTGCTATCTGGCCTCGACGATCTCGAACGCGCCGAGGCGATCGCGATTCGACAGACGTTGCGCCGTATGGCATCCGGCGACTACGGGTTTTGCGTCAGCTGCCGGTCGCCGATCGACGAAGCTCGGCTCAAAGCGGTGCCCACGGCCGACACCTGCATTGGGTGCGCACGTTGACCAGCCGCGAATGACCGGGGTGCACGGATGCCTTCAGCAGAGACCATCCTGAACGGCCTCTTTGCAATTGCCAACGACTGGCGCTGGCTGGCGATCGCGTGGCACGTCTGGCTGGCGATGCTGACGGGGCTGCTGGTGGGCGGATGGCGTCCGTCGGTCCGGACGACGCGGTCGCTCCTCAGCGCGCCGCTGGTCTCGGTGGCGGTCCTGGCGTGGCTCTCGGGCAACCCATTCAATGGGGTGATGTTCGTCGGACTTGTCGCGGTGCTCGGGCGAGAGTCGTTCCGCACGTCGCTCGAGCGGGTCCGTCTCGCCTCGCCGGCGTGGATCGCGCGAGGCGCAGCGCTGGTGGCCTTCGGCGCGGTCTACCCCCACTTCGTTCAGGTCGCCCCCGCGGCCTACGTCCTTGCATCGCCCTTCGGTCTGCTGCCGTGTCCGACGCTATCGGTCGTCATCGGGTCGACGCTGGTGTTTGCAAACGTGGGGTCGCACCGATGGAGCGCGCTGATGCTCATGGCCGCCGCGCTGTACGGCGCGATCGGCGTCTTCCGGCTCGGCGTCGCGTTGGACTGGGGCCTGTTCGCGGGAGCCGCGCTGCTCGTGGCGCGGATGGTGGAGGACGGCCTTTTCTGGCGATCGGTCCGGGCCGACCGCGCCGAGCACACCCGGCCGCTGCCTGGCGACGATCTGATCTCCGAGCCGCTCGCAACGCTGACCCACGCGATCACAATCCACTGCGACCGGCGCGCCGTGTGGCCGTGGCTGGCGCAGATGGGTGCGGGAAGCCGCGCCGGCTGGTACAGCTACGACGTCCTGGACAATGGCCGTCGTCCGAGCGCCGTGCGGGTAGTGCCGGAGCTGCAGTCGGTCGCCGTGGGTACGCTGTTTCCCGCGTTGCCGGGCATCACCGAAGGCTTCAAGGTGGTGAGCGTCGAACCGCCAGATTCGCTCGTGCTTGGATGGCCTCTCCCCGGAGCCGCACCGTCGGTGACCTGGGCGTTCCTACTCGAGCCACAACCCGGTGCCGCGACGCGGCTGATCGTGCGGGTGCGCGGCGGCCAAGGCTACCGCTTTCATGGTTTGCCAGCGTGGCTATCGAAGCCGCTCGTCCGGATCGTGCACTTCCTCATGCAGCGCCGGCAGCTTCTCGGCATCGCACAGCGAGCCGAATCGATGGCGCCTGCCGCCGCTCACACGTGAGGCGGAGCGGCGTGTAGGGAAGCGCCGCGCCTCATCCAGCCCGCAACGAACGGAATGGTGAACGTGAGCGCGTAATACAGGTAGACATCGAGCTTGTAGTAGCCGTCTGCCGGGCTGAACGCCTTGACGATGAACAGATAGTCACCGCCGACGGCAATCGACAGCCAGACCAGGCCGACGAGAGTGAAGTAGCGTGGCGAATCGCCGCTGATCTTCTTGAAGGCCACCCACAGCGTCATAGCCGTTCCGAATGGCGTGATGATCCAGCCGATGAGGGCTGGTGGGACCAACGCGAACAGCAGGACACCAAGAGCGTAGCCGACGAGCCAGAGTACCAAGCCCCAGCCGAAAGCGTCCTTCAGGAGTCGTGGTGGCATAAGCGGTCACCTGGATTGCGGCTCGTAGGCGATGCTCTTCGCTCGCCGGACGTGCGCATGGCAATGGACGCAGCTCGATGTGAGTGCCGTGTATTCGTGGAGCGCCGCGTCGATGTTGCGGCCGCTCGCCGCTTCTTGCAGGCCGCGCACCGACAGGACGAAGAAGGTCGCCTGCTTGGCGTATTCGGGTTGAACGCCCATCTGCCACGAGACGATTTCCTTCTCGGTGATGCGGCTCAATGCGTCGGCGTCGCGCTGAATGGCGGCGTAATCGGCCATCACGAGCGACTCGAGCAGTCGTTGCGTGTTGAACAGCTTCGCTCGCATGAGCGTCTTCAGCGACGGGTTCTGAGCCGGCGCGTGGCCAGGCGCGAACAGGAGCAGGGCGCTCAGAATCAGCACCGTGTGTGCGCGGAACATCGAGGCACCTCCGAAGCCTCTGCCTAGTGCATGTGCCGGGCCATCGTCGTGGCTTCATGTTCAAGAGACATCTGCCGACCGAGTCCGAGGGGGAATGTGGGAATGTTCGCAGTGCTGCGGATCAATCCGCAGCGTGTCCTGCTGATTCGGCGGCACGTCGATTGCTCCCGTTCAAGGCGGCCTCACTTGAGAGGGAGCCGAGCGATGAACATCACGCGCATCCTGTGCCCGACGGATTTCTCCGAGGAGTCGGACCACGCCATCGACCTGGCGGTGGTGCTCGCGGG
>Ga0068858_100005339_pt1 | contig 12606 bp, 11 predicted proteins | sample KBSSwiS12_FD_66589 | JGI IMG/M metagenome (GOLD analysis project Ga0068858, IMG submission 66589) | Switchgrass rhizosphere microbial communities from Kellogg Biological Station, Michigan, USA - KBS Switchgrass S1-2 | ecosystem: Host-associated > Plants > Roots > Rhizosphere > Soil ... | reverse complement strand
GCAGGTTATCGCGGATCGAGGCGTGGAGCAGCACCGGCTCCTGCTGGACATAGGCCACCTGCCCGCGCCACGCCCGTGCCGCGGCTCCGGCCACCTCGGCGCCGTCGATCCGCAGGCACCCGGCGTCCGGCGCGACAAGCCCGGACAGCACATCCGCCAGCGTGCTTTTCCCCGCGCCCGAAGCGCCCGCCAGCAGCGTCGTGCTGCCTACCGCGAGCCGCAGCGACACCGCGTCGAGCGCCGCGCCGCCGCGCCCCGGGTGCCGCACGGTCACCGCGTCTAGCGCCAGCTCGTCCCGCGGGCGCGGCGGTTCGACGGACCCGGCGTCGAACTCGGCCTGCGCCCGCGCCTCCGAGGAGAACCGGCCAAGGTCGGCCAGCGCCGGCAGGCCATGCGCAATATTCTGGAAGCCCGCCTGAACCGCCACCAGCAGCGGCGCGCATCGGGCCGAGATCGCGATCAACGGCAAGAGCGTCGCCGCCGTCGAGTGCCACTGAGTCACCGCGAGCCACACGGTCGCCCCGAGCACCGCCGCCGTCGCCCCCTGGAGCGCGAACTGGCCGGACGCCAAGCCCCGGTAGTAGCCGAGCTGCGCCCGCTGGAGCCCTTGCTCGGCCGCGGCCGCTGTGGCGAGATCCCGCGGCTCGGTGGCGAAGGCCTTGACCAGTCGCAGCATGGCGAGCCGCTCGGCGAAGAACCCGATGACGTCGCCGTAGCTATGCTGCAACGCCTCTCCCTGGCTGCGGGCACTGCGGCGCAGCGCGAAATGCAACGCCCCCGCGATCAGCCCACCGATGCCGAGAGTCAGCGCAGGCACCGAATCGATCAGCAGCGCCGCCGCCAGCATCGCTCCCAGCGTTGCCAGCGCGGCCGCCAGCATCTGGACCTGCTGCAGCCCGATGGCCACGCGCTCCACCGTGCCCATGAGCAGGCCCAGCAACCGCGACTGCGGCTCGCGCCCCAGCCATGCCCAGCGCGCCTCGAACACGTCGCGCAGCAGCGTCTGGCGCAAGTTCGCCGTGACCTGCAACTGGAACGCCTGCTCGCCATAGATTCGCAGCGCAACCAGCGCCGCCCGCACGGCCACGAGGGCGACGAACAGGGCAAGCAACGCGCCAAGCCCGGTCGGCAACCCCAGCCCTCCGACCTGCTCCCAGCCCTGCGCGAGCCTGCTGCCGGCCGGCACCCCGCCGCCTGCCCCGATCAGCCCCAGCATGGGCACCAGCAGCATCAGCCCGACGCCCTCGGTCAGCGATCCGGCCACGGCCAGGCCCAGCACCAGCGCCAGCAGCCCGCGCGGGATGGCCGCCGCCAGCAGGGGCACGCCCTCCCTGACGGGTCCGGGCCGGTCTGAAGCCTCGTTCACCCGCCAAGCCCCGCGCTCAGGCCGCATTGCGGCCGGTGACGAAGTCGACATACTGCGACATCAGCACGGTGGCAGGGATGGCGAAGCGCAGGAGGTACTCTTCCGGGCTGTCGGGCGGGGGGGGGCTCTCGGGCCAGTTGTCGAGCAGGGCCAGAGCGCGGGCCGTATCGATCAGCGGGCCGATCTCCGGCTGCTCGGCCATGCGCTCCACGGCCCGCCGCAGTTCGGCCACGCGCGGGGCAAGGCGCGGATACCAGTCGGCGTTCTGCCGTCCGTAGCTGCGGTTCAGCCGCTGCGCCTCCGGCATCCGCCCGATCGCCATCCGCCGCGCCAGCCAGCGGTCGGTTCCGCCGCGCATCAGCTGGGCGGTCGGCAGGCCGAAACAGAATTCCATCAGCGGTCGATAGTGGCCGACGTCGCGCACCCTGATCCCGAAGACCTGCTCATAGCCATGGGCGCTTTCCGCGCCGAGACCGAGCCACGGCTTCAGCGCCCGCAGCCACTCGCGGTGAGATGAAACCCTCGGGAATCCGCTGATGTGCAGCCCGCCCGGATCGATCGCCTCCCCACGCAGGATGCCGGGATGGGGCTCGGCGTCATTGCGGTGGACGATGGCCCGGATCGCCTCGGCCAGTCGGCCGGGGAACAGCGGCAGCAATCCCAGCGCCGCCATCCGTCGCCACATCGGCCGGGTGTCGCCGCGATTGCCGCGCGCCGCGCGCCAGGCTTCTCCCAATTGGCCACGGCGCAGGAAATCCGCGCAGGCCCACGGAGCGCTCTGGCTGAAGGTCAGGTTGCCGCTGTTTGCGTTGAACATCCAGTCACACCCGTCACGCGCCGCCGCCTCGTGAACCGGGCGATTGATCGTGTCGAGGATCAGCGACGGACGCGAGGAGCCCGTGGCCAGGAAGAAGTCCGGCGCACGATAGTCGAACCCCACACCGGGGTTGTCCGTGTATTGGCAGTGGACTTGCGGGTGGCTCCTGAGGAACTGCTCGACCAGCGGCTGATCGTCATAGAACCGGTCGGGCACGACCTGCCCCTCCCACCCGTTCAGCGGGCGAAAGCTGTAGGCCCGCAAGGTCGTCCCGGCCGGCAGCTGCCGGGTGAGTTCGTCGCAGACGATCGCCGAATCGAGCCCGCCCGAGAGTGAAATGGCGGGCTGCCGCGCCAGTCCAAGCGCATTGCCCGTGGCACGGGCGAGCAGCGCGTTGGCTGCCTCGACATACTCGCCGTCGCTGGCGCAGCGCGTCTCGGCAACAGCGGTGAGGTCGTACCAGCGGTCGGTGCGTACCCCGTCACGCGAGAGATATGAGATCGCCCCATCGGGAACGCTCCGCACCCCTTCGAAGAAGCCGAGTTCGTCGGAATCGTCGATCCGCTGGGCGACGGCGTGGGTAACGGCCTGCTGGCGCAAGCACTGCTGCCAGCCCGCGGCGAGAATGGGCCGGGGCACCGAGGCCGCGACGGCGCCGCTGCGGTCCGCCGCATAGAACAGCGATTGCCCGCCGAGCGGGCTCCGCGCCATGCGGATCGTTCCGTCCGGCAGGCAGATGAGCGTCGCATAGACGCCGTTGATCAGGCTGTCGGCGCGGTCGCCCCACCGCTCGAACGCGGCGCCGTAGAGTGTCTCGGCACACGTGGCGGCAGACAGGCCAAGCTGCGCCGCCAGATCGGCGCGATCGTCGATCCACCCGGATAGCAGGACAGGGAGCCCGGCGGGAGACCGCGCGGCGCGCCAGCCCCGGACCGGCCGCGCGCGTGGCGCCGTGAGGCAGGCCAACAGCAATGGGCCCGCCTGCTGGTGACTGGCGGGAGCCCCGGCAAACAGGCCCAACGAGGGCGCAATTCGAGAAAAATCGATCCAGCTACCGGCGTCCCACGCCAACCCCAACCCGATCATGGGATGAAGTCAGGCGACGCCGCCTGTCAGGACTTGTTGATAGTGGGGCAGGTCGGCGTGCTGTTGGCGCACTGCGTGGCACCGGAGACGGTCCCCGCGACGTCGCCAATCTTGCCGATACGCACCAGCTGAGGGCTGACCCAGAGGCTCTTCTTGGTGTCGGTCAAGGTCAATCTCCGAAAATTCACTGCGGCGCATGGTTTGCGCGCAATCTTAATTGCAAAGTCGGTTAGCATGATTCGGCGGTCTGCACCAGTACTCTCTGCTGCCTCGCAACATAGATCCCAATGATCCCTCATTCCGGGGTAGTAAACATGAGGCTAAATACCGGCGCGTGCAGACTATCTGTTTGACCTATAAGGAAAACTCTGCCCACTTCGACCCACGCGTGGAGGTCGTGGCTGCCCGCGCGCGAACTGGTGGGCAGCGCGCCGATCACAAAACGGGACACCCTGCCGCGCCGCCCCAGCATCCAGTGAAGCGCCATCGCCCGCGGTAAACATTTGAGCTGCAGCGGCAGGCGGTCCGCCGCGCGGTCGACCGCCCGCGCCAGGTAACGGTCAACCGGGTCGGGACCGGGCGCGGGACACGCGCCCGCCTCGCCCCCGCTCACCGGCTGCCCGAGCAGGCGCCGCCAGCGCCCGAACGGTACGGCAACGATCAGCAGGCGGGCGGCGAGAAGCAGGGTGATCGCCTCGAGCGACACCAGCCGCGTCGCCAGTGGCCCCGCGGGAACCGTCGGCTGGTCAGGCGCTGCCGACAAGGAAGCCGGCCGTGCGCAGTTGCCCGATCAGCGCATCGACGTCCGCGCCGATCTCCGCCGGGCTGGCGGCGAACTCGGCTGCGAGCGCCGCGACTATCGCATCGCGGTCGCGCGTGCCGTCGATCAGCCGCCACACCGCGCCGGCGGTGGCATTGAGCGAGAAGAAGTCGGCGCTGTCGATGTCCATGACGATCGTCTCGTCATCGAGCGCCGTCTCGACGTAGCGGGTCTCAGCCTTGCGCAGCGGTTCGGTCATGCCGGTCAGTCTTGGGCAACAATCCATTGCCGCGCAAGGGCCACACTCTCCGCGAACCGGTCGAGGTCGCGCGGGCGCACCAGCCGGACCATCGCGATCTGCCCCGCCAGACGGGCCCGCAGACGGAACCAGCCGGCCGGGTCGAGCCTGGTCGCGCGGCGGTGGTAGTCGGCCGTGTAATGATCGTCCTCAAGCCGCGTCATCCGCTCGGCCCCGCTGATCGGTTCGACCGCACAGGCCGGTCCGTCCTCGAGAAACGCGAGATGGGTGAGCGGCAGCGCCGTCTGCCAGTCCCCGCCCGGAGGCTCGGCATAGTGCTTGTCGACGTCCTCGTGGACGCGTTCGCGCGCCACCGCGCCGGTCAGCGCCACCGCTTCCGGCGTCAGCTTGAGCCGCTTGTGGCCGGGCAGCGCCATCGGCACCGCAGGGTCCGACAGGTCGAGCACGAGGGTATCGTCGCAGAACATCGGCAGGCCCGCCCCGCCCAGCGCCGCCGTCAGGGTCGATTTACCCGCGCCGGAGGGGCCGGTGAAGGCGAACACGCGCCCGCCATGCGCCACGGCCGAGGCGTGGAGCGGGTAAAACCCGTTGATGCACGCCGCCGCGGCATAGACACTGCCGTTGAGGAACAGCTCCTCCTCGCCCGGCGCGCCCCCGCCCAGCCGGTCCAGCGTCACGCCGTCGCCCTTTCGGTAGTGCAACCGCACGGTTTCGGCGCAGAGCAGGAATTCGTCGTCCACCAGTTCGCAATGCCCTGCACCAACCCGGATGCCGCCGATCTCGTCGCCCACGCGGCCCGGGCGCACGGCCGTTTCGCGGCGCAGGAACTCCGCTGGATCGCGTCGGCGCAGGTCGCCAGATTGGTCGTCAGTCATGGGATCCCGTCACCCTGCAATCCTTTGGCCAAGTCGCGCCGCGCGTCAATCGGCGCCCGCGCACGCTCGACCCGCCGCGCCGCCACGCACATTCGCCGCGGCCACGGCAACTGGTGTGGAAAAAGGCAGGGGTCCGGGTTGCCCGCGCGGGCGCGCGCGGTAAGGCCGGGGGATGGCTGCCCCCCTGATCTCTCCCTCGATCCTCTCCGCCGATTTCGCCCGCCTCGGCGAGGAAGTGCGCGCGGTGGACGCCGCCGGGGCCGACTGGATCCATGTCGACGTGATGGACGGGCACTTCGTTCCCAACCTCACCATCGGCCCGATGGTGGTGAAGGCGTTGCGCACCCACACGCTCAAGCCCTTCGACGTGCACCTGATGATCAGCCCGGTGGACCAGTACATCGAGGCCTTCGCCGCGGCCGGCGCCGACATCATCACCGTCCATCCCGAGGCCGGGCCCCACGTCCACCGCACGGTCCAGCTGATCCGATCGCTCGGCAAGCAGGCCGGCATCTCGCTCAATCCCGCCACCCCGGCCAAGGCACTTGATTATCTGATCGACGAGATCGACCTCGTCCTGGTGATGAGCGTCAATCCCGGCTTCGGCGGGCAGAGCTTCATCACCAGCCAGCTGCGCAAGATCGAGGCTGTCCGCAAGATGATCGACAAGTCGGGGCGCGATATCCGGCTCGAGGTAGACGGCGGGGTCGATGCGGTCACCGCGCCGCAATGCGTCGCCGCCGGGGCCGACGTGCTGGTGGCGGGCACGGCCACCTTCCGCGGCGGACCGGAGGCCTACGCGGCCAACATCGCCCGGCTCAAAGGCCTGGCGGGCTGATCGCGATGGCCGATGCCGCCCCGTCCCGCACCCGCCCCGGGTATGACGACGGTCCGGCCCAGGCCGATGCGTTCGCCGCGCCCGCGATCCCCCTGCACTCCGGCGAGGACCCGCACGTGAGCGAACTGCGCCCGATCCCCGCCCCTGCCGCCAGCACCCCCGAGGTCGAGCCGATCGAGCCCGGCCGCATGCTGGCCCTCGCCGATTTTGCCCCGCCCACGCTCTCCGCGGGGGAGCGGCTGATCCGCTTCGCCTATGGTCTCGGGATCACCGGGGGGCTCTCCGGCGCCTTCCGCAAGCCGGCGAAGAAGCGCCTGCTCGCCACGGTGGAATCGCCGCTCTCGGGCGACAAGATCGCCGGCACCGCGATCCGCGCCGGACATTTCCTGCTCCACGGCGCCAAGCTGGCGATCGCCCAGGCCGAACTTGCCGGCATCGCCCGGATGAGCCCGCCGATGGAGCGCTACGTCCATTCCTTCGCCTGGCTCGCCGATCTCGAGGCCGCCGCCGGCCGCGAAGCGGGCGCGCCCGTGGCCGAACGCATCCTCGCCGCCTGGCTCGACGCCAATCCCAGGCCCGCCACGAAGGCCGCCAAGGCCGGCCCGTGGACGGTCGGCCACACCGGAACGCGCCTTCTCGCCTGGCTGGTCCACGCGCCCTACATCCTCTCCGGCGGCCACCGCAGCCGCACGCTCAAGGCCATGGCCGAGCATGCCCGCTGGCTCGATCGGCAGGTGGCCCGCGCCGAGAGCCTCACCGCCGCAGTTTCGGCTTGGAGCGCGCTCGTCGCCGCCGGCCTTCTCCTCCCCGATGGCAAGGCGCGCCGGCTCTATGCCGAGGCGGGCCTGATCCGCACCCTCGGCGATCTCGTCGGCGACGATGGCGGCACGCTCACCCGCAGCCCGCTTGCGCAGATGGAAGCGATCGCCGCGCTCGTCCAGGTCATTGCCTGCTACCGCGCGATCCGTGCCGAACCGCCCGAGGCGCTCACTGGCATGCTCTCGCTGATGGTCCCGCCCCTGCTCGCGCTCACCCACGGCGATGGCTCGCTGGGTTCATGGCAGGGTGGCTGGGCCATCGGCGCCGACGAGGTGGCGCGCCTCGTCGCCGCCTCGGGCGTGCGCGCCCGCCCGCTGCGCGACGTCCGCCAGTGGGGCTACCAGCGGGTCGTCGCGGGCAAGGCCGTGCTCCAGTTCGACGCTGCTCCGCCGCCGCTCCCGCGCCACGCCCGCACCGGCTGCGCCTCCACCCTCGCCTTCGAATTCAGCCACGCCGGCCACCGGCTGATCGTCAACTGCGGCGGCGCCGCGGCGGCCGGCGGCCTGATCCCCGCCCGCCTCGAACAGGGCCTGCGCGCCACCGCCGCCCATTCCACCCTGATCCTCGACGATGCGAATTCCACCGCGGTCCTGCTCAACGGCAGGATCGGCTCGGGCGTCGGCGAGGTCGAGATCGACCGGCGCACGCTCCAGGGCGAGGATGCGCCTGCCCAGCCCGGCAAGCCCGTCCGCCGCGCGCCCGGCGCGACCCGGATCGAGGCCAGCCACGATGGCTACACTCACCGCTACGGCCTCGTCCATCGCCGCATCCTGATCCTGCGCGAGGACGGCACCGAACTGCGCGGCGAGGACCTGCTCGTCCCCGCCCGCGGCAAGGGCGCGCGCGGCATGGTCGCCTTCGCCATCCGCTTCCACCTCGGCCCCGGCGTCGAGGTCGGCCGCTCGGGCGACGGCCAGGGCGTCGGCATCGTCCTGCCCGACGGCAGCTACTGGCAATTCCGCGCCGCCGGCGCCGAAGTGACGGTCGAGGATTCGCTCTGGGCCGACGCCCACGGCCGCCCGGTCGCCACCCGCCAGATCGTCGTCGCCGGCAAGGTCAGCCGCGGCGGCGGAAACTTCGCTTGGCTCCTCAAGAAAATGAGCTGACCAGGCGGTCAGTCGCGCCCTGCATTTCCTTGAACGCCATCCCCGGCTGTCGCGGCGATGGGCATGAAATCAGTCGAAGGCAGGTCATGGCGTTCCGGGTGGCTAAGCAGTGGTTCGAGCGCCGCCCGCTCGCGGATGGCATAACGCACATCTGGGAGCCTCACGTTCCCGCCTTGCTTCGCTGCAACATCTGGCATGTGCGCGGGCGCGACAGCGATCTCGTTGTCGACACCGGCATGGGCATCGCCAGCCTTCGCGAGTTCGCCCGCGACATCCTGGACCGCCCAGCCGCCGCCGTCGCCACCCACACCCATATCGATCACATCGGCGGCCATCATGAGTTCGACCGATGCCTCGTGCATCGCTCCGAGCTGGAAGGACTGTGCGCATGCTCGGGCGATTTCACCTTGGCCGGTCCGGATTTCGACCCGCTGGAAATGGCGACCCTGCGCTTTCCACCCGTACCCGGGTACGAAATCACCGGTCCGGTCGCAGATGCCGTCCCGACCGCAGCATTCGATCTGAGTGCCTACACCTTGCGTCCGGCGCCCCATGTCGAACCCGTCGAGGATGGCGACGTCATCGATCTGGGCGACAGGCATTTCGAGGTGATGCACTTGCCGGGCCATTCTCCGGGGTCGATCGGATTGCTCGAACGGGCCTCGGGGACGCTGTTCTCCGGCGATGCGCTCTACGACGGGCCGCTGATTGATGGTCTGCATCATTCGAGCATCCCGGACTACATCCGATCGCTGAAGCGTCTGCTCGAGACGCCGCTGCAGATCGTCCATGCCGGCCACGATCCAAGCTTCGGCCGCGAACGCCTGGTTGAACTTGCGTGGCGGCAACTCGACCGCTGGGGCGCCTGACGCGCACGCTGCCTCGAACATGCCCGCTCGTGCGAGTCCTGCGTCTGGTGAGCAGCGGGCAGATCGCGCCTGAACAGCGGTCGCCCTGGCTTGATTCCCCGACCAGCTGCCTGGTATCCTCACCGGGCGCGTTTTGATGCACGTCATTGGCTGCGGGGCCTTTGGCACCAGGATGGGGCCTTGGCCGGGATGGATCAGAGGACGTGCCGCAAATGGGAATCATGTCCGCATTGGCTGCTGGCCTGCTCGGTGTCGCCGCCGCCCCCCGAGATGCGTCCGGCCCGTCGCTGGACATTGTTACCCAGGCAGAGCCCGGAACGACTCTCGTCACCGGGTCTCTTGTCTACCGCAAGCACGGGGTTGATAGCGACTGCGGGGAAACTCTCCAGCAATGCCATCTTATTGTCGTGCCCCCACAAGGCGGCAAGCCACTGGCCTTCGCCTTCAAACGCGGCACCGCGTTCACCTGGGCTCTGCCTGCGGGCGACTATGTCGTCGCCGGCCTCGACCGGGGCCGAAATGGGAAGCAGCTCGGTTATGTCATCCACGTACCCGAGGGCTCCGGCGGGATTTACATCGGTGACTTGACCTTCGACGTCTCGGATTACGGGATCACCGCCGCAGTGGGCGACGACTACGCGAGCGCCTTGCACCGCTTCGGCGCGAGCTTGCCCGACCACCCCCGAATCCTGGAGCACCAGCTCATGGAACCCTACGGAGTTCCGGACGGCGACGAGCAGGTATATGAGATCTGTTCGGGCGAATGGGGTGTCTCCTGCAACATTGCGCGGCAGGGGCTGGTGCCGACCCTCCCGACGAAGAGCCGTGGCCCGTCATACGTGATCAAGGAGCGCGAGCCCCGCTTCGCGTGGACCCCGACGAAAACGAGCGGGATGACTTACGATTTCGCGCTATTCGACACCGTGTACTATCACAGCGTACCATACCGGGCGCATCTGATTGCCTACGAGCAGGATATCGCTCAGCCATCTTGGACATTGCGGGAGCCGCTACAGTCGGGACAGGCTTACTTCTGGTCGGTCCGGCTGCGCCACGGCCGCGCGGTCTCGACCTGGTCGACCCAGTCCAACGGCTATGTGACCGGAATGTTCGGAACGAACTTGATCCTCGCAGAGGATTCCTGGTTCCGGTTTGATCTGCCGGTTGCCCGACCGTGAGGTGGGAGTGGCGGGTGAGACCGCCGCGCAGGCCAGAACTTTCCTACACCGCTTCGCCCTGTCATGCTCCCCGCCACCCCCTTCGGGCAGACCTCAACTCCGCTCGCCGCAAAACCGTGTTGGACAAGTGTCACCCATGCACCAGAACGCCAAAACCCTGCCCTGCAAGGAAAAACCCTGAAGTGCATGGGTGACACCGTGTCACCCACTGTCACCCATGCACAAGCCATGAGCCCCACCCTTGGCCTGACGCCTCAACTTCCCTAAGGCGCGCGCAATCCCAGTCCGTTCCGACAACTCGCAGGATCGCACCCGATGACCATCGTCCCCGTCCGCCGCGCCCTTCTTTCCGTGTCCGACAAGTCAGGCCTCGTCGAGCTTGGCCGGGCGCTGTCCGCGCGCGGCGTGGAGCTGGTCTCGACCGGCGGCACCGCCAGGGCGCTGCGCGATGCGGGACTTGCGGTGATGGACATTTCCGAGCTGACCGGCTTCCCCGAGATGATGGACGGCCGGGTCAAGACCCTGCACCCCAAGGTTCACGGCGGACTGCTGGCCGTGCGCGACAATCCGGACCATGCCGCTGCCATGGCCGAGCATGCCATTGGCGCGATCGATCTCGTCGTGGTCAACCTCTACCCGTTCGAGGCCACTGTCGCGAAGGGCGCCGACCGTGACGAGGTGATCGAGAACATCGACATCGGTGGGCCGTCGATGGTCCGCTCGGCCGCCAAGAACCACGCCTACGTCACCATCTTGACCGACGCGGGCGACTATCCGGCGTTCCTCGCCGAACTCGAGGCCAACGCCGGCGGCACCACTTACGATTTCCGCCGCCGCATGGCCGCCAAGGCCTATTCGGCAACCGCGGCTTATGACGCGATGATCTCGCAGTGGTTCCTTACCGTCGATCAGGGTCAGACCTTCCCCGAGACCCTCGCCATCACCGGCAAGCTCGCGCAGACGCTGCGCTATGGCGAGAACCCGCACCAGTCGGCCGCGCTCTACGTGCCGAACGGCCCGCGCAGCTCGGGCATTGCCCAAGGCGAGCAGGTCCAAGGCAAGGAACTCTCGTACAACAACTACAACGATGCCGATGCCGCGCTCGAGCTCGTCGCCGAGTTCAAGGGGCAGGCCCCTGCGGTGGTCATCGTCAAGCACGCCAACCCGTGCGGTGTGGCGCAGGGCTCGAGCCTGCTCGAGGCGTGGCAGGGCGCACTCGAATGCGATTCGGTTTCGGCCTTCGGCGGCATCGTCGCGGTCAACGTGCCGCTCGACGGGCCGACCGCCGAGGCGATCTGCCAGATCTTCACCGAAGTGGTCGTCGCGCCGGCCGCCGATGAGGCGGCGCGCGCCGCCTTCGCCAGGAAGAAGAACCTGCGGCTGCTGATCACCGGCGACCTGCCCGATCCGCGCCGCGCCGGGCTCACGGTCAAGCCGATCACGGGCGGGCTGCTGGTCCAGACGCGCGACAACGGCGCGATCACCGAGGCCGATCTCAAGGTCGTGACCGAGCGTCAGCCGACCGCGCAGGAGCTCAAGGACTGCCTGTTCGCGTGGACCGTGGCGCGCCACGTCAAGTCGAACGCGATCGTCTACGCCAAGGACGGGATCACCGCCGGGATCGGCGCGGGCCAGATGAACCGCCGCGATTCCTCGCGCATCGCCGCGGTGAAGGCCGCCGAGGCCGCGCAGACCTACGGCTGGGCGCAGAGCCGCACGGTCGGCTCGGCGGTCGCTTCCGATGCCTTCTTTCCCTTCGCCGACGGCCTGCTGGCTGCCGCCGAAGCTGGGGCAACCGCGGTGATCCAGCCGGGCGGGTCGATGCGCGATGCCGAAGTGATCGCGGCTGCGAACGAGGCGGGGCTCGCCATGGTCTTCACCGGCATGCGCCACTTCCGGCACTGATCCCGGCCCGTTAACCACTCGTCGCGGGAAAACGGCAACCGGTCGCGTTGCACCGCGGCGTTCACTTGTTCGCAAGTGCGGAAAGCGCAGATGGGAGCGACCGTTCACGCGCCCCCGCACACGCCCGGGAGGACGCCAGCAGGACCGACGCGATGGGCCTTTTCCGTGCCGACTTCTTCCGCTCGCTCGCCATCGGCTTCGTCGCCGGTGCGCTGGGCTTGGTCGCGGTGATGGGCACCGGCAGCCTGACCGACACGGTCGCGCCCCCGGCGATCGCCGCCCCGGCCGAAGCGAAGTGACCGCATGCGCCCGAGGCTGATCCTGGCCTCGCTCGCGCTGCTCGCCGCCGCCTGCCAGCAGCCGGTGTCCGCCGCGCCCGGCGAAGTTTCGGTGCTCGCCCCGCCCGCCCGGGTCGAGGCTCGCGAGGCGCCGGGCCTCAAGACGGCGATCTTCGCCGGCGGCTGCTTCTGGGGCATCGAAGCGATCTTCAGCCACGTCCGCGGCGTCACGAGCGCGGTCTCGGGCTTCCACGGCGGCAAGGCCGCCACCGCGCATTACGACTGGGTCTCGTCCGGCAACACCGGCCACGCCGAATCGGTCCGGGTCACCTACGACCCCCGCCAGGTCCGGTACGACCAGCTGCTCCAGCTGTTCTTCTCGGTGGGCGCCGACCCGACCCTCGTCAACCGGCAGGGACCGGACGTCGGCACGCAGTACCGCTCGGCGCT
>Ga0068858_100005335_pt1 | contig 12610 bp, 11 predicted proteins | sample KBSSwiS12_FD_66589 | JGI IMG/M metagenome (GOLD analysis project Ga0068858, IMG submission 66589) | Switchgrass rhizosphere microbial communities from Kellogg Biological Station, Michigan, USA - KBS Switchgrass S1-2 | ecosystem: Host-associated > Plants > Roots > Rhizosphere > Soil ... | reverse complement strand
GTGGGCGGTGCATCCGGGTGGACGCACGGTGCTGGACGCGGTGGAGCAGGCTTTCGGTCTTGCGCCCACTGCGCTGGGCGCCTCGCGTTCGGTGTTAAACGATTACGGCAATATGTCGTCCAGCACGGTGATGTTCGTTCTGGACCGCATCATGCGCGGCAGCCAGTGCGGCCGGGGCTGCGCCATGTCCTTCGGTCCCGGGCTGGTGGCCGAAACCATGATGTTCCATATGGCGGCTTGAGATGCGTTATGATGCCGTGATTGTGGGCGCCGGGCCGGCCGGGTCGGTGGCGGCGCAGCTTCTCGTCCAGGCGGGATGGCAAGTAGCCCTGGTCGAAAAGATGGATTTTCCCCGCCGCAAAGTCTGTGGCGAGTTCATTTCCGCCACCACCTTGCCCATTCTCAAAACCTGCAGTGTGGGAAATTCTTTTTCCAGCGCCGCCGGACCCATGGTGACAAGGCTGGGAATTTATACCGGCGATATCACTCTGACCGCGCCGGAAGACAAGATATGGGGCTGGGCGCTCGGCCGCGAACATCTCGACGTGATGTTGCGGGATGCGGCGGTGGCGGCCGGGGCGCGGCTCTATCAGCCTGTCGAGCTCACATCCCTGCGGCGCGAGGAAAAAGGCTTTGTCTGCCGGTTGGGCGAGACGGAAGTGTCCGCCCGCATCGTTATCGCGGCTTGCGGCTCCTGGACTGCCAAAGGCCAGTTTGCCGTGGCGTCCAAGCCTGCGCCATCCGATCTGTTCGCGTTCAAGGCGCATTTTCGCGACAGCGCCTTGCCGCAGGGCTTGATGCCCCTGCTGGCTTTTCCCGGCGGCTATGGCGGGCTGGTGCAAAGCGACGGTGGCCGCACATCTTTGTCCTGCTGCATCCGCCGCGATGTTTTGGCGGAGGTCCGTACCCTTTATCCCGGCAAGGCCGCGGAAGGTGTTTTGGCGCATATCCTAGCCACCACCAGAGGCGTCCGGGATGCGTTGGCCGGCGCGGTCATTGAGGGCAATTTCCTTTCCGCCGGACCCATTCGCCCCGGCATACGCACGCTGCACAAGGACGGCATTTTCTTCACCGGAAATATCGCGGGCGAGGCGCATCCCGTCATCGCCGAAGGCATCAGCATGGCAATTCAGTCCAGCGGGCTATTGGCCTGGCTGCTGATCAACGGCCGCGGCGAAGAATATGCCTCCGCCTGGAAACGCCGCTTCGCGCCCCGTATCCGGGCGGCTTCCTTGTTCGCGCATCTCGCCATGAATGACGCCGCCAGCATGGTCGCCATGGGCGTGTTTCGCGCCGCGCCTGGCCTGGTCAGCCTTGGCGCGCGGTTTGCGGGAAAATCTGCTTCGGTTGGCGCGCCGTTTTTGTGATCGCCATCAATCTTTGGCCCACAGCTCGGTAGACAGATATTTAAGCCCCGTATCACAGATCAGAATCGCGATGGTGCCGCCTTTTTCCGGTCCCTGCAGCAGCTTGATCGCCGCCGCCAGATTGGCGCCCGAGGAAAAGCCGGCGAACATGCCTTCCTGGCGCGCCAGGTTTCGCGCCGCCTCCATCGCCTCTTGATCCGTAACGGTAAGAAAGCCATCCACTTTGCAGCCGGCAAGCAGCGGCAAGGGGGCGATTGCATAACCGCCGCCCTGGATGCGGTGCGCGGGAGATTGGACGGCATGGCCCGCGAGTGCCGCGGCTGCTTCCGGTTCGACAATATATCCTCTGATGCCGGGATTGCGCCGCCGGAAGGCGCGCTCCAGGCCGGCGAATGTCCCGCCGGTGCCGGCAAAGTCGCAAAAGGAAGTGATGGTGCCTTGCGAGGCTTCCCAAATCTCCGGGCCGGTATGAAGTTCATGAGCGCGGGCGTTGCCGGGATGATGGAATTGATCCAAGCGGAACGCCCCGCGCGCGGCGACAATGGCTTGGACCTTGTCTTCCAACAGCGCCAGATCGTCTCCCGAGACTTGGCCATGCGCCGATCCCGGTGCTTGCGGCACGAGGACCACTTCGGCGCCCAGCGCGCGCATCATCACCGCGCGTTCCTTGGAATTGCCCCGTGACATCACCGCGATGAAAGGGCGGTTCTGCGCGGCGCAGACAATGGCCGCGCCGGTCCCGGTATTGCCGCTGGTCAGCTCCACAACGGGCTGTCCGGCTTTGAGCTCGCCCGCGGCAATGGCATCAGCGATGATTTGCCGGGCAATGCGGTCCTTTTTGGAGCCGCCGGGATTCAAATAATCCAGCTTGGCGAGAATGCGCCCGGAAAGACCGGTGGTAATATTGTTCAGCGCCACAAGCGGCGTTGCGCCAATGGCATCCACCACACTCTCTAACAGCTTCATCGGCACGGCTCCGCAGCCGGATGAATTCCGGCTTCGATAGCATCAGCGACGGGAAAGCTTTTCTCAAGCCATCGCCGGGCGACGGGCCCGCGAGTCTAGAAGGGCTGTTCGCCCCGGTAATTGCCCGCCTCGGCATAGCGGCAGACCAGTATGTCTTCGCTGGCGCTGGCGGTTTCGGCGCAGCCCACTTCGGTGGTGGCGCGCCAGACCAGTTGGGTATAGTGGCCGACATCCTCCACCCTGCCGGTGGTGCTGTTGTTGGGAAAGGCGCCCGGCCGGAAGAAGCGCTTTTCGCGAATCCAGGCACTCACCATGGCCTCGGGGGTGAAATAGCCTTTGGTGCCGGCCCAGAGATTTTCTCCTTCCGGGGCGGCGTAGTTTTCCGGCGCGTGTTCGAAACGGCCCGTCATCGCCAAATGGTCGGCCCAGTGCCGGGCCGAGCGGGCCAGTATGGGATTCCAGCTGAGCGGCACAAGCCCAAGACCGGAACGCTCGCGATTGTGAGCGGCAAGAACACGCTGGTCGAAGCCCGGTTGATCGGCGTCAGGGGCGGCCGGTTGGTCCAAGGTCCGGCGAGGCGGCGAAAGCACGGCCAGTTGAACTCGGGCCAGTTGATCGAAGCTTTTCTGGATGCGCCGGTCGAGAGTTTGCAGATAGCTGGCGGACAAACTGCGTTGGCCGGTGGCGGCCTGAATCGGAATCGCCTGAATCGGAAGCGACCCGCTCGCGAGCTCTGGCCGGTTCGTCGCGCATCCGAACATCGGGAGCATGACCACGCACGCCAAAAGCGGCGATTTCCAGTGCTGCGAAAACATGGGACGCTCCTGCAGATCAGCAGGAGTTTTCCCGTTCCGGTCTTTATATCGGGTGGAAAGACTTGGTTAAATGGGCCTTAAGGGCAACTGTAGAATGCGTACGATCTATGGTGATCGCGCCGTTTTGGCGGCAATGATGGCGACAACATCGCCTTTGCTGGCCGCCGCAAAAAGCCGGCGCGCAAATTCCAGCGGCACGCCGATGCAGCCATGGGTGGCCCAACCCTCGCGCACATTGCTGCCATGAATGGCTACGCCGTCGCTGGTCAGGCGAAGCGCGTAAGGCATGGGCGCGTCATAAGTGTGCGAATGGTAATTCGCATTCTTGTCCTGGACGGTGAAATCCCCGGTCGGCGTGGCCTTGCCGTCGGTACCGAAAAGAATCACCGCCGAACCGATTTCATGGCCGTCGCGAAAAACCGACAGCAGCTGCAGACCAAGATCGACGCGCACCCATACCGGTCCTCGCGGAACGCGATCCTCATTCCAGACAAAGTCGCCGAACTGCATAGGCTTGGCGACGTCGAGCATGCTGCGCACGATCTCCCGCCGTCCGTCGGGCAGCGAGAGTTGAGGATAGCTGCTTGCCGGATACCAGATTCGCGAAGTGGGCGCCGCCGCTGCCTCAAGGCCCGGTACGGCCAGGACGCTGACCAGACTTGCGGCGAAATACCAGGAGCGGGCGGACATTGGTGTCTACCGCGATTGCGCGCGTTGCTTGCGCGCGCGGCGGCGCGCCGACACAGCCGCTAAGAAGCCCAGTCCCATCATGGTCCAAGTCGCCGGCTCGGGAATGGGGATCGGAGGCCCCGGTGGGGTCAGCGGTGGAGACCCTGGCGGAGTCGGCGGCGGAGATCCCGGAGGCGATGGGGACCCTGGTGGTTGTCCCGGAGGCGGTGGCCCCACCGGCGGCGGTCCCGGAGGCGTCGATCCCGGAGGCGTTGGTGTCGATGGGCCGCCTGGACCGGGAAAGTCAATGGGAAAGAACGGTGTAAAGAAAGGCGGATTGAAAACCCCCGGGCCGGTTTCGACGGTGGGAAGCGGCGTGGGCGCAGGCGCCAAGGCGCCTGCTGGAATGTCCAGAACAACCGGCGGCGCTTCCAGAAGTGGATTGGCCGCGGCGGGGCGTTCGCGCACGGTGGAGAGCACGCGCTCATGCGGTCCGGTTTTGGTTTTGGTCAGATGCCGGGTACCCGAGCGCTTGCCGGGTGAGCGCTGGCCCAATAACGCCAGAGGATCTTTCAGCGCGGCGATGATTTTTTTTCCGACCGCTTGGCCGAGGGCCGGGACGCCGGGGTCAGTCACCGCAACAAAAGTCAGGCCCAACAACAATGGCGCAAGCCAGAGCATGCGTTTTTGAGAGACAGTGCGTCCCGCAAACAAGAGATGAAGTCTTGACGACTCGCGCTTGAAAGTGGACTTCCAGCGCCGCAACATAGTGCCGAAAATGTTCCCCACTCCACTCAAGCCTTACGCGAACACTGCGCTCAATAGTTAACGAGCATGTGGCACAGTTAAGATTTGGGCGCCATAAGGAATTTTACCAATGCGCTCCGACGGTTCCGTGATTCTCATACTTTGCCCCCTGTCTTGGTGAAACCGCGGCAAAAAGTTCCTTTCCGCTGTTTAGAGGAGGCGGATTTCCGGGCTTTTCAGCGCGCCCTCCAAAATAGGGAACTATTCTTGGAAAGAAAAAGTGAGCGAGCCATACGCTGCGTCGAGGATCGCGTTCGCAAGCGCACGGACTGTATACCGCAAGAGTCGAAACGCGATTCTTTCGGGCGCCTCTACAAAACCGGGGGCGCTATGCAGGCTCGCTCGAAGGCATAGTTCCCCTTCACGGCGTCCGCCGCGCGAAATACCACCAAGGCCTGATCATAATGCGCCTTGGAAACACCCAAGGGCCCCGACCAGCATCCCAACTGTTGATAGGCCGCCACGGCTTTGACCATGGCTTCCAGACTCTCGCCGGAAAATTGCGGCGCGACATTTTCCGCCACCGCAGGCGCGGGCGCGCTATGCGCCCAGCTTTTGGCTTCGGCAAAGGCGGCGAGAAAAGGCCGGTAGAATGGCCCGTTCACGAATTGCGGCAAACAGCAGACGGTGCTGAAAGAAACTTCCGGCATGGACGCGCCCACCGACACGACGATCTTGCCTTCGCCATCCAATTCCACTTGCTGCGCGGTCGCGCCCTGGAAATGGGCAAAGTCCCCCGTGCCGGAACGAAACGCAGCTCTCAGCGCCGCGCCGGTGCCGCCATCCACCAGCCGTACCTTGGAAACATCCACTTTGTTGTAGGAAAGCGCATAGCGCAGCATATGCGCGGGCTGCCCGCCCAATTCGGCGATAATGGTTTTTCCTTCCAGCTGCTTCCAGTCGAAAGAGGGGCCGTCGCCGCGCCGCACCAGAAAAAAGCCGTCGCGCCGGTTGATCTCGGCGATATGCACCGGGATGGTGGCTTCGCCCCGATCCGACAAGGTCCAATAATTGGAAACCGCGCTTTGGATCACATCCACCGCGCCGTTGCGCAAGCCTTCCACCAAAGGCGTGGAACCGAGCCAGTGGAAATCCGCTTCCACACCATGCTTTTTCAGAAAGCCTTGCGTGACGGTGGCGATCAGCGGTGCATAGAAGATGGTGGGCCGCGCGCCGGTGACATGCAGCGGCCTGGAAGATTGCGCCCGAGCCGTGCCGGTGCTCAGCGCTATGGCACTTCCTCCGATCAAAAAATTGCGCCGGGATGATCTCATTGATGCCTCCCTCATAGCGCCGTCAAATGGCCAAGGCGCAGGCCGGAAACACTTCCGATTTGGTCCCTCTGGGATCACAACCGGCTTCCAGCATGCCGCTTTCCGGATGGCGTTCCGCGGCGCAAAGAAAGCCTTCGCTCCAGGCGGGAGCGATGTCCAGTTCGTGGCCGCGATCTTGCAATCCTTCAAACACGCTGCTTCCGATGGCGGGCTCCAGGCGGACGCGGTTGAGATAGAAATCATGCGGGGCGAAGAAGCCGGGAAAATGTTCGCTGCTGAATTTCGGCGCCTCGATCGCTTCCTGCAGGGACATGCCGAACACCAAGCGGTTCAGCAGGAATTGCAGTTGCCATTGATCCTGCTGGTCGCCGCCCATGCTGCCGAACGCCATCCAAGCTTTGCCGTCTTTCATGACCAAAGACGGGCTGATGGTGGTTCGCGGGCGCTTGAAGGGCGCGACGACATTGGGATGATGCGCCGGCTCCAAATAGCAATTCGACAACCGCATGGAGAGCGGAAAACCCAAAGCCGGTATCACTTCGGACGAGCGTATCCAGCCGCCGCTGGGGGTGAAGGCCGCGGTGAAGCCTTCGGCATCCATGGCGTCGACATGAACCGTGCCAGGGCCCCAGGCGGCGCCGCCCAGGCGTTGATCAGCCGGCAGCAAAACTGCGTCTTTGAGCGGATCGCCCGGGCGAATTTCGGCATTGGCGGCGCGCCCAATCAATTTCGCGCGCATCGCGCCATAGTCATCGGAGAGCAGGGCCTTCATGGGAACCGCCACCTGCTCCGGATCGCCGTAATATTGCTCACGGTCGGCAAAGGCCAGCTTGATGGCCTCCAGCACGGTATGAAGATAGTCCGTGCTGTTGTGCCCCAGCGCCTGAAGGTCGAAACTCTTGAGAATGGAAAGAGATTGCAGCAGCGCCGGTCCTTGATTCCAAGGGCCGCATTTGTGGATATCCGCGCCGGCGTAACGGATGTGCACGCTGGCTTCGACGGGAATGTGAAAGCGATCGAAATCGGTTCGCTCCAGAAGACCGCCCTTGTTCTGGACAAAGCGCACGATCTCGGCGGCGATGTCACCGCGATAGAAGGCGTCGAACACCGCGCGCAGGCCCGTTGCCCGGTTGCCGCCGCAAGTTCTTTCCGCCTGGACCAGATGCAGATACATCTGTGCCAGCGCGGGATTTTTTATCAGCTCTCCCTCCTTCGGCAGCCGTCCATTGGCCAGATAGACCGCCGCGGTGCCCGGCCAGCCTGAAAATTTCTCGACATTGTCGCTGATGCCGGACTTGTGCATGCGTATCAGGCCGGAATGGGCGGGAAATCCGTGTCTGGCCAAATCAATGGCGCGGGCCGATACTTCCTCGAAGGTCAGCCGCCCAAACCGGGATAGCGCCTCGACGATGGCGCCCAAAGCGCCCGGCACGCCGGCGGCCAGCACGCCCTCGGCCGGGATCGCGCTATGACCCAAGTCGCGGAAAGCTTGCGGCGTGGCTCTGCCCGGCGCGGCCATGTTGCCGTTGATGCAAACCACCTCGCCAGAGCCCGGCACGGAAATCAGCATGGGAAGCTCGCCGCCAATGGTGTGCATGTGCGGGTTGACCACGCCCTCCACCAAGGCTGCCGCGCAGGCCGCATCCACCGCATTGCCGTCGCGCTGAAGAATTTCGATCCCGGCGAGAGTGGCGCTGTAATGCTCGGCCGCGACCGCGCCCCGCCTGCCAAACACGCGCGGATAAAACGTCACCTTGTCGGTCGGCTTGGCGCGCCAGCTGCGTGTGCTGCCTTCGACCATTCTTTGAGGCATCTTTACACTTCCCTTACAAACACGGCCTAGCCGGAAAATGCTGAACGGCAATCTTACGGTGGGTCGCTTATGTTCTGGTCTGGAGTTTTTCGGTTTTTCTTGCTGTTCTGGGGATGATCTCACCACAAAAGCCGGCGGATTCCGATGAAAATTACAGGCCGTCCGGTGTATCGGGCCGAGCCGCTCTCGTGTCCCACCGCTGGCCACTTGATCGCCGCGTCTCCGGCAAGGCGAACAAAACCGGCAAGATGCCAACAGCCACAAGGGCGATCATGATGCCGGGGATGATTGGCATGCCGGTCTGTTCTGTCAGAAGCTGGGCGGCAAAGGGCGTGAGCCCGCCAAAGATCGCGGTTGCCGAAGTCGCGCCCAGGGCCAGGCCGCTGATCCTGCCTTCGCCCGGAAATTGCTCCGCGGTCGCCACCGCGCCCACGGCGCTGACCGCGCCCGCCAGGCAAGCCAGAACGACGGCGCCCAACAAGGCATAGACATGAATCCCGCTGGCCATCATGGCAAACATCGCCAAGGGCAGGATGGCGCTGCATCCCGCTAAGACGATTAGAACCGGCTTGCGGCCAAGCCGGTCCGACAATGCGCCCGTCACCGGTGTGATCAGGATGACGGCGACCGCCGCTATGGTGGAAAGTTCGAGCGCTTCGCCTTCACCCAGTTTACCGGCGGAGGTCAGGAAGGCCGGGACATAAGTGATCCCGACATAATAGGTGATGGATCCCAGGGCGGAGATGCAGAAGGACCGGAAAATGCCGCGGCGATAGTGTGTCCAGGTGTAGCGCAAGGGGGCGGCGGGAATCGTGCCGGCGCTGCGTTGGCGTTCAAACTCCGGAGACTCTTGCATGGTCGAGCGGGCGATCCACACGCTTCCCGCCAGTGCGGCGCCGACCAGAAAAGGTATCCGCCAACCCCAGGCGTCCAAATCCGCCGTGCTCATCCCATTGACGGTGAGGGTGGAAACGCCTACCGCCAGCAAGCCGCCGACTTCGCTGGCGGCTGACGCCCAGGATGCCATCAAGCCGCGCTTGTGCGCCGGTGCGCTCTCCAGCAGATACGCCACCACCACGCTGTATTCACCACCGACGGAAAAGCCCATGACGCAGCGCAGGAGAAAGAGTAGCCAGCCGGCCAACACACCGGCCCGAGCATAGGTCGGCAGCAGCGCGGTCGCCAGCATGGCGAATGTCATAACGGCCACGGACAACAGCATGGTGTGGCGCCGGCCATGGCGATCCCCGACATGGCCGAACACCACAGCGCCCAGCGGCCGCAAAAGATAGGCGGCGGCAAATCCGCCCAAGGTGATGATCAATGGCGCCGCGCTGCCGCCAAAAAACACCCGTGACAGCACGGTGGCGAGGTAGAGATAGAGGGTGAAATCGTACCATTCCACGATGGTCGAGAAGGCCGCGATCACAATCGAGGCGTGGGATGTGCTTTTTGCCGTACCGTCCGCCATGCTCACCTCTGGCCGCGATCAGCACCAATACAGGGCCGGCGCGGGTTGAGGAAAGGCGCATTTTGCGGGAAACTGGCCGGAAACCGGGCGGCGGGGAGAAACCAGAGTGGAAGATCGTTTCAGCCGCAGATCGGTCCTGTCGGGTACGGCGGCGCTGTTGGCTGCAGGCCCGGCCCTGGCGCAAAGGCATACCCTGACCGCCGCCGATATCCTGTCGCGTATGAGAGTCAATATCGGCACCGAATGGCGCGAAGGTGGCGTGGACCGCATCATCGCCGGCTCGCCCGATATGCCGGTTCAGGGCATCGCCACCACCATGATGGCCACCTTTGATGCGCTGAAGGCGGCGGCGGCGCAGAATTTGAACCTGATCATCACCCATGAACCGACCTACTGGTCGCATCAGGACCGCCTCGACCAGTTGCTGGATGATCCGCTTTATCAGCGCAAGCTGCGCTATATCCAGGATCATCAGCTGATCGTCTATCACTTTCACGATCATTGGCATGCCAAGCAGCCGGTCGACGGCATCAACACTGGCATGGCGCGCAAGATGGGCTGGACCGGTTATCGGGACGCCGCCACCCCCCGTCTCTACCGTATCCCGCCGACCACGCTGGGCGATTTGATGCGCGCGTTTCAAGCCAAGCTGAAAGACCGCACCTTGCGCGCCGTTGGCGATCCCGCGCTTGCCGTCAGCAAAGTGATGACCAGCTGGGGCAATTGCAGCAGCTTTCCGGGTATTCCCTTCCTGGATGGGGAGGCCGATATTCTGGTGATCGGAGAGGCTCAGGATTGGGATTTGATCGCCTATGCCCAGGACCTGGTGGCGGCGGGACGCAAGAAGGGGTTGGTTGTCCTGGGCCATGTCCTGTCGGAACAATGGGGAATGGAGTTTTGCGCCGACTGGCTTAAAGGCTTTGTGAAAGAGGTGCCGGTGCGCTTTCTGCCATTGATCGAGCCTTACTGGAATCCCGCCCGACCTGTCTTTGAAATCAATACCAAGACCTGATCATGGCCGAGCAACCCGCCCCCCAGCGCAACGCTCAGCCGGATTTCCTGCGAGCGCCTCCGCACACCGGCCCGATCACGGCCTTGCAATTCATAAGCCGCATTCTGGACAAGACCGGCGCGCCCAATCGCGACAAGACCATCGACCATGTGGCGGCAGGCGATCCCACAACCGCGGTGACCGGCATCGCCACCATGGCGCTGGCCAGCATGGAGGGGCTGAAACGCGCCGCGGCGGCGGGGCGCAATCTTATCCTGAGCTATGACCCGCCTTTCTGGTCCGGCAATGACGATCTGGACCGCATCGAAGGCAACAGCCTGTTCCTGGAAAAACGTGATTTCATCCGTGCCCACAATCTGGTCTGCTTCAATCTGCATGATCATTGGCGCGATCGCGCGCCCGATGGTGTTGCGGAGGGCATGGCCAAGGCGCTGGGCTGGACCCAGTACCAGGCCGGTAATCCGGCGCTGTTGCATTTGCCGCCCACCAGTTTGGAGAGCCTGGCGCGTGACCTGCAATCGCGGCTGGATGATCCTACCATACGGGTGGTGGGCGATCCCAAGCTGGAGGTTCGCAGCGTAGGAGCGATGTGGGGAACGGCCAATCAAATGCCAGCGATCAAGCTGTTGAACAGCCCTGTGGACGTGGTGATCACCGGCTATGCCCGCGAATGGGAAGCGGTCGAATATGTCCAGGACATGATTGCGACGGGACAGAAGAAAGGCTTGATTTTGCTGGGCGAGGTGGCCTCCGTGGATTTGGGGATGAAATATTGCGCCGAATGGATTTCCTCCTTTATCACCGAAGTGCCCGTCGAATTCATCGGTAGCAGCAAGGCTTATTGGAGCGTGGGTTAAATCTTGCCGGACAATCTGTTCACCCGCTTTCTGGCCGCGCCTTCCGACTTGGATCGGATATTCCTCCGGCCCAGCAATGGCGCGCTAAGTTTTCGCCAAACTTTCGCGCTTTCGGCCCAGTTGGCGCATGTGCTGGCCGCGCATGGCGTGAAGCCCGGCGACCGGGTGGCGGTGCAAGCGGAAAAAAGCGCAACCGCCCTGATCCTGTATCTCGCCTGTCTTCGGATTGGCGCGGTCTATCTGCCCTTGAACACCGGCTATACCCCCAGCGAGCTTGCTTATTTTGTTCAGGACGCCGCGCCGCGCCTGTTTGTCTGTTCCGACAAGAACCGGCAGAGGATCGAAGAGGCGTTGCCGGGGGTTGAGATTCTCACCATCAGTGATGATGGCGGCTCCGGCTCGCTGGTGACGGAAGCCGCCGGCGCGCCGCAGAGTTTCCCGGATGTCCCGGTGGAGATGAATAACCTGGCTTCCATTCTTTACACCTCTGGCACCACCGGGCGGTCGAAAGGCGCCATGCTCAGCCATGGCAATCTTCATTCCAACGCTCAAAGCCTGATCCAAGCCTGGGCGTTTTCGCAAGCCGATGTCCTGCTTCATGCCCTGCCGATTTTTCATATCCACGGCCTGTTCGTGGCCACCAATGTGTCGCTGTTGTCGGCCGCCAGCATTCTGCTGCTGCCCAAATTCGATCCCGATGCGGTGTTTCAGGCCCTGCCGGAGGCGACGGTGATGATGGGGGTGCCGACTTTCTATACCCGCCTGCTCAAGGACGACCGCCTCAACCGCGACACGACAAAGCATATGCGGCTGTTCGTTTCCGGTTCGGCGCCGCTCTTGGCGGAAACCCATCGTGAATGGGAAACACGCACCGGCCATGTCCTGTTGGAACGGTACGGCATGACCGAAACCAATATGAACACGTCAAATCCCTATCGAGGCGCGCGCATACCCGGTTCGGTGGGGTTGCCACTGCCCGGGGTGGAATTGCGTATCGCGGACAGCGACGGCAATCCGGTAGCCAGCGGCGAGATCGGCATGATCGAGATTCGCGGTCCCAATGTGTTCCAAGGTTATTGGAACATGCCGGAAAAAACCGCGGCCGAATTCCGCAAGGATGGCTTCTTCATTACCGGCGATCTGGGCATGATCGGTCCGGATGGTTATGTGCGCATCGTGGGCCGCGGCAAGGATTTGATCATCACCGGCGGATTGAATGTCTATCCCAGCGAAGTGGAAAGCCTGTTGGACGCTATTCCCGGGGTGGAAGAGGCGGCAGTGGTGGGCCTGCCGCACGAGGATTTTGGCGAGGGTGTCACTGCGTTCCTGGTGACCAAGCCGGGCGCCGAATTGACGGAAACCGGTGTTCTGGAGGCTTTGCGCGACCGGCTGGCGCGCTTCAAACAGCCTAAGCGGGTGATCTTTGTCAAACAGCTTCCCCGTAACACCATGGGCAAGGTGCAAAAGAGCGCGCTACGGGAAGAATACGCAAAGCTCTACTGAGGCAGAGGTTTGCCTTTGGTCTCGGCCGCGAAGGGGATAATCGCCAATCCCAGCAA
>Ga0068858_100005324_pt1 | contig 12620 bp, 7 predicted proteins | sample KBSSwiS12_FD_66589 | JGI IMG/M metagenome (GOLD analysis project Ga0068858, IMG submission 66589) | Switchgrass rhizosphere microbial communities from Kellogg Biological Station, Michigan, USA - KBS Switchgrass S1-2 | ecosystem: Host-associated > Plants > Roots > Rhizosphere > Soil ... | reverse complement strand
ACGTTGGCCAGGGTGTTGAACAGGAAGTGCGGCTCGATCTGCGCCTGGAGCAGCTTCAGGCGGCTGTCGAGCGCTTCCTTCTCCAGGGTGCTGCGCTCCAGGGCGAAGCCGAGCAGCGCCGCCCGCGCCTGCGCGTCGCGCTCCCGGTAGAGGGCGCCGAGCGCGAGCAAGGGGGCGATCATCAGCACCGTGGTGGTGATGTAGACGAACCCCATCACCCGGCCTTCGGAGCTGAGCAGGTTGGTCAGGTTGCCGTCGATGCTCGGCATGTAGGCGAGCAGGGTCGCGATCGGCGCGGCGATCACGACCGCGAGCACCTGCGCCAGCCAGCGCGGGATCCGCCGCGGATGCCAGGTGCCGGCAGCGGCGAAGGCGATCAGCAGCAGCACGGCGATGAACACCGTCCGCCCGAGCAGCACCCAGAACGGGATCGTGAAGACCGGGTTCAGCAGCGCGGCCACGAGCACCGCCAGCCCCGCCGCGACGGTGGTGCGCCGCCAGGTCAGGGCGCCGACGATCTCCTGCAGGGCAGGACGCAGGACGGGGGCGGAAGCGCTGGCGGAGGTCATGCGCCGAACGATAGCCCCGCCGGGCGCCGCCGGCATGCCGGTGCGACGAAGCACCGGAAGCCGGGGCTGGGCGACGGTGTGGCTACGCTCCGGCGCGCTGCAGCCGGGCCGACATCGCCTGCTCCAGCGAATCGGCGCTGTCGGCGAGATGGGCGCGCGCTTCCTCGCTCAGGCCGCCGCGGTGGCTGGCGGTACGGATCCGCTCGAGCAGCGCCTTGGCCTGGACGCGGACGATGCTGCGCGTGTCGGCGCGGCTCGAGGCGCCGGGCCGCAGCAGCATCGCCGAGATCCGGTTGATGTGCTCGCGCTGCACCTCTCGGCGCAGCGGCGCGATGTCGCCGCTGCCGTCGAGCTCGCTCCAGACGGCCTGCGACAAGCGGCTGTAGAGCTCGGGCATGCGCAGGGCGCGGCCGGTGCCGACCGGCGCCTTCTCGCTGCTTTCCAGGAGGCGCGTGGCGACGGTGTCGCTCATCAGCACGGCCAGCAGCGAGCGCTGCAGGCCGAGCACCTGCTCGGAGGGCGAGTAGTCGGTCTGGGTCGAGCCTTCGCCGCCGCGGATCGCCTCCCAGCGCTCGCTGAAGTCGGTGGCGAGCTTGCGCTGCAGCGTCGGCGAGACGCGCAGGCTGTCGGCGGAGAGGAGGCTGCCGGTGATGACGTCGAGGGCCTCGCGCTGCTCGGCCACCGGCACCGGCGCGAGCGGATCGCGGCCGGTGCCCGGAGCGTCGCGCACCGTGCGCACGCCGCCGATCTGCCGCGACAGCACGTTCGCCGCCCGGGCGACATCGCGGATCGCGTAGCTGACCGAGCGCTTCAGCAGGTTGTAGTCCTGGTCGGGCCGGAGCTGGCGCGATTCCTGGCGCTTCAGCAGGTCCTGGGCGATCGCGATCCGCTTCTTGGCGAAGCCGATGGCATCGTTGCCGAGGTCCATCTGCAGCGACTCGGGGTCGATGCCGAGGAAGTTGTCCTCGTCGGTGCCGTAGGCGAGCTGCGGTTCGGCGCTGCGCACGGCGACCTTCTCCAGCGCCGCCTTCTCCTCGGCCGGGCTGAGGCCTTCGGGCAGCGGCTTGTAGGCGAACTCGATCGCCCAGTAGTCGTACGGGCCGAGGGTGTCGTTGAACGGCGTGCCGTAGGAGGCGCGCGGCTCGTCGGGCGCGTTGAGGTTGATCGGCGCGTAGTCCATCACCGAGCCGGTGATGCCGTTGGCCCGGGTGAACGCCGGGTCGGCAAGCTGCTTCAGGGTGTAGGCCCGCGACGAGCGAAAGTTGTGGCGCAGGCCGAGGGTGTGCCCGACCTCGTGCATCGTCACGTCCTTCAGGTAGGCCTCGACGAAGGCCGCCGCCTCGGGGCTGTCGGGGTCGAGGTCGCCGCGCGCTTCGAGCACGTCGAGCGCGTAGGCCATCTGCTCGCCGGCCCCTTCCTCGTAGTTGCAGAAGCGCCCGGAGGCGAGCAGCTGCAGCTCCTGGGCGGTGAGCGGCTGGGCGCCGAACGGGTTCTCGACCCCGGCGCCGGTCAGCACCTGGGCCCGGGTGGCGCGGATGGTGCGCGACGACAGGCTCTCGATGCCGATGTCGGCATCGAGGATCTCGCCGCTGCGCGGGTCGACGTGGCTGGGGCCGATCGCCCCGAACATCGGCGAGGCATTGGTCAGCCAGCGGATCGAGGCGCGATTCAGGTCGAGGGTGTCGAAGTCGGCGTCGTCGGGCTGGACCTGCACCTCGATGGCGTTCTTGAAGCCGATCCTCTCGAACGCCTTGTTCCATTCGAGCACGCCGGCGGTGATCGCCGGGCGGTACTTGACCGGCACGGTCCGGTCGATCCAGTAGACGATCGGCTTGACCGGCTCCGAGAGCGCCGCCGCGGGATCCTTCTTCTCCAGCCGCCAGCGGTTGACGAAGCGCTGCCGCGGGCTGCGATCGAGGTCGTTGCTGAAGTCGAAGCGGCCGCTGTCGAAGTAGCCGACCCGAGCGTCGGCCTTGCGGCCCTTCATCGGCTCGGCCGGGAGCCGCGCCAGCGAATAGTGCAGGCCGAGGAACATGCTGCGCGGATCGGGCAGCGAGCGCGGCGCCGAGGGCTGCGGCAGGCCCGGGGGCATGCCCGGCTGCGGCAAGGTGATCGAGGCCGTGGCGAAGTGGCCGAGGACCTCGAGCACGAGCTGGTCCGTGCTGCCCCGCGCTTTGGTGATCGCCGAGTTGCGCGGATCGAAGGCATAGCCCTGGCGATAGCTGCGCTGCAGGTCCATGCCGATGCCGAGCAGATCGGCGAGGAAGAGCGTGTTGGCCTCGACCAGCACCGCCTTCCTGTCCGGGTCGGGCTGGCTCAGCACCGGCGCGCTGGCGATCAGGCTGGGCGAGTAGCCGGCCTCGATCGCCGCGGCCTCGGGCGTTCCCGGCTTGGCGACGTAACCGACATTGCGCCAGATCATCTGCACCTGGTTGTAGACGCGGCGGAACTCGATCACGCCGCTGTCCTGCATCATGCCGCCGTAGAAGCCGCGCTCGCCGATGCCGGTCTTGAGCTTGGCGGAGAGGAAGAACGGCTGGTTCAGGTCCTCCGGCCGCAGCTCCAGCCAGACCTTGTCGTCCTTCTGCCAGAAGGCGAGGGCCGCGTCGGTCCGCTTCGCGTCCTTGATGACCTCGGCGAAGGGTCGCAGCGAGCCCGGCGCGACGGCGACCGGCGGGGCGCCGGGCGGGCGCAGGCCCGAGGCGGCACCGCCGGGACCGACCGTGCCGCTCGGCGCGGAGGCGCCGCCCGCCGGTGCCGGAGCCGCCGAGCCGGTGACGAAGGTCTGGAAGGTGGTGCAGCCGCCGAGTGCGGCGGCCGCGAGGACGAGACCGGAGGCGCGGGCGGAGAAGACAAGACGAGATGGCATGCGAAAGCCCTCGGCGGGGAAGCGGCAAAAAGCGCGTTCGATGGTACGGCGGTGGAAAGGTTCTCGGAACTGGCAGAAGTCTCGGTCCCGGGCGGCGGCGCGCCCCCGGAGTTCAGTGGTGCATCGAGCGGAAGCGCAGGCGCTTGGGCTTGGCGCCCTCCTCGCCGAGGCGCTTCTTCTTGTCGGCCTCGTACTCCTGGTAGTTGCCGTCGAAGAAGGTCCACTTCGAGTCGCCCTCGGCGGCCAGGATGTGGGTGGCGATGCGGTCGAGGAACCAGCGGTCGTGGCTGATCACCATGATCGAGCCGGCGAACTCGAGCAGCGCGTCCTCGAGGGCGCGCAGGGTCTCGACGTCGAGGTCGTTCGACGGCTCGTCGAGCATCAGCACGTTGCCGCCGGCGATCAGCGTCTTGGCCAGGTGCAGCCGCCCGCGCTCGCCGCCGGAGAGGTTGCCGACCAGCTTCTGCTGGTCGTTGCCCTTGAAGTTGAAGCGGCCCAGATAGGCGCGGCTCGGCATCGTGAACTTGCCGACCACCAGGTTGTCGAGGCCGCCCGAGACGTCCTGCCAGACCGTCTTGTCGGCGACCAGGTCGTCGCGGCTCTGGTCGACGAAGGCCATCTTCACCGTCGAGCCGATCTTGACGGTGCCGCTGTCGGGCTTCTCCTTGCCCGAGATCATGCGGAACAGGGTCGACTTGCCGGCGCCGTTCGGGCCGATGATGCCGACGATCGCGCCGGCCGGCACCTTGAAGCTCAGGTCGTCGATCAGCAGGCGGTCGCCGAAGCTCTTGCTGACGTTCTCGAACTCGATCACCTCGTGGCCGAGCCGGTCGGCGACCGGGATGAAGATCTCGTTGGTCTCGTTGCGCTTCTGGTACTCGATGTCGGAGAGCTCCTCGAAGCGGGCGATGCGCGCCTTGCTCTTGGCCTGGCGGCCCTTCGGGTTCTGGCGAACCCACTCGAGCTCCTTCTTCATCGCCTTGGTGCGCGCGTCCTCGGTCTTCTGCTCCTGCTCGAGGCGAGTCTCCTTCTGCTCCAGCCAGAGCGAGTAGTTGCCCTTGTACGGAATGCCCGAGCCGCGGTCGAGCTCGAGGATCCATTCGGCGGCGTTGTCGAGGAAATAGCGGTCGTGGGTGATCGCCACCACCGTGCCGGGGAAGCGCTGCAGGAACTGCTCGAGCCAGTCGACCGACTCGGCGTCGAGGTGGTTGGTCGGCTCGTCGAGGAGGAGCATGTCGGGCTTGGAGAGCAGCATCCGGCAGAGCGCGACGCGGCGCTTCTCGCCGCCGGAGAGCTTGCCGATGACGGCGTCCCAGGGCGCGAGGCGCAGCGCGTCGGCGGCGATCTCGAGCTGCAGGTCGGTGTTCTCGCCGCCGGCGGCGGCGATCTGCGCCTCGAGCTCGGCCTGCTCGGCGGCGAGCGCGTCGAAGTCGGCGCCCTCCTCGCCGTAGGCGGCGTACACCTCCTCGAGCCGCTTCTTGGCGGCGAGCGAGCCGCCGATGCCCTGCTCCACCGCCTGGCGCACGGTCTGGTCGGGATCGAGCTGCGGCTCCTGCGGCAGGTAGCCGATCTTCAGGCCGGGCATCGGCGTCGCCTCGCCTTCGATGTCGTGGTCGATGCCGGCCATGATCTTGAGAAGGGTCGACTTGCCCGAGCCGTTCAGGCCGAGCACGCCGATCTTGGCGCCGGGGAAGAAGGAGAGAGAGATGTTCTTGAGGATCTGCCGTTTGGGCGGAACGATCTTGCCCACGCGGTTCATCGTAAAGACGTACTGAGCCATGCGAATGTCCTGGACGGAGGCGTCCGGCTAGAGAAGAAAAGGGGAAGGCGCGGCGCGAGGCCCGCGCTGGCCGATCCCCGTATTGTCGCCGGGCCGCGCCGGGCCCGCCCGATCAGGGCGGAAAGCCCGCGCGCTCGAGCGCCTGGCCGTGATGCTCGCGGTCGGCCGGATCGCGGTAGTGCAGGCTCGCCAGGTACTCGCCGACGCCGAAGCTCGGGGCCAGCGCCAGGGTGAGCCGTCGCTGCTCGCCTGCGGCATCGGCATCGCCGCGCTGCGCGTGGCACGCCGCCAGCGAGGCACGATGCATCGTGTCCGGCGAGCTGACGCAGCGCAGCGCTTCGATCGCCTCGTCGTAGCGCCGGGCGGCGAAGCAGGCCCGTGCCAGGTGGCTCCAGAAGCGCTCGGGGTGATAGGGATTGAGGCGCATCGCCTTCCTGATCCACTCGATGCCCTCGTCCGGCTGCCCCAGCCAGGTCAGCATCTCGCCCTGCTGGACGACGACCAGGTCGTCGTTCGGATTGAGGCTGAGCGCCCGCCGCTGGTGGTACACGGCCAGGTCGTAGTGCTCCTGGATGAGGTTGACCGCCGCCAGGATGCGATGCACGTCGCTGTCGTTGTCGTCGAGGGCGAGGGCGGTTTCGAGCGCCGCCCGGATCAGCACCTCGGTATCGGTCCGGCTTTCGCACCACTGGTAGACCCAGGACTGGCCGAGCACGCAGGCCTTCCAGGCATGGGCGTGGGCATAGCCGGGATCGAGCTCGATCGCCCGCTCGAGCAGGCGCAGCGCCCGGGCGTTGTCGTCGCGCTTGCTGCGATGGTGCAGGACCTTGCCGGTGAGCACGCACTCGTAGGCCGCCATGTTGTCGGTGGTGAGGCGCGCGGCGCGGTCGCGCGCCGCCGCCTCGACCCGCCCAGGCAGGGTGGCGACGATCGATCTCGTGACCTCGTCCTGGATCGCGAAGATGTCCTCGAGGTCGCGGTCGTAGCGCTCGGCCCAGAGATGGTGGTCGGTCTTGGCGTCGATCAGCTGCACGGTGATGCGCACCCGCTGCCCGACCTTGCGCACGCTGCCTTCGACGACGTACTGCACGCCGAGCTCGGCGGCGAACTTCTGCACCTCGACCGCCCGGCCCTTGAACTTGAACGACGAGTTGCGCGAGATCACGAACAGCTCGCGGAACCGCGACAGCTCGGTGATGATGTCCTCGGTGATGCCGTCGGCGAAGAACTCCTGCTCGGGGTCGCCGCTCATGTTGTTGAACGGCAGCACGGCGATCGAGGGCTTGTCGGCGCGGTCGCGCGCCGCGCCGGACCGGGGCGCCGTCGGCTCGTTCGCCGCCGCCGGCCCGGCCGCGGCGCTGCCGGCGCCCGGATCGGTGCCCGGGGTCGCGGCGGCCTGCTCGTGATGGAAGCGGAAGACGCGCACCGGCTCGGCGATGTTCTTGACGGCGTGCTCGCCGAAGTCCTCGAAGCGGGCGTCGACGCGCTTCTTCACCGCCCACAGCACCGGCTCGGAGATCGCCACCCCGCCCGGCTGGGCCAGCGATTCGAGCCGGGCGGCGATGTTGACGCCGTCGCCATAGACGCTGCCGTCGCTCTTTTCCATCACGTCGCCGAGATGCACGCCGATGCGAAAGCGCATCCTCAGGTCCTCGGCCAGGCCCTGCCCGGCCGTGGCCAGGGTGCGCTGCACCGCCAGAGCGCACTTGACGGCGCAGGTGGCGGCGTCGAACACCGCCAGCACCGAATCGCCGGCCATGTCGATCACCCGGCCCTCGAGGCCTTCGATCGACTCGCGGAAGACCGCGCGCGCCTGGTCGAGCGCCGCGACCGTGCCGGGCTCGTCGCAGCCCATCAGTCGCGAATAGCCGGCGACGTCGGCGACCAGGATCGTCGCCAGGCGCTGCCGCAGGGAAGGCTCGTTCAAGAATCCCTCCGGAAGAACTTTGCCCTGCGACATTATTGCGACGGCCATCGACCCTGGTCGGCTTTATGTCCAACTTCTTACCGGGGTGACGCAGGTTCGGGAGCCCGCGCCCGGTGCCGACGGGGTGTCTCGACTACAATCACGGCTCGCGTCGCCATGTTTTCCAGTCAGCGCCGACGCAGTCGCTTCCGACTCCTTCCCCCCGTCTGCCTTCGACTGGCGCCCGTTACGCGGGCAGCAGGCCGATGATTTGGCAGAACTCTCCTTCATGACTTTCGATTCCCTCGGCCTCGCCGAGCCCCTGCTGCGTGCGGTTCACGAAGCCGGCTACGACACCCCCACCCCGATCCAGGCCCAGGCCATTCCCGCCGTCCTCTCCGGCGGCGACGTCATGGGCGGCGCCCAGACCGGCACCGGCAAGACGGCCGGCTTCGTCCTGCCGATGCTGCACCGCCTGATGGCCCAGCCGGCCGTGCGCGATGCGCGCGGCAAGCTGCCGATCCGCGCCCTCATCCTGACGCCGACGCGCGAGCTCGCCGCCCAGGTCGAGGAAAGCGTGCGCACCTATGGCAAGCATTCGAAGCTCTCCAGCATGGTGATGTTCGGCGGCGTCGGCATGCAGCCGCAGGTCGACAAGCTGCGCCGCGGCGTCGACATCCTCGTGGCCACGCCGGGGCGGCTCCTCGACCACCACGGCCAGCGCACGCTCGACCTCTCGCACGTCGAGATCTTCGTCCTCGACGAGGCCGACCGGATGCTCGACATGGGCTTCATCCACGACATCAAGAAGGTGCTCGCGGTGCTGCCGCAGAAGAAGCAGAGCCTGCTCTTCTCGGCCACTTTCAGCGACGAGGTCAAGGACATCGCCGACCGCCTGCTGAACGCGCCGGTGCTGATCGAGGTGGCGCGGCGCAACCAGACGGCCGAGCTGATCGCGCAGAAGGTGCACCCGGTCGGCCGGGAGATGAAGAAAGACCTGCTGGTCCATCTTGTCAAGGACAACGACTGGCACCAGGTGCTCGTCTTCACGCGCATGAAGCACGGCGCCAACCGCCTGGTCGAGCACCTGCTGAAGCACGACATCACGGCGATGGCGATCCACGGCAACAAGAGCCAGACCGCGCGCACCAAGGCGCTCGCCGACTTCAAGAAGGGCGACCTGCAGGTGCTGGTGGCGACCGACATCGCCGCTCGCGGCATCGACATCGACCAGCTGCCGCACGTCGTCAACTTCGAGCTGCCGAACGTGCCCGAGGACTACGTGCACCGGATCGGCCGCACCGGCCGCGCCGGCACCAAGGGCGAGGCGATCTCGCTCGTCTGCGTCGACGAGAACGGGTTCCTGCGCGAGATCGAGCGGCTGACCAAGAACGAGATCCCGAAGGAGATCGTTCCCGGCTTCGAGCCGCCGGCGCACGAGCGCCCCGAGCCGATCGTGCTCGGCCGGATGGTGATCGGCGAAGGCGCCGGCCGCGGCGGCATGCGCCGTTCGTCGGGCGGCGGACATCGCGGCGATTCGCGGGGTGACTCGCGTGGCGGCTACGGCGGCCATGGCGGCAGCCGGAGCAGCGGCGGTGGCCATGCAAGCAACGGTGGCCATGCGAGCAACGGCGCACATGCCGGCAACGGCAACGGCGGCAGCGGCAACGGCAACAGCAACCACGCCGGCGGCTCGCATCGCCAGGCGCCGCCGCGGCCGCAAGGCCCGGCCCGCGATGGTCGCTCGGGCGGAGGTGGCGGCGGTCGTCCGCCGGCCCGCCTGGTCTCGCCCAAGCGCTGAGGACAGGGCGGCGTCCGGGGTCGGCGAGCCGATGGCGTCGAAAGCCCCGCTCCGTCGCGCCCTGCTCGCCGGCGCCACCGGCCTGGTCGGCCGGGCGATGCTGCCGCTCCTGCTGCGCGGCCACGCGTCGGTCGATCTGCTGCTGCGCCGGCCCGTGCCGGCGCTCGGCGCCGATCCGCGCCTGCGACCGCATGTCGTCGACTTCGCGCGGCTCGGGGACACGGTCCCCGCGGTCGACGACGTCTTCATCGCCCTCGGCACGACCATCGCCGTCGCCGGCTCCGAAGCAGCGTTTCGCGCCGTCGATTTCGACGCCGTGGTCGCGACCGCGCGTGCCGCGCGTGCGGCCGGCGCGACCCGCCTCGCACTCGTCTCGGCGCTCGGCGCCGATGCCGGCTCGCGCGTCTTCTACAACCGGGTCAAGGGCGAGACCGAGGCCGCCGTCGCCGGCCTCGGCTACGCCTCGGTCGCGATCGCCCGGCCGTCGCTCCTGCTCGGCGACCGCGAGGCGCTCGGCCAGCCGGTGCGGCGCCTGGAAGCGCTGGCGATGCGCTTTTCCCCGCCGCTGAGCCTCCTCGTGCCCCGCGCGGTGCGGCCGATCGCCGCCGTCGACGTCGCCGCGGCACTGGTCGCCGCGGCGGCTCGCGGCGAGCCCGGAGTCAGGATCCTCGCCTCGGGCGAGATGCAGGGTGCCGCCGGCTGACGCGCCGCCGGCCCGCCACGACCTCCAGCCCCTGCCGCCGCAGGGCGACACCGAGGATCGGGCCGAGACCGTCGCACCGCCCACTGAGCACGCGCCGCTGGCGCGGCCGACCGCGGCGCTGTTCCGCCACCGCGCCTTCATGCGCCTCTGGTTCTCGCGCCTGGCCGGCGTCACGGGCAACCAGATGCTGCTGGTCGCGCTCGGCTGGCAGATGTACGACCTGACGCACAGCGCCTGGGACCTGGGCCTGGTCGGCCTGCTGCAGTTCCTGCCGGCGCTGGCCCTGGTGCTGGTCGCCGGCCAGGTGATCGACCGGCTGCACCGGGCCCGCATCGTCGCCGCCTGCATGGCGGCGCAGACGGTGGTCGCGGGCCTGCTAATCTGGGGCTCGGCGACGCACGCGGTCAGCCGCGAGATGCTGTTCGTCGTCTCGATCGCGGTCGGCACGGTCCGCGCCTTCCAGCTGCCCACCCAGCAGGCGCTGACGCCGATGGTGCTGCCGCCGTCGCTCCTGCCGCGCGGCCTGGCCTTCAGCGCGGCCGGCGCGCAGGGCGCGATCGTCGCCGGTCCGGCAATCGGCGGCTTCGTCTACGCCGCCGGTCCGGCCACCGTCTACGCCGCCTGCGCATTCCTCTTCGTCGTTGCCGGCGTGCTCGTCTTCGGCGTCCGCTACGAGCAGGCGGCGCGGGTGAAGAAGGCGATCTCGCTCGAGACCCTGCTCGCCGGCGTGCGCTTCGTGCGCGACCGGCCGGTGGTGCTGGGCGCGATCTCGCTCGACCTGTTCGCGGTGCTGTTCGGCGGCGCGGTCGCGCTGCTGCCGATCTTCGCCCGCGACATCCTCCACGTCGATGCCTGGGGCCTGGGCCTGCTGCGCGCCGCGCCCGCCGCCGGGGCCCTCGTCACCTCGATCCTGCTCACCCGCTGGCCGGTGACGCGCCGCGCCGGCACGGTGCTGCTGACGGCGGTGGCGGTGTACGGCGCCGCGACGCTGGGATTCGGCCTCTCGACCTCGTTCCCGCTCTCGCTGGTCGCGCTCGTCGTCACCGGCGCGGCCGACATGATCAGCGTCGTCATCCGCCAGTCGCTGGTGCAGCTCGACACGCCCGACGAGATGCGCGGCCGGGTGAGCGCCGTCAACTCGGTCTTCATCGGCGCCTCGAACCAGCTCGGCGAATTCGAATCGGGCGTCACCGCGGCCTGGCTCGGCCCGGTCGGCTCGGTCGTGCTCGGCGGCGTCGGCACGCTCGTCGTCGCCGGCGCCTGGGTGCGGCTCTTCCCCGCCCTGGCGCAGCGCAACCGGTTGACGACGGCGCGTTGACACCGCGCGCCGAGGACGCCGCGATGCCGGCGTCGGGCACGGGGCCCTGTGCTCTCAGCCGTCGCCGCGCTTCAGCTTCATCCGCATCCGCGTGTCCTTGCCGCGCGACTTCCAAGCGGCAAGCTGCTGCCGCCGCTCGACCCAGGTCAGCGAATCGCGCCGGGTCTCGCGCAGCAGCTTGTGGAAGTTGCGCAGGCGATCCGGATCGACCCCTTCGCGCACCGCACAGCCCGGCTCGTCCCCGTGGCGGCAGTCGCGGAAGCGGCACTGCCCGGCCAGGGTCTCGACGTCGCCGAAGCTCGCCGCCAGGGTCGCCTCGTCGATGTCGGGCCTGAGCGTCCTCAGCCCCGGCGTGTCGATGACGCAGGCGCCGCCCGGCAGCAGGTGCAGCGAGCGGGCGGTGGTCGTGTGCATGCCGCGGCTGTCGTGCTCGCGCACGGCGCCGGTGTCCTGGACGGCGCTGCCGATCAGGGTGTTGGTGAGGGTCGACTTGCCCGCGCCCGACGAGCCGAGCAGCACCAGCGTCTGCCCGCCGCAGGCGACGGCGGCGAAGCGCTCGGCGCTGGCCGGATCGGTGGCGTCGACGACCACGGTCTGCACCGTGCCCGGGATGCGCTTGCCGAGCGCGGCCAGACGCTCGTCGCGCAGCTGCGGATCGGCGGCGGCGATGTCGGCCTTGGTCAGGACGACGATCGGCACGATGCCGCTGCCGTACACCAGCGTCAGGTAGCGCTCGAGCCGGCGCAGGTTGAAGTCGTCGTCCAGGCCCATCACGAGCAGGGCCCAGTCGACGTTGCTGACGACCGCATGGCGGCTGCCCTCGCCGTCGCGGCGGGCGATGTGCGAAAGCGGCGGCACGCGCCGCTGCACCCAGCGCGCGCCCGAGGCGTCGCGCGAGGCGAGCACCCAGTCGCCGACGGCGAGCATCGTGCCGTCTTCGAGCAGCTGGCGCGCGAGCCGCGGCACCTGGCGCGCCGGGCTCTCGCGCACACCGTCGTGAAGCTGCACGGTCTCGCGGTGCACCGCGCTGACCCGCAGCAGGTCGAGACGCTGATCGCTGCCCTCGGCCGAGTCGCGGGCGCGCTCGGCGAGTGCCGGCGTGAGGCCGACGCGCTGGAGGCGATCGAAATCGAATGGTTGAAGCATGTGGAATCCGAAGCAAGGGTTGCGGCCGCGCAGGCGCACGGACGCGGGTCGCCGGCAGACGGACTGCCGGAACGGGCGATGCGGGAGGCGCCGGGGGGCGGCGCCGGATTCGAACGACTTCGGTGGAACCGGCCTTGAGGGCCGGTGCGGAGCTACGCGCGGATCAGGCGGCTGCCGACACGGCGGCAGGAGCAGAGTCAGGCATGGTCTTGGACATGAGGCTCTCCTTTGCTGGCCGATGGCAGGGCGAGGCGCGGGGCGCTTCGGTGTGGCGGCCGACGGGCTTGCCGGCGCGGGCCAGAGTCTCCGCCAACCGCGGGACGGCGTCAACGAGCACGCGGGTTCGCATCGCGGTTCCCGCAACAGATCCGCGCCACGCGACTCGCCGGTCTTGCAGACGAACCGGCCACCCGCACATCCGGAACAAGGTCATTCGGCCCTCGTATGATCGCCGCGCGCTTGTCCCAGTCGCGCCTCACCCGGAGAAGGAATGAAGTCGTTCGTCATCGCTCTCGCAGTCGCCCTGGT
>Ga0068858_100005322_pt1 | contig 12620 bp, 16 predicted proteins | sample KBSSwiS12_FD_66589 | JGI IMG/M metagenome (GOLD analysis project Ga0068858, IMG submission 66589) | Switchgrass rhizosphere microbial communities from Kellogg Biological Station, Michigan, USA - KBS Switchgrass S1-2 | ecosystem: Host-associated > Plants > Roots > Rhizosphere > Soil ... | reverse complement strand
GTTCGCTGCGTCGCGCGCTTTCGGAAAGCGCGAGGCCGCCACGGACATGGACGCCGCCGCCGCGACGCGTCCCATAGAACGCCATGGCGCCCTGCCGGCACCGCAGGAGTCCGATCGGGACATGGAGGTGCTCGGTAAAGTAGCGACCCACGAGGTCGTGCTCGTTGCCCACGCCGCACGCCCGGCCGCCGCGCGAGGCCAGCAGCAGGCGTGGATTCTCGATGCCGCCACCGGCCAGTACGAACAGCTTCGCGGCGACCATGAACCGGTTGCCGCCAAGCGTGGCGGCGCGAACTCGCGTCGCGGTCTGCTGTGAGGCATCCATCTCGATGCCGGCTGCGTTGGCGTGCAACACCAGCGTGGCATTCGGGGCACGCGCAATCGCGGGTTGATACTCGCGGCCGAAGCGGAGCGGACAGATCTGGAACGTCATGTCTTCGAAACGATCCGTCTCTGGCGCCACGACACTCCGATCACCAGGCCGCCGCCATCGGTGCGGTTCGTACTCGCAGGGGCCCAGCCCGCAGAGTGCGTGCGCGCGCTCATAGTAGGGATCCAGCAGACCACGCTCGAACGGCCAGCCGCTCGCGGGCAACGAGGGGCGATCCTCGAAGTCGACTGCATCCAACGGACGGCACCAGCCGCCCCACGCGTTTGTCGATCCGCCGAGATAGCGCAGCCGGCACGCGTCGAGCTCGTAGTAGCGCTGCCCGGTCGTGGTGCCCCGGTTGAGACTCTGCGTCGCTTCGTCCGGCTCGCATCCACCGCTCTCCAGAATGACCAGGGTCGTGCGGCGATCGAGCAGACCCATCACGACGGAAAGGCCCGCGGCGCCGGCGCCGACGATGCAGACGTCAGCCTTCAAGGTTTCGCCGAATGGAATCGAGTCGGCGTCCAGCAACATCAGCGTGTGACCGCGTGTGCTTCCGAAACGGCGGACAACACCATGCGAGGCGTCAGCGCGTCCATGCAGGTCGTTGCGAGCGGACACCTCGGAAGATAGCAGCTGATGCACTCGAGATCGGCGTGCAGGACGCGGTTGGTGCCGTACGCGTCGAGTTCCCACGGTGACGTCGGCCCTACGAGGCAGATTGCCGGCGTGCCTACCGCACAGGCGATGTGATACCCGAGGCTGTCCGGCGTTACCACGAGGCTGCTGGCAGCGATGATGCCGGCAAACGTATCAATCGGGTTGTCAGTGCCGCCGTCGATGAAAGGCCCATCCGACGCGAGCAGCGCGGCGTTGAATGCCGCTTCGTCAGGACCGCCGGTCAGGATGATGGCAGACGCAGGGTCGGCCGCGCGAATGGCCAGCGCCAATTGGCGGTACCACTCCGGCTTCCATCGCTTCTCTTCCCACCGGCTGCTGGCCCCGGTGTTGAGGCAGATCACCTGCGACGCGTCGGGCGCGCGCGCTCGAATGAGCTGGCTGGCGGCGGCGAACCCCTGTTCGCTCGGCTGCAGCGACGGCCGCGCCACAGGCAGTGGCAGCTCGCAGATGGCGTACAGCCATTCACCGTAAGTCCGGCGATTCCGCCGCTTGAGGACATCGTCGAGCCCCATTTGCCACCACTGTTGCGCCGCGTCGTTGAGCGGGATCACTCCGCCACGGTTGTCGGCGACGAATCCCCGTCTGGACGACGCGCGGGCGAGCCGCATGATGGACGCGCTCAAATGATCGGTGTCAGGTCCAATGGCCAGATCGAAATCTTCTGCGAGGATGAACTCCAGATAGTTCGATTCGACGGTCAGCACGCGATCGATCCGCGGGTTTCCTCGCAGCACGTCGGCCGCGCGGGCTCGGGTGATCCAGGTGATATGGCTGCTCGGAAATGCCGCCTTGAGCGGCTCCAGACACGTCGTAGTCCGCAGCACATCGCCGATGGCGTCGAGCTTGACGATGAGGATGCGCTCGCCCGTCGGATCGTACAGCCGGCAGTCATCGCACCGCGCTCCGGTCGCTTTGTGTGGCGGACAGGGGAGGCTGATGCGGTAGTGGCGGCAGTCCGTGTGGATCATCATCACGCCACCTGCGCGTGGCCTTCACTCAGCGGATCGCTGCGCGGCGTCAACCCGATGTTCGACTGCAGCACGGCGCTGAGCCGCTCGCCGATATCGGTCCAGCTGAAATGGTGGGCGGCGTGCGCCCATGCGTTGGCCGCGATGCGAACGGCCTGGGACCCATCGTTCAACAGATCGACGATCCGATCTGCGAACTCCTGCGCGTTGTCCGCAAGCAGGATCGATTCGCCGTGGGAGAGGCCGAGCCCCTCCGCGCCGATCGTCGTGCTGACCACAGGCCTGCGCATGGCCTGCGCTTCGAGAATCTTGACGCGCGTGCCGCCGCCAATCCTCAGCGGGGCGACGACCACACTCGCGGCCCGCAAATACGGACGGATGTCCGGAACGCGGCCGGTGACATCCACATGACGCGACGCGCGCGCCCGAAGCCAGGCCGGCGGCGACGCGCCCGCGACGATGAATCGCGCGGCCGGCACGCGACGCACGACGAGCGGAAAGATATCGTCGAGAAACCAGCGGACGGCCTGCTGATTGGGGTAATAACTCATCAACCCGGAGAACACGATCGCTCCGGGTGACGGCGGCGTCTCGCCCGGATCGAACTCGTCGAGGTCGATGCCGTTCGGGATGACCGCGACGTGCGGCAGCGCCAGTTCCTCTTCGAACACGCGGCGATCGCGTTCGGAGGTGGCGAGGACGAGATCCACGGCTCGTCCGCAGGATTGTTCTTCACCGCGTGTCGCCGCCATCTGCCAGGACGCGTACTGACGCCGCATCCAGCTATCGGAAAAGGCGGCCGTTCGATGGAGCACGTCGAATTCCGCGTTGTGTGTATCGGCGATCACGGGGACGCCGCCCGCGAGCGGCAGGCGCTTTAGCAGCACTGACGAAAGGAATACCGCGTCGCACCGCGCCGGCGACGTCAGCAGGCGTGTTTCGCGCCGAAGCGCCGGCTCCGCGGCTGGCAGAAAATCACAGACCCCTCGAAGCGTCCTCCAGAGCTTCCGAGCGTGCTTGGGGACGGCCGGCCGAGCCGGTGCGACGAACGTCGCGTGCGACACGCGGCCACCAAAGCGTTGTGTGAGAGCCACCGAGTCGCACGGGGCGCCGGTCGACAACACCCGAAGGTCGTAGAAACGGGACAGTTGCTCCACCATGTGATAGTGCCGCCGGGCAGGGCCGAGCCGTCCATTCATGGGCGATGCGTAGGAGATATAGAGAATGCGGCTCGGTCGGGAGCTGATCGGTTGCGCCATAGAGATGCCCCAGGGGAAACCGAAGCGGTACGGATTGAAGAGTTGGAGCCACGAGCGCAATGAAAATCTTACGAACCATGTGCGTTGCCGCTGCGCTGCAATCCGCGATCCCTTTTTTTCGACGCTTCGCTTGGCGTCATGCGGCGAGACCTGAGCCGTTCTCTCACCCGGACCCGATTTGCGAGCCAGTGTGATGCGTGACTCGCTCTAGCGCGGCACCATCCGGCGGCGAGCGCTTCTCGGCAGCATCCGGGTCCTCGGGTACGCAGTGACACCACGAAGAATGGGAGGCGTAGCCTGTCGGTAGCTCTTGTGCCGTGTAGTACGGCACAAAGAATGCGGCTAAGACGTCGGCAGGAAAACAGTCGGGGAGAGCATGGAAAACAAAGAGCGTCGCAGCGAGCACGACCAACTCGAGGCACACAGTCTTCCTGGGACCAACCAGGCTGGGAAAGGCCCGGAGCCATGTGAAGAGGCCGGCCCGGAGCACAAACGGCGGCGACAACATGACGAGGGTCTCGAGGAACACAGCCTTCCAGGCACCAATCAGGCTGGAAAAGGACCGGACTGCGGTGAGAAGAACGATTAAATGGCGAATTCCCCACCCGAACTCCAGAACATTCAAACCATTCTGAGTCTTGAACGCGAGACTCGAGAGCGCCGGTCTGTCCTCGACCGCGTCACCGACGGCGTGAGCGGTTTGGCAAGCAGCCCCGTGTTCATCGCCGGACACGTCATCTGGTTCGCAATCTGGATTGGCATGAACACCGTCGGGCGCGCCACTTTCGATCGGTACCCGTTCAACTTGCTGACGCTTGCAGTGTCGCTCGAAGCCATCGTGCTCACGGGGTTCGTGTTGATGGCCCAGAATCGCATGACGCAACAGGCCGATAAGCGGGCACATCTCGACTTGCAGATCAACCTGCTCGCCGAACAGGAACTCACCGCGATTCTGAAGCTGCAATGTCTCCTCGCGGATCGTGCCGGCATCGACGTCGCATCCGTCGATTCGCGACTCGATCAGCTCCGGTCGCAGACGGACGTCCAGCGACTCGCTGCCACCATCGACAATGAAATGGCCGCAGCCCCCGCGGTCACGAATTCTCCTTCAGGCGAAGAACCTGCCGTGCAGGAAATGCATCGAGCCGTTTGACGCACACCTCGTCGGCCAACGTTTCAATCCCCGCCGTTGACAGCAGTGACTGGCGACTGCGTAAGGAGACGTGCCGGGAGGCACGAGCCCCCCGTCGGTGAGATGGGACGATGTCGCGACTCAGAGTGTGTCGCGAGCGATGCTGTCGTTTCTTTTCAGCAAGCGAGATGCCATCCGCCGAAGATGTGGAGGCCGATTTGCAGCAGTCGATGAGAGATCGCTGACTAGTGCGATACGCGGAGTATCCACCTAGCGACACGGGGCGAGAGAGATGGAGCTTTCGGTGATGGCCGTGATATTGGCGGCGTCAATTGTGTTCAGCATCGCCTGGACCTATGCGACGCTCTCGCTGATGTTTCGATTGATGCAGCGGTCGCTGACGGTAACAGCCGGGCAAGAACTGCGGTCGTGAAAGCAACAACCTTCAGAACCTGATCGTCAGGGATCCGCAAGCCGCGACCGCTGCCACCTTGTCCCAGCTGCAGCACCGACAAGAAGAGATCGTAAAGCTCCTGCGCCGAGGAGTTGCCCTTTGTAGAACCTCGATTTCCGCAGCATCACCCGCAGGGCGTGCGGGTTCCTCGCACAGAAGACACCTTCGCGAAAACGTTCGGGATTTGTGGCACGCAGGTTCCTTAGGTGCTGGTACGGCTGTGGCAACCTCTGGGCACGATGAACGACTACTCCATTTCGACGCTGCTTGGCGTGATCGAGGGCCTTACCGAATTCTTACCTGTCAGTTCAACGGCGCATCTGCGGTTCGTCGAGGCGCTCCTCCACGTCGATCTCGCGGACGGCTATTGGAAGATGTACACCATCGTGATCCAGCTCGGCGCCGTGTTGTGTTTGCCGTTCTATTTCCGCCGCGAACTCTCGGCGCTCGTCGCGACCTATCCGCGCGGACCTCGCGGAAACCGCGGGCTGCTGACCCACCCGCTCGGTCTGGTCGGCCTCGCGTTCGTCACAACGGCAGTTCCGTCGCTGCTCTTGACGAAAGTGATCGGCCACAACCTGGAGCGGCTGACGACGATGGGCATCGCCCTCATCGGTGGCGGCATCGTCATGTGGATCGTCGATGCGGTGAGCCGACGCCAGCAATCGCTCGACGGCATGTCGATTGGTCAGGCGCTGTGGATCGGACTGTGCCAGGTTCTCTCCGCCGTATTTCCGGGTACATCGCGGTCGATGGCGACGATTGCGTCTGGACAACTCGCCGGGCTGTCTCGATCGAGCGCGCTCGAGTTCTCTTTCTTGCTTGCGCTGCCGACCATGCTGGCCGCGACGCTGTACGACTTGTTCAAATCGCTGCGCGGTGACCAGGCGAATGCGATTGGCGTCGCAACGATCGACGCGCACGGCTGGACCGTACTTGCCATCGGGTTTGGCATCTCGTTCATCGTGGCGTACGCGTCCGTTGCGTGGCTGATGGAGTGGGTGCGCCGGCGCGGTTTCGCGCCGTTCGCCGCGTACAGGGTTGCCTTCGGGGCTCTCGTGCTCGTGGTGGCGTCGCGGGGATAGTAGTGACAGCGGTGATGCTTCTGACCGAACGTCTGTGGCACCACATTCCGCTGGCGATATTCGTGAACCTGTCACTTGGCGCGACCGGCGTTCCTGGTCTCACTGAATCCTTGCTGGTGAGCGCCGGCGTCATCGCCGTGAACCAAGGGGGATCGTCTCTCTGCGTGCTCGCCTCTGCCGTCGCTGGGAGCACCGTCGGAATGTCGTGGACGTTTCTCGCCGGGCGCGCCATCGACCGTCATCCGCCGCGGTGGTTGCGGAGCACGCGGCTTCAGCAGGCGCTATCGAGTTGTCAGCGATTCGGTGCCATCGCTGTAGGCCTGGGATATTTCGTCCCCGGGCTTCGTCACGCGACCGCGTTTGCCGCGGGCGTCAGCGCCATGCGGCGCGAGCGATTCGTCGCCGCTTCGATCGTCGGTGCCTGTGCGTGGTCGTCGGCGCTCCTGTGGAGCGGGCACTGGATGGGTCACCACACGGCGGCCGCGGCCTTGCCGCGATCGATGATTCACTTCTTCAAGTGACTCGTCTCGCAGACCGAGGAGACTCTCGTCGTCGCCGAGCGGCCGAAATTCTGGAGCGCGCAACCACCAGAATCTGCAGCTCTGGCGACTGGCAGCCGGCAACGTAGCCCGCGCTCAGCCTCCCTTGCACGCCGCTGGTCCGTGTGTTATATACTGAACCACATGGTTCAGTATACGCGAGCAGATTTCGATGCCTCGTTCGCCGCGCTCTCCGACGCCACCCGACGCGGGGTACTGGAGCAGCTCGGTCGCGCAGACGCGTCGATCACCGACCTTGCCGAACAATTTCACATGACGCTCACCGGGATGAAAAAGCACGTCGGCGTCCTGGAGCAGGCGGGGCTCGTCACCACGGAGAAGGTCGGGCGCGTGCGGACCTGCAAGCTCGGACTGCGCCGGCTTGAGGAAGAGGCGGCATGGATCGACAGGTACCGCCAGTGCTGGGACGCGCGCTTCGACGAGTTGGAGAAGGTAGTCGAGGAATTGAAACGGAAGGAGAAGATCGATGGACGCAACAAGAGGAAGTGAGCCGACACCCATGAAGAACCGCACGACGGTGGAACGGAAGTCCGACCGTGAGCTCGTCGTCACGCGAACGGTCAACGGTCCGGCGCGCATGGTCTTCGAGGCGTGGACCAGGCCCGAGCTGTTCAAGCAGTGGTGGGTGCCGAAGTCGATGGGCATGTTCTTGCGCTCCTGCGAAATGGATGTTCGTGTCGGGGGGAGGTACCGTTTGGTGTTCGGCCACGACGCCTCGAACCCTGACGAGTTCTTCGGTCGGTATCTCGAAGTGACACCACATTCGCGCCTCGTCTGGACGAATGACGAAGCCGGTGACGGTGGGCCGATCACCACAGTGAGCTTCGAGGAACAAGGTGGCAAGACGCTGGTGATCATCCACGAGCTCTACCCCTCGAAAGAAGCGCTCGATGCCGTCGGCACCGGGGCGGCGGATGCGATGGGCGAGACGTTCGAGCAACTGGACGAGCTTCTCGGCACCCTGGGCGCGAGCGTTGGACGACCGTAACAATCGTCGATCTCGCGGTTGGCTGTTCGGCCGGCCGGCCGCATGGCGTCAGCGGGCGGCGCTTGCCGCACCAGTCGCCGGCCGGATCACACCGATGCCATCTTGAATGTCAATCCGTGTACCGAACGGCCGCGAGAGCCGCTGCACTCGGTCGAGAATGGTCTTGGCCAGCGGCGGACTCGCGACCACCGGCACTCCGCGATCGGCGCCGCGCGCCGTGTAGCGGAGATCGATCGGATGCAGCCGGATCTCTGCGACTTTTCCCTTCTCAAAGCGGCTCGTCGTCACGACGCTCTGGTACCAGATGGCGTCGCCGAAGACGAGGCGGTTCCACGTCGCGTCGAACTCAGCGTCGGTGGTGGTCGTGCCGTCCATCTTGTATTGCTCGTAGAGATCGGCGCCGACAGGGGTGAGCAGATCGAGCTGGAACACGAAGTTGCCGAGGCTGTAGAAAATCGGCTTGCCCTTGTAGATCTCGATTCCCCGGAGCTGGTGGGGGCCGTGGCCGATGAACTCATCGGCTCCGGCGTCGATCGCCGCATGTGCCAGCTTTGGAAGGAAGTCGGCCGGCTCCTGGCTCCAGTTGCCCGGCTCGTGCGCGTGAATCGTGACGATGACGAAATCCGACAGTTCCTTGGCGGCACGAACGCTCTTCAGCACTTCGGCCTCGTCTATCGGATCGATCGTGTATGTGAAGCCGCGATGGTCGGACACCTTATAGCGGACGCCGAACAGATCGAGCTCGTCGGGCGGCTCTTTCTCCGGCGGTCGGATCGACCCGGCGGGCTGCTCATCGCGGATCTTTCGCAGAAAGCGTAGCTCTTCCTCGGTTACGAAGGAATGCCGCGTCGTCCTCAGCGCGTTGACGCCGGGCCGCCCGGGCGCCTCGCCGGCGGGCGGCGCCGAACGCGACAGCGGCGTAAAGGTCGACGCCATCGAGATCAACGCCACGCGACCCTTGTCGGTGTCGAAGTAGCGGGCGGCCCGCGCGGCGGCGCGATGCTCCCCGACGCCGGCGTGGACGATGCCGGCCTCGTCGAGCGCCTTGCTGGTCTGGCGCATGCCCTCGAGCCCCCAGTCGGTGGCGTGATTGTTCGCCCGCGACATCAGGTCGAAGCCGATCGCCTTCAGATCCCCGGTGACCGCCGGCGATCCGATGATCCACACGCCCCCGAATTCGGCCTGCGGTACGGCCGGCGTCCGCGTCAGATCGATCGCCGTGCCTTCGAAGTTGCCGAACGCGGCATCGGCATCGTGGACGATCCGGCCGATCGGCGCGAAGCCGGGCGTTTGCGACACCGGCCGCGCGATGATGTTGTCGCCAACCGCAGCGACCGTGAAGCCGTCGGCGACGCTCATCATCAGCTCTTGCTGCCGATCGCTCGGCGCCGGGGGCTGCTGCGATGCGATCATCACGATGGTTCCCGCCGCCAGAATCAATCCGAGTGCGATGAGCCGTCGCATGGGGCCTCCTTCGCCAGGCGCAGATGTAGACTCTTTGACCCGCTGCTGCGAACGGGCACGACACCGTCGGATTCTATGCGGAATCGTGGGCTTGAGACGGTTTTAGGGCTCGGGCGATCCGCTGATCGGCCAGGCAATTGCATTCGATTCTCGGCGATGTGCTCATTGCGCCGATCACGCGCGATCAGGCCTTGGTGAAGATTCAACAATCACGGTATCAACATGAACGGAAGATGAACGTCAAAGGCTTGCGCGCGAGCGTCGACTTCGGCTTCGATTAAGGCGGACAGCGTTAACACTGCGGAGGGCTGATTCAACGTGCCCACATCGTACTTGACCGCTCTGATTCTAAGCAGTGCTCTGACACTGCCGTGTTCGGCGGGTTCGATTGAACCACCACCGAATGCGGCCATCGTCGAACCTGCCGTGTCGGTTCAGGACTCATCGCATTCACGGCAAGGTGACGCCGACAGCAACGAGACGTCAGCGGCCAGTTCCGCTGAGACCGTTGAACAACCTGCGGGACCACCGCCGACTCCCCGGCATACGGGGGTGAAGGCGATGATCAAAGACCTTGGCGACGACTTCCTGCACCTGCCGTCGAAGGAAAACCTTTTCTGGGCGGGCCTGGGAGGAGGGTTGGCGCTTGCGGTTCATCCCGCCGATGACAATGTCAATCACGCGATGGTGAACAGCGACTTCGCTCACGATTTCTTCAGGCTGGGCAGCTACCTGGGTGAGATCTACACGCTGCTTCCTGCGTCGGTCATCGTCTACGCCGTGGGTCGCGCGAAGGATCAACCGAAGGTGTCGCACCTCGGGATGGACCTGCTGCAGGCCCTTGCCGTCAGTGAAGCGATCGTCAACGCGCTGAAATTCTCGACGCAGCGGGAACGACCCGACGGGAGTAACAAATACTCCTTCCCATCGGGTCACGCTGCCGACACATTCGCCTTTGCCACAGCGCTCGAACGACACCTCGGATGGAAAGGCGCGGTCCCGGCGTACATCTTCGCGTCTTACGTCGCCATCTCACGCCTGCCCGACAACCGGCACTGGCTGAGCGACGTCGTGTTCGGTTCGAGCGTGGGGATCATCGCTGGACGGACCGTGACACGGCACGGCCGGGAGTTCCCGGTCGCGGTCACTTCTGTGCCGGGTGGTTTCGCCATCTTGTACGTACGTCGCGAACGCGAACCCTAGGCTGGTCCTACTGAATCGGCGCACGTGGACTGTTGACCGCCAAGAAGATCTCGCGGAGAAACGCAACAAGACTCGCCATCAACGCCATCATCGACAGAACGAACAGCACCGCGATGAGTGTTCCGAGACCAACGGTGACGAACGCGTCGATGAATGCGAGACAGATGAGCGACGCGACAAGCAGCGCACTCGTGACTGCCATGGCAATGGCCGCATAGATGATCCGGCTGCGGCGCACCTCGAAGTCAAACTCTCGCTGCGCGAGCGCCGCGATAGACCCTTCGAGCTTAGGTAACGCGACCGCCAGCGAACGTCGCCGGTCCACGGCTCGCGCGAGACGTCCGATGAGCACGTTGATGAGGGTTGCGACTGCGGTGAGAAGAAACACCGGAGCGACCGCGAGTTGGATGACGTGTCCGATATCGCTGAGAGGGCCGTTGGCGTTCATTCGAACCCCCGTTAGAGGTGCGCCTCGGCAAGTCCTCTCGGGCTGCTTTGCCAATTGTCTCTCGGTGGTCGCTCGTTCCACCAGAGCGGCAGCGGCATCATCAACATCCGGGAGAGGCCAAACAGATACGGCTCGTACGATTCCCTGATCGCGCGTAGCCGCTTTCGCGCGTCTGGTGTATCGAGGACGCGGACGCCGACTGCGGCGAGTTGATCGCACATCCGATCGAACTCGGCGTCGCTGAGGCGATCCTCGCCAGTAACGATCGACACTCGGAACACTTGAGCGAGATCGACTACCGTGTGGCGCGCGATGGCAAACGTGACGTGGGCCTGCCACGTTGGAATGCCGTCGATGCCGACTTCGATGAGCGCCGACAAGTCCAGCAGGCACGCGAGCGCCGAGACCCAGGATTGCTTCTGGTGCTGCGATCGAAAGAAGCCGACTGTCGGGTACGAGATATGGCTCTCGAGCACATCCGAGGACCAGAATTCCCAATCCTTCAGGAAGCCCGCGAGCAACGGCAACTCTGACCGCGTCGCAAGGCGCCGCAGCACTTCCGCCGCCGCGGGGGGCGATCCCGCCCAGGCGTCGAGGACGGTCAGCTGCGCTTCGCGGCGAGAGAACGATTGGTAGAGCACCGGCAGGTACGCGACGACGATGGCCAGAAACGCGAAGCCCGTTGCGGCTTCGACAACCGTCAGGATCCGCGCGGCACGACCGACGGGATGCACGTCGCCAATACCAAGCGTCGTGAATGTCGTTCCGCTCATGTAGAGATCATCAATGAACCACGTGTTGGGGGTCAGCGATGAAAGACGGGAGCCGTCAGCCCACTGTAGCCCGGCGAAGCCGAAGACCAGAAACATCGCCCAGATGGCGATCAATGCGAGAAGCGCGAGCGGTCCGAAGAACGCAAGGAACCGCTCGCTGCGAGCTGGACGCATTCTCGCCGCGATGAGTCGCCACGGAAACCAGATTCCGCGTACAAGCGCGCGTGCCAGACGGAAGCGGCGCACGACCGAACGAGGGAGAATGACGGTTTCGAACGCGTCCCACAGGACCGCACCGATGAGTGCGACGCTCACTACAGCGACCGCGACGTGCGCCACCTGCGTCATCGAGACCGTTCCAGTGTATGTCGACTTCGGAGCGTCGCTTATCCCATCCGGCTGGTGAACCAACGTTCACAGGATCGAACAGGCCTCCTTGAACGGCAGGCGCGGAAGACGGTCGTGCAGCGCGCCGGGATCCCCATAGCCAAGATTGCAGAGGAAATTCGTCTTTACGTGCCCTTCTGGGAAGAACTCCTGATCACAGCCGAAACACGGCTTGCCCGCCGCGAAGAACTCCTGATCGACCTTCGCCGGATCAAAACCAGACATCGGGCCGCAATCCAGGCCGAGCGCTCGAGCCGCCATGATGAGATACGCACCCTGCAGGCTGGAATTCCTTTTCGCAGTCGCATCAGCCAGCTCAGGATTCGACATGAACAATGCCGCCATGCCCGGGCTGTGTGGAAACAGCTTCGGCAACTGCTCATAGAACTTCAAGTCGTACGCGATGATGACGGTCACCGGAGCGGTCATCGTCTTCTCGACGTTGAGCGGCGCGAGCGCCGGACGCAGCCGCTCTTTGGCTTCCTTCGATCGGAGAAACGCGAACCGCGCCGGAGAGCCATTCGCGCTCGTCGGCGCCATCTTCAGAAGGTCGTAGAGATCGTGCAGCGTCTCATCGGGCACAGGCCGCGACTGCCATTTCGAGTACGTCCGCGCTTCGCGAAAGAGGGTATCCAACGCCGCATCGTCGATTCTCGATTGCATGCCTCCTCCTCAACCGTAATCATCATCGCTCCGAACTTCGCGTCGACCAAGGGCCAGTTCACCTCTCGTGCGATCCCCGTCCAGCACGTAGACGTCTTCCCTGCCTGCCCTTGACTGCGACGCCGCACGCGCATAGCGTGGTTCGAGGTTGCGTGAGATGGAGTCACGCGCCGCGGAGTCAGGGA
>Ga0068858_100005321_pt1 | contig 12621 bp, 12 predicted proteins | sample KBSSwiS12_FD_66589 | JGI IMG/M metagenome (GOLD analysis project Ga0068858, IMG submission 66589) | Switchgrass rhizosphere microbial communities from Kellogg Biological Station, Michigan, USA - KBS Switchgrass S1-2 | ecosystem: Host-associated > Plants > Roots > Rhizosphere > Soil ... | reverse complement strand
TCGACGGAAAAGATGATCACCTACTGCAAGGAATCGCCCGCCGAGGCGTTCATCATTGTCACAGAATCCGGCATGCTCCACCGGCTGCGCCGCGAGATCCCCGGCAAGACCTTCATCCCCGGCCCCACCGACCAGTGCGCCTGCGCCGACTGCCGTTTCATGAAAATGAATACGCTGGAAAAGCTGCACGCCGCCCTGCTCAATCTCGAACCCGAAATCAACATCCCCGAACCCATCCGCGCCCGCGCCGAGTTGCCCATCCGCAGGATGCTGGAATGGAGCGCCTAATTCTACTTCGCTCCCTCCCGCGATGCGTTCCCTCCTCCGCCTGCTTCTTCTTTCCATCTTCCTGCCCTTGGGCGGCTGCACGCAGAAAGTCGATGCACTGACCGCCGCGCAACGCTTCTTCGAGCAAATCGCCGCCGGCCAGGCGGACGCGGCTTATCACAGCGCGGCGTTCGGCTTCCAGGCCCAGCGCAGCTCGATCGTTTTCGCGACGGCGGCCAAGGATATGGGCCTCACCGATTACGTCGGCGCCCAGTGGGACAAACCCGAGCGCGTCGGCACCACCACCACGATCGGCGTCAAGATCCAGACCAAAACCGGCGCCCAGATTCCCTTGATCGTCACGCTGGTCCAGCAGTCCGGCGAATGGCGCGTCTTTTCGCTTCGTTCGCCACCGAGCAAGGAGACCGGCATCTCGGAGAACCGCTTCAGCCTCGTTGGAAAGGCCCCGTCCTTCGCCGACGCCGTGACGAAACCGATGCCCCCGGAAAACGAAATCCGCCAGTTGGTGCGGGAAAATTTACTGCGTTTCAACGAGGCGATCGAGTCGCAATCGTTCGATGCCTTCTACGACTCGGTCTCGACCCACTGGCAGGATCAGCTCACCAAGGGCCAGCTCCAACGCGCCTTCCAGCCATTCATCGATCGGAAAATCAGCATCGCCGCCGTCGCGGATGCGAAGCCCGTCTTCGACGAACCACCCGCCGTGAACAGCGATGGTTTGCTCACGGTCACCGGCCATTACGACACCCAGCCCTATCGCATCGTGTTCGCGATGAAGTTCTACTATGAGCTCCCCGCGTGGAAACTCTTCGGTCTCGACGTCAACCTGCTCAAATAGATGGCGCGGCCCACGCGTGAGAGTGTGAAACAATTACTTGTTCAGTTCATCGTCTTCCTGGTGCTGGCCGTCGCGGGCGCCGCACATGCTGGCGAACCACGTGATCTCATCCTCGTCGCCGGCCAATCCAATGCCGTCGGCTTCGACGCCTACGCCGCCGAGTTGCCCGCGGATTCCTCAGACAAGGACGTGCTGTTCTGGTGGCGCTGCGGTGATCCTCCGCCCGACGAACACGATTCCACCAGCGCACGTCATTGGACGCATCTGCAAGCGCAGCCCGTCGGGAATCCGATCCAGCGCGATTCCAAGGACGGCGCTGCCGCAGGCCCCAATCTGGCCCGGCAATATGGCAACTTCCGTAAACCGGAGGGCGGCTTCGGTCCGGAAATGGGTCTCGCCCGCGAGTTGCATCGCAAGGAAAACAAGCCGCTGGCCATCATCAAAGTCGCCTTCAGCGGCACCGGCATGCGAACCGATTGGAACCCTCAGGATGCCGGCGATGGGGGAGCATGTTACCGCGCCTTGGTGGAGGAAACGAAGGCCGCCATCGCGGCGGCCCACGGGCAGGGCGTTGATTTTCGCCTCCGCGCACTCGTCTGGGTGCAAGGCGAGAGCGACGCCAATGCCCAGGACGCGCCCGACTACGAGCGCGCACTCGGCACCATGCTCGCCGCCCTCCGCCGCGACCTCGATACGCCGCAACTCATCACCCTGCTCGGGGTGAACCCCCACTTTGGCAACGACAAGAATCCCTTCGTCCCCACAGTGATCGCCGCCCAACAGGCGATCGCTGCCAAAGGTCCACGCTGCGCCTACGTGGACACCGCCACGGCGGAGACCCTGTTGCCCACGCGCACCCACTTCACCGCGGCCGGCACGCTGGATGTCGGCCAGCGCTTCGCCCTAGCCCTGCTGGCCCTGGAAGCGTCCGGCGCCACGAAATAACGCACCTTTTGGCATCCGTTTCCCCAGCCCGGCCCGGGGACCACCGTGTCCGGCAGCGAACCGCACTTGCGCAGTAGCCCAACAGCTAGCATCTTCGCCGCCTTTTCGATGCTTACCCTTTCCCAAGTCAGCAAATCTTTTGCCGGTCGCACGCTCTTCAGCGACGTCTCGCTGCAGGTCAACCGTGGCGACCGCATCGGCCTCGTCGGCCCCAATGGCGCGGGCAAGTCCACTCTCTTCTCGCTGATCCTCGGCGAGGCCTCTCCCGATACCGGCCGCGTCGTGCTGGAAAAGAGCGGAACCATGGGCTTTTTGCCGCAGGAAAGCGCCCCCGCCGGCGACGAATCGGTCCTTGAACTGGCCTGCGCGATCTCCCCGGAGATGGTCAAGGCCCAGCGCACCATCAAGCGCCACGAACTAGCCGAAACCCACGAGGACGAGGAATATCACGACGCCCTCGCTACCTTCGACGAACTCGGCGGCTGGCAGCTCGAGCCCAAGGCCAAGCAAATCCTCAACGGCCTCGCCTTCCGCGAGTCGGACTTCGACCGCCAGGCTCGCACCATGAGCGGCGGCTGGATCATGCGCGCCCATCTCGCGCGCCTCCTCGTCATGGAGCCCGACCTGCTCCTCCTCGACGAACCGACCAACCACCTCGATCTCGAATCGCTCTATTGGTTCCAGGACTATCTTCGCTCGTATCCCGGCGCGATCCTCATGATCTCGCACGACCGCGAGTTCCTGAACGCCCTCGTCGGCTCCATCGTCGAGATCTCCCACTCGAAGCTCAATCGCTACCGCGGGAACTGGGACAAATACATGGTCGAAAAGGCCGCGCGCGAAGAGCAGCAGCTCGCCGCCTACAAAAACCAGCAAAAGGAAATCGCCTCCCTCCAGGAATTCGCCGATCGCTTCCGCGCCAAGGCCAGCAAAGCCTCGCAAGCGCAGAGCAAGCTCAAGCAGATCGACCGCATGGAGAAAATCGAGGCGCCGCTCAGCCAGGAGAAGACGGTCCACATGCGCTTCCCGCAGCCGCCGCGCTCCGGCATCCGCGCCATTGCCATCAAGGACGTCGATTTTTCCTACGGCGATCTCACCGTTTATCGGGGATTGGAATTTGAAGCGGAGCGCGGCCAGCGCACCGTGCTCGTCGGCCCCAACGGCGCCGGCAAATCCACGCTCCTCAAGCTCCTGGCCGGCAACCTCAAGCCCGACCGCGGCACCGTCGAGCCCGGCTACAATGTGAAGGTCGGCTACTTTTCCCAGCACCGCATGGAGAGCCTCAATGCGAAAAATACCGTGCTCGAGAGCGTCCAGGACATGCCGAACCCTCCTGGCGAGCAGATGTGCCGCACAGTGCTCGGCTCCTTCCTTTTCCGCGGCGACGATGTCTTCAAGCCCGTCGGTGTCCTCAGCGGCGGTGAGAAGACGCGCCTCGCGCTGGTCAAGCTGCTGCTCGATCCGCCGAACCTCCTCCTCATGGATGAGCCGACGACCCACCTCGACATCGGCTCCATCGACGCCCTCATCAACGCCCTCCAGCAGTACGAAGGCACGCTCATCTTCATCAGCCACGACGTGCATTTCATCCGCGCCATGGCCCGGACCGTCCTGCACATCAGCGCCGGCAAGCTCACCCCCTACGCCGGCGACTACGATTACTACCTCGAAAAGTCGAAGGCCACCTCTGCGCGCGCCGCGCTCACCGCCGGCGAAAAGCTCACCAACGCACAACCCACCTCCGCACCGGCCGCGGCGACATCCGCTTCCGGCAACGCCCCTACCCCTCGCAAATCGAAGGAGCAAAAACGCGCCGAGGCCGAGGAGCGCCAGGCGAAGGCTCGCGTGCGCAAGGAACACGATACCCGCGTCGCCTCGCTGGAAATGCAGATCGCCACGCTCGAAGGCAAACAGCGCGACCTCACTGCCGAGCTCGAAAAGCCGGAGACCTACGAGAGCGGCGGCCGCGCCGTGGAGATCAATCGCGACCTCATGACCGTGGCCGAGAATCTGGCGCGCGTCACTGCCGAATGGGAGGCGCTCGCCCCAATCAACCCGGACCTCAAGGACTGATACGGATCGGGATGCTTCGCGGTGCGCCCTTCAGCCAGTTGGCGCGTCCCCAGTGACCGAAGCTTCCGGCGAAAGCTCCCTTGGCCGCGGCCAACGTTGGGCCGCTGCGATGGCCGCCCCCAGGATCACGGTGGGAACGAGTTGCAGGAGAAGCCGGTTGGCCGACGTGTTGAGGTGCCATTCGAGATCGCGCAGCGTGAGCATATAGGGCAGCGTATACGCCGCGAGGACGAGGATGAGAGTACCGCCCCACGTCACGGCTTCCCGCCGGCGCTGGAGAACGAGTTGAACCAGCGCGAGCGCGGCGACCATCCAGACAAGTCCCCAGTTTTTGCTCACGAGAAGGGCTTTGCCAAAAAAGGTCAGGATGACCCCCAACCGGCCGGCGCCCTCCGCCAAGGCAGCAACGCTGAGCGGGCGGAAGACATCCTGCGGCAACGTACCCGCAACGTGCATGGCCAGTTTCCACGCCACCGCGACGACCACCGCCGGCGCGATGACGACAAGGCCACGGCGCCAGTCCCGGAATCCAGAATGGGCAAGCGCGGCGAATCCCAGCGCGGCCGTGAGGATCTCTCCTTCCGTCTTCCACCACGGGAGCAAAGTGGCAAAGGCCGCGGCGAGCGGAAGCTGCCCGCCTTTTCGGGCGGAGAGCAGGGTCCAGCCAAAAGCAGCGGCGAAGCAGGCGCCAAGCGGGTAATCCACATAGCCCCGAAAAATGCCCGCCGGGCCATGCGTGAGAAAAGGCACTCCCAGCGGCGCGGCGGCGGCGAGCGCCGCCAGGGCTGGGTGGTGCGTAAAGCGCCAGGCCAGGGAGCCGAGCACGCCGCAAATGCAGAGGTAGAGAAACGCGCTGAGCGCTTGGGCTGCACCTTGGTCCACTCCTCCATGGCAGAGGTACAGCCAGACATCCGCCAGGGGCAGGCACAAGGGGTAGTTGGGATGAGTGTCCTGCAGGTACAGCGAGGTGAAATAAGCCTGCGGAGGAAGGCCGCCATTTTCCAGCGCTATCCGGGCTTTGAATTCCCAAAGAAAAAGACCGTCACCGGTGAAAACGAATTCGTTGGCTTCGAGGACGACGAGGGCGGTGGTGAGCACCGGAATCGCCAGAAGCCAGCGGCCCCTGCGCGACAGCCCCTCTGGCCAGCCGATAAGCAACCGCGAAACGCGCGCTTTTCTGATAGCCAACGCCATCGTCACCACGATGCAGACGAGCACGGCCGCCAGCAAAGCGGCGCCGCGAAACTCCCGTCCCAGCAAGGCAACGAGAAGCGAAACCGAGCCAACCCCCAACAGGCCACCGTGGGCGGCAAGCTCCAGCGCGGAAAGCCGCTCACTTTGTCTCCAAAGGAGGACAACGAGGGCGCAGCCGAAAATCCAGGCGCTGGCCAGGCCCGGCAAAGCGGCCATGAAATTCATGGCGCGGTTTCTCCGGCATCGAGGATCACCAAATCGCGTTTCACCACGCGGGCGCCCGCCGGGGGATCCCCCCAGTGGCAGAGGATCATGGCATCGAACTCGGTCTGCCAGGCCGAGGGTAATTCGCCACCGACATACCGAATGGCGACGACCCGCGGCCAGGCGATGGATTGGACGAGGTTCGCGATATAGGACCCTTCGCGATCTCCGGCCCGGACGGTGGCCAGGAGCGGACGGGTGCCGGGCGTAGCCCGAACTGCGGCCACCGTCTTGGCGGTCATGTTCTCGCCCGCTCCGTTTTCGACGAAGACAGAGTCTGTGTCGCTCATGGGACCGCTCGCGGCCAGCGGCGCACGGGTGGAGCCCGAGGGCAAAAACCATGGCCCGGCCAAAACCATCGCAGCGAGCAACACGGTCCAAACGTGCTGGGCTTTCCCCATCCTGAAATCAGTAGACCGGCCACCGGGATGCGGCGACGCGGATGCGGCAGCGCTCTTTTCCACAAGGTCGGAAATCGGCGGAATCATGGACATGGGCGAAAGATTTAGCACGTAGCGCGCCAGTGGTGCCCAAGGGCCGCCGTTTTTCGGTCAGGGCCGGGATTTGTACGAGGAATGAGGGGCGCGATGAACACGCACCTTACAAGTGGCCGCGGGCCGCTGGGGGCTGGCTGCGGAGGCGCCCTTCGCACTCGACCAGCCGCTGCGCGAGAAATGCCTGTTCGGATTTCAATTCGGCCAGTTGCGCCGCGCGGTGAAAGTGGCTGGCCGCCACCAGGTCGTTGCCCAACTGGGCCTCGAATTCCCCGAGAACCGCGTAGAGCAGGTAGTACGAAGAAAGCTCACTGCGGCCTGAAATTGCCTTCACCGCCTTCAACCCCTTCGCCGGTCCATGCACATTGGCCACCGCCACGGCACGGTTGAGCGCGATGACCGGGGAGTCGTCCATCTCCGCAAGCCGATCATAAAGCGCGAGGATTTGCCGCCAGTCCGTCGAGGCATCATCCGCCGCGGTATCATGACACGCAGCGATACCGGCATGCAGATGATACTCGCTCAATTCGTCACCCGCCGCCGAGCGCCCGAGATGCATGATCCCGCGGACGATCATCTCGCGATTCCACAGCGTGCGGTCCTGTTCCTTGAGCCGCAGGATATTCCCGTCGCTATCCACGCGGGCCGGCAAGCGCGCTCCATTGAGGAGCATCAGCGCCAGCAGGGCATGCGTGGGCGGCTGATTCCCCGCCGGATGCTCTGCGAGCAGCGTGGTCAGGCGAATTGCTTCCGCACAAATATCCTCCCGCACCAGGCTCTCCCCGCTGGAGGCCTTATACCCTTCGTTGAAAAGCAACAGGAGCGTCTGCCGCACGCCATCGAGACGGCTCGCCAGCTCCGGCCCGCTCGGAATCTCGAACGGAATCTTCTGCTCCTGAATCCGCTGCCGCGCCCGCGTCAGGCGCTTGGCGATTGCCGCCTCGGTCGACAGGAACGCTGCGGCGATCTCAGTCGTGCCCAAGCCGCAGAGCGTCTTCAGCGCCAGTGCCGCCTGCGCGTCGGGCGGAATGAGTGGATGACAACAGGTGAACATCAACCGCAGCCGGTCGTCCTTGATCTCGCCCTCCAGCATCGGCGAGCCCCCGCCCGCGCCTGCACCTTCCTCAACCTCGGCAATGATCTCCGGCTGTTTTTCGTGGAAACGCTTTTCCCTCCGCACGATATCCAACGCCATGTTCTTCGCGGTCTGCATAAGCCAGGCCGCGGGATTTTTCGGGATGCCCTGGTAGGGCCATGTCTGCATGGCGCGGATGAGCGCCTCCTGCACCACGTCTTCCGCCATTTGCAGGCGGTCGGCGCCGAAGATACCGGTGAGGACCGACACCAGCTTGCCCGACTCCTGGCGGAAGAGATGCTCCGTCAACTGCGGAACATCCGACGCTACGGGAGCGGGCGATGATGCTTTCCCGGCGGCTTCCACGAATAAATCAGGCGTGAACGACTGCGGGCTTCGCCGCCATCTCACTGGCCGCGCAACGCGCCAGCAGCGGGCGAACTTCCACGGTCGTCCCATATCCAAGCGTTGGGCATTCCTTCGCGATCTCCGCGGCTTCCTCGAGGCTGCTCACGGTGAGCAGGAAATAGCCGGCGACGGATTCCTTGGCCTCGGCGTAGGGACCGTCGACCACGTTTTTCGCCTTGCCGGAGATGACCTTCGAATCGGGACCAAGCGACTGGCCACCCTTGCAACGGCCTTCTTCGATGAGGCGGTTAAACCATGCCATCCACACGGTCATCGTCTTTTGAATCTCGTCCGGGGAGAGGCCGCGATGCCAGTCAGCGCCGCGGAAGAGGAGGAGGTAATCGGATTTTTCGGAGGTAGTATTCATAGTTGTTTAATACGTGCTTTCGGCCGTGGCAGTGCGCAGGACGAACTCATCCTGCCCCACGATGAAGCTGGCAATGGCTTCCAGCGGCGCCTCGGCCAGTTCGCTCGCCAGGCAACGCGGTGGCATCGGCCGAATCTCCACCGTCATGCCACATTCGAGCGTCGGGCATTGCTTCGCAATCGCCACCGCTTCCTCGATATCGTCTACCTCCACCAGAAAGTAACCGGCGACCGCTTCCTTGGCTTCGGCATAGGGTCCATCGGAGACGTTCCTTTCCTTTCCGGAAATAATCTTCCCGGTGCCACCGAGCGAACGCCGGGCCTTGGTCCGTCCTTCGGCGACGAGGCCATCGGACCACGCCATCCAGTCGATCATGATCTCCTTGATTTCTCCGGGCGTCAGGCCGCGGTGCCAGTCGGTGCCGCGGAAGATCAGGAGATACTCGGACCTGGCGGATGCGGAATTCATAACGAATGCAGGAGGAACGAAGGATCGGTTATTTATGCGCTTCGGCTTCGGCCAGGCCTTTCAGGTCCGCCAGGCCCTTCTCAAACATCGGGCCGCACATCTTGTCGCAGTCCATGAAGACGCTCATGGCTTTGGTCACGATGTTATAGGTTCCGGTCATCGTCCAGGAGACCACGGTCTGGTCGCCCGACGGCTTGAAAGCAAACTCCACCTGGTTCGTTCCCTTGAAAGGCCTGAGAAAATCGAGCCGATAGCCAAGCAACTCGCCCGGACGGCATTCCGTGCAGGTCATGCTTCCCGCACCGGATTGCCCATTCCCATCCCAGGAGAAACTGGCATCCCGGCCGGACTCCGGCCCGGCATAGGTTATTTTCGCCGAGGGATCGATCTTGGCGAAGGGCGACCAGACTTGGAATTGGTGCAGGTTGCTCACGTGATCGAAGATGATGGCCGGGGGCGCGCCGATGGTGGCGCTGCGCGAGACACGGAAATCTGCCGGCCGGGTGGCCACCACAATCACAAAGACGACCACGAGCAGAAGCAGGCCGAGGAGGATGTATTTCAACATACGATTGGGAATTGATCTGAGGTGGATCGCTGATTCAGTTCAGCAGCCCAGCGAAGGCCTTGCGCCCGCACCAGAGCAGGTAGAGCGCGAGCGCGACGGCGAGGAACGTCATCACGTTCAGCGCGGACTTATCGATCAGGAACCCGAAGGCCAGGATATTGACGATGACCGGTCCGAGCACGAGCAGTCCCAAATTCCGCGTCCGCGGGATCAACACCAGGATCGCACCCACCAGTTCGCAGACCTTCACGAAGGTCATGTAGCCCGTGGGACCAAAGGCGGCCATGAAAGCTGCCGCCGGTGTCCCCTCGGGGATCTTCTGTTCCGGCACCATGTGGAGGAGGAAGGTGACGCTGGCCATGAGAAAGAGCAGGCCGAGCAGGACACTGGCAATCGTAGGGAGGTATTTCATAGTTGGGTTAAGAGACTGACATTTTCGCGAGTTCCGCCTCGATGCGGTCGAAGTTCTGCTCATTGGCCGGCACAATGAACGCGCGCACCGCGTTTAGGTGCTCGCCGGAGTCGAAGCACATGCGCCAGGTCAGTTGTGTCTTCGCGCCACGCTCCTCCAGCAGAATCGTCATTTGGAATTGATGCTGCGGGTCGTCAACGTGCCGGAACACGATCCGCTCCGGGGCCATGACTTCGTCGAAGACACTATGGTTCGGGTAATCGGTCCCATCCGGGCCATGCATGAAGAACCGCCAGTGGCCGCCGGGCCGGAAATCGTACTCGTGAAAGGTGTTCCAGAAGCCATTCGGCCCCCAGCACCGGGCAAGGTGTTCCGGTTCGCGGTAGAGGCGGAAAACGAGGTCGCGCGGGGCGTCGATCAATCGGGTGGTGACGACCGTGCGATCGTCCGCGCTGGTTATCGGTGTGCTGGCGGTGCTCATGGGATTACTTTTGGGTCGCTTCCGCGAGGTAATCGGTAAGCTGATCGAGCGTGCCCGTCCAGCCTTGCTGCATGCCCGCGTGGCTTTCATGGAAGGTCTTGCGGCACTGGGCAACACGCCCCAGCGAATCGTCAGCTTCGTTCCGAAGCCCTCTTCATCAAAGGTGATCGTGCTCGGCAATTCCAGCGGCCAGGTCAGTTCGCGCGGCGCGGCGAAAGTACGGGAGATCGCGAAACTACGATCGGTGAATTCTGTGGTCGGTGGGTTGGCGGTAGCGTTCATGGGGGCCTCTTAGGCTGGTAGATCGGCAGAATAGGTCATTCTAGGTGCATGGGATCGCGCGCATTCACACTGATGACGAACGCCACCCACCGTTCAGGACAATCCATGTAAAATTTCTTTGAAAGGCACCTCCCTGGCCCAAGCCGTCCACCCACACTGCTCTGGATCGCGGTGATTTTCTGCTGGGGAAATAGCCTTGGGCGGCGCAAGGTTCCCGGCAGCACATCGGCATGACCCCTTCTCTCGCGGCCCAAACGAGCTTCGTTTTCGACCCGATCCTGCCGATCGGCGCGGTCGTCCTGCTCGGCCTCGCCATGGGCGCCCTCACGATCGCCATTTATCGCCGCGTCGGCACCCGGCTCTCGCCGGTCCAAAATGCCACCCTCCTGCTTTTCCGCCTGCTGGGCATCGCCCTGGTGCTGGTCCTCCTGCTCCAGCCGTCACGTGTGGAGGAGATTCCGCCACCGGTCGTCAATCGCGTGACCCTCGTGGCCGTCGACGATTCGCGCAGCATGGCCCAAAAGGACGTGGAGCAGGGCACCCGCTCGCAAGCCGCCCGGGCCCTGTTGGCGGATGCCGGCCTCGTGAAGCCCGATGGCCTGCCTGCAGACCACGACACCCGGCTGTTCCAGTTCGGCGAGGATGCCACGGCCATCAAGAGCGTGAATGATCTCCAGACCGCCGGGGCGAGCACCCGCATGCATCGCTCGATCTCCACCATCATCTCCTCGCTAGGCGCGAACGATTCCGCCCGCGCCCTGCTCGTCTTCAGTGACGGTCACGATTTCGAGCTCACCAACCCGGCCAAGACCGGCTTTCTCGCCCGCCAGCGCGGCGTGCCGATCTACGCGTTGGCGCTCGGCAAGCAGGGCACCGTCCGCGACGTGAGCGTCCGCATCACCAGCTACCAGCCGTACTGTTACGTGAAGCAAAAGGCGCGCATCAGCGGCGCGCTGCGGCTCATCGGCTGCGAATTGGAGACGCTCAATGTGGAACTGGTGCGCGGCGACCAGGTGGTGCAGACGCAGAAACTGCACGCCGGCGATGAACCGGAAATCGCCGTGAACTTCGACGTCACCGAGCCGGAGGTCGGCCAGTACGAATACGAGATTCGTGTAACCGCGCTGCCCGGCGAGGTCGACACGGAGAACAATCGCGCCCTCACCTATCTCAATGTCATCGACCAGCAGATCCAGGTGCTCTTTCTCGAGGGCTCGCCCTACTGGGACACCACTTTCCTCCAGCGTTCGCTCATGCGGAACGACAAGATGAACGTCGACAGCATCGTGCAGTACGCCGACGGCAAGGCGCGCGTGGTGCGCAAAAAGCCCGGCGAGGCGGAACTGAAAATCCCCGCGACCGCTGTTGAATGGCGCCGCTACGACGTCGTGGTGCTCGGCCGCTCGGTGGAAAAGCTCCTCGGCACCGAGGCGCTCCGCCACCTGGAGGACTACGTGAAGAACCACGGCGGCACGATCATTTTCAGCCGCGGACGCGCCTTCAGCAACGACACACCGAACGAACTGGAGCCGGTCATCTGGTCCGCGCAGCCGACCGAGCATGTGCGGCTCCAGGTGTCCCGCGAGGGGCAGGCACTCGCCCCCTTTCGCGCGATCACCGGCCCGGGCAGCGCGGACAACGTACCGGACCTCATCGCCAGCTACGGCGTGACCGAAAAGAAATCGCTCGCCGCCACGCTGGCCACCGCCCAACCCACCGACGGCAGCGAGGCCGTGCCGGGCATGGTGCATCGCCGCTTTGGGGAAGGACAGGTCCTCAGCGTGGGTGTGGATGGACTTTGGCGCTGGGCCTTCAATGCGAAGATCGAAGGGGCCAATACCCTCTTCGATCGTTTCTGGGACCAGATGATCCTTTGGCTCATGGCCGGGCGCGATTTTCTGCCCACGCAGCAGTACGCACTGCGCGCCAACTCCGCCAATATCCCGCTCGGCGAGAAGATCTACTTCCGCGCCATCGTCCGCGATGGTTCCGCGAAGAAAGTCGCCACCGAAATCCCGCTCACCATCAGCCACGACAAAGACGAGGAAGGCCACGCCACTTTGCAACCGGACGCGAATGCCGCGGACAAACTCACCGCCGAATTCCTCGCCGCCAAGCCCGGCAAATATACCGCCACGGCGAAGTTTCCCGATGGCACCACGCAAACCGCGCGCTTCGTCGTCTTCGACGACAATCTCGAGCAGACCGAGGTGGCCACCGATTCCGGCTACCTTCGCAAGCTGTGCGAAAGCAGCGGTGGGCGACTGCTCCTCCCCAGCGAACTCAACAAGCTCCTCGATGAATTGAAGAACGACAAGGTGGAGTCCACCCCCATCCGAAAACTGACCAGCGCGTGGGACCGCATTTGGGTCTTCTGGGCCATCGGCCTGCTCTTCGGCATGGACTGGTACCTGCGCCGCCGCTGGGGACTCGCTTAAGGCGCCGGCCGGACCGCTCCATGGCT
>Ga0068858_100005317_pt1 | contig 12622 bp, 15 predicted proteins | sample KBSSwiS12_FD_66589 | JGI IMG/M metagenome (GOLD analysis project Ga0068858, IMG submission 66589) | Switchgrass rhizosphere microbial communities from Kellogg Biological Station, Michigan, USA - KBS Switchgrass S1-2 | ecosystem: Host-associated > Plants > Roots > Rhizosphere > Soil ... | reverse complement strand
CCGATATCGAGCACCCGCTGCCCGGGCGCGAGCGCCAGCTTGGCCGCGACATGCGCCTTCTTGTCGTGCTGCGCCTGGTCGAGGCTGTTGGCCGGATCCGTGAAATAGCCGCAGCTATATTGCCGGTCGGCGTCGAGGAAGAGATCGTAGAGCGCGCCCGACAGATCATAATGATGCGCGACATTGCGCTTCGATCTACGCTTCCAGTTCCAGCTGTCGAGCGGCGTTGCCAGCCGCCCCGGCCGCCATTTCCGGGAGCGCACCGGATTATCGGCATCCCAGCGGATATTATACCCGATCAGGTCCGCCAGATCGCGGATATCGCCATCCTCGATCGTCAGCCGCCCCTCCATATAGGCCTCGCCGAAACCAAGCGCGGGATTGAAGAGGATCCGCCAGGGCGTGGCGGCGCCAGTGAGCCGGATCGTCAGCGGCTTGATGCCGGGCGTCGGCACGCCATAGCTTTTGCGCCGCCCGCTCGCACCGATCACGGTAAGCGGGCCGGACCGGATCAGCGCGGGGAAGATCAGCTCGAGCAGGGACACGCCGCCTCAGCCCCCCAAATTCCAGCGCACAGGAACAAGAGCCCAGGAGGTGACCGGCGCGCCCGCCGCGTCCGAGGCGGGCTTGAACCGGGCGCGCGCCAGGAGGATGCTGCAACTCGCCTCGTCGAGCGCTGCGCCAGCGCCGGCTGCAACATGACAGGCTTTCACCAGGCCGTCGCTCCCGATCTCGAGAGCGACCAGAACCCGGCCCTGTTGGTGGGCCTTCACCGCAGCAGCGGGATAGTCGCCAGTGGTGAACCAGCGCTCGGGTGCAACCACTGGCATCGGGGCCGGCTTACCGTAGCCGAAGCGCGCTGGGTCGATTCCCCAGGACGTGAATAATTTCGCCTGACAGCGATCCATCATCCTGATCGCATCGACCGCGTCACCGGTGGCGATCGTCGTCGTCGCGCTTGCCCTAATGCTCAGCGTCCCGCCCGCCGCCAGCCCATCCAGGGTGCTGCGCTTGGTATCGAAGACATCGAAATGCTGGCCACGCTCGACCACATCGAAGCTTCCGTAATTGAAATTGGTGCTGGTGCCCGGCTTCATCACAACGGCCCCCTTCCCCCAACGCTGCGGACTGGCCGCAGCCGGTGTCACGATGGACAGGATCAGCAATTTCTGGTCGATGCTGGACTTGATCGAAAGGGTTACCGGTTTCTGCGCGGTGCCGTAATTGCGCGTCACGGCGCAGGAATCGACTCCTTTGCCGTACAGCGCCCACCTTCCGACAGGCCCGGTCGGGATGACCGGCACGTCGCTTGTGTCGAATATGCTGCGCGCTTGAATCGCGGGTGAAACCGGCGCCGGCGGTGCCTGAATGCCCTCTCCGGCAAGCGCCGCTGCGAACGTCATCACAGCGCCGATCGCTGTCCCCATGCTTCTTCCCCTAAGTTGCGGCCAGTTTCGACCCGATCTGTGAAAACCACAACAGCGCGCTCGCAAGAAGATCGGACAATCGCGCCGATTGCGCTAAGCTGTCACCATGGCCAAGCGCTCCACGCCCAACATCCTCGCCGCTCATGCCCGGCGCGCCATCGTCGGCCGCGTCCGCGCTGTCTTCAACGATCGCGCGCGCGGCGAAAAGCCGGTGGTGCGCCGCACCGATGGCCTGTTCGGCCCGCAATCGGTCACCTGGCGCGTCCACGGCGACGTCACGACGATGATGGTCGGCGGCGTCTCGGCGCTCTTGCTGCAGATGCTCCACCCCGCCGTGCTCGCCGGCGTCTGGGATCATTCGAACTTCCGCGAGGATATGCTCGGCCGACTGCGCCGCACCGCCCGCTTCATCGCCACGACCAGCTATGGCGGCCGCGACGAGGCCGAAGCCGCCATCGCCCGCGTCCGCGAGATCCACCATCAAGTGACGGGCACCCTGCCCGACGGCACGCCTTACCTCGCCGATGATCCGGCCCTCCTCGCCTGGGTGCATGTCACCGAGGCAAGCAGCTTCCTTGCCGCCTGGATCCGCTATGGCGAACCCGGCATGCCGGCCGCGGATCAGGACCGGTATTTCGATGAGGTCGCACGGATCGCGGAGGCGCTCGGCGCCGATCCGGTTCCGCGCAGCCGCGCCGAGGCCGCTTCCTTGATCGCCACGATGCGCCCCGCGCTCGTCAGCGACGCCCGCACCTGCGAGGTCGCGCACCTTCTGCTCGCCCAGCGCGCGCCGAAACTCTCCGCCGCGCCGATCCAGGCAATCACCTTCCAGGCGGCGATCGATCTCCTCCCGGCCTGGGCACGCCGGATGCACGGCCTGTCGAGCTCGACCCTCACCCGCCCGATCGTCCATGCCGGAACCTTCGGGCTGGCGCGGACGCTGCGCTGGGCGTTCGCAGGCTGACCGAGCTAGGCCCTGAACAGCGCCCTGACCCGCTCGATGTCCCATGGCCGCTCGACCAGCGCGTCTGCCTCCCATTCGCTACGCTCGACCCCGAAGAAATCGCCACCGTAAACATGGATCGCACCGGTCGGCTCAGCTAGCGGGTTGCTCACTGAATGAATGATGTCGTGCCCGAGCGGCATCACATCGCCCGTCAGCAGCGTGCGCTCGCCGGCCACTTCCAGCCGGCCATCCGGGTCATCCGGCACCCGGCGCCAGAAGACATTGTCCTCCCGCCCGGCATAGACGCCGATAACCGCCCACATCGCATGGTTGTGCGGCGTGAGCGTCATCCCGGGCTTCCACACGACATTGAGGATGGTGAGCTCAGCCGACCGGTAAAGCGGAAATATCCCGGCGCCGGCGGGCGCTCCTAGTGCGGCAATGATGGCCGCGGGGTCATCGATCGCCTGCCTGACGACCGCGAGCACCCCCCGGTGGGTTGGATCGGCCTCAACGGCCGCCCGGCACTCATCGATCAATCTCTCAGGATCGAACATCGCGACCTCCTGTCCGCAGCTATGGCGTCTTGACCAGCGAGATGTGAGCGATCGCAGCGCCGGTTCGAGGCCGGCAAGGCCAACAAGGTCGGTTACCGGGCAAGCCGGCGCCAACATCGGCCCAGAGCAAAGCGTTCAGAATGTTCGTCGCTCTTTGCATGTCACGCCCCCGCCCATCGCCACGGCATCCTACCGCAAGCTGGCTGAATTGCCATCGCCCCAATTCGTCCGGCTTCGCGAGCATTCTTCCGGCCTCACGCTTGACTCTGACATGATGTCAGGCCCCATATGCCCTGGCGACGGAGACATGACGATGACCGACGCCCATTCGCATTCCCATTGCCACGCCGCGCACGACCACGCCGCGCATGCCCCTGCCGCGCTCGCCGATCCGCCGCGCGCTGCCCCACCAGGCACGATCTGGACCTGCCCGATGCACCCGCAGATCCGCCGCGATGGACCGGGCCATTGCCCGATCTGCGGCATGGCGCTCGAGCCCGAAGCGCCGTCGCTCGACGATGCGCCAAATCCCGAACTGGTCGATTTCACCCGGCGCTTTTGGGTCGCCGCGATTCTCAGCGTGCCGTTGCTGGTGATCTCGATGCTCGCCGAAGTGCTCGGCCTGCATTTCCTGCCGCCCGCCATCTCGCCCTGGGCTCAGCTCGCACTCACCGCGCCGATCGTGCTCTGGGCAGGCTTGCCCTTCTTCCAGAGGGGCTGGACGTCGATCGTCACCGGACATCTCAACATGTTCACGCTGATCGCGATCGGCGTCGGCGCGGCATTCCTCTATAGCATTGTGGCAACGATCGCCCCCGGCCTGTTCCCGCCATCCTTCCGGATGCACGGCACGGTACCGGTCTATTATGAGGCGGCCGGCGTGGTGGTGACGCTCGTCCTGCTCGGTCAGCTGCTCGAACTGCGCGCCCGCGCCGCGACCGGCCGCGCCATCCGCGCGCTGATGAACCTCGCCCCAAAGACCGCGCACCGCCTCTCGGCCGATGGCGGCGAAATCGAGGTTCCGCTCGCCGAAATCACAGCGGGAGACAGGCTGCGGGTCCGCCCCGGCGAGGCGATTCCGGTCGACGGCGTGGTGATCGAAGGCCGTTCCCCGGTGGACGAGGCGATGCTCACCGGCGAACCGGCGCCCGTCATCAAGGCGCCCGGCGACGCCGTCACCGGCGGCACCGTCAACGCGACCGGCAGCCTTGTGATCGAGGCGCGCGCAGTCGGCGCCGATACCGTGCTCGCCCGCATCGTCCGCATGGTCGCCGACGCGCAGCGCAGCCGCGCGCCGATCCAGGCGGTGGCTGACCGCATCTCGGGCTGGTTCGTGCCGCTGATCATCGCCATCGCCGTCGCGACCTTCATCGTCTGGACTGTGGTCGGCCCGGAGCCGCGCTTCGGCCATGCCCTGCTCAACGCGATCGCGGTGCTCATCATCGCCTGCCCCTGCGCGCTCGGCCTCGCCACGCCGATGTCGATCATGGTCGGCACCGGTCGCGGCGCGCATGCCGGCGTGCTGGTCAAGAATGCCGAGGCACTTCAGGCATTCGAGGGTGTCGACACGCTCGTTATCGACAAGACCGGTACCCTCACTCAGGGCCACCCGAAACTGATCGCGATCGAGGCGCTGCCCGGTTTCGCCGAGGATGATCTGCTCAATCTGGCGGCGGCGGTCGAGGCGCGCTCGGAACACCCACTCGCCCAGGCCGTGGTGACAGCCGCCGCCGAGCGCAAGCTGAAGCCTGCCGAGGCGACCGACTTCGCCTCCGAAACCGGCAGCGGCGTTTCCGCCTCGGTCGATCGCCGCAAGGTCGCGGTCGGCAATGCAGCGATGATGCGTGCACTCGGCGTCGATCCCGCCCCGCTCGATAAAAGCGCCGAGGCGCATCGCCGCGCGGGCGCCGGCGTGATGCTGGTCGCGATCGACGGCACGCTGGCCGGGCTGCTCGCGGTGGCCGATCCGATCCGCGACACCGCGCGCGACGCGATCGTCGCGCTGCGGGCTGACGGCCTGCGCATCGTCATGCTCACCGGCGACAACGCCACCACCGCGCAGGCCGTCGCCACCGCAGTCGGCGGCATCGACGAGGTCCGCGCCGATCTCAAGCCCGAAGACAAGGCCAGCATCGTCAACGCGTTGAAGGCGAAAGGCGCGAAGGTCGCAATGGCCGGCGACGGAGTCAACGATGCCCCCGCGCTCGCCGCCGCTGATGTCGGCATCGCGATGGGCACCGGCACCGATGTCGCGATGGAGAGCGCCGGGATGACGCTGACCAAGGGCGACCTCTCCGCAATCGTCCGCGCCCGCAAACTGGCCCGGGCGACGATGCGCAACATCCGCCAGAACCTGTTCTTCTCCTTCATCTTCAACGGTGTGGGCGTTCCCGTCGCGGCGGGGGTGCTCTATCCACTGTTCGGCATCACCCTGTCGCCGATGATCGCGGGCGCGGCGATGGCGCTGTCGAGCTTCACCGTCGTCACCAACGCCCTTCGCCTGAACGGAGTGAAGCTGTGAATATCGGACCCAGGCGGAACGGAGTGAAGCCGTGAACATCGGACCCAGGCGGAACGGAGTGAAGCCGTGAACATCGGACAAGCCTCGGCCGCCAGCGGCGTTTCGCAACGCATGATCCGCCATTACGAGAAGATCGGGCTGATCCCCGCACCGCCCCGCCGTGCGAGCGGCTATCGGGACTATGACGAGGCCGATGTCCACCGCCTGCGCTTCGTCGCCAACGCCCGCGATCTCGGCTTCCCGGTCGCCGAGATCAGCGAGCTGCTCGGGCTCTGGGCCGATGCCGGCCGCTCCAGCGCTGAGGTTCGCGCGCTCGCCACCACCCGCGCCGCCGAACTCGGCCGCAAGGCCGCCGCACTCGAGGCGATGCGCGCCACACTTGAGAATCTCGCCGCCCGCTGCCACGGCGATAACCGCCCCGAATGCCCGATCATCGACCGGCTTGCGCGGTGACGGGTCGTGGGTGGGTAATTCAAGAGCGCTCACGGAGCGCGTCGGCCCTCGATGCGTTATAGCCTCATGCAGGTCTCCCGGATCATCAGGGCTCCACGCCTGAAGCTCTATGCCGCGTGCCTCGATCCGGATATGCTCGCCAAATGGCGCGTTCCCGACAGGATGGCAGGCACCGTCCACAGTTTCGATCCGCGCATCGGCGGCAGCTACCGAATGTCGCTTAGGTATCGCGACCCCAAAAGCGGGCGGCGCGGCAAGACCAGCGGCGATACCGACAGCTTCACCGGCCACTTCGTCGATTTCGTGCCAGGTGAGAAGATCGTCGAAATCATCGCCTTCGAAACCGACAATCCCGACTATGCCGGCACGATGACGCTCACGACCAGCTTCGAGGACGTTCCCGGTGCCACCAACGTCACCATGAGGTTCGACGGCCTGCCGCCCGGCATCCGGCCCGAGGACAATGAAACAGGCACACGGCAGGCGCTGGCGAAACTCGCGGCGCTGGTCGAAGGGTCATCGACCAGGGGCCCTCAGATCATCTGCGAATGATAGCCGCTCGGCCGGGCGATCTCGCCCAGCGCCTCGCCGGCATGCGCTGCCTCGCCATTGCCGGCAAGGTCAGTGATGGAGATCACCCCGACCAACCTTTTGTCGCGGTCTAGCACCGGCAGGCGCCGCAGCTGGAGATCGGCCATATTGTCGAGCACGCTGTCGACATCCTCGTCATCGAAGCAATAGCGGACCTCGAGGCTCATCACGTCGCGGACCCTTGCGCTCGGCGAGCGGCCGGTCGCGACCGCGCGGATCGCGATGTCGCGGTCGGTGACGATGCCGATCAGCCTGTCATGCTCGCCGACCGGCAGGAACCCGGCATCGATATCCGCCATGGCCTGCGCCGCGCCCTGTACCGTCTCGCCGGGATCGACGATGCGGAATTCACGCGTCATGCAATCACGCACCTTCATGAGTCTTCCTCTCCAAGTGTCACTGACGCAGCGCTCAGCGTTAGGCGCCAGCTGGCTGCCCGCCGGAACAAACCCAACAGACCCGGGAAAACCCGAACGCCCGCTGTTCGCGCAGCGTTCCTGCCGGTGTGACGAGCCGATGCTCCTGTCAGCCGGAGCGTTCCGCCCCTCGTCTTCCCGATTGAGCTCGCAGCCACATCTGTCGCCTTCCCGCGCGGCGCGCTATGCTCCGGCGATGGCCATCGAACGCCTCGACCATGTTCAGCTCGCCATGCCGGCCGGCGGGGAAAGCGCGGCACGGGCCTTTTACCGCGATGCGCTCGGCATCGACGAGGTGGTCAAGCCGCCTCACCTCGCCGCGCGTGGCGGATGCTGGTTCGAGCGCGGCGCGTTGAAGGTCCATCTCGGCGTCGAGGCGGATTTCCGCCCGGCCCACAAGGCGCATCCCGCCTTTATCGTCTCCGACCTGGCGGCGATGATCGCCACGCTGAAATCGCTGGGCTATGCCGTAGTCGAGGACCAGCCGCTCGAAGGCTATGACCGCGTCTATGTGGACGACCCCTTCGGCAATCGCATAGAACTGATGGAGCCGCTGCGCGTTTCACCCTAGCTTTTCACCACCAAGGATCGCCCCAATGTCCCGTATCCTCCTCACCATCGCCGCGGCCGCCACCATGGCAACCGCCTCGCCAGCACTGGCCAAGGGCTGCCTCAAGGGCGCGGCGGTCGGCGCGGTCGCCGGCCATTACGTCGGAAAAGGCCATGCCGTCGTCGGCGCGGCGGCCGGCTGCTGGGTCGGCCATCACCGCGGCGCCAAGGCCGCGAAAGCCCGGCAGGCACAGGCGCGCGCCCACAACTGATCAGAGCGTCCGCGCTGATGCTTCTTGCTGATTCGATATTTCGGGTATATTCGAAATATCGAATCGAGGAGCACAGCCATGAAACGCCTTCACCTTCACGTCAGCGTGCCGGATATCGATCAGGCAATCGGCTTTTACAGCACCCTGTTCGACGCGGCCCCCGTCGTCGTAAAATCCGATTATGCGAAATGGATGCTCGAAGATCCGCGCGTCAATCTCGCCATCTCGTCCCGGGCCCGCGCGATCGGCGTCGATCATGTCGGCATCCAGGTCGACAGCCCGGGCGAACTGGCTGAGCTCGCCTCGCGCCTGAAGGCAGCGGGCTCCGAAACCATGGACCAGGAAGCGACGACCTGTTGCTATGCGAAATCCGACAAGAGCTGGGTGACTGACCCGGCCGGCGTCCGCTGGGAAAGCTTCTTCACGCATGGCGAGGCGACCAGCTATGGCGAGGATGAGATCCTCCCTGAAGCCGCCGCTAACACATCGAGCGCCTGTTGCGCACCCGCGCCGGCCGCGAAGGCCTGTTGCTGATGCAATTGCCCCTGGCCGTCGACGCGCTCTCCGCGCTGGCGCATGGCAGCCGCCTCGCCGTGTTCCGCCTGCTGGTGCGGGCCGGGCCCGACGGGGTCGCGGCGGGCGATATCGCCCGCGAGATCGGCGCGCTGCCCAACACCCTCTCCTCGCACCTGACGATCCTCGGCCATGCCGGGCTGATCCGGTCACGCCGCGACGGCCGCTCGATCCTCTATTCGGCCGATTATGAGCGGATGCGCGAGCTGCTCGGCTTCCTGATGGAGGATTGCTGCGCCGGCCGCCCCGAAATCTGCGCGCCCTTCGCCACCGGCTGCAGCGCATGACACTGCCGCGCCGCCTCGTGGCTGAACTGCTCGGCACCGCCTTGCTGCTCGCGATCGTGATCGGCTCGGGCATCATGGGCGAGCGGCTGGCGGGCGGTAATGTCGCGATCGCGCTGCTCGGCAACACGATCGCGACCGGTGCCGGTCTCTTCGTCCTCATCCATATGTTCGGCCCCATATCGGGCGCGCACTTCAACCCCGCAGTCACGCTCGCGGTGCTGATCCGGCGCGGCACGGACGCGCGTGCGGCGCTTACCTATGTCGCGGCGCAGATCATCGGCGCCGTGCTCGGCGTATGGACTGCGCATGCGATGTTCGCTGAACCCCTGCTCCAGGTTTCGACCAAGCTGCGCGACGGCCCCGCCCAGGGCTTTTCCGAATGCGTCGCGACCTTCGGGCTGATCGGCACGATCCTCGCCACGCAGCGTTCCCGGCCCGACGCCACTCCGGCGGCGGTTGGGCTCTATATCGTCGCGGCCTATTGGTTCACCGCCTCGACCTCCTTCGCCAACCCGGCCGTGACGATCGCGCGCTGCCTGTCCGACACCTTCGCCGGCATCGCCCCCGTTTCGGCACCCCTGTTCATCGCCGCGCAACTTGCCGGCACGCTTGCCGCCATCGCCCTGTTCGGCTGGCTGTTGAGAGAGGAACCCGCATGAGCTTTCCCGTCACCATCTACCACAACCCCGATTGCGGCACCTCGCGCAACACCCTCGCGATGATCGAGGCGGCGGGTTATGTCCCGACCGTCATCGACTATCGCAGCGCCGGCTGGACGCGGCCGCTGCTCGACGAACTGCTGGCGGCGATGGGCGCCCACCCCCGCGACCTGCTCCGCGACAAGGGCACGCCGGCCGCCGAGCTCGGCCTGCTCGATCCGGCCGTGACCGACGAAGCGATCCTCGAGACGATGCTCGCCCACCCGATCCTGGTGAACCGCCCGATCGTGGTGACGCCCCTGGGCACGAAACTCTGCCGCCCGTCCGAGGCGGTGTTGCCGTTGCTCGATCATGTGCCCGCCAGCTTCACCAAGGAGGATGGCGAGGTGGTCATCGGGCGATAGGCTTCTCTTCTTATCCCCCTCCCGCTTGCGGGAGGGGCTAGGGGTGGGCTCCCGGCTTCAGCGAGCGCACCATTCGTGGAAAGCGCGAGCCCACCCCCGGCCCCTCCCGCAAGCGGGAGGGGGGAAGAAGTGCTTCAGCCTCTCACGACACCGGCCGATAAACCCGAATCTCCGCCCCCAACCCTCCCGCAGCACGCACCGCGACATAAAGCCGGTCGAGCTCGGGCACGAACAATGCGGTGCGCGCGCCGGCGCGCGTCGGGGTCGTGCCAAGCGACCAGTAACCACCCACCCCCGCCCCGAATACCTCGATCGCGCCAGATCCGCAGCTCACCATGATGCGCTTGCGAGGCGCATCGAAGAACACATCATCGGCATCGCCACAACTGGGCAGATCGGTGCCGATCGCGCCGCTGTCCGCGTCCAGGACCACCAGCCGCGCCGGCCAGCGATAGACGATCGCCGCGCTGTTCGTCGCGGGATCGATCGCCATCGGGAAGTTCAGGCGGTGCGTGCCGCGCCAGTTCGCCATGACCATGCCGGTCGCGAGATTGCCCGCAATGATGCGCCGCGCGTCCGGGACATTGACCAGCACCCGGTCGCCCGCGAGCCGAAAGCCCTCGGGATGCCCCGGCAGCTTCAGTGTGGCCATCACCGTGTGTGTCGCCGGATCGATCACCGCCAGCGCGCCCGATCCATAGCCGACCACCAGCCGGCCATTCCGCGGATCGACCCGCAGATTATCGGCATCGTCGCCGAACGCCATCACCCCGGCGGGCATGAGATCAGCGCCGCGATAGAAGCGCACCGTCCCGTCGCCGCCGCTCGCCACCGCCAGCTCGCCGCGATCGGCCAGCCAGGCAAGCCCTTGCGGCTCTTTCAGCCCTGAAATCCGCCGTACCACCACGCCCTTGGCGAGATCGACCGCATCGACACTGCCATTGCCGACCTCGGCCACGAACAGCCGCTCTCCTTTCAGGTCGATGGCGAGATGGTCGATCCGGCCGGCGACATCGGGCAATTTTATGGTGCGTTCCAGGATCAGCGGCGCCGACTGCGGATTGGCCGCACCGCCACACGAGGCAACGCCGCAAAGCAGGAGCAGGAACGGCGCCGCGCGCCTCACGACACCCCCGCGAGATACAGAGCAACCCCGGCCGCAGACGTCGCCGCCAGCGTCACCAGCGTCCCCGCCTTGAAGCGCAAGATCGCCACCGCCGCCGCCACCGACAGCAGCAAGGCCCAGGGGTCGACGCTCGCCAGCACCGGCGCATCGAAGCGCACCAGGCCGAACCGCCAAGGCGCGACCGAGCGGAACAGCGTGTGGATCGCGAACCAGATGGCGAGGTTGAGGATCACCCCCACCACCGCCGCGGTGATTGCCGACAGCGCGCCCGCCACCGCCGCATTGCCGCGCAGCCGCTCCACGAACGGCGCGCCGAGGAATATCCACAGGAAGCACGGCACGAACGTCACCCAGGTTGCGAGCAGGCCGCCGAGCGTCCCCGCCAGCAGCGGCGGCAGCATCCCCGGCGATCGGTAGGCGCCCATGAAGCCTACAAATTGCAGCACCATGATCAGCGGCCCCGGCGTCGTCTCGGCCATGCCGAGCCCGTCGAGCATCTCGCCCGGCCTGAGCCAGTGATAGGAGGTCACCGCCTCCTGCGCGACATAGGCAAGCACGGCATAGGCGCCGCCAAAGGTCACCACCGCCATGGTCGAGAAGAAGGTCGCGATCTGGCTGAAGACATTGGCCGGCCCGAGCCAGATCAACAACGCCGCCACCGGCACCAGCCACAAGACAAGCCACATGCCCGCCACCCGCAGCGCCTGCATAACCGACATCCGGGCATGCGCTGGCAGTTCCTCACCGAGCAGGGTCTCGGCATCCTCGACGATCGCGCCCTTGGCGGCTCCGTGTCCGCCACCGACCTTGAACACCGCCAGCCCGGCGCGCCCGCCGATCCAGCCGATCAGCCCCGCCGCCAGCACGATCAGCGGAAACGGCACACCGGCAAAGAAGATCAGCACGAACGCAACTGCCGCGATGCCGAGCATCACCCGGTTGCGCAGCGCCCGCCCGCCGATCCGCACCACCGCCTGCAGCACGATCGCCAGCACCGCCGCCTTCAGTCCGAAGAACAGGGCGGACACGATCCCGACCCGCCCATACAGCGCATAGACCCAGCTCAGCGCCATGATCGACACCAGCCCCGGCAGCACGAACAGCCCGCCGGCGACGATGCCGCCGCGCGTGCGGTGCATCAGCCAGCCGATATAGGTGGCGAGCTGCTGCGCCTCGGGCCCGGGCAGCAGCATGCAGTAATTGAGCGCGTGGAGGAACCGGTGCTCGCCGATCCACCGTTTCTTATCGACCAGGATGCGGTGCATCACCGCGATCTGGCCCGCCGGCCCGCCGAACGACAGCGCCGCAATCCGCAGCCAGACCCAGAATGCCTCGCCGAGCGTCACACCGGCCGGACGCTCTCGGAGCGCGGGCTCAGCCGCGACTTCCGCCACGCTCATGCCCGCCGCCCCTTTGCCGGAGTGTGCGACACCCAATTATGCGTCTCGTCGGTCGCGTCCCTGCACCAGCGGTAGAGCGCATCATAAACCGCGATCCCCGCCTCGAGCTGGGCGAGATCATCGGCATACATGCGCGACAGCCCGAGCGAGACCGCAAGCAGCCCCGCTGCCTCGGGCACGAGTTCGGGATGCCCCGTATCCGCGCCGCGCACGATCGGCGCCAGTCGCGCCAGCCCTGCAAATCCGTTGAGCCCGAAATCCCCGACCATCGCATCAAAGGTGCAAAGCTCCCCGCGATGGCTCCAGCGCACGCCTTCGCCCTCGACATCAAAGGCAGTCGCCCCCATCCGCTCGGCAACGCCCGCCACTTCCGATGCCGCGACGAAGAGAAACAGCGCGTCCGGATCGACAAAGCGGCGGATCAGCCAGGGGCAGGCGATG
>Ga0068858_100005314_pt1 | contig 12627 bp, 10 predicted proteins | sample KBSSwiS12_FD_66589 | JGI IMG/M metagenome (GOLD analysis project Ga0068858, IMG submission 66589) | Switchgrass rhizosphere microbial communities from Kellogg Biological Station, Michigan, USA - KBS Switchgrass S1-2 | ecosystem: Host-associated > Plants > Roots > Rhizosphere > Soil ... | reverse complement strand
GGAGTAGCAGCCCACTACGAGCACGCGCTTGCCGTCCATGCGAATCCGGTCGTCCATCTCGTTCTCCCCTGTAGAGGTGACGCTCCGGACACAGTGGAGCCGATCCTTGACGGAAGTGTCAAGTTAAGGATACGGTCGCTTTCGTTCGGGCCAACGGTGTCCGAGCGCACCCGAGGGGGGTCCATGTTTCGTCCTCGTTCCGTTGTTGCCGCGCTCCTCGTGCTTGCGGCCCTGTTGGCGACCGGCTGCGGTAGCTCGTCGAAATCGTCGTCTTCGAGCAACAAGACCTCTACGACCGGGGCTGCGGCCATCCCTGAACCCCCGGGCGGCAAGAAGGTCGCATCCGGCGCGCCGGTGAAGGTCGGATTCATCAACACCGAAGGCACGCAGGGCATCGACAACGTCGCGATCCGGCATACGGCGGAGGCCGGGGTGAAGTACGTCAACGAGTATCTGGGCGGCATCGCCGGCCGCCCGCTCGAGCTCATCGTGTGCAAGGAGCAGAACTCGCCGGAGTCCGGTCGACAGTGCGCGAACGACGTCATCCGCCAGGGCGCCGTCGCCATCGTCATGGGATCGACCGGCACCTCGGAGTCGTCGGCGAACGTCGCCGTTGCTTCAAAGATCCCGTACCTCAGCGATTCGGCGTCAACCGCGCCGGAGCTGTTGACCGACGGTGCGTACGCCCCCGACGGCGGGCCGATCTCGCTCTTCGGTGGGATGGTCGACTACGCGGCGTCGAAGAAGTACGACAAGGTCGCCCTGATCGGGGTTGACGTGCCGAGCGTCCGGCAGGTCGTGGATGGCTTGGCGAAGGGCTTCTTCCAGAAGAAGAACATCACGCTGAACCCGATCTATGCCAGCCAGACGGCGCCGGATCTGACGCCGGCGGTGACCCAGGCCACCCAGGGTGGGAACAAGGCCGTCATCATCATCGGCAACGCCCCGTTCTGCGGCGCGACGATGAAGGCGATCGCCGCCGTCGGCGCGACGAACCTGGATCGCGTCGTCATCGGGCCTTGCGTGGAGCGGGACGCGATCAAGGCGTCGCCTCCCGAGGTGCTCAAGGGCTCGCACCTGATCACCTGGTTCGCTCCCGACAGCGACGACAGCGAGGCGAAGCTGTACCGGGCCGTCCTCGCCAAGTACGCGCCCGGGGTGGACGGGGGCGGGTTGAATGCGCAGGGATTCGCGAACGTAGTCTCCTTCGCGCGGGCGCTGGCAAAGGTCACGGGTGACGTCACCCCGGCCACGATCAAGGCGGCGCTCGACTCGGCGACGGACATCCCGTTGCCGGTGGGTGGCGGGAACACCTTCACCTGCGGCGCCAAGTTGAGCACCCTGTTCAAGTCGGTGTGCTCTGGTGCCTACATCGTCGATGAGATCAAGGCCGACGGATCGCTTTCCTTTGCCGGCAAGGGCGACGCCAGCTACGTGATGAAGTCGTGATGGCGGCTGCGTCAGACGGCGGGCTGGGGCACTAGCCACCACCTCGCCTTCCTGTCGCTCGCTCTGGGCGGCGGCGTCGTCGCCGCCGCCCAGGCACCCACGCGAGATGGCGCCATCTCCGCGCGAAGACCGTTCCTCCAACTCGCTCCCTTTCGACGGTACCGTCAGGGTCGAGCTACGGCAGAGGGGCAGTTCCGCGGATGGCCAAGCAGGTCCGGCTTCGACAGTTTCCCAAGGCGACGCTGCGCAGTCCCGCGGCCGAGCTCGGGCCCCGGGCGACCCGGATGATCGAGCGCATCCTGGACGCGACCCGCAAGGTGTTCATGGCGAAGGGCTACGCCGGGACCACGATCGACGACATCGCCCGCGAGGCCGGGATCTCCAGAGCTTCGTTCTACACGTACTTCCCGACGAAGCGAGATGTCCTGCTGGCGCTCGGCGCCGGGACGGCAGAGGCCGGCGAGGCGATGATGAACAAGTTCGCTTCCGCTCACCCTCGCCGCACCGCGGCGGAGATGCGGCTGTTCGTCGACACCTTCTTCGAGTTCCTGGACCGGCACGGCCCGTTCACACTCGCGTTCACTCAGGCATCCAGTGACGACGAGGAGATCCGCGTGGCGGGCATGCACCGCCATCTGCACTCCATGTCGGGATTGGGTCGGTACCTGGGTGGCGAGGGCATCGAGAACCCAGCGATGGCGGGTCTGGCCGCCTATTCCATGCTCGAGCGAGGGTGGCGGTTCGCCGGCCTCTTCTACGACCAGGTCGGTGTCGACGAGTTGCGCGACGAGCTCGCCCGAGCCCTCCACCGAGCGTTCGTCACGCGGCGCTCGCGCTGAGCGACCTCCTGCTTGCCGCGGCGGTCCGAGTCGCTCCGTGGCCTCCTCCCGGGCGGCAAGTGGGTGGCCCCGAGAGGCACGACGCCGGTATCCCGGTGATGGGCGGTGCTTGGGATCCGTAGCCGCCGCGGCGTCGTGAAGGAGCCGGCCGCCGACACCCGTTCAACGCCAGCTCGGCCTCGAGGGATTCGAGCAGTACCTGGAGACCAAGGCGCTCGCCTGGGCGATCGGGCAATGACTTGACTACTATGTCAAGTTAACGGCCGGCGACGACAGGGGTGGGGAAGCCATGCAGATGGACGACATGATCCTGGTGAGCGTCGATGACCACGTCATCGAGCCGCCGACGATGTTCGACGCGCATTGGCCGGCGAAGTATGCGGACCGCAAGCCGCGGGTCGTGAAGACCGACGACGGCGGCGACATCTGGGAGTTCGAGGGTGAGCGCGCCATCAGTGTGGGGCTCAACGCGGTGGCCGGCTGCCCGCCGGAGGAGTACAACATCGATCCGACGGAGTACACGCAGATGCGGCCCGGCTGCTTCCAGGCCGAAGAGCGCGTCGCGGACATGAGCGCGTCGGGTGTGCTCGCGGCGCTGAACTTCCCGACCTTCCCGCACTTCTGCGGGCAGTACTTCGGCCGCATCGCCGACAAGGACATGGCGGCGATCGCGGTCCGCGCCTACAACGACTGGAGCATCGACGAGTGGGCCGGCGGACACCCCGACCGGTTCATCCCGCTGGCTCTGCCGATCCTGTGGGACATCGACGCGGCGGTTGCCGAGGTGCGTCGTGTCGCCGCCAAGGGCTGCCATGCGATCACGTTCTCGGAGGCGCCGGTGAAGCTGGGGCTGCCGAGCTACCACAGCGGCAAGTGGGACCCGTTCCTGGCTGCGTGCGCCGAGAACGAGGTGACGGTGTGCCTGCACATCGGGTCCTCGTCGTCGCTACCGGTCACCGCTCCTGACGCGCCGCCGGAGGTGACGATCTCGCTCACCCCGCTCAACAGCATGCAGGCGGTGGCCGACATCGTGTTCTCCGGCGTCTTCAAGCGCGTTCCCGGGCTGCAGATCTCGATGTCGGAGGGCGGCGTCGGCTGGCTGCCCTACCTGCTCGAGCGGATGGACTACGTCTACGGGCGCCACCACGCCTGGACGCAGACCGATCTCGGCGGGTCCCTTCCGAGCGAGGTCTTCGCCGAGCACTTCTGGACCTGCTTCATCGACGACCGGGCCGGCGTCGCCAATCGCGCGCTGGTCGGCATCGACCGGATGATGTGGGAGCTCGACTACCCGCACTCGGACACCACCTGGCCGAACGCCCCGGAGCAGCTGTGGGAGCACTTCGTGGGCGTCCCCGACGCCGACATCGACAAGATCACCCACGGCAACGCGATGCGCGCCTTCTCGTTCGACCCGTATGCGCACCGGGCCCGCGAGCGCTGCACCGTCGCCGCCCTGCGGGCGGAAGCGGCTGGCGTCGATACGTCGATCAAGAGCCTCGGGCGACGGCGCGCCGATGCGGCCGGCCTGACCGCCAAGCTCGCCGAGATGGGCTCGCGCGGCGCCGCCGAAGCGAGTTGACCACCTGGACGGAGGTCTTTCTCGCGCACTGGTCGGGCTCGTCGGCGCCGGCGGTGCTGACACCGCATGGATGGTGGTCGGGAGACGAGCTCGTCCATCGCGCGACCGGCGCGTCGGCCTGGCTCGATCACTGCGGCGTCCGCGAGCGAGTGCCGGTGCCCGCCCTCGTCGACGAGTCGCCGGCCGCGGTCGCCCTCGCGGTCGGCGCCGCTCTCGGCGGCCGAGCGCTGGCGCCGCTCGGCACGAGGCTGCCGGTCGGCGACCTCGCTCACGCGGTGATCGCGCTCGGCGCGACCGACCTCGTCGTCAGCCGGCAGCTCGCGGCGCTGGCCGTCGAGGTCGGCGCGGTCACGAACGCCGCGGTGCACGTGCTCCCCGACGACTTCCCGCCCACCAGCCCGTCAGGCGCCGTCGTCGCCGGCAGCGATCCCGTGCTCGTGGTGCACACCTCCGGCACGACCGGCGCTCCCAAGGCCGTCACCATGACGCATGCGGCCATGGTCGCCCGGATCGAGGTGTACGGCGACGCCATCGAGCTCGCGCCTGGGGACCGGTACTGCTCGGCCTCCCCGTTCCACCACACCGCCGGCGTCGCCATGGCATTGACCGCGCTCGGGCGCGGCGCGGCGGTGGTCCCGCAGGCCTGGTTCAGCGTGGACGGGTGGCGAGCCGCCGGCGCCGCCGGGATCACCCACGCGCTGCTCGTGCCGACGATGATCGACCTGTTGCTCGAAGCCGGAGCGCTGGGCGACGCGTGCCCCCGCGTCCTCCAGTACGGGGCGGCGCCGATCCATCCGGCAACGCTCGAGGCAGCGCTGGTCGCGCTGCCGTCGACACGGTTCGCGCAGATCTTCGGCCAGACCGAAGTGAGCCCCATCACCGTCCTCACGCACGAGGATCACCTCGCCGGACGATTGACGTCGGTCGGCCGGCCCGTCGCCGGGCTCGAGTTGCGGATCGAGGGGGCCGACGGCGACGGCGTCGGTGAGCTGGCTGTGCGCGCGCCGCACGTCTTCGTGCACGACGACGACGGCTGGCGGCGCACCGGCGACCTCGGCCTCGTCGACGCGGATGGTTACGTGACGTTGCGAGGTCGTGCCAACGACCTCATCGTCCGCGGCGGCGAGAACATCTACCCGCTGGAGGTGGAGCTCGCGCTCGCCGCGCACCCCGGTGTCCGGGAGGTTGCCGTCGTCGGTGTACCCGACCGTCGGTACGGCGACCTGGTGAGGGCGGCGGTCGTGCCCGTCGATCCGGAAGCGCCACCCGCCGTCGATGACCTGATCGCGTGGGCGCGGGCGCGGCTCGCGCCGTTCAAGGTGCCGAACGTCGTGGACCTCGTCGATGCCCTGCCGAGGAACGCGAACGGGAAGCTCGTTCGTCGTGCCCTGATCGACCAGCTCGAGGGGACGACATGACGGGTGCCAGTGCGGTGAGCAGCTCGGGAGGAGACTTGACATCCTTGTCGAAGTAGGACGTCGTGGGGACGCAGCGACGTTGGCTGGTTTGCGCGCTTCTCGCTTCGGCGCTGGTGGCGCCGGCGTGCGGGAACCGCCTCTCGCACGAGGAGGTGCTGGCCCAGAACGGCGTCGGCGCCGCCGGACAGCGGGCCGCCGGCGGAGCGGTGGGCGCAGGCGACGGCTCCGCCGGCGGCGACACGGTCAGCGGTGCGGCGCAGGGGTCGGCCGATGCCACCGGCGCCAACGGTGGAACGGGTGGAGGCTCCGGAGCGGGAGCCGTCGCCGGCACCAGCGGGGGCGGCGCGGGTGGCACCGGGACCGGTGCGGAGACCGCCTCGGGTGCCGGCGCCGGGACGAAGGCGCCGTTGAAGATCGCCATGGTCGGGTGGCTGAGCGGGATCGGGGGCCAGACGACGACGCCTGCCCGCGATGTCCTGGTGGCGTGGTCGAAGTGGGTGAACGCCAAGGGCGGCATCAACGGCCATCCGGTGCAGCTCTACGTGGCCGACGATGGCGGCAACGAGGCGCGGTCGGTGTCGATCGTGCGGGACCTCTACGAGAACAAGCACATCATCGCCCTCGTGTACTACGGCAGTGGCTCGGCGGTCGCCGTGGCCAACTACGCGAAGAGCGTCAGCCTGCCCATCATCGGTGGTGTCACCGTCGAGGCGGTCTGGAACCAGAACCCGATGATGTTCCCGGCCTCGGCGTCCACGGACGGGCACTTCTGGGGCGCGGCCAAACTCGCCCTCGACGCCGGTGCCAAGAAGGTCGCCACCGTGTACTGCACCGAGGTCAGTTCCTGCCAGCAGTCCAACGACACCTTCGTGAAGTACGCGAAGGAGCTCGGTCTCGAGGTCGTCTACCAGGGCCGGATCTCGTTCACCCAGCCTGACTACACGGCGGAATGCCTGCAGATGCACAACGCCGGCGCGCAGGCTGTCGTGCCCGTCACCGAGAACAGCTCCATCGTGCGCCTCGCCCAGTCGTGTGACCGCCAGGGCTACAAGCCCACCTGGGACCTGAGCACGACCAACGACGGCATGGTCAAGCTCCCGCAGTTCGACAACGCGATCGGCGCCGTCATCTCGTTCCCGTGGTTCCTCCACGGCGACTCACCCGCCATCGCGGAGTACACCCAGGCCTTGCAGAAGTACGCCCCCGGTCGCGTGGACGACGGTGTCGACTTCCAGTCGGGGGCGTGGGTGGCGGGCAAGCTGTTCGAGCGGGCGGCGGCCAAGGTGTCGGACAACCCGACGAAGGACGAGATTCTCGAGGGCCTGTGGGCGATGCGGGGCGAGTCGCTGGGCGGCCTCCTGCCGGGCGGCCTGGCGCGGACCTTCACACGCAACCAGCCGACGCCCGAGACCTTCTGCGTCTTCGACCCGCGGATCCAGGGCGGCAAGTGGGTGGCCCCGAGAGGCACGACGCCGATATGCCGGTGAGGGCGGCGTTCAAGGTGCCGAACGGCGTGGACCTCGTCGACGCGCTGCCGAGGAACACGAACGGGAAGCTCGTTGCCCGTGGCCTGATCGACCAACTCGGTGTTGCCCGGAAGGACAACTTGACAGATTCGTCGAATCAGCAGTCATGGCCTGTCTGCGTCTGGTCGCGGTGGTCTGCGCCGTGCTGGTTGCCGCCTGCGGCAATCGACTCGCGCACGAGGACGTGCTGGCCGCGAACGCACCGCACGTGGCCGGTGCATCGGCATCCGGTACGTCCCCTTCGGGCGGAGCGCAGTCCACATCTGGTGGAGCGGCTGCCGAGGCGGTCACGCCGGGGTCTCCGGGTGCACGGACATCGGCCGGTGGGCCACCCATGACATCGCTCGCGGGTGGCACGGCGGGGGTCGCCGCCGGCACGAAGACGCCGATCCGGATCGGGATGCTGAGCTGGTTGAGCGGGATCGGCGGCCAGACCACCGGGCCGGCCAGGGATGCGATCGTGGCGTGGTCGAAGCTGGTCAACAGCCGTGGGGGCATCAACGGTCACCCCGTCGAGTTGTACGTCGCCGATGACGGCGGGAACGAGTCGAGGTCGGTGTCGATCGCCCGGGACTTCGTGGAGAACAAGCACGTCATCGCGTTCGTGTACTACGAGAGCGGCTCGGCCGCGGCGGTGGCGAACTATGTGAAGTCGAAGAACGTGCCGATCGTCGGCAGCCTCGCCGGTGAGCAGCTGTGGACGCAGAACCCGATGTTGTTCCCGACGGGCCCGTCGATGGATGGGCACTTCTGGGCGTCGGCGAAGTTGGTGCAAGACCACCGGGCGAAGAAGGTGGCCACCGTGTTCTGCACCGAGGTGTCGGCCTGCCAGGAGTCGAGCGACGCCTTCGCTGCCCAGGCGAAGTCCCTCGGGCTCGAGGTCGTGTATCAGGGGCGCATCTCCTTCACGCAACCCGACTACACGGCGGAGTGCCTCCAGATGCGCAACAGCGGTGCGCAGGCGGTCGTCCCCATCACGGAGAACAGCTCGGCGGTTCGGCTGGTGCAGTCGTGTGCGCGCCAGGGGTTCAAGCCGACGTACGTCTTCTCCGTTGGGAGCGACGAGATGGCGAAGCTGCCGGAGCTCGACGGGTCCGTCACCTCGCTCCTCGCATTCCCGTGGTTCGCGCGAAGCGGCTCGCCCGCGGTCGACGAGTACGTCGACGCCCTTCGCCGCTACGCGCCCGACCGGCTCGTGACCGGGAACGGCGTCGACTCGCTCTCGCAGGGATGGATCGCGGCGAAGACGTTCGAGAAGGCAGCGCAACACGTATCGGACAACCCGACGAGCCAGGACATCCTCGAGGGCCTGTGGGCGATGCGAGGCGAAACCCTCGGCGGCCTTCTCCCGGGCGGCCTCGCCCGGACGTACACCCGGAACCAACCAACGCCCGAGACGTACTGCCTCCTCGAGGCGGACATCAGCGGTGGCAGGTGGACGGCGCCGCATGAGTTGCAGCCGGTGTGCCGGTGATGCGCCGGGTCGGACGTGTCCTCGTCCTGCTGGTCGCGACGGCTGCAGTGGCGTCCCCGGCGGCGATCAGCGGTGCGGCTGCCGCGGACGGCAGCTGCGAGACGTACTCGGCACTCGCGTCGGCGAGCGGGGTGTTCGTCTACTCGTCGGCTCCGGGATCGTCACCAACCGACGTGGACGGCCAGGGACCAGCGGCCCAAGCGCAGGCCGACTCCACCCAGGGCTCCAACGGCTGGGCCGGCATCCCGTACAGCGCGGCGGCAGCTGGCAACGCTGGAGCCGGCGGCGCAGATGCCACCCAGGTGCCCGTCTTCGCCATCAGTCAGTACCCGGCAACGCCGAAGGCGTCGCACGACACACCGGGCGCGACCGTCGAATCGTCGAGCGATCAGCGGGCGTCGGAGGCCAAGGCGTCGGCCGGCGGCCCGGCGAGTGAGAACGCCAGCCTCGGCAGCTCTACGTCCACTGCGGCGGCAGGCTGCGGGGACGACGGGACCGTGCTCTCGAAGGCCCACAGCGTCACCCAGGTCATCGATGTCGGCGGCGTGCTCCGGATCGGTTCGGTCACCTCGGACGCGACGGCGACGGTCGACGCCACCGGGAAGCACGTGCTCACCGGCGCGATCAAGGTCGAGGGTGTCACCGTCGCCGGCCAAAGCGTCGGCGTCGGCGATCAAGGCCTCCTGCTGGGCGGCGGCCCGGCGAGCCCGCTCCCGGACGACAGCGGGTTGGCCGCCGCACTCGCCGGCGCGGGCATCACGGTCAGGGTCCTCCCAGTGACCAAGGACGACGCCAAAGGCGACGTCGTCGCTCCCGGACTGGAGATCACCGTCACGCGCGCCGTATCGGGAGTCGGCACTGGTCCGGCCACGACCACCTACACGTTCGGGCGGAGTCACGCCCGCGCCGCTCGCGGTGCAGACGGCGAGGGACTCGGATCGGGTGTGCTCGAAAGCGGTAGCGACGACGCAGGGTTTGCGTCCGTGCCGCTGCCCCCGACCGGTGCGGGAGACACGCCCGGAGGCGGAGACACACCCGGAGGCTCCGCACCGGCGATGTCGACAAGCCCTTCGCCGGTGCAGCGCTCGCGTCCGACGGTACGCGTCACGGCGCAGCCGATTGTCAACGCCTCGACGGCGAGCCTGTACCCGGTGCTGGCATTCGGCGCGCTCGTGCTCGCCGCCGCGTTCCTGCTGTTCCGAAACTTGGGGGTCCGACTGAGATGGAACTGAAGCAGCTCCTCGGAGCGCATTGGGACCGCGCCACCGCTGTGGTGCTCGTCCTCCTGGGTGCCGTGGCCATCGTGCTCGGTTGGTGGGGCATCAGCGGCACGGGGTTGGCGCCGGAACAGAACCCCTACCTGATATCCGGTGGTGTGCTCGGCATCGCATTGATCGGCATCGGATGCACGGTGTGGCTCTCCGCCGACCTTCAGGACGAGTGGCGCCGGCTCGACGCCGTCGAGGAACGGCTTGCGCAGCTGGCCGACAGGCCGGCAGCTGCCGGTCGTTCGGCTCGGTGATGGAGGAACGCCCGCAGCTCCCGTGGTCCCTCGCCGATGCCCGGACCACGTTCTTCACCGCCGTCGGCGGCCTCGGCACCGTCCTGATCGGATGGTGGGGAGCCAGCGGCACCGGGCGCGCCAGCCATCAGACCGGCTGGATGGCCGCTGCCGTCGTCGGCGTCCTGATCCTGGGCATGGGCAACGCGCTGTGGTTGCTGGCCGGGCGGCGCGCCGTGGGCTCGCGCCGCGCGCAGCTCTTGGACCGGCTCGAGGCGGTTCCGGCGGAGGCTGAGGTCGACGCCTCGTCGGATGCCACGCTCGTCGCGGTGCCTGGCACGGCGCGGCGGCATCGCGCGACGTGTCCGCTCGTGCGCGGGAAGCGGACGGTGGCGGGTGGCGAAGACCTTCGGCCGTGCGAGATGTGTCTGGCGGGTTCGTGAAGGACCTGCTCCCGTTCATCATCGTCGGGCTTGTCTCGGGGTCCGTCTACGGCCTCGCGGGAACCGGCCTCGTTCTCACGTACAAGACCTCCGGCATCTTCAACTTCGCGCACGGCACCATCGCCGCGCTCGTCGCCTACGCCTTCTACGACCTTCGCGAGCGGTCGCATCTCCCGTGGCCGCTCGCCATGGTCCTGTGCGTCGTGGTCGTCGCTCCGCTGCTGGGGCTGGTGCTCGAGCGCATCGCCAGAGCACTGGCGAACGCTCCGGTGGCGATGAAGGTCGTCGCCACGGTCGGGCTCGTCGTGTGCGTGCAGCAGCTCATCATGATCCGCTACGGCGCCAGCGCGCTGCAGTCGAGGCCCTTCCTCCCGACGAGCACGTTCGTGCTCGCAGGGGTACGGGTTGGCTACGACCAGACGATCATCATGGGCATCGCGCTCGCGGCCGCGATTGCCCTGACCGTCCTGTTCACCCGTACCATGCTCGGCCGGAACATGCGGGCCGTCGTCGACAACGACGACCTGCTCGCGCTCTCCGGCGCAAGCCCCGTCACCGTCCGTCGAACCGCGTGGTGCATCGGAACCGCGTTCGCCGGCCTGTCCGGCGTGCTCCTCGCGCCGAGCGTCGGCCTCGACGCGACCGTGCTCACCCTGCTGGTGGTGCAAGCCTTCGGCGCCGCGGCCATCGGCATGTTCACCAGCATCCCCCTCACCTACGCGGGCGGACTGGCTCTCGGAATCGTCGCCGGGCTCTCGACCAAGTGGGTCGCGACCATTCCGGTGCTGAACGGCACGCCTGCCAGCCTGCCGTTCATCGTGCTCTTCGTCGCGCTCGTCGCAGCGCCTGGGCGTTGGCTGGTCGACTTCTCCACTGAGCGGAAGGCGAAGGCCGTCGAGCCCCGTCGCGTCTCTGCTCGCACGCGTCTCATCGCAGGTATCGCCCTGGTCGTCCTCGTCGTTCGGGTCCCCGACCTCGTTGGTATCCGGATCCCGGTGTACACGACCGCCGTCGTGTACGCGATCGTGCTCCTGAGCCTCGGCCTGTTGATGCGCACGTCGGGCCAGGTCTCGCTGGCGCAGCTCGCGTTCGCTGCCGTCGGGTCGGCTACGTCGGCGCGACTGATGTCCGGAGCCGGCCTGCCGTGGCTCGTCGCCGTGATCGGCGGGGCGCTCGTCGCCGTGCCGGTGGGCGCGGTGCTCGCGGTGCCGGCGATCCGTCGAGCCGGCCTGTACCTGGCGCTGGCGACGTTCGGGTTCGCGGTCTTGATGGAGCGGATGTTGTACTCGCGGAACTTCATGTTCGGGGCCGAGTCGTCGTCGCTGGATGCCCCGCGCCCGAGCTTCGCGCGCTCGGACCACGCGTACTTCTATCTCGTGGTCGCCTTCTTCGTCGTTGTCGCGGTGCTCGTGACGCTGGTTCATCGCTGCCGACTGGGCCGGCTGTTGCGGGCGATGTCCGATTCGCCGCTGGCCCTGGAGACCTACGGCACGAGCCTGACCGTCATCAAGGTGGCGGTGTTCTGCATCGCCGCCTTCATCGCCGGCCTCGGCGGCGCGTTGCTCGGGCCGGTGACGGGGAACGCGTCCTCCGTCAACTTCGGCGCGTTGGCCGGACTGCAGCTCATCGTCGTCCTCGTGCTCGTCCCCGGGTCGGAGATCGTCGCTGCGATCGGCGCCGCGTTCGCGCTGCTCGTGCTCCCCAGCTACATCACGAACGCCACGCTGAACGACTACCTCCCGGTCGTGTTCGGGATCTCCGCGGTGGCCGTGGCGATGACGCACGCCGGTGTGCGCGCTCCGCGAGCTGTGGCGGCGGCCGCATCCCGTACCCGCCCGAGTCCGGACCGGTCGCCGTTCAGGCGCCGCATCGATGTGGAGGTGGCATGACGATCGACGGTCTCGCTGTCCACGATCTGGTGGTCAGGTTCGGGGGCTTGACCGCCGTCGACCGGGTTTCACTCCAGGTCGAGGTCGGTCACGCCGTGGGACTCATCGGCCCGAACGGTGCGGGCAAGACCACGACGTTCAACGTCTGCTCGGGTCTGGTGCGACCGGCGTCCGGTCGGGTCGAGCTGTTCGGGCAGGACATCACCCACCGAACGCCTTCGGGCCGCGCCCGACTCGGTCTCGGGCGGACCTTCCAGCGCATGGAGCTCTATGACCGTCTCACCGTCCGCGAGAACGTGGCGATGGGGCTCGAGGCGAAGCTCGCCGGCCAGCGCATCCTCGGCTGGCTGGTCGGAACGGCACCGGAGCGGCGGGCTGTCGCCGAGGCGACCGACCACGCGCTCGAGCGCTGCGGCATCACGGCTCTGCGCGATCGTCGCGCCGGCGTGCTGACGAGCGGACAGCGCCGTCTCGTCGAACTGGCGAGGGCGCTTGCCGGCGATTTC
>Ga0068858_100005310_pt1 | contig 12630 bp, 8 predicted proteins | sample KBSSwiS12_FD_66589 | JGI IMG/M metagenome (GOLD analysis project Ga0068858, IMG submission 66589) | Switchgrass rhizosphere microbial communities from Kellogg Biological Station, Michigan, USA - KBS Switchgrass S1-2 | ecosystem: Host-associated > Plants > Roots > Rhizosphere > Soil ... | reverse complement strand
GCGGACATCCTGCAGATTCCGGTCGAACGCCCGCGCACGCTCGAGACGACCGCGCTCGGCGCGGCCTTCCATGCCGGGCTCGCGACCGGGGTCTGGCCCGACCTTACGGCGCTGGCGGACATCTGGCGACAGCAGGATGCCTTCCAGCCGCGCATGGACGCGGATCGGCGCGACGAGCTGATCGCCGGCTGGAAGCGGGCGGTCGCGAAAACCGTGTCGCAAGCCTAGTCGAAGGCTGGATGCCCCGCGTGGATTCGAACCACGATTGACGGAGTCAGAGTCCGTAGTCTTACCATTAGACGACGGGGCAATGCCGGAAGAGCGGGCGAGATAGAAACCAGCCCCCCGACTGTCAACGCCGCGGCCAAACTTGCCCTCGACCCCCGATTCGTGATTTAACCCCGATCAAGTCAGCCGCGTCATTCCACGCGGTGAAGGAAACGGGCGTAACCATGGCGCAGGGTGTCGCCAGTGCGCCGGCCCTGCGGCATAACGAGCAGGGCGGGCCGTCAGAACCAAGACCCGCTGGGAAGCGGGACTGCCACCGCCATACCTATGGCGCGATCGACCTCGGCACCAACAATTGCCGGCTGCTGATTGCGCGCCCGACCGACGGCGGCTTCACCGTGATCGACGCTTTCTCGCGCATCGTCCGCTTGGGCGAGGGCCTGACCGAGACCTGCCGGCTGTCGGAAGCGGCGATGGACCGCGCCGTCGCTGCGCTCGGCATCTGCGCCGACAAGTTGCGGCGCCGCAACGTCTCCTTGTCGAGGTCGGTCGCGACCGAGGCCTGCCGCCGGGCCTCCAACGGCAAGGCGTTCGCCGAGCGCGTCCGCGAGCAGACCGGGATTGCGCTCGACATCATCGAACCGGCCGAGGAAGCGCGGCTGGCGGTGCTCGGCTGCCACAAATTGCTCGAGCCCGGCGACGGGCCGGCGCTGATCTTCGACATCGGCGGCGGCTCGACCGAATTGGTGCTGGTCGACCAGGAGGGGGGGACGCCACGCATCCGCGCCTGGTGGAGCGCGCCGTGGGGCGTCGTCTCGCTCACCGAAAGCGAGGGCAAGCCGGCGCTCGAAGGGCCTGACCGGCTCAAGGCCTATAAGCGGATGCGCGAGCGCGTCCGCCGCGCCTTCGCCAATTTCGCCGCCATGCTGCCCGAGAACCGCGACGGCATCCGCCTGCTCGGCACCAGCGGGACGGTGACGACGCTGGCCAGCGTCCACCTCGCCCTCCCGGCCTACGACCGGCGCGCCGTCGACGGCCTCCACGTCCCGATCGAGGCGATGCAGAAGATCAGCACGATGATCGCGACCATGGACTATGACGAGCGCTCGAGCCTGCCGTGCATCGGCAACGAGCGCGCCGACCTGGTCGTCGCCGGCTGCGCGATCCTCGAGGCGATCATCGAGATCTGGCCGGCGCAGAACCTCGGCGTCGCCGACCGCGGCATCCGCGAAGGGATCCTGCGCTCGCTGATGGCCCGCGACGGCCACCAATTGTGAAGCTCAGGACCGCCAAGGGCCGCAAAGTCTCCTCGACTCGGTGGTTGGAACGGCAGCTCAACGACCCGTACGTCAAGCGCGCCAGGGCCGAGCATTACCGCAGCCGCGCTGCCTACAAATTGCTCGAGCTCGATGAGCGCTTCGGCCTGCTGCGGGGCGTCAAAGCCGTGGTCGACCTCGGCATCGCGCCGGGCGGCTGGAGCCAGGTGGTGCGCCGGCGAACGCCGAACGCCCAGGTGGTCGGGATCGACCTCCTGCCGACTGACCCGATCGACGGCGTCGAGATCCTGCAGCTTGATTTCATGGACGAGGCCGCGCCCGGCCGACTCAAGGACGCGCTCGGCGGGCCTGCCGACCTGGTGCTGTCGGACATGGCCGCGAACACCGTCGGCCACCAGCAGACCGATCACCTGCGCACCATGGCGCTGGTCGAGGCGGGCCTCGAGTTCGCCGCCGAGGTGCTGCGGCCGGGCGGCGCCTATGTCGCGAAGGTGCTGGCCGGCGGCGCCGACAACCAGCTGGTCGCCGCAATGAAGCGCCACTTCACTACCGTGAAGCACGCCAAGCCGCCCGCCAGCCGCAAGGATTCGAGCGAATGGTACGTCGTCGCGCAGGGGTTCAAAGGGGGAAGACTGGATGACGGAGCAGCAGGACCGTAAATCTTTCCTGTCGCGCCTTGGCCCAGGTCTTGTCACCGGCGCTGCCGACGACGATCCCAGCGGCATTGGCACGCACAGCCAGGTCGGAGCTCAATTCGGCTACGCGTTGTCGTGGACGTTCGTCCTCAGCTTCCCGCTGCTGTTCGTAATCCAGAGCGTCGCCGCCGAGATCGGCCGAGTTACGGGCCGGGGGATCGCCGCCAATTTGCGCCGACACTACCCCAAGCCGCTGCTGTGGTTCTCGGTGGGCCTGCTGCTCATCGCCAACGTCATCAACCTTGGCGCCGACCTGAGCGCGATGGGCGCGGCGCTGCAGCTCTTGGCCGGGGGCAACGCAATTCTCTACACCTTGTTGTTCGGTGCCGTCTGCCTGCTCCTCGAAATCCTCCTCAACTACCAGCGCTATGCTGCCGTCCTCAAATTCACCACGCTCTCGCTGTTCGCCTATGTCGCGGTGCTGTTTGCGGTGCACGTCCCATGGGGAGAAGCGCTGAGCTCGCTGGTCATTCCGGACATCCAATGGACCCCTGCCTATGCGACCGCATTTGTCGCAATTCTCGGGACGACCATCAGCCCGTATTTGTTCTTCTGGCAGGCCGCGCAGGAAATCGAGGAAGAGCATCGGCATCATGCGAAGCCGCTGTGCGTCGCCCCAAAAACGGCGGGCCCCGAGATGAAACGGATCCAGCTCGACACGCTCACCGGCATGGCGTTCAGCACCCTGGTGTCGCTCGCCATCGTCTACGCCACCGCGTCGACTCTCCACATCCACGGAATAACGACGATCGAGACTTCGGCGCAGGCCGCCGAGGCGCTGAAGCCGATCGCCGGACGCTTCGCCTCGTGGTTATTTGCACTGGGAGTCATCGGCACTGGCTTGCTCGCCGTCCCGGTGCTCGCCGGATCGGCGGCTTATGCGGTGTCGGAAATGCTATCCAAACCCGCGAGCCTCGACGCCAAGCCGAACCGCGCCAAATTGTTCTACGGCACGATTGTCGCGACAACGGTTGCCGGGGCGTCGCTCCAGGCGGTCGGCATCAATCCGGTCCGGGCGCTTTACTGGGCGGCCGTCATCAACGGCGTCCTCGCTGCGCCGCTGATGGCGATCATGATGTTGATCGTCCGCAATCCGCGGGCAATGGGCAAGCTGACGTTGTCGCGCCAAGCGACGGCGGGGGGCTGGGCGGCCACGCTCCTGATGGTGGCAGCGACCGCAATCTTCTTCGCTTTCGTGCTCGCCGGGTAGGCGTCAGCTCTTCGCCCGCGTGTCCGCGATGGCCTTTTTGAGGACGTCGTAGCCGACCGCCGAGTTCATCACCTTGTTGCCGACCACGAACAGCGGCGTGCCGGTCGCGCCGAGCTGGCCGGCGAGCTGGAAGTTGCGCCGCAGCTCGGCTTCGATCGCGGGGTCGTTCGACGGCTGGGCCGGAATCCCGGCGGCGTTCGAGGCAACGGCGATGGTCTCGGCCGCCGGCCGGCCCGTCGCCCACAAGGTGTCGTGGAACTTGGCGAAGCGCCCGGCTTTGGACGCGGCCAGCGACAGCCGCGCGGCGGTGACGCTGTCGGGGCCAAGGATGGGCAGCTCGCGATAGACCACGCGCAGGCCCTTGTCCTCCTGCACCAGCCGGTCGACCGCCGGGTTGCTCGCCTTGCAATAAGGGCAGGCGTAATCGAAAAATTCGACCAAGGTCACGTCGGGTTTCGCGGCACCCTTCCACGACGAGGCGAACGGCGTTTCGATCGCCATTCGGTTCGCCTCAAGCACCGGGGCGTATTGCGCGTCGCGCAGCGCGTCGGCGGTGTCGGGCAAGATCTGCGGGTCGGCGAGCATCCCCTGGCGGACGATCTTGCCGGCGAGATATTGCGGCGCGGCGAAGACCAGCAGCGCGGCGGTCAGCAGCGAACCGACGACTCCCCCGGCGATGGCCGTGACAATCGACTTGGGTTGCCTGACTTGAGTCGCCATGCTCAGACGCCGCGGCAGATCAGGGCGCCGGAGGCATATTTCTCGCCACCCTTGCCGGTTCCGAGCAACCTGCGGTCCTCGCTGCTCTTGGTTTTCTTGTCGTTCTGCATCTCGGCCTGGGACGCCATAACGATATCCTGGGCCCGAAGACAATCCGGAGTTCCCGGCCGGATCCCGGCCATCGCCGTCCGCGCGCTGACGATCGCCAGCCGCGGATTGCCCTCCAGGCTGAAGCGCTCGGCGCTGGCCAGGGCGGCGCGCGACTGGTCGCCTTCGCGGTCGTAGATGATGCCCAGCTGGAACCAGGCGAACGGGTCCTGATTGTCGCGGCTGACCGCGGCCTTGAGGACCTGCTTGGCCTCCGGGAAATATTTCGGGTCGTCGGTCGCGACCAGGGCATGGCCGAGCATCGCCGCGATCAGCGGCATGTCGCCCGACCGCTGCGTCGCTTCGCGCAGCACCGGGATGGCGTCGACCGGCTTGCCGCCCTCGAGCAGGATCTGGCCCTTGAGCTCGAGGAAGAAGGGATCGTGCGGGTCGGTCGCGAGCATCGCGTCGGCCTCGCTCAGCGCTTTGTCCGGATAGCCGCCGAGGTGATAGGCATAGGCCCGCGCATAGTGGGCCGGGATGGTCTGGTTGCTCTCCGGATATTTCATCACCGCATGCTTGGGGTCGATGAACCCGATCAGCTTCGCCTTGACCCGCTGGAAGCGCTGGTCGAGCCTGGCATCGACCGGCTTGGTCCACGCCGGATCCTTCTGGAACACCTGCTGGAGCGCCTGGATGCGCTCGGACGACAGCGGGTGGGTCCGAGCGTAACTGTCGGTATCGTAGATCGCCAGGCGATATTCCTGGTTCTGCAGCTTGCCGAAGAAGTCGAGCATGCCCTTGCCGCTGATCCCGGCCTTGGACAGGTAGAGCGCGCCGGCCTGGTCGGCGGTCGCTTCCTGCGTGCGCGAGAAAGCGAGAAACTTACCGAGTGCGGCCTGTTGGCCGGCGGCGATGATGCCCATGCCGGCGTCGCCCCCAGCGCCGGCGGCGAGCGCCAGCGCGCCGAGGACCAACGTGGCGATCGAGATCGCGGTCGCTCCTTTGGCCCCTTCCTGGAGGCGGATCGAATGGCCCCCGGCGACGTGGCCGAGCTCGTGCGCGATCACGCCCTGCAGCTGGTTGACGTTGTCGACTGCCTGGATGAGGCCGGTCTGGATATAGACCGTCTGCCCGGTGGCGACGAAGGCGTTGATCTCGGGGTCGTTGAGCAGGACGACGCGGACGCTGTTCGGGTCGAGCCCGGCGGCCTGGATCAGCGGCCGCGAAATGTCCTTGAACAGCAATTCGGTCTCGCTGTCGCGGAGGACTGACGGGCCGCCTTCATCTTCCTGCGCGGCCGCCGGCTGCCACGCCGGGGCCGCGACGAGCAGCGCGAGCATGAGCAGCCGCACGCAGCGGGACAGCAGCGAGTTCATCGGCGCCCGCTTAGCATTGTTGGGCCTGAACGACGCATGAAACCGTCATTGCGAGGAGCGTGAGCGACGAAGCAATCAAGACTGCGCCGCTGGATTGCTTCGCTCCGCTCGCAATGACGGATTCAAGCTTAGCCGAAGGTCTTTTGCCACCAGCCGCTGCGCCGCGGCTCGCCCGACTCCTCGACCGCCGTGTCGTTATTGGCGGCGGGGACCGCAACCGCCGCCGCTTCGGGCTCGGTCGGCTCGGGCTCCGCGGCGGCCTTGGCCTTGCGCTTGCGCGCCGGTTTCGCCGGCTTGGCAGCCTCGTCGGCGGTCTCGGCCGGCGGGGCCTCGGCCGGCGGGGCCTCGGCCGGCGCCGGCTCGGCTTCCGCCGCGGCCTTCTTGCGCCCGCGCTTCTTCGGCTTCGCCTCTTCGGCCGCTTCGGTGTCCGCGATCGGCGGCTCCTCGGCGACCGGGCGCTCGATCATCGGCGAGCTTTCCGGCGACACCACATCCTCGGTTGTCGCCTCGTCCGCCGTCGCTTCGCCGACATTGCGGCCGCGCCGGCGGCGCCGACGCTTGCCCTTGTCGGGCGCGGCTTCATCGGCCGCGGCGCTCGCGTCCGCCGCAGCTTCCTCGGGAGCGGCTTCGGGCTCCCCGGCGACGGCCGGCTCATCCTCGCGGCGTCCGCGGCCGCGGCCGCCGCGACGGCGGCGGCGGCGCTTGCGGCCCGGGCGATCGCCCTCCTCGCCGCGCGCCTCGGCTTCCGCTTCCTCGTCCTCGTCGCCGTCCTCGGCCTCGGCCTCGGCGAGCACGGCGTCGGGCTCGTCGTCCTCGTCGTGGATCATGGCCGGCGCGGCCGGCCGTTCCGGCGCGATCGGGCGCGGACCCGAGCTTTCGACCGTCATCCGGGCGCCCTCGAACGCCTCGTCGATCGCGATCTCGATCGAGACTCCGTAGCGTTGCTCGATGTCGGCCAGCTCGGCGCGCTTCTTGTTCAGCACGTAGACCGCGGCATCGCGCCCGGCCCGCAGGAGGATCCGCTCGCCGCGGCCGCGCGTCGCCTCATCCTCGATGATGCGGAGCGCGGAAAGGCCGGCCGATGCGGCCGTGCGCATCAGGCCGGTGCCCTCGCAGTGGGGGCACGGCCGGGTCGACGCCTCGAGGACGCCGGTGCGCAGCCGCTGGCGGCTCATTTCCATCAGGCCGAAGCTCGAGATGCGCCCGACCTGGATCCGCGCCCGGTCGTTCTTGAGCGCCTCTTTCATCGCCTTCTCGACTTTGCGGACATGGCTGTTCTGCTCCATGTCGATGAAGTCGATGACGATCAGGCCGGCCATGTCGCGCAGCCGCAGCTGGCGCGCGATCTCGGCCGCCGCCTCGATGTTGGTGTTGTAGGCGGTCTGTTCGATATTGTGCTCGCGCGTCGAGCGACCTGAGTTGATGTCGATCGAGACCAACGCCTCGGTCGGGTTGATCACCAGATAGCCGCCCGATTTCAGCTGGACCATCGGCTGGTACATGGCCGAGAGCTGGTCCTCGACGCCGTAGCGCTGGAACAGAGGCGTCGTCTCGCTGTGCTGCTTCACCCGCCGGACGTGGCTCGGCATCAGCAGCTTCATGAAGCCGCGCGCGGCCTTGAAGCCGTCTTCGCCCTCGACCACCACTTCATCGATGTCGCGATGATAGAGGTCGCGGATGGCGCGCTTGATGAGGTCGCTGTCGCGGTAGATCAGCGCCGGCGCCGTACTCTTCAGCGTCCGCTCGCGGATTTCGTCCCACAAGCGGGCGAGATAGTCGAAGTCGCGCTTGATCTCGGTCTTGGTCCGCGACAGGCCGGCGGTGCGGACGATCAGCCCCATGGTCGACGGCAGCTTGAGGTCGGTCATGATCGACTTCAGCCGCTTGCGGTCGGCGCCGTTGGAAATCTTGCGCGAGATGCCGCCGCCGTGGCTGGTGTTGGGCATCAGCACGCAATAGCGGCCGGCGAGCGACAGATAGGTGGTTAGCGCGGCGCCCTTGTTGCCCCGCTCTTCCTTGACGACCTGGACGAGCAGCACCTGGCGGCGCTGGATGACGTCCTGGATCTTGTAGCGGCGGCGCAGCGCCTGGCGCTTCTTGCGCAGCTCGTCGGCGGCGGATTCGTCGACCGGGGAGCGCGCGGAGCCGGTCCCGGCCTCTTCCGCGCCATTGTCGCCATTGCCGTCCGGCTCCTCCGGACGGTCATCGGTGCCATCATCGTCGTGGTGGCTGTCGAACGGCTCCAGATCCTCGGCGTCGCGCAGCCGCTCTTCCTCGGCGGCATGCTCGGCCTCCTCGCGCAGCAGCGCCTCGCGGTCGGCCTTGGGGATCTGGTAATAATCGGGATGGATTTCGCTGAAGGCGAGGAAGCCGTGGCGGTTTCCGCCATAGTCGATGAACGCCGCCTGGAGCGACGGCTCGACGCGGGTGACTTTGGCTAGGTAGATATTGCCTTTGAGCTGCTTGTGCTCGGCGGATTCGAAGTCAAACTCCTCGATCCGGTTTCCCTTCGCGACCGCGACCCGGGTCTCCTCCGGGTGGCGCGCGTCGATCAGCATGCGCATGGACATTGAAAATTCTCCGGGCGCGCGGAGCCGAACTCAAGCGGCGGCGCGCCATGATCTGGGCCAGGCCGGGCGGAATGGAGCCGCTGGCGATGGCGGGATTGGTGAAAAGTGCCTCTGCTGCACGAGCCATCCCGCGTCCTGGCGCGGCGAGAATGCCCTGCGCCTCGTATCTGGGCGTGGCGGGGGCGTTCGATGGATACATGCGAGCTTCAACCTCGTGGACCGCAGCCGACCGGGCGCGGCGAAAACTCTCCGGCAGGCGCCGGGGATGAATTGCGGTTAGCATCCCCGCCGGGGGGTCGCAACCGCTGCACAGCGTCGCGCAATACAATTGTTTGGATAATTTCGCATTAACCATTTGGGCGTGATAAGTTGGACAGCCTGATCAAGGATTTGGCGGTGCCGTTGACGAAGCGACTGAACCGAGGGAGCGCGATCGCGGGCGCGGCGGCACTGGCCGGCGCGGCGGCGCTGCTGCTCGTGCTCGGCGCGGCGCGCGGCGGGGCGACGGCGGACCGCTCGGCCGGAAGCCTCAGCATCGCGCTTCCGCCGGCCGCCTCGGACCATATTTATGCGGCGCCCGGAACGGCCGGGCGGCCGATCGTCGTCCTCGATGCCGGCCATGGCGGCAGCGACCCGGGCGCCGTCAGCGTCTCCGGCCAGGTGGCGGAAAAGCAGCTGACCCTGGCGCTCGCGAGCGAGCTTCGCGACCTGCTGGTCAAGCGCGGGCGGGTGCGCGTCGCCCTGACCCGCGCCGACGACCGCTATCTGACGCTCGACGAGCGCGCCGCCGTTGCCCGCCGCCTCGGCGCCGGCCTGTTCGTCTCGCTGCACATGGACAGCGCGCCCAACCCGCTGGCCCGGGGCGCGAGCATCTATTCGCTGTCCGATGTCGCGTCCGACGAAGAAGCGGCGCGCTTCGCCGCCGCCCAGAACCGCGGCGCTGCGGCGGACGTCCCCAACGGCTCGGCCCGGGCGCTGCTCTCGGACCTCGCGATGCAGGACCAGATGGATCAGTCCGCGGCCTTCGCCACGCGCGTCGTCGGCCGGTCCGCCGGCCGGTTCGAGCTTCGCCCCGAGCCGCACCGCTTCGCCGCCTTCCACGTGCTGCGCCGCGCCGGAACGCCCGCGATCCTGTTCGAGGCGGGCTACATCAGCAATGCCGACGACGAGCTGCTGCTGCGCGATCCCGCGCACCGCAGCGCGATTGCGCTGGCGCTGGCCCAGGCGATCGAAGCCGACGTCGCGGCCCGGCTCGGGCGTCAAAGCTAACTTCCAGACCGGGATCGAAACCGCTAGACGCTGGCGCGAATGAAGTTCGAGCGTCTGACCATCCCCAACTGGGAGCTGCCCGATCTCGTCGCCTTCAACGAGAGGGTGCACGCGCTCGTCGACCCGTGGTGGGAGCGCGTGTGGGTGCGGCGGCTGACCTGGGCCGGCCTCGCCCTGTTCACCCTGTTCGCCGGCATCTGGCTCTATTTTGCGGCGGGCCTGCCGTCGTCGGAGAAGCTGCTCGCCTACGAGCCGCCGCTGCCGACCAACGTGCGCGGCTATGACGGCGACCCGGTCCAGACTTTCGCCCGCGAACGGCGCGTCGAGCTCGCCTATGACGAATTTCCGCCGCTGCTGCGCGACGCCTTCATTTCGGCCGAGGACAAGACCTTCTTCACCCACGGCGGGATCGATTACACCGGGCTGGTCGGAGCGGTCGGCGACTATGCGGCGAAGACCGTGACCGGCGGCGGCCGGGCGCGGGGCGGGTCGACCATTACCCAGCAGGTCGCCAAATATCTGCTCAAGGACTCGAGCTACAATATCGGCCGCAAGATCCGCGAGGCGATCCTCGCCTTCCGGCTCGAATCGACCCTGTCCAAGCAGCAGATCCTCGAAATCTACCTCAATTCGATTTTCCTCGGCCGCAACGCCTATGGCGTTCAGGCCGCGTCGCGCGCCTATTTCGACAAGGACGTCAGCGAGCTCGGCCTGCCCGAGATCGCCTATCTCGCGGTCCTGCCCAAGGCGCCGGCCAATTACGACCCCGAGCGCGCGACGCAAAAGGCGCTCAACCGCCGCAACTACGTGCTGCGCGAGATGTACCGCAACGGCTACATCAGCGAGGAACAGTGGAAGACCGCGGCCGCCGCGCCGCTCGGCACCATCCGCTACGGCAGCAACGAGAAATTCCACCCGCAGGGCGGCTATTTCATGGAGGAGGTTCGGCGCGACCTGATCAAGCGCTTCGGCGAGTCGGCCGACAAGGGCCCGAACAGCCTCTACGGCGGCGGCCTGTGGGTCCGCAGCTCGATGGTCCCGAAGATGCAGGACGCCGCCGCGCTGTCGCTGCGCGAGGGGCTCGCCCGTTTCGACGGCGGCCGCGGCTGGCGCGACCTCGGCCTGAGCATCGACCTCGCCAAGGGTGACTGGGCCGGCCAGCTCGATCGTACCCCGGTCGGGGTCGGCTTCTCCGACTGGAAGAAAGCGGTCGTCCTCGCCAAGGGCGACGGGGTTGCAACGATCGGCTTCGCCAGGGGCTCGACCGGGACCCTGCCGGCGTCAGCGGCGGCGATGCCCAAGCGCGGCACGAGCACCGCCGCGTTCAATTTCCTGACGCCCGGGATGGTGATCATCGTCAAGGAAGACGCGCCCGGGGCTTATACGCTGCGCTCGGTGCCCGAAGTGTCGGGCGGAATGGTCGCCGAGGAGGTCCACACCGGCCGCGTCCTCGCCATGCAGGGCGGGTTCGACGTCGTCGGGTCGAGCTACAACCGGGCGACCCAGGCGCTGCGCCAGCCGGGCTCGGCGTTCAAGCCGGTCGTCTATGTGACGGCGCTCGAGAACGGCTTCACCCCGGCGACCATCGTCGTCGATGCCCCGTTCTGCGTCTGGCAGGGCGCCGGCCTCGGCAACAAATGCTTCGTCAATTTCGACAAGCGCTATTCCGGGCCGAAGACGATGCGCTGGGGGGTCGAACAGTCGCGCAACCTGATGACCGTCCGCACCGCGTCCGAGACCGGCATGCCGAAGATCACCGACACCGCGCGCAAGCTCGGGGTCGGCGACTTCCCCAATTATCTGTCGATCTCGCTCGGCGCGGGCGAAACCACCGTGTCGCGGCTGGTCAACGCTTACGCGATCCTCGCCAACCAGGGGCGGGGGGTGAAGCCGTCGCTGATCGACTATGTCCAGGACCGCCACGGCAAGGTCATCTACCGCACCGACAACCGCTGCGCGGTGATGGGCAATTGCAACGCGGCCGACTGGGACGGCAAAGCGATGCCGCGGCCGCCGAACCGGACCCGCCAGCTGATCGAGCCGATGGCCGCGTTCCAGATGGTCCACATCATGGAAGGCGTGATCGAGCGCGGCACGGCGACGGTGCTGCGCGACCTCAACCGGCCGCTGTTCGGCAAGACCGGGACGACGTCGGGCCCGACCAACGTCTGGTTCGTCGGCGGGACTCCGGACATCGTCGCCGGCGTCTACCTTGGCTACGACCAGCCGCGCAGCCTCGGCGGCTACGCCCAGGGCGGCCGAATCTCGGCGCCGATCTTCAAGCAATGGGCGCAGATCGCGCTCAAGGACGAGCCCAAGGTCCCGTTCGTCGCGCCGCAGGGAATCCGCTGGGTGCGGATCGACCGCGGCACCGGCAAAAGAGTCTACGGCACCTTCCCGGTCCAGGAGGATCCGAAGTCGGAGGTGATCTGGGAGGCGTTCCAGCCGCAGACCGAGCCGCGGCGGTCCTACCGTGGCGTTCAGGGCGATCCGTATGGCGAGCAGAACGACCAGCAGCAGACGCCGCAGGCGAGGCCGCGCATCGCCGCCCGGACCGCGCCCAGGCCCGCCGAACCGACGCCTGCGACGCAGAGCAATGGCTTGCAAACGGTGAACGGCGTCTACTAGGTGAATCCCGTCACCCCCGCGTAAGCGGGGGTCCCGCTTTTCTTCCCGCGCGTGACTAGAAGCGGGATTCCCGCTTACGCGGGAATGACGAATGGATGGAGTGCATCATGCGCGCCGAAGCGCAGGCCCATATCGACCAGATCCATGCCGCGACCGCGCTGCTGCGCCGGTTCCTCGATTGGGACCGCGCGCTCAAGCGGCTCGACGAGCTGAACGCCAAGGTCGAGGATTCGGCGCTGTGGGATGATCCGAAGGCGGCGCAGGAGGTGATGCGCGAGCGCCGCCGGCTCGAGGAGGCGATCGCCGCCACCCGTGCGATCGAGCGCGAGGTCGCGGATACGGCCGAGCTGATCGAGCTGGCGGAGACCGAGGGCGACCAGGCGCTGGTCGACGACGGCGTGCGCAGCCTCGCCGAGCTCGCCGAGCGGGCCGAGCGCGACAAGGTCGCCGCCCTGCTCGCCGGCGAAGCCGATGCCAACAGCGCTTATGTCGAGATCAATGCCGGCGCCGGCGGGACTGAGAGCCAGGACTGGGCCGAGATGCTCCAGCGCATGTACACGCGCTGGG
>Ga0068858_100005302_pt1 | contig 12640 bp, 13 predicted proteins | sample KBSSwiS12_FD_66589 | JGI IMG/M metagenome (GOLD analysis project Ga0068858, IMG submission 66589) | Switchgrass rhizosphere microbial communities from Kellogg Biological Station, Michigan, USA - KBS Switchgrass S1-2 | ecosystem: Host-associated > Plants > Roots > Rhizosphere > Soil ... | reverse complement strand
CCGCGCGATCGCGGTCTGCCCCTGCATCGCCGCGAGCGCCAGTGGGCTGAGGCCGTTCTCATCCGGCGCGTTGACGTCCGCGCCGCCCTTGATCAGCGCCTCGACGGCAGGAGCTCGCCCGTCAACGACGGCGTCCGGGAGCGATTGCTGCCAGGCGCCCGCGAGGAGCGCGGCCGCAAGAGCCAGAGGGAGGCTGTGCATCACGGTAGCGGACGGACGATAGCATATGGTACCTTGTCGAAGCTCCGTATTCAGATATGAACGTCGACCACAGGTTCACACAGACCCAGAAACAGTACGCCGCCGACGACCTCGAGACGATGAGTGAGGCCAGGCGGTATCAGGCCCACGTCTTCGAGCTCCTGCGACCCCACATCGGCAACAGCGTGCTCGAAGTCGGCTGCGGGATCGGGACGACCAGCCTTCAGCTGGCAGAAATCACCGAGCGCCTCGTCTGCATCGAGCCCAACCTGAATTGCGTGTCGCGGGCGCGCGCCGCGCTGGACGGCAACCCGAAGATCACACTGCGCATCTGCCATCTCGAGGAATGCGACCGCGACGAGCTGGTCCGGCAGCGCTTCGACACGATTGTCTGCGTCAACGTGCTCGAGCACATCGAGGACGACATTCGCGCACTGCGCCTCTTCCGGGAGCTGGTCGCGCCGACCGGCGGACGCGTCCTGATCTTCGTGCCGGCGGTCCCCGCGGCGTACGGACCGCTGGACGCCGCGCTCGGTCATCACCGGCGGTACGTCAAACGCACGCTTCGCGCGGCCTTCCACGAGGCAGGCCTCGAACTTCTCACGCTGCGCTACACGAACCCGATCGGTCTGGTGGGGTGGATGTACAACGCGCACGTCTCCGGCGCGATCGAGCACACATCGGGACAGGTCAAACTGTTCGAACAACTCATTGCGCCGTGGGCCCTGCCGATCGATCGCCTGGTGCCGCCGCCCATCGGCCTGTCGCTCTTCGCCGTCGGGCGGGCGCGCATCTCAGTCGCCTGATTTTCACCCACGCGGACCTGAAGGTCCGCACTACGTACGAGTTGGGTCGGTCCGCCTGAAGGCGGACACTACCGATATGAGGTTTCAGGTACGTGAGCGGCCGGGAAGACGGACGCCGGTCGCCCGCGGACCGCTGACACGATCCTCGATCAGGTCGAAGGCGACCTTGTCGCCGACAGTCAGCTTGTTGAAGGTGCCGGTTGCCGTATCGCTGCGGTGAAAGAAGACTTCCCGCCGCTCCGCATCCCGAATGAAGCCGTGGCTCTGGCCTGCGTGAATGCGGATGACCTTGCCGCTTGCGGGGCGCCCTGAAGGCGGAATCGGTTGATTCGGTTTGCCGGGACGTGTGGTCGTCTTGGGCTTGTCGCTCACGCGACAATCATGACACAGGAGTGGAAAAAGGCGTTCGGACGGCGGATCTGGCGCGTCAGGCGGTGCGGCGTGGACGATGACGGGACACCGATCGTACCGGCACTTCGAGGTCTTCGCGACGAGCCATCACGCGCCCGAGAAACAGGCCCAGAAGAGTCGAAACTGCCAACCAGCCGCCGACCGGGACCAGTACGAAACCGACCATCCGATCACCTCTGCGGATCCTTACTGCAAGATTCGGGGACGGATCGGCTGGCCTGGAATCTCAAAAATGTCTAATGTTCTGCGAGGTGGACGTTACAACCCTGTCAGAATCCCGACACTATGTCGTTTCGACATCATGGAATTGGCGGCGCCAAGACAATTCGAGACAATCTGCGGCACTCGCGAACGGCCGGCTCGCGTCACGCCATCGCGGCGGTCTGCGTCACCCGCCCGGCAAACTGACTGTGATAGAGCTCGGCGTACTTCCCCTTCGCGGCGAGCAGCTCGAGATGGGTACCCTTTTCGACGATCCGTCCCTGCTCCACCATCAGGATGACGTCCGCGTTGCGAATCGTCGAGAGGCGATGTGCGATCACGAACGTCGTCCGTCCGCGCATCAGCTGCGCCATCGCCCGCTGGATCAGGACTTCCGTGCGCGTATCGACGCTGCTGGTGGCTTCGTCCAGGATCAGGATGGCCGGATCGGCGACAAACGCACGGGCGATCGTCAGCAGCTGCTTCTGTCCCTGTGACAGGTTGCTGGCCTCCTCGTTGATCGGCGTATCGTAGTTCTCCGGGAGCGTGCGGATGAAGTGATCGGCCTGCGCTGCCCTGGCCGCGTTGACGATCGCCTCCTCGCTCGCCTGTTCGCGGCCGTAGGCGATGTTTTCGCGGATCGTGCCGGAGAACAGCCAGGTATCCTGCAGCACCATCCCGAACATCCGCCGCAGCTCTCCGCGTTTCAGCTCGCGGATGTCCACGCCGTCCACTCGAATCGCGCCGCCGGTGACGTCGTAGAACCGCATCAGCAGGTTCACGAGCGTGGTCTTCCCGGCACCGGTGTGACCGACGATCGCGACCATTTGCCCAGGCGCGACCTCGATCGACATGTCATCGATGAGCGGCACGTCCTCCTTGTATCTGAAGCTCACGACGTCGAACTGCACCGCTCCACGCGGTCTGGCGATCGTCCTGGCGTTTGCGGCATCGGCCGCCTCTTCGGGTTCGTCCAGGAGCTCGAACACGCGCTCAGCCGACACCATCGTCAATTGCATCGTGTTGACGATGCCGCTCAACTGTGTGATCGGCATGGAGAACTGGCGGCCGTAGCTGATGAACGCCTGCACGTCTCCGATCGCGATCGCGCGGCGCGTCACGAGGATGCCACCGATCACTGCGACGCCGACGTAGCCGAGGTTCCCGACAAACATCATGGTCGGCATGATGATGCCGCTCACAAACTGCGCGCGCCACGCGCGGTCGTAGTAGGCCTCGTTGAGCGCGTCAAATGCCGCCACCGATTTCTTCTCGTGGCCAAACGCCGTCACAATCGCATGGCCGCTATACATTTCGGCCACGTGACCGTTCAGCGCGCCGAGCGTTTTCTGCTGCCCCATGAAGAAGGCCTGCGATCGTTTCGCGATGCGCGCCACGATCGCGATGCTCAGCGGAAGCGTCAGGACGATCACCAGCGTCAGGATCCAGCTGATCGTCAGCATCATGGTCGTGACGCCGATCAGCGTCAGCGCCGAGGTCAAGAGCTGCGTGAGGCTCTGCTGGAGCGTGCCGCTGATGCTGTCCAGATCGTTGACGGCACGGCTCATCACCTCGCCCCGCGTCCGCGAGTCGAAGAACTTCAGCGGGAGCCGATCGAATTTGGCCTCGACTTCGCGGCGCATCGCGTACACGGTCTTCTGCGCGATGTTCGCCATCAGGTACTGCATCAGGTACTGAAACGCGTTGCCGACGATGTACAGGCCGACCAACCCGAGCAGGATGCGTCCGACGTAGTCGAAGTCGACGGCGGCGCCGGGCACGCGCATCGCCTTGGCGATGAACCCTTCGAAGATCCGGGTCGTGGCCATGCCGAGAATCTTCGGGCCGAGCACGGCGAAGACCGTGCTGACGGCACCCGCGAGAATCACCACCGCCAGCCCCGCGCGATGCGGGCGCAGGTAACCAGTCAAGCGCTTGAGCGTGCCTTTGAAGTCCTTGGCCTTCTGCGTCGGCATGCCAAGGCCTCCGACCATGCGCCGGCCGAAGATGTCTTGCGGCGGCGCGGTCCGCCCCTGCGGCCCTTGAGGGACGGACCCCGGCGCCGGTTGCTGAGGCCCTTGCGGACGTGAAGGCGCGCTCACGCGACCTCCTCGAGCGAGGCCTGCGATTCGACAATCTCGCGGTAGGTGTCGCTCCGCTCGAGCAGCTCGGCGTGCGTGCCGACGCCGACGACTCTCCCGTTGTCCAGGACGACGATGCGATCGGCGTTGATGACAGTGCTGATGCGCTGCGCGACGACGAAGACGGCGGCGTTGGCCGTCTCGACCTTCAACGCCGCTCGCAACCTGGCGTCCGTCGTCAGATCGAGCGCTGAGAAACTGTCGTCGAATACGTAGATATCGGGTCGCCGCACGACCGCGCGCGCGATCGCGAGCCGCTGCTTCTGCCCGCCGGACAGGTTCACGCCACCCTGCGCGATCGGCGATGCGAACTTCTCGGGCATGGCGTCGACGAATTCGAGCGCCTGCGCCACCGCCGCCGCATGCCGCACTTCCTCGTCGGAGGCATCCTCACGGCCGTAGCGGATATTCGCGCTCACGGTTCCGGTGAAGAGCACCGCCTTTTGCGGGACGAATCCGATGCGGGCGCGCAGGTCCGCCTGCGGCATTTCGCGGACGTCCATCCCGTCCACGAGGACGCGTCCATGGTTGACGTCGTAGAACCTCGGGATCAGGCCCGCCAGCGTCGACTTCCCGGACCCTGTGCCGCCGACGATGGCGGTCACCTCGCCCGGATGCGCCGTGAACGAGACGCCGGTGAGGGCCGGTTCCTCCGCGCCTGGATACTGGAACGTGACGTCCTGGAATTCGACAAACCCGCGCTGTGGTGCCGATAGTGGGGCCTTCGGCGCCGCCGGATCGACGATCTCGAACTCCACGCCCAGCACTTCGTTGATGCGCGCCGCCGATGCCGACGCGCGCGGCAGCATCACGAACATCGCCGTGACCATGAACACGGCAAATAGGATCTGCATCGCGTACTGGAGCGAGGCGATCATCGCGCCGACCTGCATCGTGCCCTGGTCGATCCGGTGGCTGCCGAACCAGATGATCGCCACGCTCGTGAGGTTGAGCATCACGATCAGCGCCGGCATGAGGCAGGCGATCAACCGGTTCACCGAGATGGCGGTGTTGGTCAGATCCAGGTTCGCCTGATCGAACCGGTCGCGTTGATGCGCGCCCCGGTCGAACGCGCGGATCACGCGGACGCCGCTCAGTCCCTCGCCGAGCACCAGGTTCAGCCGGTCGATCTTGAGCTGCATCGCCTGCGAGAGCGGCGTCGCTCCGCGCATGATCAGGCCGAACACGATCGCCATCGGAGGCATCGCGGCGATCAGGACCCAGGCCAGCTGCGCGTCCTGCGAGAGCGCGAGGATCACGCCGCCGATTGCCATCATGGGCGCCGTGATCACCATGGTCAGCATCATGATCAGCATCTGCTGAACCTGCGTGGTGTCGTTCGTCGTGCGCGTCACCAGGGACGCGGCACCGAAGCGGTCGAACTGATGGATCGAGAAATGCTCGACACGGGCGAAGATCGCACCGCGCAGAATCCGTCCGAACCCGGTCGCCACCTTCGACGAGAAAAAGCTGCCGGCGATGGCGCACAGGGTGGCCACGATCGACATCAGCAGCATCAGGCCGCCGATTTCGAGAATCGCCCGCTGGTCGCCCTTGACGATCCCCTTGTCGACGATGTCCGACATGAGCCGCGGCAGAAGGAGGAAGCCGATCGACTGCGCGAGGGCAAGGACCAGGACAATCGCGACGTATCCGCGATAGGGCTTGATCAATCGAAACAGTTTCAGCATCGGCGCTCCCGGTTGAGAACCGTACGGTTCGCGGTCGATTGGGTTGTGGGCGGAGACAGCAATGTAACGTGAAGGCGGCACGAAGTGCCAGTCCCAATCTTGGAATGATTCAAAGAATTGAGTAACCTTGGGAGGTGGCCACCGATCCCGCTGCCCTGCTTCGTGAACGCGGCATCCAGGTCACGGCTCAGCGCCTGGCAGTCATGCGCGTCGTCGCCGTCGAACCCCACATCACCGCTGATGGCGTCGCCGAGCTGGTCAGAGCCGAGATCGGCGCCATCTCGCTGCAGTCGGTCTATGACGCGCTGGGCGTCCTCGTCGCTCGAGGGCTGATCCGCCGCATTCAGCCCGCGGGGCTGGCGGCCCGCTTCGAGAATCGCGTCGGCGACAACCACCATCACCTGATTTGCCGCATCTGCGGCCGCCTGGTCGACGTCGATTGTGCGGTCGGCTCCGCTCCGTGCCTGAATGCCGCGGACGACCAGGGCTACGAGATTGACGAAGCCGAAGTCGCATACTGGGGCCGCTGCCCCGATTGTCTGTCCGAGGCCCGGGCAGCGTCGCGCCCACCGGCGCCGGAACGTGAACGCGTCCGCGCGCGGAAACCCATGCGGAAAACAGCTCCAAAATCCCTCTCGAAGAAACGCAGGAAGAATTCCCCGGACTGAGAACCGGGCTGTACTCCATTCAAGAAGAGGTCAACGTCAACATGGACAACGAACAGAAGTGCCCTTTTTCCAGCAAGGCCCACAGCGGCCGATCGAACCAGGACTGGTGGCCGAATCAGCTGAACCTGAAAGTGCTCCATCAGAATCCGCCGGCGCGCGATCCGATGGGAGCCGCCTTCAACTACGCCGAAGAGTTCAAGACTGTCGATCTCGACGCCTTGAAAAAAGACATCGAGGTGGTGATGACGACGTCGCAGCCCTGGTGGCCCGCCGACTTCGGCCACTACGGGCCGCTCTTCATCCGGATGGCCTGGCATAGCGCGGGCACGTATCGCATCACCGACGGCCGCGGCGGCGCGGGAGACGGTGAGCAGCGCTTCGCGCCGTTGAACAGCTGGCCCGATAACGCCAATCTCGACAAGGCGCGCCGCCTGCTGTGGCCGATCAAGAAGAAGTACGGCAAGAAGGTCTCGTGGGCCGACCTGATGGTCTTCGCCGGCAACTGCGCGCTGGAGTCGATGGGGTTCAAGACGTTTGGCTTCGGTGGCGGCCGGGAGGACGTGTGGGAGCCCGCCGAGATCAACTGGGGGACCGAGGACACGTGGCTCGGCGACGCGCGTTACACCGGCGATCGACAACTGAATAGCCCGCTCGGCGCTGTGCAGATGGGATTGATCTATGTGAACCCGGAAGGCCCGAACGGCAACCCGGACCCCATCGCCGCGGCGAGGGACATTCGTGAGACGTTCCGCCGGATGGCGATGAACGACGAAGAGACCGTGGCGCTCATCGCAGGCGGTCATACGTTCGGCAAGACTCACGGCGCCGGCCCCGCGTCTAACGTGGGCCGCGAACCCGAAGGCGCCGCGATTGAAGAACAAGGCCTCGGCTGGCGGAGCAGCTTCCGCACCGGCAGGGGCGGCGACACGATCACCAGCGGCCTTGAAGTGACCTGGACCGCCACGCCAACAACGTGGAGCAACAATTTCTTCTCGAACCTGTTCGGCTACGAGTGGGAGCTGACCAAGAGCCCGGCGGGCGCGAATCAGTGGGTCGCGAAGGGCGGTGCGGGCGCCGGCACGATTCCAGACGCACACGATCCCTCCAAGCGTCACGCGCCGACGATGCTGACGACCGACCTGTCGCTGCGGATGGATCCGGCCTACGCGAAGATCTCGAAGCGCTTCCACGAGAACCCGCAGGAGTTCGCCGACGCGTTTGCGAAGGCGTGGTTCAAGCTGACGCACCGGGACATGGGACCGCGCGCGCGATACCTGGGCTCGCTCGTTCCCGCGGAGCCGCAGCTGTGGCAGGACCCGGTGCCGCCGGTCACGAACGAATTGATCGGCGCCGCGGATATCGCCTCGCTCAAGAGTCAGATTCTCGCCTCGGGCCTGTCGACGTCTCAGCTGGTATCAACGGCCTGGGCATCCGCATCGACGTTCCGAGGCACCGACAAGCGTGGCGGCGCCAACGGCGGCCGAATCCGTCTTGCACCGCAGAAGGATTGGGCGGTGAACAACCCGCCCGAGCTCGCGAAGGTGCTGCAGACGCTCGAGGGCATCCAGAAAACGTTCAACGCCGCGCAGGCCGGTGGAAAGAAGTCGGTGTCGCTCGCCGATCTGATCGTGTTGGGCGGATGTGCCGCCGTCGAGCAGGCAGCGAAGAAGGCCGGGTTCGACGTCCAGGTGCCGTTCAAGCCCGGACGCACGGATGCGACACAGGAACAGACCGACGTCGAATCGTTCAGCGTGCTCGAACAGACCGCGGACGGATTCCGCAACTACATCGGGAACGGACACCAGGTGCCCGCCGAAGTGCTGCTGGTAGACCGCGCGCAGATGCTGACCCTCAGCGCACCGGAGATGACGGTGCTCGTCGGCGGCCTGCGTGTGCTCGGCGCGAACGCCTCGCCGTCGGGCACGGGCGTTTTCACGAAGCGCCCTGGCACGCTGACGAACGACTTCTTCGTCAACCTGCTCGACATGGACACCGAGTGGCGGCCGACGTCGAACGGCGCGGACACCTTCGAAGGCCGGAGTCTGGCTGGTACGCCGAAGTGGACCGGAAGCCGCGTCGACCTGCTGTTCGGCTCGAACTCCGAGCTCCGCGCCCTCGCGGAGGTCTATGCCAGTGACGACGCGACGGAGAAGTTCGCGCGCGACTTCGTCGCGGCGTGGGACAAGGTCATGAACCTCGATCGATTCGATCTCGCCTGATTTCTGCCGATCAGGCCGGCCTTCTCGCCGGCCGGCCTGATCGCTCTCGTCCCGATCGGTCCGCCTCAAGGCTTACCGGGAGCGCCCGGCGCCGGGATGTGTCCCAGTTGCCGCAACGTACCCAGATCGTCCCGCACGGCCCAGCTCTCCACGATCTTTCCGTTCGCGAACCGGAACATCTGCATCGCCGGCGTCCGGATGCTCTTGCCGGTCGGCGGCATGCCCATGTATCCGACGGTGTCGGTCGCCGTTGACGTGTAGCGGCTGACGACCATGTCGCCGTCCGCGATCACCGCGTCCACGGTGATCTTGAAGTCGGGAAACATCGAGCGCAGCATCGTGACGATCCGCTTGACGTCCTCCGGGCCGTGCGCCGGGAACGGATCGCCCGGGTCGTGACGCACGTAGTCGGGCGCGATGATCTCGTCGGCGACCGCGAGGTGGCCCTGCCCCCACAGCTCCTGGCTCCAGCGGAGCGCCACGGCTTTGTTCTGCTCGGTCGTCATCGTCTCTTCCCTTCCCGTCTGCGTTTGCGCGCCGAGCTGTCCCACGAATGCCACCGCGGTGAGCAGCGATGCTCCCGCCGCGGCCAGCCTCCATGCCGATTGCTTGTCTGTCGTTCTCATGTGTCCTCCGTGCTTCACAGTAGCGGCGCGCGCGCCGGGTGCCATTGATCTGGATCAAGAAGTGAAGCGTGCCGCCTGATGGCGTTCTTGATTTAGATCAATGCCCGCACGCCCCACCGCCGCCGATGCTGGGACCACAAAGGCGGTGACATATGCATGCGGAATGGTTTGCGTCCTGGTTCGACTCTCCTCACTACCATCAGCTCTACGCCCATCGCGACGAGGCGGAGGCGGCACGGTTCGTTGACGCGCTGGTCGCGCGGGTGCGTCCGCGCGAAGGCGCTCGCGTCCTCGATCTGGGTTGCGGCGCCGGCCGCCACGCCCGGCGCCTGGCGTCCAAGGGCCTTCAGGTCACGGGCATCGATCTTTCCGCGAACAGCATCGCGGAAGCGAAGAAGACGGAGCGCCCGCATCTGCGGTTTCGACGCCACGACATGCGGGTGCCGTTCGGCAACCGGAGCTTCGACTACGTCTTCAACCTCTTCACGAGCTTTGGTTATTTCGAGGAGGACCGCGAGCACGAAGCCGTCGTGCGAAACATGGCGCAGGCGCTCAGCGACGGCGGAAGGCTGGTGCTGGACTATCTCAACGCGCATTACGTCGAAGCGCATCTGACGCCCACCGAAGAACGGGTCCTCGACGGAACGGTTTACCGGATTTCGCGCCGGGTCGACGACCGCTTTTTCGTCAAGCGCATCGTGATGGACGACGGCTGCGCAGGGGCGCCGGCGCAGCACGTAGAGCGTGTCGCGAGGTTCACGCTGCGCGACTTCGATCGGATGTTCGCCGCCAGCGGCCTCACGATTGAAGAAATCTACGGCGACTATCAGCTCGGCGCCTTCGACGCGCAGACCTCTCCTCGGCTGATTCTGGTCGCGCGAAAGACCGCGGAGCCGTTACCGCCGCGACAGCTGCTTGCGGATGCGGCTGACGGTCTCGGGGGACACGCCCAGGTATGAGGCGAGCATCCATTGCGGAACCCGCTGGGCGATGGTCGGAAACGTGCTCATGAAATCCAGATATCGCTCCTCTGCTGTCGCGCTCAGCGACTTGACGATGCGCAGATCCTTGGCGGCGGCGTGCTTCTGAAGGCCGGCCCGCATCGCCGCCGAGTAGCCGGGAACGGCGTCAACGATCTGCTGCTGTCCGGATGGATCGATCAGCAGCAGATCGGAGTCTTCGATCGCCGAGAAGAAATACTGAGAAGGTGCGCCCGCATTCAGGCTGATCGCATCGGCAAGCCACCACTGCTCGGGAGCGAACTGGACGATGTGCTCCTTGCCCCTGGCGTCGATCACGAAACTACGGAGGCACCCGCGCGCGACAAAGGCCGCATAGCGCGGGACCTCTCCCGCGCGCTGCAGGAATTCGCCCGCGGGAAGGGTACGCGCTACGAAGACCGAGCGCAGCAGATCCAGGTCTGCTTCCGAAAAGCTGGCGCGCTCGGTCAGGTACGCCTGGAGCACATCGAACGACGTCGGGCTCGTCATGACGCGCATATTCTGACGTAAAAGCCGGTTGAAGTCGGGACGCCTTCCACGGCAGCTCCGCAAATAGGTGCTGCGAGCGGATATCATGCGGCTCATGGCGAGTGGGCGTTCTTACAGGCGCGTCATCTATCCGCTGACTCTTTGCCTCGCCTCGATCACGCTGACTGGGGCGCGAGCGCAGGATCGACCGGCGCAGCCAGGCTTTCGAACCGCCACCGAACTCATCCGGGTTGATTTCACGGTAACCGACAAAGCGGGCCGGCCGGTGTCCGGCCTCACCGCAAAGGACTTCTCCGTCAAAGAAGACGGCAAAGAACAAGCGATCGTGGGTTTCGACGCGTTCGCGAACAACGACGGCGCGATCGCGTCGGCAGCGGCACGTGGCGGTGCATCCGATACGTCGACAGCAAAAGCCGCGGCTCGACAAACGCTCGAGGTTTCGCAATCAAACTTTTCACGATCGATTGGCGAAAGCGATCGCGGCGTTTTTCCTATACAAGAGGCAGCACTCGCTGCCATCAGGCTACAGGTGCACATGCTGAAGGAAAGACTCGCGGCGATCGAAGACAGCCTCAGGCGACAGGCGGAGCCGGAGGGATCGCGGCCGGTGCCACCAGTCAGACGCTTCTCGACACAAGGCGAACCCAGGAAGTTGACGCTGGCGGAATATCTCGAGATGCTGATGAAGCTGATGCGGTGAGCTGCGCGAAGGCGTCAGGATCGGAGCGCGAAGGTCACAGTCGGAGCGCGAAGGCTTTAGCCGAGCGATCGCCGATCACGTTGAAGTAGTCAGCTGACGCTCCAGCAGATCCAGTTGCCACGTCGCGACTGCGACCTGCGCGCGGATGAACGGCAGCCAGGCTTCTTCCGTCCCGGTCGACGGTGCCTGGCGCGCGTCGATGAGAGACAGCAGATCGTCGAGATCCCGCAGCACGCGCGCAGCGGTTTCAATTGCCCTCGTTTCGCTTGCCGCCGCAAACAGCCGAGCCGCCCGCCTCCTCTGCTGCCACGCCTGATTTTTCACACCTTCGTCCCGAACGATGTCCACGTCTGCTATCTTTACTATATTGGATCCCATACATTCCCGATCACGGTCAAGGGTCTCGAGGGTCGAATGAGAGGCGGGATATGCGCGACGAACGCGTGACGATGGATCGGAACGCGGTCGAGGCGATGCAAGCCAACCTCGACCGCAATGAGCCTGCTATCTTCGCGAGCTACGGCTTGATCGGAGCGATCCTGCTGCTCGGGGGCATCGGATTCGCCGCGGATCGCTACCTGGGCACGCAGCACTGGTGCCTGATCGCCGGATTGATCGTCGGCCTGGCCCTCGGGTTCTATCGCCTCGTGCGATCCGTTCGCCAGTAACCGATCGATCCGCCCTTCCGGCGCTACTCGAGACCGAGAGCCCGCGCCATCGTGTGGAAGGGGTTGGTCTGGTTGAATACGCGAGGGTCAGCGATTCCGATTCGGCAGCGCGCGGATCTGATCGATCGCCTTCTGGATGCGGCGCGTCCGGGTTTCAGCTTGCTTCGCGCTCTCGATTGCGTCCACATGTTCGCGCTGATGCGAATAGCTGAGCGTCGGCCATCGATCCCACGCTGATCCCGACGCCTTCATCGCCTTCACGAAATCGGCCGGAGGTTTGACGACACGTTTCTCAGTATCGAGATCGAGCCGCACGTCGAGCGTCTCGCCGCCTTCGAGACCGGCGGCTTCGCGGTTGCTCTTCCGCAATGGGATGCACGGCGGGCCGCCCATCGCCGCGATGGTGCTCCGATAAGTGAAGCCGTTCAGCGTCACCTTCACCGGCGCCCTCGTTTTCCCGAACACGTCTTTGGGATCGAACGTCAGCGGGATGAAGCAGATCGATCCGTTGCGGACGATGGTCGTCTTGAAGGTCTTCGACGTCATGACGCTTCCTCTGCATCTCGCAGCGCTGAGCGCTGCGCCACTCCTCTTGATGTCGCCGCACTGAAGCGCTGCGCGACTCCTCTTGAGCTCGCCGCGCTGAAGCGCTGCGCCACATCACATCGTCAGTGGCTATGCCACATCACATCGTCAGTGGCTATGCCACATCACATCGTCAGTGGCTGTGCCCACATCAAATCGTCAGTGGCTGTGCCAGATCAAATCGTCAGTGGCTGTGCCAGATCAAATCGTCAGTGGCGCAGGCCTTCAGGCCT
>Ga0068858_100005287_pt1 | contig 12655 bp, 7 predicted proteins | sample KBSSwiS12_FD_66589 | JGI IMG/M metagenome (GOLD analysis project Ga0068858, IMG submission 66589) | Switchgrass rhizosphere microbial communities from Kellogg Biological Station, Michigan, USA - KBS Switchgrass S1-2 | ecosystem: Host-associated > Plants > Roots > Rhizosphere > Soil ... | reverse complement strand
TATTTGGCCGCAGTACATGATCAGCGAATCGCCGCGGCGATGTTGGAGTTCGCGGCAGGCACACTTAATCCCGACTCGGAGGTGTTCAACTAATGCGCCCTTTTTATGCGCTTGCAGTATTGCCCTTCCTCTCCTCATCAGAACTCCCGGCCCAAGCAATAGGCCCTTTCCAGGTAGGCTTTGATCTTCGCTTCGTCTGCCCCGTGTACCGCATAAAAATATACGTGCTCAACAGCCTTGACGCCTGGATAGCGGAGCCCCCACTCGTCGATGAGGATTTTCATGGCATCGCGTATGCCCGCATTGTACGCGCGCTCGTCGAAGATCGTCGGCTGCATGATCAGAGCCTTTTCGTGGGTCAATAGCGGCAGCCGCCCTTCAATATCGCCGTGCCACGCTTCGGCCGTCAAGCCGAACGCAAACCCCAGCGTAAATACGCGCTCAATCCAACCTTTCAACATGGCGGGAAACCCGACGAAGTACACCGGCGCGATGAAAGCTAACGCCTCCGCGTTCACAACCTTCTGTTGCTGCACCAAAATGTCCTTTGGGCGATAACGTTCCTGCAGCAACCGGATGATGCTGCGTGTGTCCCGATCCCCGAGCAGCCGCTTGAGTGCGAACTTCCTCAATGGCCCGCGTGCGCCTTCGAGAATGCGTTCCCGTAGGTGCATCTTCGCAATGATGTCATCAGGTCCATTCGCGTCCATCCAGTTCGGATTGTCGCAATCGCGAAGCACCGGGTCGAACCCGATTGCGTACAGATCGTTGATCTCGTTCGTGTGCCCAGCATCGCGAAGTCCGGCGTCAAAACGCTCGAGCACTGCGTGGCAAAATGACTTCTTGCCGGGATGCGCAAAAACCGTTAGCACTCTCATGGTCGATCCATGCTTTCGCTTACGCCCTGAGTTAGGCAAGTTGGATACCAAAGGGTTACACCGCGTAATCCAGCTTATTCCAACGTCTATTGAGGGGACGATGGGTGAAATGACGCTCATGCAGGGACCTGAACACATGCCGATGAACTCACGCGGGAAGTTCCGTATGGCACGTCGCGTGCTGGTGTAACTGGTGTCGTAGTGGAAAAGCCGCGCCCTGACGTGGAGGCGTGCCTATATTTGTGTCAGACCGCATTGGTGTTCAGGGACAGGTCGGGCCTGGCTTTGAGGTAGTGCGGGAGGCGTTCGCCGAGAACTTCGCTCGGAGGCGAGAACTGGGCGGCGCCTGCTGCGCTTATCACCGTGGCGAGAGAGTGGTAGATCTGTGGGGCGGCGTTAGGGACAAGCAGACCCGTGAGCCCTGGGAGCAGGACACCATGGTCGTCGTCCACTCGGCCACGAAGGGTCTGGCTGCCATGACGCTTGCCGTCGCCCACTCGCGCGGCTGGCTCGACTACGAAGAACGCGTGAGCGCCTACTGGCCCGATTTCGCGCAGCAAGGCAAACAGAGGATCACGGTCCGGCAGCTCCTGGCGCACCAGGCCGCGCTGTTCGCCTTTGGCGAGCCCGTCGATCGCAGCGTTATCGCCGACTTCGACCGCCTGGCACTCGTGTTGGCTCGTCAGAGACCCGAGTGGGAGCCCGGAACCCGGCAGGCCTATCACGCCCTTACACTCGGGTTCTATGAAGGCGAGTTGCTGCGCCGCGTCGATCCAAAGCATCGCAGCCTGGGACAGTTCTTTCAGGACGAGATTGCGAATCCGCTCGGGCTGGACGTTTATATCCGTCTGCCTGAGACGATCCCGAACTCGCGCCTGGCGAAACTCGCGCCGCCCAGCCCTATCGAGATGCTGCGCGGCTTCGGATTTCACTTCTTGCTGGAAGCGATGAATCCTCGCTCCAATATTTATCGGGCGTTGAACGTGAACCCCGGCACTGGCATATACCAAGACGGGCAGCGCATCTATGCGCGCAACCTCGAAGTGCCATCCGGCAACGGCGTCGGCACAGCCCGTGCTATCGCGCGCGCGTATAGCGTCTTCGCTACCGGCGGGCGCGAGCTGGGGTTACGACAAGAAACGCTAAACTTATTAGCCGCCCCGGCGATTCCCCCCACACGCGGGTTTCATGACGAATGCCTGAAAGGCGACGTGCAGTTTTCGTTGGGATTCATGAAGCCAAGCCGCGTCTGGCCATTCGGTAGCGACAGTTCCTTCGGCTCACCCGGATCCGGCGGCTCCCTTGGCTTCGCCGACCCGAGCGCTGGCATCGGGTACGCCTACGTAACGAGCCAGATGGGGACAGCATTGACCGGTGATCCGCGGGACGTGGCGCTCAGGGAGGCGCTCTACTCCGTTATTCACACTTCGTGAGGCCAGTTTGAGAATACAGCTAGTTGCTTAGCACAGACCTTGTCTGGTCACGAGGACTTGTAACGCGCTCCGCTAGAAGTGCTCGTCGTGACCCGAAACCCGGTTCTGGGAGGCTGACTCCATCAGCTGTTGGAAGATCCCGATATGTCACATTAACGGTATGTATGGTCCGCCGCAGAAATGCAAGCGAAAACGAGAATGTCAGTCCGGTCTGCGCCAATGTATTCGGCCTTGGGTGGAATCAGCGACTCCGGGCCTCGAAGTTGCCAGAATAGGACTGCGATACACCTCGTTTTTGCATAAGACCGCCCATGCCATTCGGACTAGTTTGTTTGCCAGCGCCACAATGGCGACATTCTGGTGAGTGCGCGCGAGCAGTTGAGCTAACCAACTCCTCAGCCCGGGAGACTGTTTGGCTCGATGCTGCATCACGGTGCGTGCTCCTTGGACGATCAGCCTTCTTAGATAGTTGTTCCCCCTCTTGCTGATGGCGCATTAGAGTTGCGGTGATACGGGTAGGCTCGAAACTGCGACTGTGCGAATTTGCGGCCCGAGTTACGGCCACCGAGTAAAGATTGGAGCCTTCGCACCGTGGATGATTTTCTGGGTGAACTCCAGGATGAAGTTGGTCAACCGCTTGTATGGGTAATTGGTGAGGACTTCGGCAAGTATGGACGTTTCCACCTGCACATCCTAGTCGCCAACATTATCGGCGTCAGCATTGACGATTGGAAAGCCAAGGCGTTCCGGCGATTCGTGCGGAATCAGCTCGACTGGTATGAACGCGGGGGTGGCGCTGCACACTACCTTGCAAAGCATGCTCTGACTGACTCAGGCGGCATTCATTTTGGCGGTGCGGGGCTTCCCGAGGAGAGGCTTCGGAACTCCATGCCCGTGGGCCGCGTGGTGGTGGTGAAGTCGGCCAACGTTCCGTCCAGCTTATTCCACATGACGTTGGGAAAAAGGAGAAAACGATGAAAGACAAACCGAAGGCAACGCCACAGGAACGCTACGTTGCGTATTTTGACGGTGCTGGTATGCGGCCGGATGCGACGGGTTCAGGCTCCGCGTGGTTCATCGAGAACACGGGTATCAACAAGATGTTGCAGCGTATGGACGGACTTACCAACAACCAAGCGGAATACCGCGGCTTCCTGTCCCTTGTTAAGCACCTCCAGGAAGGCACCAAGGCGACGTTGCATTCCGATTCCCAGTTGGTCGTAAATCAATTCAACAAAGCGTGGGCGGTCCGTGATCCGGAACTTCAACGGCTCCTAGACCTCGTGCGGCAGGTTATCTGGTTGTTTATATCGCCCTAGTCTGTGCACTGCGCCCTAGCGAGCTGTTTGCACTCCGCAAAAATGACGTCGGGGAAGGGTGGCTTCGGATTGACGAATCCTTGGATCGTCAACGCCGCTCTCAGGCCCCAAAGACCAGTTCGTCCAACGCCTCGGTCGCGTTGCCTCCGCAGCTGCAAAGAGAGCTCAATGACTGGTTACACTCCAACCCCGGGGCTCCCGATGATCTATTGTTTCCTAACAGAGACGGTCGGCCCAAGAATCGGCAGAATGAATTAGATCGGGTATTGAAGCCGGCTGCAAAACGCGCTGGCCTTGGTAAAGTGACTTTCCAAATGCTGCGACGGACGTTCTCAACCCAAGCGCAGAAGATCGGCGGACTGAAGGACATTCAGGCCCAGATGCGTCACGCCAGACCGGACACGACAGCGTCTATTTACATGCAGACGCTGCCCACCCACCAGGCGCAGATGATCAGCGACTTCGAGGATATGATCCTAGGGAAGAAGACGGCGACGGCTAGGTAGTTTTGATGCCCTAGCAGTCTGTAAGTGGTACGCCCGAGAGGATTCGAACCTCTGACCTTTTGCTCCGGAGGCAAGCGGCGACGAACTATCAGCAACTTAGCACCGCTCGGAACGATTCCTAACAATTGCGCATTGTTGCTAGTTATCAAAGACTTCGGCGAACAGTGCGGCTTGCGGCTGGTAATGGTGCGTAACGCTTCTATGCAGGGGGTGGGCACAAAAGTGGGCACAGTCGTTCTTTCTCTGGAAGTGCCTGCACACGCTCCTGGACTTGTCAGGCGCATCCGATGAATCTTGAAGGAGAGCTCCTCTGAACTCACGCGCCCAAACGCGCAACGCTAACGCCGTGTCTATGGCCACCGTCTATAATTGGAGGACGCGTCGGAATGCAATTTGACCTAATCACTCTGATCAGAGAAATCTATCGTCAGACGGAGCTGCAGCGGATGCCGCCACCCTATGTCACCCGTCTCGTAAAGCTCTTATATCTTGCCGACCTGGAGTGGCGACGAACACACAAGGGAGAACCGATCGCTAACTTGACGTGGAAGTTCCTCCGCTTTGGTCCGTATGCGAATGAACTTGCGGACCTGCTGGGGGGGCCAGAGCTAGAGGTGACCGAGCTTGAACAGGGCAAAGACGCCAGGCGTTTCACCTTCGGTAAGGAAACCGAAAAATCCGGTTTGCCTAGTGAGATCGTCGGTCTCCTGAATCAGCTAGTCAAAAAATGGGGCGATGTGCAGCTCAATAAGCTTCTGGACTATGTCTACTTCGATACCGAACCCATGGAGAATGCGAAGAGATACGAACTCCTAGATTTCTCCGGGCTAACCCCATCCCCCCCACTAATAAGCCGCTTTTTAACCAAGGGAAGATCGCAGAGTTGAGAAATAGAGTGAAGAACCGAGCAAAGGAGCTCCAGCTCACTCGAAACGGAATTCATGTGCCCTCAATTGATATTGCGACCGAGGGTGCCTGGGACGACGAGTCGGATCCGTTGTCTTTGCCGATCAACATTCCCATTCGTCACATGGCGGAGTAACCATCGGTGGCGGAGCCGCTCGATCAAACCGGACTGCTATGCGATCCCTTTTATGAAACGAAGGAGCCGCTTGGTCGTGACAAGAAAGGCAACCCAAGGGTGCTGCCAGGCCAGCTGATTCTGGCACATCAGGTATATCCGCCGACAAGACCCATGATTATTGAAGTGCAGGGTTACGATCCTCGCGATGCTTCGAAGAATAGCTATGTCTTTAAGAAATACGACCCAGCCAACCCGCCCCCAAATCACTTCCCCGTGAAAGAACTCAATTTGCGCTCTGATGAGAACCTCTATGTGATGCAGGGCAAGCTTCGACCCGCTGTAGTGCTTCAGATCATCACCACGGACTACTATAACCTGCAAAATCCAGAACCTTATGTGTGGGTCGCACCCTGTTCACTTTTAAAGAAAAGCATAAGCAGGAGTATCGATGCAGGATCGCAGCTATGCAATTTCCGCACCTCTTCTACGTCCCGTCAAACGCAAGCGGCTTTGCAGAAGAGGGCGTGCTCCGCTTCGAACATATTCAGCCAGTCGCCGCGGAAGGTGTTCAACCCCTTTTCCGCAATGGTAAGCAGAGTTTTCTCACCGACAGCGCGTGGGCGGTGTTGCAGCAGCGCTTACACCTATTTGTGACAAACAGGGTTTTGGATCAAGCAATGGAGGAAGCCCTACAGGCATATACAGCGTGTCTTCTCGAAGCTTATGGATTGCGGTGATCAACTTTTTGGTTTCCGATAATACGGATTAACGGGTGCGGACTGTCGTCATAGTGGACTTGCTACACCAACACAGTCGTCAGCGCCATGTTCGCCGCAGCGAGTGTCATATTGTTCGCAGTAATTAGGTTGATGGTGGCGACTACACTTCCTTCAGCGTGGTTCTCCCATCGTTTTCACCGCCAGAGGCTTGCCGGCCTGCCCTCTGTGCGGTTGGATCCATCTGTTGGATCATTGTGCCGCACGACTTGAAACATGACCATTAAAGGTAATCGTAGCGCTATAAAGTACACACGGTTGTGGATTCCTACCATCCAACTCAATGGCCTGCGCGCTCTGGGCGGTCGGGCATAACGACGACGATGAATCGGCTCACTTACTATGAACCACGATGCTGCCGCCGCCGAGGGTCTGCGTATTGGCAGAGGTCACGCTATCGTCCGTGGACAGCAGATTGTCATAGATGACGGACCCACTTACCGGATCCGTGATCTTGATCCGGAAGCCGTCCGGCGTGCTGCCTCCGACCAAGGCGCCATCGCGTCCGGTCAGGATGAAATTGTAGTTACCGGATCCGTTGATCGTCCCCGAACCCTTGTACTGAGCCATCGGACCGGAGATCACCAACCACTGGTAAAGCGCACTGTGGAAGTTGAAATTGGCGACTTGGAAATTGAACTCTGTTTCTCCCGTGGGTACAGTCGCGCCCTTTTCATACTTGGAAACGAAGCCGAAAGTCGCCTTACCAGTCAAAGAAGTGTTTGCAGTGTATGCTCCGGCCGGGGAGTTAATCCAGCCGCCGCCGGTCACGAACCCGGCGCTGGGATCGTAAGCCACCACTTGCGCTGTCAGATTCGGAGGAGCGTTGACCGAACTCACGCTATTCGCGATCGTGATTCCGCCGACGCCATCGTTCACCGTCAACTTAACACCGTAAACTCCGGCCGCCGCGAATGAATTGGAAGCCGTCACAGTTCCATTAGCGTCACTGACCATTCCTGGAATGCTGGCGTTATCGAACGACCACGCGCCGCTGTGAGTCTGCGGAACCGTGTCCGTGTCCGTGAACGTGGCCGTGAAGTTGAACGTTGTATTCACTGCCTGTACTGTTCCCGAAGGCGCCCCGGTAATTGTGACGCTGGGCGCGTTATCCGCGGCGGAGAAGCTTCCCGTGAAGTTAGCAGTGTCAGGAGTATAGGCCGCGGAGACCACATGCGGGCCCACCCCAAGCGTGGTGACCGTCAGTGTGGCCTGGCCGCTTGCAAGCGAGATGGTTCCCAGTACCGTGCTGGTAGTGATGTCGGTGAACTTGACCGAGCCCGATGGAAGCACCGTGGAGGCGACGGTGGCCTTCAGAACGACACCCACGGGTGTCGTTGCAGTGCTAAGGCTGGAGACGAGCACCGTCGTTGTTGACGCAGGCGCAATATTGGCCGCGGTGGTTGCGGTGGAATTGAACGTGTAGTTACCCGAATCGGCTCCCGCGAGCGAGATCCCAGTCACGGTCACCGGGATGAGAGTCCCCACGTTGGGAGTCGCAAATGTGGCGCTACCGTAGGTATCGGTCAACACGTCGCCCGAGAGGCGGTTGTCTGAGAGCGTCACCATCGCCGCCGTGGTGGTGTCGTACACCTTGTTTACGCCCGTCGCTGTTACCGTCAACGGTGCTTTAGTAATGTTGGCCGTAGTGGTTGCCACCGAGGACAAGATGTAGTTGCCCGCATCAGTGCCAGCCAGACTGAAACCCGTACCCGTCACGATTTTGTTGTTGCCCACATTCTTATCGGCAAACGCGGCCGTCCCGCCCCCAAGAGTGACGGAATCCAAACCAATCGCACCAGTCAGGCTGCGGCCGGTGATGGTGGCCACAGTGTTCGCGTTATAGACCTTGTCACTGGCCGTGAAGCTGCCGGTAATCCCCAGTGCTGCGATGTTGGCGGTAGTGCTCGCCGTCGTGTTGGAAAGCGAGTAGTTGCCCGCATCCGTTCCCGAGATCGAGATTCCGTTCACGTTCACCACCTTGCCGGTGCCCACGTTCTTGTCCACGAAGCTGGCGCTGGTGTAGCTGTCGGTCACCGCGTCGCTCCCCAGATGGTTATCCGCCAGCGTCACCGTCGCCGCCGTGGTGGCGTCGTACACCTTGTTCACACCGGTCGCGCTAACGGTCAGGGGCCGCTGCGTGATGTTGGCGCTGGTGCTTGCCGTCATGTTGGAAAGCGAGTAGTTGCCGGCGTCCGTCCCCGAAATCGAGATCCCACTCACGTTCACCGCCTTGCCGTTGGCCACGTTCTTGTCCACGAAGCCGGCGCTGGTGTAGCTGTCGGTCACCGCGTCGCTCCCCAGATGGTTATCCGCCAGCGTCACCGTCGCCGCTGTGGTACTGTCGTAGAGCTTGTTCACGCCCGTTGCCGTCACCGTCAATAGCGCCGGTGTGATATTGGCCGTGGTGGTCGCCACTGAGGACAGGCTATAGTTGCCCGCATCACCGCCAGCCAGGCTGAAACCCGTACCCGTCACGATTTTGTTATTGCCCACATTCTTATCGGCAAACATGGCCGTCCCGCCGTATAGGCTGACACCATCCGTGCCCATAACACCTGTCAGCGAACGGGTCGCGATGTTCGCCGCCGTAGTCGTGTCGTAGACCTTGTTGCTGGCCGTGAAGCTGCCCGTAATGGCCAGCTGCGTGATGGTGGCGGTAGTGGTCGCTGTCGTGTTGGAAAGCGAGTAGTTGCCCGCATCCGCTCCCGAAATCGAGATCCCGCTGACATTTACCGTCTTGCCGGTGCCCACGTTCTTGTCGACGAAGCTGGCGCTGGTGTAGCTATCGGTCACCGCATCACTTCCCAGATGGTTATCCGCCAGTGTTACCGTCGCCGCCATCGTGGCGTCGTACACCTTGTTCACACCCATCGCCGTTACCGTCAAGGGCGCTTTAGAAATGTTGGCGGTAGTGGTCGCCGTCGTGTTGGAAAGCAAGTAGTTGCCGGCGTCCGTTCCCGAGATCGAGATCCCGCTCACGTTCACCGCCTTGCCGGTGCCCACGTTCTTGTCCACGAAACTAGCGCTGCTGTAGCTATCGGTCACCGCGTCGCTCCCCAGATGGTTATCCGCCAGCGTCACCGTCGCCGCCGTGGTAGCGTCGTATACCTTGTTCACACCTGTCGCACTCACCGTCAGTGGACGCTGCGTAATGTTGGCTGTGGTGGTGGCCACCGACGACAACACATAATTGCCCGCATCGGTGCCGGTCAGGCTGAACCCGGTGCCGGTCACGATCTTGTTGGTGCCGACGTTCTTATCGGCAAACGTCGCCGTCCCCCCGTATAGGCTGACATTATCCGTGCCCAGAACACCTGTCAGCGAACGAGCCACGATGTTCGCCGCTGTAGTCGTGTCGTAGACCTTGTTGCCGGCCGTGAAACTGCCCGTGATGGCCAACTGCGTGATGTTGGCGGTAGTGCTCGCCGTCGTGGAAGAAAGCGAGTAGTTGCCCGCATCCGTTCCCGAGATCGAGATCCCGCTCACGTTCACCACCTTGCCAGTGCCCACGCTCTTGTCGACGAAGCTGGCGCTGCTGTAGCTGTCGGTGAACACGTCGCCCGCAATGCGGTTATCTGACAGCGTCACCGCCGCCGCCGTCGTGTTGTCGTACACCTTGTTCACACCGGCCGCGCTCACCGTCAGGGGCCGCTGCGTGATGTTGGCGCTGGTGCTCGCCGTCATGTTGGAAAGCGAGTAGTTGCCCGCGTCGGTTCCCGCAATCGAGATCCCAGTCACATTCACCGTCTTGCCGTTGCCCGCGTTCTTGTCCACGAAGCTCGCACTGCTGTAGCTGTCGGTGAAGACATCGCCCGCGATGCGGTTATCAGCCAACGTCACCGTCGCCGCCGTGGTGGCGTCGTACACCTTGTTCACGCCCGTCGCGGTTATGGTCAGCGGCGCTTGCGTGATGTTGGCCGTGGTGGTTGCCACGGAGGACAAGGAATAGTTGCCCGCATCGGTGCCAGTCAAGCTGAACCCGCTACCGGTCACGGTCTTGTTGGTGCCCACGTTCTTATCGGCGAATGCCGCGGTACCACCCGCAAGAGTGACGGAATCCGAACCAATCACACCCGTCAGGTTGCGGCCAGTGATGGTGGCCGCAGTGTTCGCGTTATAGACCTTGTCGCTGGCCGTGAAGCTGCCGGTAATCCCCAGCGCTGTGATGTTGGCGGTGGTGGTGGCCACCGAATCCAGCACGTAGTTGCCGGCATCGGTACCGCCAAGGGTCGCGCCCGCCAGCGTCACCGTCTTGCCGTTGCCCACGTTCTTATCGGAGAACGTCGCCGTGCCGCCCGTCAGGCTTACAGTATCGCCGGCGATGGCGCCGGCCAGCGAGCGCGTCAGCACCATAGCCGAGGTGTTCCCGTCATACACTTTATTGCTCGCGGTGAATGTGCCCGTGATGTGCAGCGCCGTGATGCTGGCCGTGGTAGTGGCCACTGAATCCAGCACATAGTTGCCGGCATCGGTACCGCCAAGGGTCGCCCCCGTGAGCGTCACCGTCTTGCCAGCGCCGACGTTTTTATCTGCGAACGTCGCCGTACCACCCGTCAGGCTGACAGCATCGCCGCCGATGGCGCCCACCAGCGAGCGCGTCAGCACCGTAGCTGAGGTGTTCCCGTCGTACACTTTATTGCTCGCGGTGAAGGTGCCCGTGATGTGCAGCGCTGTGATGTTGGCCGTCGTGGTGGCCACCGAGTCCAGCGCATAGTTACTGGCATCGCCGCCGCCGAGGGTCGCGCCCGCCAGCGTCACCGTCTTACCATTGGCTACGGTTTTATCGTTGAACGTCGCCGTGCCGCCCGTAAGACTGACAACGTCCCCAGCGAGCGCACCCACCAGGGCGCGCGTCAGCACCGAAGCCGAGGCGTTCCCGTCGTACACTTTATTGTTTGCGGTGAAGGTACCCGTGATGTGCAGCGGTGTGATGTTCGCCGTGGCGGTCGTCACGGAATCCAGCACGTAGTTGCCGGCATCGGTACCGCCGAGAGTCGCTCCGGTCAGCGTCACCGTCTTGGTGTTGCCCACGTTTTTATCTGCGAACGTCGCCGTGCCACCCGTCAGGCTGACAGCATCGCCGGCGATGGCGCCGACCAGCGAGCGCGTCAGCACCGTAGCCGAAGTGTTCGCGTCATACACTTTGTTGCTCGCGGTGAACGTACCCGTGATGTGCAGCGCTGTGATGTTGGCGGTGGTGGTAGCCACGGAATCCAGCGCATAGTTGCCGGCATCGCCGCCGCCGAGGGTCGTGCCCGCCAGCGTCACCGTCTTGCCGTTGCCCACGTTCTTATCGGAGAACGTCGCCGTACCGCCCGTCAGGTTGACAATATCCCCAGCGATGGCGCCCACGACCGAGCGCGTCGACACCGTAGCCGAAGTAGTCCCGTCATACACTTTGTTGCTCGCGACGAAGCTGCCCGTGATATGCAGCTCTGTGATGTTGGCGGTGGTGGTTGCCACCGAATCCAGCACGTAGTTACCGGCATCGCTGCCGCCCAGGGTCGCTCCCGCCAGCGTCACCGTCTTGCCGTTGCCCACGTTCTTATCGGAGAACGTCGCCGTGCCGCCCGTCAGGCTGACAGTATCGCCGGCGATGGCGCCCACCTGCGAGCGGGTCCCCACCGAAGCCGAGTTGTTCCCGTCGTACACTTTGTTGTTCGCCGCGAAGGCACCCGTGATGTGCAGCGCTGTGATGTTGGCAGTAGTGGTAGCCACGGAATCCAGCACATAGTTGCCGGCATCGCTGCCGGCGAGAGTTGCGCCCGCTAGCGTCACCGTCTTGCCGTTCGCCACGGTTTTGTCGTTGAACGTCGCCGTGCCGCCCGTTAGGCTGACAGCATCGCCGGAGATAGCGCCCACCAGCGAGCGCGTCGACACCGTAGCGGAAGTGTTCCCGTCATACACTTTGTTGCTCGCGACGAAGCTGCCCGTGATATGCAGCGCCGCAATAACGCCCGTGTTAATGGTGGCAAACGTTACCGTGTAGTTGTTTCCGCTGTTACTGTCCGTCACGGTGCCAGCCGGCGTCATCACGTGGCTCGTGCCGACGTTCTTGTTATCGTAGGTTTCCGTCCACGTCACCGTGTCGCCACTCGCCAGACTCCCCGAAGTGATGGTCGGCACACCGGTGGAACTGGTTGTGCCGTCGTAGGTCTTGCTGCTGGCCCCCGCCGTCACCGTAATCAGCCGCGCCGTGATGTTGGCCGTGGTCGTCGCCGTCGTGGAACTCAAGCTGTATTTAGACGCCGCACTGCCGCCCAGCGTGATGCTAATCGCCGTCACCGTCTTCGCGTTCCCCACGTTCTTGTTGGAGAACGTCGCGCTGCCAGCCGAGCAAGTCACATTGCTTGCATCCGCCGGAAGCACGCCGCTGAGTGTACAGGTGTTGATCGTAGCCGTTGCCGTTCCATCGTAGATCTTGTTTGCAGCCGTAACGGTCGCTGTCACAGGCTGATTGAAGGTGACTGTGAGCGTTGCGCCGGAGCCTAATACTGCACTGCACGGGTTGGTTGCGCCCGAACAGTTTGAGGAACTGAGATCAGCCTGACCGCTCCAGCCAGCGAACGTCGATCCGCCGGTGCCACTTGCATTGAATTGCACTGCCGCCCCATTAACGGATGTTGAGATGTTGGGCGAGCAGGTACTCGAAACGGTTTGCGAAGCTGCGGGCGCCCCGCTCCCGCCGCAAGTGGTCGGTGCGTTAATGGTGCCCG
>Ga0068858_100005283_pt1 | contig 12658 bp, 9 predicted proteins | sample KBSSwiS12_FD_66589 | JGI IMG/M metagenome (GOLD analysis project Ga0068858, IMG submission 66589) | Switchgrass rhizosphere microbial communities from Kellogg Biological Station, Michigan, USA - KBS Switchgrass S1-2 | ecosystem: Host-associated > Plants > Roots > Rhizosphere > Soil ... | reverse complement strand
TGGAAGGAAGTCGATCCGGCGTCCAGGCAAGTCACTGCTTTGCGCACACACATTCAGTGGCAGGCACCCGAAAGGTGGATCTGGATGGACGGCCGTCCTCATCCGGATGAGTTTGCCGCCCACACCTGGCAGGGGTTTTCGACAGGGGAGTGGATCGGGCAGGTTCTTAAAGTGACGACGACACATTTAAAGATGGGTTGGATCCGACGCAACGGTGTGCCCCGTAGCGACCAGGCGGAGCTGACCGAATATTTGTGGCGGCATGGCGAATTTCTCACCTGGGTCGTCATTATCAACGACCCGATCTACCTGACGGAACCCATGATCAGGAGCACGGATTTCCGATGGGCGCCCGGGCAGAATGTCGGCAATTATCCGTGTGAGATTGTTTCCGAACTCGATCACGAACAGGGGTGGGTGCCCCACTGGTTGCCGGGACAGAATCCCAATATCGACCTCTATTCGAAGACGCACGGAGTCATTCAAGAAGCCGCGCGAGGTGGCGCTGAAACGATGCTGCCTGAGTTTCGTAAGAAAGTTGTCGCGGCGCAAACCTGGCCTCCCCCTGCTCAGCCGCCTGCCGCAGGCGCTCGCGGCGGCGCCCCTGGAGCCGGTGGAGGCGCTGGTCCTCCCGGAGGTGGACGGGGTGGCGGCGGTAGAGGTGCTCGCGGTGGCGGTGGCGCGCGTGGCGGTCCGCCCACAGCGCCCGGTGGTCCCGGTCAATAAGCGTTAGCGATCATGAGACATCAACTCCTTTTTACCGGCATAACAATCGGGCTCCTTTCTGGAAGCGTCTTCATAGGGCAAGGCCAGCGCGGTGCAGGTGGCAGCGCACAAACGCAGATTCGCACTGCAATCTATGATCCTCAGCAAAAGATCTACTACGCAGACGCTACTGACCGCACTGTCCGGGCTCTGAACGTTCGCGAGAATGTGTGGATGATCGTCGGCGCCGGGGGCAACATTACCGTTCAAACCGGTGAAGACGGCGTTCTCCTCGTTGATACCGGAAACGGCGGAGCCACAAACGAGAAAGTGCAGGCGCTTCTGCGGGCGATCTCCACAAAACCAGTCCGCTACATCCTGAACACAAGCTTCCGTCCGGATCACACCAACGGAAACGATGCCCTGCGCGGCGCCGTTCCAGCAGGCCGGGGCGGTGGCGGTGGTGGGGGCGGTGGCGGTGCTGGTGGCGGCGGCGGGCGCGGCACGCCGATCGCGGCGTTCGAATTGGTTCTGGCGCGCATGAGCGCGCCGACCGGAAAGCAGGCGCCGACACCGGTGAATGCGTGGCCGACGGAGATTTACCACACGGCCTTTCACGACATCTATTTCAACAACGAAGGCATCCAGATGATTCACATTGACGATGCCATTACTGATGGAGACAGCATCGTCTACTTCCGCAGATCCGATGTGATTTCGGCTGGCGATATCTTCATGACAACGACGTACCCGATAATCGACACTAAGGCGGGAGGCACGCTCAACGGTGTGATCGCCGGTTTGAACAGGATTCTGGATATTTGCATTCCCAAAGAAAAGCAGGAAGGCGGCACGACCGTTATTCCTGGTCATGGCCGCATCAGCGACGAAGCCGATGTTCTCGAATATCGGGACATGCTCACGATCATTCGTGATCGCATTCAAGACGCCATCAAGAATGGCAAAACGCTTCAGCAGGTTCAGGCGTCGGGTCTGACGAAAGACTATGACGGCCGGTATGGCGCAACAAACGGGCCATGGACCACAGCAATGTTTATCGAGGCGGCATATCAAAGCCTCAGCAAGAAATAGTTTTCGGGACGAGGGAGAAAACGCATGAAAGCCAGACTTGCTCTTCTTTTTGTTATCGCAGGGATCCTGACAGCCTCGACGGCTCTCTATGGGCACCACTCTTTTGCGGCAACTTACGATGAATCCAGGACGATCGAGATCCAGGGCAAGATTGTCGCGTTTCAGTTTCGCAACCCTCATTCGTTCGTCACCGTAGAAGTGGTAGACAAGAACGGGAAGAAAGTTCGATGGGGAGTCGAGGGCCCGGGTTCGACACAATTGGCCAACAGCGGTATTCAGAACGACACGTTGCGCTATGGAGATGATGTTGTCGTTACGGGAAACCCTTCGCGCACGCCGGACGAAGCGAAACTGCGTATGCGCACCATGAAGCGTCCTGACGGCTTCAGCTTCGGGTTTACGGAGGCAGAGCGGAAGGCGACGGAGCAGTAACTCTGTCGGGGAGGCGCAATGACTCGCACACTCTTACGAGCAGCAGCACTAATAGGTGTTATCTCGATGACGCTCTGGATATTCGGCAGCCACGAAGCGCGTGCTCAGGGGCAGGGAGCACCGGGCGCTCCTCCTGCGGGCCGCGGCGGACGTGGGGGCGGTGCCCCGGCAGCTCCCGCGACAGCACAAGCTTCAGCGACCAACGATCTCAGCGGCTATTGGGTGCGGCTCGTCACTGAAGACTGGCGATGGCTGATGGCCGTACCACCCAGGGGAAATGCGGACAGCGTGCAGCTGTCCCCCGCCGGTAGAGCGATTCTCGATGCATGGGATCCTGCAAAAGACGAAGCCGAAGGGAATCAATGTAAAGGGTATGGCGCGGGTGCCATTAGCCGGATTCCCACGCGTGCGCACGTGACCTGGCAGGATCCCAACACGTTGAAGTGGGAAACGGATCAGGGAATGCAGACGCGTCTCTTTAAGTTTGGGTCCGGCGCACAACAGGCCGAGACAGATTCCGGCCCGCGCACCTGGCAGGGCAACTCCGCTGCGATCTGGGAACCTGTTGCAGGCGGTGGGCGCGGTGCCGGCGGGCCCGGCGGGCCTGGTGGACTGGGCGCACCTGGAGGCGCGGGTGCCCCCGGTGGTTTCCCAGGCGGGCCACCTCCACTACCGGCCGATCAAAACGCACCAGCCGTCGCTCCCGTTCCACCGGCTGGTGGCGGGCGTGGCGGCAATGCAAATCAGAATGGATGGTTGAAAGTTGTAACGACCAATGCGAAGTCGGGATATCTGCGAAAGAATGGCGTCCCGTATAGCGAGAAGGCAACGATTACGGAATACTTCCAGCCGACGCCTGAAACCTACGGCGTGCGGTACATGATCGTCACGACCATCATCGACGATCCCGAGTACCTGGGCGGCTCGTGGGTTACCAGCTCCAACTACAAGAAGCTTCCGGACACCAACAACGGTTGGGACCCTCAGCCTTGCTCGGTTCGTTGATTTCCCAGATAACAATTCAGAAATAACAATTAATCAATAATAAAGCTTCTCGCGATCCTCAGGGGAACGGGAGCTTTATTATTGATTAATTGTTATTTCTGAATTGTTATTTGGGAAAACCTACGCCAGATCCAGGCCCGTGAGGTGGCCGGTTGAGTCTCCAAAGTACTCCATGCGGCAACCCATACAATCCATCATCGTCAGGAACAGGTTGCACATTGGAGTCTCTTTGCGGAAGACAATACGGCGGCCCGGCCTGATATAACTTCCACCACGGCCCGCGATCAGCGTCGGGAGATCATGATGCAGGTGGGCATTGCCGTCGGAGAGGCCTGCGCCATAGACGATCATGGAGTTGTCTAGAATTGATCCGCCAGGCTCCTGAAGCGACCCCAGCGTTTCCACCCACTTTGCGAACTGCTTTACGTGGTAGAGATTGATTTCGGCAACCTTGTCCATCAGTTCGATTTGATTCCGATGATGCGTCAGCGGATGATGCCCGTCGCTGATGCCGATTTCGCGATATGCTCGTGAAGTCCCTTCACGAGTTACCAGAAAAGTCACGACGCGCGTCAGATCAGCCTGAAACGCCACCGTTAGCATGTCCGTCATGAGTTTGAAGTGTTCTGCGAAATCCTGTGGAATGCCGTAGGGCTTCTCCATTCCTGGATCGATTTGCGAACTATCCTTCTCCGCTTTTTCGATCTGCAGTTCGATGTCTCGAATAGAACCAAGGTACTGATCGAGTTTCCTTTTATCCGAGGGACCGAGGGTGCTCTGAAGCGAACGTGTGTCCTCAGAGATAAAATCCAGAATGCTTTTTCGGTACTTGTTCTTTTGGGCGCGAGCCTCCGGGCTTAGCGCGGCGTCTTCGCCGAAGAGGCGATCGAAGAGCGCCCGTGGATCGAGGATCGGCGGGAGTGGCTGCGTTTCATTGCGCCAGGCCAGATTGTTCGTATAGGCGCAAGAGTAACCGGAATCGCAATCGCCAGCCTGGCGTGCATCTTCAAGTCCGACTTCGATTGACGGGAATCTCGTGCGTTTTCCAGTCTCGTTGGCAACGAGCTGATCGCAAGAAACGCTGGCTTTGATGTCGACAACGGTCTTCTTGACCTGCACACCCGTGAGATAGGAACCCGCGCAACGGCCATGGTCGCCTGCGCCATCCAGGAGCGCGCGGCCCGTGTTGTGCGTCAGATTGCCCAGCAGCGTGATGTCCTTCTTAAAAGGTTCGAGCGGCTTCAACGTGCGCGGCAGTTCCGAGAGTTCCCCCTCATAGCTCGGGTTCCAGTGCCGCATGTCGATGCCATTCGGGACATACACGAACGCCATTCGAACCGGCCTGGCCGCGCGCGTCGCGGATTGCGCGCTTGCAGCAGCGGGAAGCATCGCATCAAGAAAGGGAAGGGCCACGGCTGTACCGATACCTTTCAGGAATGTCCGTCTGTGCAGAGCTCTGCCGGTGAGGATCATGGTGTTGGGGCGACCCCTTCGCCGCGCCGGGCCTGGAATGGCAAACTTAACACAATCTGCTCAACAAGAGTTTGAAACCGGTAGTTATCGGTGTTCAATGTGCGTTGAATAGTGTCCACAGTTCGCCGATCGTAGTTCTGCAGACCTCTTCCGAGAGCATAGGTCATCATCTTTTCGATGAGTGTGCGAGAGAACTGCGGCAATTGGGAAGTCAAAATCGCGCGCATTTCCTTCGGGTTCGAAAAAGTCTGGCCGTCGGGAAGGGTTGCGCTTGCATCAACCGGGAAATTTCCGTCCCTGGTCCTCCAGCGTCCGATTGCATCGTAGTTCTCGAGACCGAAGCCGAGAGGATCCATGCGGGAATGGCACGACGCGCAGAGCGTATTCTCGCGATGCTTTTCGAGTTGTTGTTTCATTGATCCAACAGTGCCGACTGCACCTTCGTCGAGGTTGGGAACGTCTGGTGGCGGTGGAGGCGGGGGAGTTCCCAGGATGTTGCTGAGAACGTATTTGCCGCGAATGACGGGCGATGTCCGGTTTGGATAGCTCGATACGGTCAGCACGCCGGCCTGGCTGAGGACGCCGCCGCGCTGTTCCGTGGCCTGGCGGCTTAACTCCACCCGCCGGAACTCGGGGCCGGTGACCTGGTCGATACCGTAGAACTTCGCCAACCTTTCATTAAGGAATGTATAGTTCGCGTCGAGAAACTCTGCAATCGATCGGTTCTCCTTCAGGATGTACTCAAAAAACATCGTGGTTTCTGTCTTCATGGCGTCGCGCAGTTCAGGATTCCATTCGGGAAATTTCTTCGGATCCGGTTCCGCGACGTCCAGATTGCGTGTCTCCAGCCATTGTCCGGCGAAATTGGAAGCCAGGGCAGCGGAGCGCGGATCGGCCAGCATCCGGGTAATTTCTCGTCGAAGTGTTTCCGCTTCGTGCAACTTGCCGGATTCGGCAAGTTGCAGGAGAGACTCGTCGGGCATGGAGCTCCACAGGAAATAACTCAATCGCGATGCAAGCTCAATGTCGGAAACGGGATGGATCTGGCTGGGGTCGGTGGGATTGGCATCCCGTTCGATGCGGAAGAGAAACTTTGGCGATACCAGAATTGCCTGGATTGCAAGCTGGAGCCCCTGTTCGGTGGAATGACTATCTGTCCTGGCCATGTCCACGAATCGCATCAGGGATGCTGTTTCGCTTGGCGTCACTGGCCGCCTGTAGGCGCGCCGTGCAAGCGTCGAAAGGATCCGCTCGACACATGCTCGGCCCGATTCCGGATTGCAGACGAGCACCCGCTTCCGGCTTTCCTTTTCCACTGTAGAGGGAAAGGGGCCGATGAAGACAATAGAATTGAGGAATTTGTTCTTCTTGTTGTTGTAGAGGTCGGCGGAAGCGACGGTCTTAACGAAATCATCGTTCGTGAATCCGGCGCGGAACACATGATCTCCCACGGGAAGATAAACTCTTACTTCCTCCTCGGAGTAGGGATCGAAGTAAACCAGTCCACTCGGCTTCGTTTCGATTTGTTTGGAGGCAAGAGGCTTCCCGTCCATCCACAAATTCAGCGTGACCGGCTTCGCGTCTGGAGCGCGCTCGCCAGGAAGGCCGAACCGGACGGTATATTCTCCCGCGTATTCCACGCGGTGAATCGCCTCCACAGTGCTTGGATCGACGCGTCGGATTTTTCTGTCTCGCTGGTGGTACTCGTCCACAATCGGTTTGGGTGGCAGCTCCGTGGAGATTGCCCAACGGGCAATCCGCTCCGCGGCGCTCAGGTACCTGTCCATAAGAGCTGGAGAGACGGTGAGGATCTCTCCGATATTGTCGAAGCCATCGCCCGAGTCGTCGGTGGGGAAGTATTTTTCTGCGTGGAATTCGACGCCGAGCAGATCTCGAATCGTGTTGGAATACTCATTGCGGTTGAGACGCCGCGCAATGACCCTGCCTGGATCCGGTCTGCCCGCTGCATCGGCGCGATCGAGTTCAATCTGGATGGCGTTCGTGAACGCGCGGAGGGCAGCATCCGAAGGCCTGGCAACATTGGAAGGAGGCATCTCTCCCGCGCGGACACGCCGTAGAACCTTTTCCCATTCTTCCCGATGTTGGACGATGGAATTGCTGGCGCTTAAGCCCGTCACGCTGAACCCACCGGCGGCTTGACGATCGTTGTGGCACTGAGCGCAGGTACCCGACAACAGAGGTGAAACGGCTTTTGAAAATTCTTCCGGATTCTGACCGGACGTCGGAAACGCGGAGCACACCAGGAGACCTGCGACGATCGCGGTAAACGACCTGAGGGTCTTCATCGTTGCGGTCCTCCGCGGCGCGACTCCGGAGGCTTTGTGCTGACGGCTTCTCTATAGGATTGAATGACGCGAGCGGTCGATTCCGGATTGGTGGCGAGTTGACGGTGTTTGTTTTGCGGAAGCTCGCTGGTATCGGAGAGCCCGAAGAAATTATCTTCGGGATGTATCGCATATAGCACCGCTGCCATGGCGGTGGAGCGAGCGTCGTACGGCATCGTTTTCGCCGCTCGGTACGCGTCGACGAGCGGGTGATTCGCCGCCCATTCAAAATCTTTTTCAATGGACTCGGCTGGAAAAGGCAGCGCCTGCCCAAGATCTTCTCCGGCGGAAACCACCGGGCTGGGCCACTCCGCAAGTAACTTCTTCATCCCTTCCGTGTCTTTGAATGGTGCCGCGACCACAAGAGTACGGACTTTCTTCTGAATGAGCTGTTGGCTTCCGGGCAGCGCGAGCAAACCGAGAACGTTTATGGGCGGGCCGGCGAGAATCACGACAGAATTCTGGTCCTGCTGTGCGGTTAGCGCATTGCGGATCAGCGCCACAGGATCGGCGGTGTCGTTCATTCGGCTGACAGCCGGCGCGTACATGGGTTTGTCATCTTCTGTCCGCTTCGTGAGCACCGCTTCGATCATTGGCGGTACGGTGGTGCTCGAAGGGCCGTCTGCCGCCATTCCGATGGCGGGGGACATTCCGAAGAAGCGGGCCATGAGGCTGCAGAAAGCGGCGATTTTCAGGTTGTTTCGACTCACGCTGAGGGATGCCATACGAATCTCGCGTCTCGATTCGTAAGCAAGTAGCATTGTCAGGGCGAGAACCTGCCCGATCTCATCTTCAATTGAGGAATCAAAAATAACGGCCGGTGTTGGTCTGCGCTCCTGAGTTTGCATGATCGCCGCGACCCTATTCTATGCGTTGGTTCGATCGGCCGTCCAGCGGCCGGCGGTTATTCTGGGGACGGAGATTCCGCAATCGGAAGACCGACATAGTTCTCGGCCAGACTGGTCATCGCCGCTCTGGATTTCGTCACGTGCTCCAGCTCTGCTCGCTGGCGGCGGGAATCGAAGGGATTGCCGGTGACCGGCCTGTGGAGCATCGACGTCATCCACCATGAAAACTGCTGGGCCCTCCAAACGCGCTGCAAGCAATCTACAGAGTAGCGGTCCAATAACTCTCGCTCGCCGGATTTGAAATAGCGCGCAATGGCGCGTGACAGCCGCCAGACATCCGCCATCGCGAGGTTCAGTCCCTTTGCCCCTGTCGGCGGAACGATATGCGCCGCATCACCTGCGAGGAACAACCGGCCGTATTGCATCGGTTCCGTAACAAAGCTGCGCATCCCGGTGACCCCCTTTTGCATGACGGGCCCCACGTTGGGCTTCCATCCGTCGTTGCCCTGCAGACGAGTGAGGAGTTCATCCCAGATTCGAGTATCCGGCCATTGAGACAAATCCTCATCCGGCGCGCATTGCAGGTACAGCCTTGTTACTGCATTGGAGCGCATACTGAAGAGCGCGAAGCCGCGCTCATGCAGGCTGTAGACAAGTTCAGGCGAGGATGGCTCTGCGTTGGCCAGAATGCCCAGCCAACCGAACGGGTAGACGCGCTCATAGATCTGAATCTGGTTCGCCGGAATCGATGTTCTGCAAATTCCATGAAATCCGTCGCAGCCCGCAATGAAGTCGCAGCGTATTTCGGACTGAGTGCCGTCCGTAGAAAATCGTATCCTCGGCTGCTCGGACTGCAGATCGTGGACGCTCACTTCGGACACTTCGAACAGAAGGGGTCTGCCTGCGCTGCAGCGCGCGGCGATCAGATCTTTGACGACCTCATTTTGGCCATAGACAGTGATGCGGCGCCCCGTCAACTCCGCCATGTCAACCCGGCGTCGGTTGCCAAACACATTGATATAGATACCGTCGTGGACCAAGCCCTCGCGCTGAAGCCGGGAGCCCACGCCGTTTTCGACCATGAGATCGACTGTGGATTGTTCGAGAACTCCGGCGCGAACCCGTTCAATGACGTAATCCTGCGCGCGGTTTTCGATGATGAAGGAATCAATTCCCGCCAGATGCAGCAGGTGGCCCAGCATGAGACCCGCCGGCCCAGCGCCGACGATCCCTACCTGAGTGCGCGTGGTTTTCATTCGCGGTTATCACCTCGGAAAAATCGGGGCCAGGCCCCTGTTCCTATTTTCCCGTAAGCATTGCCCTAAGCCTTGCCAATTATCGCGGGAAGATAGCGAAACGGAGGTTCTGGCCCAATTCTCTTCAGTTTAACCTTTCAGAAATGTTTGAAGCTCCGCCAGCACCGGTTCCGGTGCGCCTTCCTGCATGTTGTGGCCTCCCGGCATGCCTTTGCCTGTCACGTTGACGCCGCGTTCCTTCCAGATCGAAAGTACGTCGTAAAGATTGTCCATGGCGCCGGGCTTTGCCCAGAGAACGAGGAGGGGACAGGCGATCTTCTTCGACAGATCCGCTTTGTCGTGTTCCAAATCGATTGAAGCGCCGGCGCGGTAGTCTTCACACATGCCGTGAATGTTGGCGGGGTCTGACTGGATACGGAAGTATTCGGCCTGGACCGGGTCTGCGGGTGCCGTCCTTCCTTTGAATGTTTCCGCGATGGAATTTTCCGGAATGGGTGCCGTACGCACGTTCTGGAACCAGTGGAAGTAGGAGTTGATGAATCCTTCCGTGACGTGCGTGTAGAGGTAATACGTGGGCACGATATCGAGCACAGCAACTTTGCTAACGCGTTCAGGATGGTCCAGCACAAGACGATGCGACACACGACCACCGCGATCATGACCTACGAGGCGAAAGGTCTCGAATCCGAAGCTCTTCATCACCTCTACCTGATCGAGCGCCATGGTCCGCTTGGAGTATGGCGAATGGTCCGGCTTGTCTGCCGGCTTGCTGCTGTCGCCGTATCCGCGAAGATCCGTTGCGACAACTGTATAAGTCTTCGCCAGATCGAGAGCGATGAGTCTCCAGCTGATGTGCGATAACGGCGCTCCGTGCAGCAATAGCAGCGGCGGCCCCTGGCCGCCAATCACACCATTGATCGTGGCGCCTGAGGTTTGGACTTTGAAAGTCTTGAAACCCGGGAAGAAGGGACTCGTGCCTCCCGCCGTTGGCTGCTGTGCGGCCAAAGAGATCGGTCGTCTGGCGGCGAGGCCGACTGCGGCGACTCCCGCGTATTTGAAAAGGTCTCGTCTGCCAAGTGGAAATTCTGAAGATTTAGCCATGATGCATGCTCCCGTCGCGAATCTTAGATTGGATACTGCTGCAACGCGCGCGATTCTTCCAATACTTTCGACTGAGACTTCCGACATTCCATTCCCCGAACCGTCGGGCGAAGCGACGGCACCTTGGACGCGCCACGGGAACGAATGCAGGCGCCCATAAACTTCCGTCGATTTTGGCGGCGTTGCCGCCTATTCTTGCTGCTCGCGTTTCCAAAATCCATGAGCGAGAAGACATTCAAAGCGCCGCACCCGGGTTCCACCGAAATGCCGCGTTGGGATACGGGTGAGCTGATCGATGCGCCCCGCTTCACCTGGAAGAACTGGTTCGCGCTGATCGGTCCCGGACTTGTTCTCGGCGGCGCCTCGATCGGAGGTGGGGAGTGGCTGCTGGGGCCGCGAGTGACCGCCGTCTACGGCGGGGCACTGCTGTGGCTGACGACTCTCAGCGTTCTTGGCCAGGTCATCTACAACATCGAAATCAGCCGCTATACGTTGTACACAGGCGAGCCGATCTTTACTGGAAAATTCCGAACATTTCCCGGCCCGCGCGTCTGGCTACTGGCGTATTTGTTTCTGGACCTTGGATCGATATTCCCTTATCTGGCAGCGAACGCCGCGACGCCCGTCGCCACTCTTTTGAAGGGCGGCGTTGTTCCCACGCCTGCGACGAATCCCGGAGACTTCTGGTTGATGAAAGGACTGGGATATGCCATTTTTCTTCTCGCCCTCGTCCCGCTATTGTTCGGCGGCAAGATCTACAATTCGCTGCGGGCCGTCATGGCTTTCAAGATCGTCGTCGTATTTGGGTTCCTTCTATTTCTCGCCATCTTCTTTTCCCAGGGCTCAACGTGGGTGGAGATCCTGAGCGGCTTTGTGAAATTCGGAACTGTTCCCATTCAGACCGCTGCAAATGTTCCTGTGGTGCGCGGCGGAAACGTTGAGAACGTTTTTGTCTCGCTGGTAGAAGGACGCGGCTCACCGCCTATTGATTTCACACTTATCGCGTTCATCGCCGCGCTCGCTGCGATCGCGGGTTCGGGCGGCCTGACGAACACGCCGATCAGCAACTATACGCGCGACCAGGGATGGGGTATGGGACATGAGGTCGGAGCGATTCCAAGCGTCTTCGGCAGCCATGGGCTCTCGCTTTCCCATGTGGGCTGTGTCTTCGAGGTCAATCAGAAGTCATTGCCAAGGTGGCGCCGTTGGTACAAACACGTCGTACGCGATCAGTTGGTAGTATGGATGCCCGCTTGTTTTATCGGACTCGCTTTGCCGGCGATGCTTTCCGTCCAGTTCCTTCCTTTCGGTACGCAAAGTGACGACTGGAGCATGGCTGTCATGACAGCCGGCGGCGTTCAACAAAGCGTGACGCGCAGTTCCGGCGTCGCGCTCGGCAACTTCTGCTGGTTTATGACAATCTTTTGCGGGTTTCTTGTCCTTGCGCCGACGGTTTGCGCGACAGCGGACGGGATTGTTCGTCGATGGGTGGATGTTTTCTGGACCGGCAGCGCTCGGATGCGCCGTATGGATCCTGAAGCTATCAAGTCGGTCTACTTCAAGGTTCTTCTGGGTTATGCGTTGTTTGGCGTCGTGATGTTGTCGCTGACGCCGGGCACCCTGATCACTTATGCCACGATGTTTTACAACATAGCGTTGGGCGTTAGTTGCTGGCATACGCTTGGGGTGAACCTGACGCTACTGCCACCCGCGTTGCGACCGAACTGGTTCGTAAAGATCACCTTGGCGTTGGCGGGATTGTTTTTCTTCGGGCTGGGCGTCATCGTCATTACGGACCGGCTAGGTCTGCTCCGGTAGGAATTGTATTTGCGCGACGGGCGGCATAAGGAAAAGCGCCCCGCGTCAGACTCAGAACGGCGGGGCGCGTTTGATTGCTTACCTGTTTTGCTTGATGAACGCGAGAATCTGATCAGAGACTGTTTTATCGACACTGCCGACTGAAAAGACTTCCGACATATGGCTTTCGCCTTTAAACCACATCATCGTGGGGCAGTGGCCGACGCCGTCTTTGGCCTTCGGACCTTCGAGTTTACAAAGTTCATCGTGAATGGCGACGGAACGTGACGGCATACCCTTGCCGGCTTCGGCGTCGATATCCAGTTCACCCCACGCCAGCGCGATCGCGGCTCGAGTGGACCGGAATCCATCATATACAGTGAAGGCGGGAGCGGGTTGCGCCGTATTGGCGGCTCCCGCTGGAGCGGGAGCGCCTGCTCCGCCACGGCCTGCTCCGCCGCCCGCGCCGCCACCGCGACCACCAAAACCGCCGGCACCTCCGCCTGCAGGCGCGGGAGCAGGACTCGCCGCACCAGTCGAGATCCACATCTTGCCGTCCCAACGCCACGGTGAAGCTCCGGCAAGATCTTGTCTTCCTTTCGCA
>Ga0068858_100005276_pt1 | contig 12664 bp, 9 predicted proteins | sample KBSSwiS12_FD_66589 | JGI IMG/M metagenome (GOLD analysis project Ga0068858, IMG submission 66589) | Switchgrass rhizosphere microbial communities from Kellogg Biological Station, Michigan, USA - KBS Switchgrass S1-2 | ecosystem: Host-associated > Plants > Roots > Rhizosphere > Soil ... | reverse complement strand
GCTACCTCGCCGAAGGCACCATGGCCCGTCTCTACGACCCCGTCATCGAAGCCATCCAGCCGAGCGAGGTGATGCCTGCCAAGATCGCGTCGTAACCGACAACCCGACCCACGCAGCGTTCACGCGCGCGGTCGGGACTTACACCACCCCACGGGGCACGGCCACGTCACCGGGCGCTGACCTGCGGTCTTGTTTCGCCGCTTCGTCCACGGAGCCCTCTCAAATCTGTGACCGACACTCAGTTGCGCGGGTGCTTGGCAACGGGAACAGAGATCGCGGCGGTCATCGAGCACCGTGGCGACGAGCTCGGTCGCCTCGACGTGCTTGAAGCAACCGCCGTAACGGCCGACCGGCGCTCGCAGGGGCTCACAGCACGACGTCTCGAAAAGATCGAAGGGCCGTGCTCCCCCGTCGGGTCACTGCCGGCCCTCGGGGCCCCACGTATAGAAGCCGCGCCCCGTCTTGCGGCCCAATGCTCCCTCGGCAACCAGCCTCCGGAGGATGGCCGGCGGCCTGAAGCGTGGTCCGAGCTCGACCTCGAGATGTTCCGCGATGGCCAGGCGAACGTCGAGCCCTACGCGATCCGTCAGCTCCAGCGGGCCCACCGGGAACCGGTAGCCGAGGACCATGCCTCGATCGATGTCGTGCACCGATGCGACGCCCTCTTCCACCATCCTCATCGCCTCCAAGGCGATCGCCACCCCCAGCCGGCTGGTGGAGAGGCCTGGAGAGTCGGTCACCTGGATGTGCTCCTTCCCGAGCAACGCGACCCATCGCTTGACGGCCTCGATCGCCTCGTCACCGCTACGAGCGCCGACCACCACCTCGATGAGTCGAGACGGTGGCACCGGGTTGAAGAAGTGCATGCCCACCAACCGCGCCGGGTCACTGAGCGCGTCGGCGAGGACGTCCACTGACAGCGAGCTCGTGTTCGTGGCCACGAATGCACCGTCACAGGAGGCATCAATGGCTCGCAGCACGGAGAGCTTCAGCTCGACCTGTTCCGGCACCGCTTCGATGACGAGGTCGGGGGCACCTTCGCTGGGGATCCCGACGTGCACGCGCAGGCGCCGAAGCAGTTCCTCGGATGGTGAAGCCCCAGAGTCCGGTCGTCGCTGCAGGCTGTTCCATAGGCGATCGAGCGCTGACGACGCGGCCGCGACGTCGTTCTCGACCAGCACCACATCCGCTCCAGCGGTGAGCAGCGCGTGCACGATGCCAGCGCCCATCGTGCCACCGCCGACGACCATGACGCGACCGACGGCGGACGTCTCCCCCCATGCGCCGTCGAGTCCGGCGCCTTCGTGGATCGTCACGGCAGGACGCGTCACGGCGTTCTCCTCCTTGTGAAGCACTGGTCGGATCCCCGCTCGCTCTGGAGGACTGGGAACCCCTGGACGGTGGCGCTGTCGCCAGCTCAACGGGGGCGTCGAGGCCCGTCCAGGGGTACCCCGTCCTCCGCAGCGAGATCGAGGGCGGGCGCCACACTCGCCAGACCCCAGTCGGCGAGCACCGCTGCGGTCTGCGCACCGCACTCGGGCGGCGCCGACCGGTAGCCGTTCGGAGCACCGTCCAGGTGCCAACCCGTGTTGACCTGAGGAACGGAAGGTTCTGATGACGTGCGATAGAAGAGCCGACGCGTGCGGAGGTGATCGTCCGTGACGACGTCGTCGACGCGGTTGATCGGTCCGGCCGGCACGTCTGCCTCGGCGCACAACGTCAACCAGTGCGCCCGCGTGTCGGTGCGAAGGACCGCCTGGATCTCCTCGACGATCTCGGAGCGGCGGGCGCGCCGGTCCCGGTTCGTCGCGTTGGCGGGGTCGTCGGCAAGGTCGGCACGCCCGATCGCGCGACAGAATCGCACGAAGATCGCATCGTTTCCGAGCGCCAGGTTCAGCGGTTCATCGAGCGTTTCGAAGACTTGGTAGATCGCGATCACCGAATCACGTCCACCGGAGCGACGCTGCGGCTCCCCTGAGCCGAGATACGCGACGAGCTTTGGTGTCAGGAACCGCGTCATCGACTCCGTGAGCGACACGTCGATCTGGTGCCCCGCTCCCGTGCGCTCTCGGTCGAAGAGCGCTGCGACGATCGCGTAGGCGGCGTCCATTCCCGCCAGTAGGTCGGCCGCGGGGGTCCCGACCTTCTGCGGGGGTTGGCCGGGCTCCCCGGTGAGGTCCATCACCCCACTGATGCCTTCGGCGATGAGGTCATATCCAGCGAGGTCGCGATTGGGCCCGGTGAGCCCGAACCCTGTGATGCTGCAATGGACGATGTCCGGGCGCAGAAGCTTCGCCTGGTCGTAGGCGATGCCGAGCCGTCGCATCGACGAGTCGCGCAATGTGGACACAACGACGTCGCACGCCGCCACCATCGCGTGGAGGGTCGCTCGTCCCGCAGGTTCGACGAAGTCGACGTTCGCACTGCGCTTGTTGCGGTTGACGGACACGAACCAGAGAGCGAGGTCGTCAAGGAACGGCGGGCCCCAAGAGCGAGAGTCGTCGCCGGCTCCAGACCGCTCCACTTTCACCACGTCTGCGCCCAGATCGGCGAGGAGCATCGTGGCGTAGGGCCCAGCGACCGACGACGTCAGGTCGAGGACGCGTATCCCCTCGAGCAGGGCGAAGCCGCGCGTCGGCGCCAGCGCCTCGAGCTGCGCCATCGGCAGCGCGGTGGATGCGGGCGCGTCAGGCACTGCGCACCAGGGGTGCAAACCCGCCGGAGCATCCCATCGTTCCGTCCACCTGCCCCCTCGTGCCTGCTCTACCGAGCGCCGTGTTGGTAGCGTAGAAGGGCGGGTAGACCGACGTCAAGATCACCCGACGTGGTTGTCCTCGGAGCAAGCGCCACCGACGCGGAGCTGGTCGGCCATTGCGGCGAGAAGCCAGCAACGGAAGCTACGGATCGCGGCGGAGGCCGGCTGCGCCAAACCTTGCGACCGATCCCCATCGGACGTCCACCGTGACGTGGTGCGTCAGCCAGGGTCGCGTTGTGTGTGCGCGAGATACAGCTCCACGAAAACGTTCGGCACCCGTACCCGCACTAGCCGCACCGTGGCCGGGTACGTGGGAGAGATCCTCTCTCGTGCAGCAGGCCGGGAACCCCTGGACGGTGGCGCGGGCGCCCGCTCGAAGGGGGAGGTCGAGTGCCGTCCAGGGGTACCGGGCCTGCTGCTCGTGGATCAGATCCTCTCGTCGTGACTGCTACGTGGCGAGCGATCGCCAATGCCGACCCGCGGGGCGACCGATGCTTGCTCCGCGACGCCTGTTCTCATGACCAGATGCCGGAATCTACCGAGCGCCTGTTCGATCATTACGCTAGAACCCTAACAGTGACAGCGTGCGCGGGCTCGTCCGATGGAGTGCAGATGAACCTCGAATCCGCCCTGCGGGCCAACCGCGACCGCGGCCGCAAGCTGCTCGTGCCCTACATCACTGGGGGCATGAGCGACGACTGGTGCGAGGTCCTCGGGGCGCTCGGCTCGGCAGGGGCTGACGCCATCGAGATCGGGATGCCCTTCTCCGACCCGATCATGGACGGCCCCACCATCCAAGACGCGTGCACGCGAGCGCTGGCTCGTGGCGTGACGCCGTTCTCGATCTTGCACGACCTCGATCGCGTGGACGCTGGTGTACCGCTCGTCGCCATGACCTACTACAACCTGGTCCACCACGCCGGCGAGGCGCGTTTTGCTGGTGCGCTGGCCGATGCCGGAATCAGCGGCGCCATCATCCCCGACCTTCCGCTCGAGGAGTCCGCCGTCTGGGAGGAGGCCGCGGCGTCAGCCGGCGTGGAAGCGGTCCTCCTGGTGGCACCCGTGACGCCCGACGAGCGCATCGCCCGCATCTGCGAGCGCTCTCGCGGGTTCGTCTATGCGGTCGCACGCATGGGCATCACGGGCGAGCGCGCCAGCGTGTCGTCATCGGCCAGCGTTCTCGTCAAGCGGGTCAAGGCGGCGACGGACAAGCCGGTGCTCGTCGGTTTCGGTGTGTCGACGCCGGAGCACGCCGCCGAGATGAGCGCCGATGCCGACGGCGTCATCGTCGGGTCGGCGCTCGTCCAGATCATCCTCGATGGTGGCGGACCTCAAGAAGCGGCCGCGTTCGTGACCAGCATGCGCGCCGCCCTCGACGCCCCGTAGCTGTAGCGGCGCCACCTCGAACGAGGTCTCTGCCGTGCGCTCGGTTGACACGGGTGGATTGGAGGTCTTGACTGGTCAACAAATCGAAGCGCGAATCGTGGGGGATCACATGCAGCAGGTCATTCAGGACATCGCCGTCGTCGATGTCGACGCCCACCTCACGGAACCGCCGGACTTGTGGACCTCGAGGCTCTCGGAGCATTGGGGTGAGGATGTCCCCCACGTCGCGGTCGAGCCCTCGAGCGGGATCGAGCGCTGGCGCATCGGCGGCACGTGGTGCGCAGGCGTCGGTACCCAGAGCCAGTCGGGTTGGGAGGCGCTCCCGCCGTCGTTCCCGCCGACGTGGGCCGACATCGATCCCGCCTGCTACGACCTGACCCAACGACTCAGGTGGATGGACGAGCACGGTGTGGACGCGCAGATCCTGTACCCGAACGTCGTGACGTTCGAGGGCTACGCGATCAAGGCGCTGAAGGACCCGGCGCTGCAGGTCGCGATCTACCAGGCGTACAACGACTACACGCACGAGTTCCGCCAGGGCGCACCCGACCGGATCATCCCAATGGCGACGGTCCCCTTCTGGAACGTCGATGCGACCGTCGCCGAGATGACCCGCTGCGCCGAGCTCGGGTTCACCGGGATGGTGTGGGCCTCGACCATGGAACGCCACGGCCTTCCGCCGCTCAGCGATCGTCACTGGGACCCCGTCTACCAGCGCGCGCAAGACCTCGGGATGACGATCAACTTCCACGTCGGCGTCGGCAGCACCGCCCAAGACCTCGCCAACTTCCGCGAGCTGAAGGACGGCAAGTTCGACTACGGCTACTGGGCGGGTGAATCCACCCTCGCGTTCCTCGCGCTCTCGGGCACGATTGCCCGGCTCATCACCTCAGGTGTGTGCGAGCGCTTCCCCGACGTCAACTTCGTGTCCGTCGAGAGCGGCTTCGGCTTCATCCCGTTCCTCCTCGAAGCGCTCGACTGGCAATGGCGCAACATCGGCGCACCCGACCAACACCAGTACGCCGGCTGGATGCTCCCGAGCGAGTACTTCATGCGTCAGATCCACTGCACCTTCTGGTTCGAGCACGCGTCAATCCCCCTCCTCGGCGCCTACCAAGACAACGTCATGTTCGAGACCGACTTCCCCCACTCCACTGCCCTCGCCCCCGGAGGCGCGAGCATCGCCCCCTCGGCGCGAGACGTCATCGACCAAGACGCCCAGCTCGTCGACCACGACGTGCTCGTGAAGGCGCTCAGCACCAACGCTCGCCGCCTCTACAGGATCGGCTCGGCCCGCTGACTACGACGTAGGTCCGGCGTGCTGCGGGCCCGGATGTGCCCGCTCCCACGCATCAGCCTCGTCGAACGCGGCGACGACGTGGTTCACGTAGTGCTCGAAGAAGTACGGGCGCTGGTTCGCGTGATCGACGACGACCGGTGCGTTGTCCCGCACTGCCTTCATCACCATCGGACCGACCTCTTCGGGATCGAGACTCGGGACCGCGTTGTTCGTCGACCACTCGCGGTCGATCGCGAGCGGCCGATCGACCGGGCCGCCGAACCGGCTCGGCCGGTGCTGAAAGCTCTCGCCGATCCGCCCGCGAACGGCGCGCGGGCAGTACACGGTCGAACCGACACCAGTGCCCTTCAGCTCCTGGTGCAGGTTCAACATCAGGGCGATGACGCCGGCCTTGGAGATCGAGTACGGCGTGTGATGCGGCACCCACCCCGGCATGAGGCCGGCGATGGACGCGGTGCCGACGACATGACCGTCGCCCGCGGCGATCATGTCAGGAAGGAACGCCTGCATGCAGTACAGGGCGCCCATGAGGTTGACGTGGAGCACCCAGTCCACATCGTTGTCGCCCATGTCCGTCAAGCGGTCGAACCAGGTGACTCCTGCGTTCGCGAAGACCAGCGAGACCGAGCCCAGCGCGTCATTCGACGCCGCCTTGATCCTCCGCACGTCCTCCCGCTTGCTCACGTCACCCGCGAGGGCAACGGCCGTGCCGCCGCGCCTCGTCACCTGATCGGCCACGTCGTTGGCGCGTTCCTCGAGCAGGTCCACGACGACGACGAACGCGCCTTCGTCGACCAACGCCATCACGAGGCCACGACCGATGCCGCTTCCGCCACCGGTGACGAGCGCCACCTTCCCGGCGATCTCGGTCATTCGAACCTGCCCTTCTCTGTTCAGTCGTGACGGTCGCGAGCGCCGCTGTCAACGCGTCTTCGGCCGCCAGGAGATCGTCAAGGCCTTCAGCGAGCGCAGGTTCGCCGGTTGGGACCACTCGAGCGGCTCGGTCTCGATCGTCAGCTCGCCGAACCGCTCAGCCATCGCCTCGAACGTCTCGTGCGCCTCGAGCCGAGCAAGCGTCGCTCCGAGGCACAGGTGGATCCCGTTCCCGAACCCGAGGTGCGGGTTCGGTGATCGCGTGATGTCGAACGTGTCGGGTTCCACGAAGCGGTTCGGATCCCGATTCCCCGAGGCGATGAACCACCGGACGCGCTGCAGGGCCTCGATGTGCTTCCCACCGAGATCGACGGGCACGTTCGTGATGCGCTCCAGGCTCGTCACGGGAGGATCGAACCGCAGGCACTCCTCGGTCGCGGTGTCGACCCATCGAGTCGGATCGGATCCGAGGAGCGCCCACTGATCAGGGTGCTTCGCGAAGGCGACCAGACCGTTCGCCGTGAGGTTGATGCTGGTCTCGTGGCCCGCGGTGACGAGGAACGCGATGTTCTGGAGGACCTCGTCACGGGTGTAGACACCGGCGACCTCCCCCTGCGCGAGGAGTGAGATGAGATCCTCACCGGGGTCGACGATCCGCTCCTCGACCAGGGGCGACGCCAACTCGTTCATCGCCCGCATCGCATCGGCGATCTCTCGCATGCGATTCGGCGAGACGCGCGGCCCCAGCAGAAGGTTCTTCGCGATCGACCGCAGATAGGCCCGGTCGGCGACGGGCACGTCCAGCATCTCGGAGATGACCTGTAGCGGGAGGGGGACCGCGAAGTCCGCCATCACATCCATGCGTCCGTTCGCCTCGACCGCGTCGAGCAGCCCGCCGATCGCATCGCGCACGACAGGTCGCCACCGCTCCATCGCGGCCGGGGTGAAGAACTTCCGGAGCGCGCCTCGCATGTCGCGGTGGGACGGAGGATCGGCGGACACGAGCCGTCCCGACTGCTGCCGTTTGACGTACTCGAACTCCTGCTGGTCAGCGGGCGCGATCGGCGGGTACGGCGGGAGAGGGTCCTTCTGGGGCACCGACGACGAGAAGACCTCCGGGTGGAGGGTCAACCAGGCGATCTCGTCGTAGCTGGTGACAACCCACACCTTGTGCCGGTCGTTCCAGTGCACCGGATCCTGCTCTCGCAACCGCCCGTAGTAGGTGTACGGATCGGCGATGACGTCGGCGGCGAACATGTCGTCGTCGATCGTGGCGTGCGTGTTCATTCGGGCCTCCCCCTCACGGCGATCGACGTCCCGCGCGCGCTACGCCGCGTCTGCAGCGACGTGGTGATCCATCACCACCTCACCGGAAGCTCTCGGACGCCGTAGACGAAGCTCTCGTCCTTGAACGACAGCGCTTCGAAGGGGACGGCGATCTCCAGCCCGGGAAGCCTCTCGAAGAGCAGTGTGAACGCGACCTGGAGCTCGAGGCGGGTGAGCGCCGCACCCAGGCATTGATGGATCCCATGCCCGAACGCGAGATGGTGTCGGTTGAACACTCGTCGCACGTCGAGCGTCTCTGGGTTCGGGAACACCGACGGATCCCAGTTCGCCGCCGCCATCGAGGCGACGATCCCCTCCCCCGCCTCGATGACCTGACCGCCGATCTCGACGCGCGCCGTCGCCGCCTTGACTCGACCCAGCTGGGGCACGGTCAAGTAGCGAAGAAGCTCCTCGACGACGTTCGGCGCCAGCGCAGGATCGCGCCGGAACAGCGCGAGTTGCTCCGGGTCGTTCAGCAACGTCAGGGTGCCGATCGCCAGCATGTTCCATGTCGTGTCGAAGCCTGCGGTGAGCACGAGGACGGCGAAGTCGATCAGCTGCTCCGCGGTGATCTCGCCCGGCTCGACGAACTCCCGCACCATCCGACTGATCAGGTCGTCGTCGTCGGACGGCGACGCCAGCTTCGACTCCACGAGCGCGGCGAGGAGCGCATGCAGCTCCTGTCGCGCGGCCTTGATCTCGTCGACCGACGCCAACCCGCCCGTGAACGTCTCGACGCATCGAACGTAGAACTCGCGCTCGGCGTACGGGACGCCCAGGAGCGCACACGTGATGGTGCCTGGTAGGCCGATCGCCAGAGCGGTCACGAGATCGACGGGCGGTCCCTTCGCCACCATCTCGTCGATCAGGCCGTTGACGACGCCCTCGACCTCAGTACGAAGGCGTTCCACGCGCTTGACCATGAAGCTCGGAGCAAGCATCCGCCGGTAGACGTCGTGCTCCGGCGGATCCATGTGATCCAAATGGCCCTCACCGAAGTACGCAAGGCCGGGCAGCACCTTCGGGTAGCCGGGCTTGGAGATGTCCGAGCTGAGTCGCGGATCCGACAACATCGCGACGACGTCGTCGTAGCGAGTCAAGAGCCATGGTTCTTGTCCACTCACCAGGCGGACCTTGCCGATGGGCTCGGAGAGCCGGCGGAGCAGACCCGGCGCGGAGCCAGCGGGGACTCCCGAGGCATCGGGTACAGCGGAAGCCGCTCGGAGGAGGACAACCGTGCTATCCGGCGTACTCGGTCGAGATGCCGAACCGGCCGAGGTCGTAGCACTCGATCGCGTTGCCGCGGACGAGCTGCCACGTCTCGTAGTCGTCCAACCCGGCTGCCGCCACCAGCTTCTCCGCGACCTCACGCGAGTTCGGGAACGACGACTCGGCGTGCGGGTAGTCGGTCTCGAACATGATCTGGCTCATGCCGAGATGGTGACGTTGCTCGAGACCGGCGACATCGTCGAAGACGCAGCCGTACACGCGACCGGCCGCATAGGAGCTCGGCGGCTCGGGAACGAGCTTCGTGAGCTCGGGGTCGAACGACGCGGTGCGCTCCCAGAGGAAGTCGAGGCGCTCGAGCATGTAAGGCATCCAACCGACCTGACCTTCGCTCAGCGCGATCTTCATGCGGGGATGCCGAGCCAGCACGCCGGAGCACAGCCAATCCGCGAGCGCGGCTTGCGAGTACTGCGCCGTCAACGAGACCGTCACGATCAGCGGTGCGTCTGCTGACGTCGTCGCCAAGGTGGAGCTCGAACCGATGTGCATGTTGATGACGGTCTCGGTCTCGTCACATGCCTGGAAGAACGGCTCCCACGCACCGGAGTGGATGCTCGGCAGACCGAGACGGAACGGCCCCTCCGAGAAGCAGACGGCCTTGGATCCCTTGTCCGCGCAACGGCGGATCTCCGCTGCCGCGAGGTGGGGATCCCACAGCGGGATGATGGTCAAGGGGATCAAGCGTCCCCGCGCTTCCCCGCCGCACCAGTCGTCGATCATCCAGTCGTTGTAGGCCTGCACGCAGAGAAGGGCGAGCTCCTTGTCATCTGCTTCCTGGAACGTCTGGCCGCAGAACCTGGGGAAGGTCGGGAAGCAGAACTGCGCCTCCGTGTGGTTCGCGTCCATGTCGGCGAGGCGATCGGCCTGCGTGAAGCATCCCGGCTGCATCTGGTCGTACGTGATGGGCGAATGTGCGGGGAGGTCATGGATCGGGCCGATCGACGCGAGCCCCGCGATCAGCGGCGACTTCACGTCCTCGTACACCCACTGGTCGCCCCACTGATCGTTGTCGCCTCCGGCGACGAGGTGCTGGGCCCCCGGTCGACCCGTGAAGCTCCCGGTCATGGTGCCCTTCACCCGCTCGACCCGCGGGCCGCGGTCGGCGTACCTCTTGGGGAGCCGGTCGACCCACAGGGTCGGTGGCTCCACGACGTGGTCATCGACCGAGATGATCTTCGGAATCATGACTGCCCCTCCTTCAGCCGGTGGGGCGAAGCTACCGGCGACCGTGCCGCCGCGTCAACAGAGCGCTCGGCCGGTAGCCTCCTCACACCCCCGCCGAGGACCGCCCGGCGTCCTCGGCGACCCCCACGACGGAGACCGGGATGTTGCTCATCCTCGGCATCCCGACGTAGCGGTCGGCGACATCCCAGTTGTCGAGCAGCCGTCCGGTGGGACTGCCGATGGCGCGGTACTGCCCGTCGGTCTCGGGCACGTCGCCGAAGCCGTGGGCCATGGCGACGAGACCGCGACGCAGCGACGCATCCGCCTCGACGATGCCGAGGATCGAGGCGCGCGCGGACGAGATGCGGACCACGTCGCCCGACGCCAGGTTCAGGGTCTCGAGGTCGTGCGGATGGAGGTAGGCGGCGTTGAACCCACGCCCGCGGTTCGTCGAGCGGTCGTGCATCGACGAGTTGATGACGTGCTGCAGCCGAAGGCAGACGAGTCGCATCGGGAACTCGACGCTCGTGTCGCTCGGCGTCTCGCCGCACGCGGCGAGGTCCGCCATCATGTCTGCGTCCGCGAGCTCGAAGCGACCCTCCCAACCGGGATCCTTGGGCCCCACCACCTGCATCGGTTCCGGGAACGCGGCGCCATGGGGATGGCGCTTCACCTCGGCGAGAGGGACGCGCGATCCCGCCGTCAACTGCTCGAGCAGCTCGTCCGCGGTCGGACGCGTCGTCATGTCGACGGCGATCCGGTGCGCTGTGCCGTCGTCGCCGATCCGCATCGAGCGCAGCCCGAGCGAGAGGTCCATCCGGCGCGCGAGGCCGTACAGGAGCTCCCACTCGGCGATGAGATCGGAGCCGGACGGTGGGTCGACGACCGCTGGCGTGTACTGGGCATAGGACTCGGCCGGCCCGTAGTACGTCGGCATGGAGATGACGAGGTCGGTGAGCAGCGTCGCCGCTGGCGTCTCGTACGACATCTTCGGTGCGATCACGTAGTCGGCGAACCGCGCCGTCGATGACATCCACGGGTCGACCTGCACGAGGAGGTCGAGCGCCTTCATCGCGTCGATCGCCTTGAGCTGATCGGGCCAGGCGCTCACGGGGTTGCCGCCCACGCTGAGCAACGCGCGCACACGCCCTTCGCCATCGAGGAGGATCTCGTCGGACAGGATGCCTGTCGGCATCCCGGCAGCGGTCTCGGTGAGCCCGTGGATCCGGAACGCCTCGCCGTAGCCGTACGCCGGTCGCGGCGGGGCAGCCTGCGCCTTGTACTGCTGCGGCGGTAGCAGGGTCGTGCTCCGCCGCACCGTCTCGCCTTCTCGCAGCCAGTGGCCGCAGAGCGTCTCGAGGTTCAGCGTGAGGTACTCGACGAGCGTCGTGCTGGCCGAGAAGCCGGGGCCGACCCCACATGCCACGTAGCCACGCCGCGCCGCGGCGAACGTGCGGGCGGCCAGGATCAGCTCGTCTGCGTCGACGTCGGCGCGGCGTGCGACCTCCTCTGGAGGGAGCTGCCGTACCACGCGGGCGAGGTCGGACAAGCCGCGCGCGTGCTCATCGACGAACGCGCGATCGTGCAGCCCCTCCGACAGGATGACGTTGATGAGGCACGCGAGGATCGCGGCGTCCTCGCCCGGGACAGGCTGGATGTGCAACGTCGCCCTCTTCGCGACGTCCGAGCGCCTCGGATCGATCACGATGAGCTGCATGCCCGCTTGAAGCCGCTCGCCCAACCACGTGCCGGGGTTCCCGCACGCGACGCCGTAGTAGCTCTTGTACGGGTTGGCGCCGATCAGCAGCGCGACCTCGGGATCGTCGTAGCCCTGCATCGGGGCCATCCATCGCCCGTGCATCGCTGCTGCGAGCTGCTTCCCGGGCTTGTCGATGGTGTTCGGGCTGAAGCACATCCGGCTACCGATGCCGGCCATGAACGCCGCGAGGAACGGCTCCGTCAGCGTGCTCCCCGCCGCCGCGGTCCCGTAGTAGGACGCGATCGACCGCGGCCCGTACCGGTCGCGGAGCTCCGTGAGGCGCGCCGCGATCTCGTCCATCGCCGTCTCGACGGCGATCGGTACGAGCTCCCCGTCGGGGAGGCGCTTCAGCGACCGCAATAGCCGGTCGGGGTGGTTGTGCATCTCCGGAGCGGCGCGCCCCTTCACGCACGTGTACCCCTCGAAGACGGCGTTGTCGGGATCCCCCTTGACCGCGACGACGGCGCCGTCGTCGACGTCGACCAGGACCGGGCAGCTGTTCGCGCAGTACCGGCAGAACGAGGTGTGCGTGGTTCGCGTCACGCGGTTGATCGTACGCCGATCTGTTGACCGTGCGCTCGGTCGCCGCTACGGTCAATGTCGACTTTTGGAACGCGGTCTTGCCGACTCCGGGTTGCCTTCAGCGGCCCGGAACCGCAACCCGCCGGCATGGCCCGCCTTGGCAGGCGGCCGAAGGGGAGGGGTCATGGTGGAGCTGCCTCGGATCATTTCGGGGGACGATCATGTGGTCGAGCCGCCGGAGGTGTTTGTTGATCGGTTGCCGAAGCGGTTCGTTGAGTCGGGTCCGCGGTTG
>Ga0068858_100005275_pt1 | contig 12664 bp, 15 predicted proteins | sample KBSSwiS12_FD_66589 | JGI IMG/M metagenome (GOLD analysis project Ga0068858, IMG submission 66589) | Switchgrass rhizosphere microbial communities from Kellogg Biological Station, Michigan, USA - KBS Switchgrass S1-2 | ecosystem: Host-associated > Plants > Roots > Rhizosphere > Soil ... | reverse complement strand
TCGTGGCAGCCGTTGCAGTAGAACGCGGTGATGGGCACGCCCCACAGGCGCTGGCGTGAGATGCACCAGTCCGGGCGCGTGGCAATCATGTTGCCGATGCGCTCTTCACCCCACGCGGGGTTCCACTTCACTTTCTTGATCGCTTCGAGCGCTTTCTGGCGAAGGCCGTTGCGGTCCATGCCGATGAACCACTGCTCGGTGGCGCGGAAGATGGTGGGGTGGTGGCAACGCCAGCAATGCGGATAGCTGTGCTCGATCTTGCGCGTGGCGAGCAGCGCGCCTTTGCTCTTCAGGATGTCGATGACGATGGAGTTGCCGTCCCACACGCTTTTGCCCAGGAGCTCTTCGGGCAATTTGCCGGGCGCGCCTTCGGCTTGAAAGAATCGGCCGGCGCCATCAACGGGGCAATACACAGGGAGTCCGTTCTCGACGCCGATCACGTAATCTTCCTGCCCATGGCCGGGAGCTGTGTGCACCGCGCCGGTGCCTTGCTCAAGCGTTACGTGTTCGCCGAGCAGGCCCATCGAATCGCGATCCAGGAAGGGATGCCGGAACACGGTCTTCGCCAGCTTCGCACCTTCGAAGGTCGTCAAGACTTTCGGCGAATCCCAGGCGCAGGCTTCCGCTGTAGCGTTCAACAAGTCCTGGGCGACGATGTAAACTTCACCGGCCACTTCGACGGCAGCATAAACATATCTGGGATGAAACGCGATGCCCAGGTTTGACGGAATGGTCCAGGGAGTGGTGGTCCAGATCAGTCCCCACACTTTTTTACCGGCCAGCGCGGGATCGATGGCGGCCGGGTCGGTGGTCAATGCGAAACGAACCCAGATGGACGGGCTGGTGTGATTCTCGTACTCGACTTCCGCCTCCGCCAGCGCTGTTCGGTCATGGGTGCACCAGTTGACTGGCTTCAGGCCTTTGTAGACGTAACCCTGGTCGAGAAAATCGACAAAGGCGCCCGCGATCACTGCCTCGTACTGAGGCGACATGGTCAGATACGGGTCCTGCCAGCGGCCGAAGACGCCGAGGCGGATGAAATCTTTGCGCTGCAGGTCTACGTATTTTTCGGCGTACTTGCGGCACGCGGCGCGGATCTGCGCGGCCGTCATGCCGGCTTTTTTCGATCCTAACTGGCCATCGACTTTGATTTCGATGGGTAGACCGTGGCAATCCCAGCCGGGAACGTAGGGAGAGTCATAACCCTCCATGGTCTTAAGCTTTACGATGAAATCCTTCAAGAGTTTGTTGAAGGCGTGGCCCAGATGAATGTTACCGTTGGCGTAGGGCGGACCGTCGTGCAAAATATAAGTCGGGCGACCAGCACGCGCCTCGCGAATCTGCTTGTAGATTCCGGACTTCTCCCATTGTTCCAGCAGTTTAGGCTCAAGCTGCGCGAGATTGGCCTTCATCGGGAAGCCGGTCTGCGGCAGGTTGACGGTCTTTTTCAGGTCGGTCTTCGCGAGTTCCATCAGGATGTCCTCTTATGTTACACCGTAGGACGCGCTTCACCGATTACCGCCCTTTGGTCATTGACAGGAATGTCAGATCAGTTTAAGATGCTGTTCACTGTAATCCGGCACTTCGTTAGGTAAGGTCCCTGAATGACTTTCCAAGTCGGTGAGAAGGTAGTCTATCCCAACCACGGGGTCGCTACTATCGAAAATATCAGCAGTCGCGCTTTCGCCGGTCAACAGGAGCGCTTCTATTTGCTCCGCCTCTCCGCCGGTAGCCTGACTGTGATGGTACCGTTTTCGCACGCCGACCACGTCGGCCTGCGTAAGGTAACTCGCAACGGCCAGTTGGCCCGCGTGATTGAGTATCTGGGCGAAGGCCGCCGCAAGCGCCAACTCGACTGGAAGGACCGCTTCAAGGAAAACACCGAGAAGATGCAGAAGGGCAACCTTCTGGAGATCGCCGAGGTGTTGAAGAGCCTGCTGGTCCTGCAAGCCGAAAAGCCGCTGTCGTTCCGTGAGAAAAAGATGCTGGATCGGGCAAGGCACATGCTGATTACGGAGCTTTCGACTTCGCGGGGCTGGACGGAAGCTGACGCGGCTAAAGTGCTGGATCAGGCGCTTTGCAAGGCGCAATTGCATCTGCCTGAGAAGATCTAACCGGCTCGCGGATTACCAGTTCGTCAAAGATCGCGAGGACCTGCTTGGGGTATGTGCGCAAGAGGGACAGTACACTCAATCACCGGCAATTCCGATGCGGAGTTACTGAATAGATAGGCCGCTGATTGAGTGTACTGTCCCTCTTGCAGAGCCGTTAGTGCACACGTTCTTTGATGCGCTCGCGGATCACCAGTTCATCAAAAATCGCTAGCACTTGCTTGCGATATTGGTAGGCGCGCTGAAGTCTTGCTTGCACCGCGAGTTCATTGCGATGGCGCTTTAGGAGTTTGTCGAGCAGCTTGCGGGGGACGTCGATATCGCGGCGCAGGGAGTCTGCTGAGTGGCCGCGCAGAAACAGTCCGTAGAATAACGCCGCTTCGCGCTGCGGGGCCATCGGATCGATTTCGTCCAGCAGCAAATTACCGGGCGACGGGTTCCGATCGGTCTGGGTCCGGGCGATCATGATTCCAAAAACGAAGTATAAACGGCTGGCGCTACCGGCGCAATAGGCCACGGGGAATTAATTCCCCCTAGGCGGCCTCGCGCGGATGCGGGGATGTGCAAGTTCTTCCGCTTTCCATTACGCGGAATCCATTTGAGTTCTGCGGATTCTTACCCACTCTGCAAACACCGGTGGATTCTCCAGCCAAGTGGTCAGCCACAGAATCATCTCCTCTTTATTCGCACGCTTTTCCGGGTTCCGCGCTGCCAGGCGTGCATGATCCTTCGCGGTGATCACCAGGCGCCGCACGGCCATGCGGCGGGCGGCGTCGCTGTGTTCGTATTCTTCGAGCAGTTTGAGCAGACTTGCTTCGAGGTCGTCGAAGGTTGCTTGGCGGACGCCTTCTACCATGGCATCGAGCGGTACTCCGCATTCGCGGACCAGCTTGCGCAAATAACTTTCGGACACGGGGGCGAGAGTTGCGCGCAGTTGCGCGAACTGCGCTTCGCCGATGCGCGCCGGGCGGTGCTCGTCGAGCCAGCGTGCTAGTTCAGCGGACTTTCCTTTGCGTGGCATGGCGGTAGGCGATCACGGCCTTCTCGTGCTGGGCTATGGTTGTCGAAAACTGGTGGCCTCCTCCGGCGGGCTTGGCGACGAAGTAGAGAAACGGGGTATCGGCAGGCTCTAGCGCGGCGCGTAGCGACTCTGCGCCGGGATTGGCGATCGGGCCTGGGGGCAAGCCGGCGTTTTCGTAGGTGTTGTAGGGATTCGCACTGGCTAGATCCGACTTATGAATCGTCCCGCGGTAGCGATTTTCGAGCAGCGCCGCGTAGATGGTGGTGGGGTCGCATTGGAGACGCATCCCTTGCGCCAGGCGATTGCGGAAGACGCTCGCGATTACGGGGCGCTCGTCCGCCGCCGCCGTCTCTTTTTCTACTAGCGACGCCAGGGTTACGGTGCTGCGCGGGTCGGCGGCTCTACCGGCGCTCAGCTTGGTCCACTGCTTACGAAATTCGTCGGTCATTATCTTCGACAAGCGCGCCGGCGTGGTCTTGTGTGACAAACGATAGGTGGAGGGGAACAGATAACCCTCCAGTGTTTTTGCCTTCGGCGCCAGGTCGCGGATCAGAGACGGGTCTTCGGCGGCGGCTAGAAAATCTTCGGCGGACATGACGCCTTCGGCTTCAATCGACTTTGCGATATCGAAAATATTGCTGCCCTCGGGCACCGTGAACTCGACGAAATAGATGTCGCCGCGGGCGATGCGGTTGAACACGTCTAGCGCGCTGGCTGCCTTCGCGAAGCGATATTCGCCAGCCTGTAGCTTGGTGGAGGGTTTGACCACGCGCAGCAGTTCGAACTCCCAGGAATAGCGGATCACGCCTTCCTTGGTCAGCTCTTGTGCGATGGCCGCGGTGCCGGTTCCATGGGGGATCTCGACAAAGGTTTCCGCTGGGAATCCTTGATAGGGAGTCACCAGCGCCCACGCCGCCAAACCGGCCAGCGCGCAAATTACGGCGATCAGGAACTTCACGCGGTGCCCCCCGCATCCAGATAACTCGCCAGCAGAATCACGGCCGCCAGGCGGTCGATGGCTTTCGCCCGTTTCTCGATGCTGATGCCGCTCTGCTTGAGTACGCGCTCAGCTTCCTTGCTGGTCAGGCGCTCGTCCCAGAAACGCACTGCTAGGCCGGTTCTCTCCATGAATCGTTCCGCGAAATCGCGCGTATACACGGCTTGACGGCCTTCGGTGCCTTTCATATTCAGGGGATGCCCCAGCAGGATCAGCTGCACCTCGTGCTTGCGGGCGATGGCTTCCAGGGCGGCGATGTCTTCGCGGATGGTGGTCCGCTGCAGCGTGTCCAAGCCTTGCGCGGAGATGCCCAAGGGGTCGCTGAGCGCCAGTCCGATGCGCTTCTTGCCTAGATCGAGCGCCAAAATCCGCCCGGTCGCTGTATTTTGCTGGAATTCCACGATCTATCCAAATTATAGTGATAGGAAAGGATATTCACGGCGCCCGTGGTGGTCCAGAACACATCCACGCAGAAGTCGCTCCAGTTAGGCGTCGGAATTCTTGCGGCTGCGGCGGCCATCGCGCTGCTGTACTTCGGCCGCGTCTTCTTCATCACGGTGATCATTGCGGCGATGATTGCATTCCTGCTGGACCCCCTGGTGGTGTTCTTCATGAAGCTGCGCATGCCGCGCGGGTTGGCTAGTTTCGTGGTGTGCAGCATTGCGCTGGTGGCGTTGTATCTGGCCGGGCTGGGGCTGTATCTGCAAAGCCAGCAGATTGCGGCCGACCTTCCGGCCTACGGCGCGCGCATCAACGAGATGGTGGATTCCGTCGCCACCCGCATGGAGAATGTCGAGAACGGCATTTACCGCAGCCTGGTGCCGCGCCGCTTCCAGCCGCAGGTTGACGCTGGTGCGCCCGCGGAATCGGCCGAACCTCTCACACGCGGCAAGAGGAAGAAGGCGGAGCCACCGGTGCCTCCCGCCGTTCAGGAAGTGCATATCCAGCAGGAGCCCACGCCGATCTTCTCCTACGCATACAGCTATCTGGCCGCTTATTACGACGTCTTGTTGATGGCGTCGTTCGTGCCGTTCCTGGTGTATTTCCTGCTGAGCTGGCGGGATCACATTCGTTCGCGATACCTGTTGTTGTTCGAGGGCGAGACCCGGCAGGCTGCCGCCTCCACCTGGCATGGTCTGGGCGACATGGTGCGCGCCTACGTCATCGGAAACTTTATGTTGGGGATCTTGCTCAGCGTCGCGAGCGCCCTGCTGTTTGCATCGGTCAAGCTGCCGTATTGGCTGATCGTCGCTCCTGTAAGCGGATTTCTCAGCTTGGTTCCCTACATCGGACTGCCGCTGGCGCTGATGCCACCGGTGGTGGCGGCGCTGCCCGCATCGAAAGAGCCGGCCATGTATTTGTTCCTCACGGTGAGCGTGGCGATGCTGCACTTGCTGGCGTTGAATCTGCTGTACCCCAAATTCGTAGGGGCGCGCGTGCACCTGAACCCGCTAGTGGTCACCGTCGCGCTGATGTTCTGGGGCATGTTGTGGGGCGCGCTGGGGCTGCTGCTAGCCATCCCGCTGACGGCGGCGCTCAAATCGCTGTGCGATCATATCCCTACGCTGCAGCCTTACGGCCGCTTGCTGGGCGATTGAACGTGGTGTACTCACGATGAGCAAGGGTTTCTGGATCTTCCTCGCGTTGGGGCTCGCCGTGGTGGGTGGGTTGGTGTTCACAATGTTCACCGCCACCAAAGGCGCGCATCTGCGGCTGGAGGGCAAGATCCTCAAGGTGCGCGTGCTACCCCTGGGCGGCGATGCTTCTCTGGTGGTGCTGGATTTCCGCGCCACCAATCCGTCGAACGTACCCTTCGTGGTGAACTCGGTGACGCTGCATCTGGAACCCGCCAGCGGCGAGGCTGTAGATGGGCGCACGGCGTCGAAGACCAACATCGAAAATATTTTTCGCTACGAAAAAATTCTGGGACCGAAATATAATCCGATCCTGAGCCTGCAGGACCGCATTCCTGCGCAGCAGACTGCCGACCTGATGGCTGGCGCGCGCTTTGAACTTCCTGAGGCGGCCATCAACGCGCGTAAGATGATTCGGCTGCGCCTCGAAGATGTCGATGGAGCCGCGGCGGAGTTGTCCGAAGCGCCGGCGGCATCATCCAAATGACCCTGCGGGTCAAAGTGATCCCGCGCAGCGCGAAAAGCGAAATCGTGGGAGAGATGGCGGACGGCACGCTTAAGGTAAAAATCGCTGCGCCACCGGAGCAGGGAAGAGCGAATGACGCCCTCTGCGATTTTCTGGCGGCCCACTTTGGAGTCCGGCGCGGCGGCGTGACGATCGTCAGCGGGCACTCCGCCGCGCTAAAACTGGTGCGAGTCGAGGCCGAACGGAAGGCGCGTTAAGGCTGGACCGGGGCCGGAACCAGCGCGGCGGCATCCAGCGTCCGTGGTTGGAACTTTAGCACGTAACTTTGAATCGCTTTCTGAAACCAGCTCATCCCCATGGAGCGCGCTTCGACCAGCGCCTTGTCGTTCTTCCAGCCGTCGTGCTCGATGCGGTAACAGGCGATCACGCCTCCGGTGCGATCGGCTCCGCGCTTGCAGTGGACGAACACGGGCCCGGAAGACTTGTCCTCTAAGAGTGCGAGCACTTTTTGCACACTCTCATTCGAGGGGGTTTCCATACCGTACATTGGTACGCTGATGTATTTCATCCCCGCGGCGGTGACGATTTTGCTTTCGAGCGTCGAACGGTCGCCGGGCTCGCGTAAATCGACCACGACTTTGATCCCGAGTTTATTGAGGTTGCTGAATCCCTGCGCGGTGGGCTGGGCGCCGCGGTAGACATGGTCGTCCACCTTCTGAAAGTTGCCGACGCCTTCCACCGCGGGCGTGGCAAATAGTGCACTCGAGAATGCCGCCGCCAGGAAGAAAGCGGCCCGCGTGGTCAATGAATTCAGGGATTTCATGCGCACCTCGTTTCCACTGGGTAAGATGCGGAAACTCAGGGAGCGGTTGCCGCAAGTTTTGCACTTCTGTCACGGACTGCGTTGCTTAGAGTCATGGGCTTGCAGAGCAGTTGTAACGAAAACCCCGCGAGCCTCTCTCACTATCAGAGCTGGGACTTAGGATTGTCCTCGCATCTCGATGAAAAGGACCCCTATGAAAAAGCTTATCTACGTGACACTCTTGACTGCTGCGGCCATGATGGCGCAGGAAAAATCGGCCACTCAGTCTACTTCGACAGAAACGAAGATTGATAGCAAAGACCACGGCAAGGATGTGAAGACGCAGACCACCACCACGAACAGCGCCGCCGATTCTGACGGCAATGTCTCGAAGGACACGACCGTAACGACCACCAAGGCCAAAAAACATCACGGCAAAGTGAAGTCGACCACCACGACCGATTCGACCTCTACCGTCGCGCACTAAACCTGCGGGGGGACTGGCCTTGTCAGAGGACGGTCCCCTTCTCCCACCTTTCTAATCTCATATTTTCCCGGGTTCGGCTGTGAGCTAAAAGCGGTATAGTATTGCTCATGCTTTCTCGACGAACTGCCCTCCTCGCTCCTCTTGCGGCAGCGGCTATTCCTTTGCGCGCGGCCGGCGGCAAGATGGCGCTGAGCCTGCATCAGAACACTTCGCTCGCCGCGGGATATCGCAAATCGCTCGAAGGCTGGGCGAAGGCGGGGATCAAGAATGTCGAGATCACGGACCGGATGCTCGACGATTTTTTGAAGACTGACACCCTGTCTGCCGCGCGGGCTGTCATTAAGGATCTGGGACTGAACCTAGTGTCGTGCGCGGCGGTGCAACCGGATCTCTGGATTCCTGGCGCCACGCAAGTGACGTCGCTTGAAACCTGGAAGAAGCGCTGCGAGCAATTTGCTTCGTTTGGAGTGGAGCGGATTTACTGCCCTGCAGTCACTACCCGGAAGGTCACGGCGGAAGATTATAAGGGCGCGCTGGATTGTCTTCGCCAGGCGGGAGAGGCCGCTAAGCAATACAAGCTGACGGCGATGATTGAGTTCGCGCGCAACTCGACATTCATCGCTACTTTGACCACGGCACTCAAGCTGATCCGCGAGGCCGCGCATCCCAACGTGCGGCCCATGCTTGACTGCTATCATTTCTGGTCCGGACTCGGCAAGATGGAAGACTTAGATCAGCTTCGCCCCGGCGAGCTGGCGCACGTGCATTTCCAGGATGTGCCGGACATGCCGCGCGAATTATTGGATAACACCACGCGCATCATTCCCGGCGACGGCGTTTCGCCGCTGGTGCAGATTCTGCGGAAGCTGGCGGAGAAAGGCTATTCCGGCGCGCTTTCGGTGGAATTGTTCCTGCCGGAGTTCCAGCAAGGCGATCCCTACGAAGTCGCGAAGAAAATTCGCGAAAAGGCTGAAGCTGTGATGCACAAGGCAAAGGTGGCTTAACGCATGAAACTCATTCTTTGTTCTCTGCTGGCCGTCTCTGCGTTCGCGCAACGGCCTACGAATCCGGCGCTGCTGATCCCGCAAGACGCGCCGTTACTCGACATGGTCGTGGTGGCGGATCCGCTGCCGCTCCCCGCCGGGGTCACCATGGGAGCGCAGGCCAGCGTCGCCTTCGATTCTAAGGGCCATATATTCGTCCTCAATCGCGGACCGCAAGCGCTCGCGGAATTCGACGCCCACGGAAAGTTCATTCGCTTATTCGGCGACGGGTTGCTGAAGCGCGCCCACGGATTAGTCATCGACAAAGCCGACAACATCTGGGTCACCGATGTGGAGGCTCATCTGGTCATAAAGGTGAGTCCGCAAGGGAAAGTTCTATTGACGCTCGGAACCCCGGGAGAAGTGGGCGAGTGGAATGAAGCTACCGGCGCGCATCACTTCGACCAGCCCACCAGTTTAGCGATCGGACGCAACGGAGACGTGTTTGTGTCGCAGGGACACAATCCGGGCGGCGGCGATCCGCGCGTGCTGAAATTCGATGCCAATGGGAAGTTCATCAAGTCGTGGGGGGGCAGGGGGAGCGAGCCCGGCAAATTCACGGCGGCCCACGGGATTGCGATCGACGCGCAAGGTTTGGTGTGGGTGGCCGATCGCGAAAATCAACGGATTCAGATTTTCGATCAGGATGGAAAATTTATCCGCGAAGTGAAATACGCCGGATTGCCGAGCAGCATTTCGGTGGGCAAACGCTACATCTATATGGTCAACGGCTTTGCGGGACAGCTTCTGAGACTGGACTTGACTGGCAAGGTTCTGGCAGTCGTCGGAAAGCCTGGAAAGGGCCCAGGCGAGTTTGGCGAAGCTCATGAGGTGACCGAGGGTCCCAACGGCGATGTCTGGGTTGCCGATACCGTCAACAGCACGGTGCAGAAATTCGTGAAGAAGTAACTATTCGCGAGCGGACAGGCTGTCGGTGGCGAGCACGAATTCCGCTACCGGCTCCCCGCCGATCAAGTGTTCCTGGATGATGCGTTCGACCACTTCCGGCGTCACCGAGTGATACCAGACGCCTTCGGGATAAACCACTGCGATGGGGCCGTGCGCGCAAATCCGCAGGCAATTGGCCTTGGTGCGATACATGCACTGGTCGCCTTCCATCAATCCCGCTGTGACCAGCCGCTTCTTCAGATACTTCCAGGACGCTTCGGTTTCCTCGACCGGCGCGCACTTGGGTTCGCTCTGCTCGGCGCACAAAATAATGTGGCGTTTGAGGTGTCCGATACCCAGAGCACGGGCCTTTTCGACCGCGCGTTGCAGGTCGTCGATTTTAGGTTCTTCTGGCTGCATTTGCTGAGTTGAGAATACCACGCAGGCCCATGGTATTCTTGCTTCCGGACGTAACGGGAGGTGTTCGTGACTCGCAAAAGCATCGTGTTGCTGATCCTGCTCGCTGGTCTCGGCCGTGCTCAAACCACGGCGCCGATGACGTTTGATACCTACACGCCGGGGCCGTGTTCTCCGAACGGACAACCGCATGGTGGATGCGCTCCCGGGAAACTGGTGCGCATCCGAGTGGTGACCGTGGCCGAAGGGCTGCTCCATCCCTGGCATATCGCGTTTCTGCCGGACGGGCACAGCATGCTGGTGACGGAGTTGCCCGGGCGTCTGCGTCTGATCCGCGATGGCGTGCTCGATCCGGCGCCGGTTTCGGGCTGGCCGCCCGCGCCCTTGCAGGCTCGCACGCTGAATTCCGTCCTGGTGCACGCCCAGTTCGCGAAAAACCATTTCGTATACCTCTCCTACACCAAAGCACGTGCGAAGACCGCGACGGAGCCGGAGCTGACCACGCTGGCGCTGGCGCGCGCGCGTCTGGAGGGGAACGCGCTCACCGACGTTCACGATATTTTCGTCGCCGATGCCTGGGAACCGGCCGGAGCCATGGCCGGACGCGCCGCATTCGGACCGGACGGCATGATCTATTTGGCCGTCGGCGACCGCGACAGGAACGCGCTCACCGATGACAACAGCGCGCGCATGCTGGCGCAGGATTTGTCGAGTGACGTCGGCAAAGTCCTGCGGATTCGCGAGGACGGCAGCATTCCACCGGACAATCCGTTCGTCGGCCGCGCGGGCGCGAAGCCCGAAATCTACACCTACGGGCATCGCAACGTGTTTGGTCTGGCGTGGCATCCGCAGACCGGCGAATTGTGGGAATGCGAGATCGGCCCCATGGGTGGCGATGAGCTGAACATCCTCAAGCCGGGCTTGAACTATGGCTGGCCCCTGGTTTCGTTCGGCAGAATCTATACCGGCCACACCGTTTCCGACAATTCGTGGTGGCGGCCCGGGCTGGAAATGCCGGCGATGTTCTGGGTGCCCGCGATCAGCCCGTCAAGCCTGATCTTTTACACCGGCGACCGCTTTCCGCTGTGGAAGGGACACCTGTTTATCGGAGCGTTGAGCGGACAGCAGCTTTTGCGGGTTGCGTTCAATCAGCCGTCTCCGCAGGCGGAACGGCGCGAGTCACTGCTCACGCAACTCGACGTGCGGATTCGCGATGTGCGGCAGGGGCCCGACGGGTTGATCTACGTCGCTACCGAAAAAGCGACCGAGCGAACGACTCCGGACGGCCGGCGCGACGCTCCCGACCCGCCGAACGGGACCATCCTGCGCATCGAACCGGCGGAGTGACGGGCACATTAACACTATTGACACGCACCGGTATCGGAGCGAGAATGCAGTCGGAAAGAGAAGGGAATTAAACAGATAGATGGCCGCGCCGGCCGCGGCTTAAACGGAGGTGGCGAGATAGAACCCGACTACATAAGGGGCGGCACAGGCTGAACGATTTGGGATCGGAGACTGGTTGAACGTCACTATAGGTTGCGAGTCATGCACCTCAATGCGCGGTTCGCGCACGGGACACTAGCCGAAATCGAGCAGACTGGCCCGCCCCCAACTATTTTTCCCGCCTTGGAATCTTCCCCCCTCTTGACAAACGGCTAACTCCAATCCTAGCATTGGGTTTGGGGCGCAGGAGGCGGACTTGATTAAACTCGACATCATTAATGAAGTGGTGAACCGGACGGGCATCACCAAGACCAAAGCCGAGATGGCTGTGGAGACCGTCTTTGAAAGCATGAAGCGCTCTCTAGGGCGTGGCGAGCGAATTGAGTTGCGCGGCTTCGGTATCTTCAACGTGCGCCCGCGCAAGACCGGCATCGGACGCAACCCGCGTACCGGGGCTGAGGTCGCGATCCCTCCGGGCAAGGCGGTTCGCTTTAAGCCCGGCAAGGAATTGCAGGCGCTCGAATAACCCACGCTGTGTCGACGAACGGCTATCCGCAGCCGAGCGGCGCTTTCGAAGGGAATCTCTTCGAAGCCCTGGATGAAACCGGTCTAGACCACCCGCGGCCCCGTCATCGCTATTGGCTTCACGCTCTTCTGTTTTTGCTGACGCTGCTGAGCACCACGGTGGTGGGCGCCGGCTTTGCGCAGAGCTTCGCGCTAAACTTGCCTTCCAGTTTCGACGGCGATCTTCACGGATATATCCGCATGTGGCGCCAGCCTTCGTTCCTTTTGCAGGGGCTGCCGTTCTCGCTTACGCTGCTAACGATACTTATGGCCCATGAAATGGGCCATTTCTTAGCGGCGCGCTATTACGATGTGGATGTATCGCTGCCGTATTTTCTGCCGGCGCCGACGCTGATCGGCACCATGGGTGCGTTCATCCGCATCCGCTCGGCAATTTTTTCCAAGCGCGCCTTGTTCGACATCGGCATTGCCGGACCCATTGCAGGATTCGTCGTGTTGCTGGCGCCGCTGGCGGTGGGTTTGTCGCTGTCCAAGGTGTCTCCGGGTGCGGTCCACAACAGCGATTTGATTTTCGGCAGTCCGCTATTACTGCAGTTGTTTGAGCGGATCGCATTTCCGGGAGTTCGGGTGGAAGACATCTACCTGCATCCAGTAGCGCGCGCCGCCTGGGTGGGGTTGTTGGCGACCGCCTTGAACCTGCTGCCCATCGGGCAACTGGATGGCGGTCACATTCTCTACGCCTTCGCCGGCGAGAAAACACGCTGGCTGTCGCGGTTCTTTGTGGCGCTGCTGATTCCGATGGGATTTTTTTTCGCTTACAGCTGGCT
>Ga0068858_100005274_pt1 | contig 12664 bp, 12 predicted proteins | sample KBSSwiS12_FD_66589 | JGI IMG/M metagenome (GOLD analysis project Ga0068858, IMG submission 66589) | Switchgrass rhizosphere microbial communities from Kellogg Biological Station, Michigan, USA - KBS Switchgrass S1-2 | ecosystem: Host-associated > Plants > Roots > Rhizosphere > Soil ... | reverse complement strand
CCCTGGACGAGGTCGGTGAGGCTCGCGTCGATCTTCTTCACGTTGCCGCTGGCGTCGCGGCGGTGGATGCGCACTCCGCGCTCGGTGCCGCGCACCGTGAGCCCGCCGCCCATGGCGATGGCCTGCATCACGGTCATGTGCGGCTCGAGGCGATAGGCGCCGGCCTTCTGCACCTCGCCGTAGACGTAGACCATCGGCGCGCGGTGCACGTAGATGGTGTCGCCCGGCGACAGCACCACGTTCTTGGTGAGGTCGCCCTCGCGGAACATGCCGGTGATGTCGACGGTGTTCTTGGTCGACTGGCCGTCCTTGTTGGTGACGATCGTCACCGCGTCGGAGCCGGTGCCGGCGATGCCGCCCGCGGCGGCGAGGAAGTCGGTGAGCTTGTTGTTGATGTTGTCGATCGGGTAGCGGCCCGGCTTGTTCACGTTGCCGAGCACCGAGACCTGGCGGCTCGACACCTGCGCGAGCGACACGGCCACCTCGGGATTCACGACGAACTTGCCGTCGCGCAGCATCGTGGCGATGCGGCTGCCCACCTGCTGGGGCGTGAGGCCCGTGACCTTCACGTCGCCCACCAGCGGGAAGAGGATCGTGCCCTGGTCGCTCACCTTCACGTCGGTGGTGAGGTCCGGATTGCGGAAGACGGTGATATGCAACATGTCGCCCGCGCCGACGGCCTCGAGGGCCACGTCGACGGCGGGGTTCTGCGCCGTGAGCTCGGCAGCGGGCTGCGCGGGCGGCGCCTTCGAGGGGCTCGCGACCGCGAGGCGCGCGGTCTCCGGCTGCTGCTGCGGCTGGATCATCGAAAGCGGCGAGTTGGCGGCCTGGGCGGCCGCGGCAGCGAGCAGCAGGGCCGCGCCGACGAGCGCGGGGATGCTGCGAGAGCTGCGGAAGCGATTCACGAGGTTCATGGATTCTCCTGGTGCGTTGGGTTCAGCTGATGGCGTAACGAAGGTGGGCCGCGCGCCGCCGGCCCGCGAGGAATTCCTCGATCACCGGCGCGGCCTCTTCCTCGGTGAGCGGCGCCTCGCGGGTGGCGACGAGCTGCCACACCGAGGCGCCTTCCGGGAACGCGGCCACCGCGAGGTCGCCCGGCTGCATCACCGCGAAGCGCGCGAGGACCTGCAGCGGGATGTCCTCCGCGGCGTGGGTGACGCGCGTGGTCTGGAAGTTGGCGCCGCGCTGCGCGAGCCACGACTCGACGTCCCGCAGCGAGTGCGAACGGGCGACGCGATCCTCGAGGCCGACGATTCCCGCCGCGGGCGTGCTCACCACGATTTCGCGCAGGGAATACAGCCGCCGGCCCTCGAAGAGGGCCGGGTGCGAGACGTAGAACGCGTGCACTTCCGCGGGCGTCACCAACCCGGGATGGACCGCCATCTCCTCGGAGCAGGCGCCGAGCAGCAGCGTCGCGGTGGCCGCGGCCAGTCGCAGGCTTCGGTGGGCGAGCATGGCGCGGGCCTAGGCGGCGCGAGGACGCTTCAGCGCTTCGAGTTGCGGCGGACGATGAAGCCCACGAGCGCGAGGCCCGCGAGGAGCATGGCCCACTCGCCCGGCTCGGGCACCGGCGTCACCTGCGGGGCGCCCTTCGCGGCGCCGCGTCCGATCATGGCCTGCTGCTGGTCGAGCGGGTTGCCCAGCACGTTCGAGCGCGCCTGGCCCGACAGCGGCGAGTAGAAGAAAACGTTGTCGCCGCGGCCCACCGGGTTGGAGGACGGCGACGCTTTCGTCTGCGCGAAGGCTGCGGCCGACAAACCCACCGAGACGACGACGACTGCGGTACGGAAAATGGCTTTCATGGTGTCTCTCCTGTGATGGAGAAACACTAAGGAGTGCGCGTGACACCCGCCCCCCGGAGCCTTACCGCGGGTCTAGTCCAAAAGGAGCAGAAACCCCCTCAAAACCCGATCCGCGCTTCTATCGAGGCGGTATCGACCTTGTAGTCCGCGTTCACCAGCGTCGAGGTCCGCCGCTCGTGCTGGTAGGCGCCGGTGATCGACACCCGCTCGAACGGCCGGTACAGCAACGCGATCCCGCCGGCCTTCACCCGGTGCTCGTAATCGAGGCCCAGGGCCGGATCGCCGTGGTAGTCCCACTTCGCATACTGGAGGTTGCCCCGAAGGCTCACCTTGTCCGTGATCTGCCAATCGGGGCGGATGGCGAGCGCGGTGACCAGCACGAAGCTCGTGTTGGTGTCCTGCAGCGGAGCCGCGTCGCGCGAGGCGGTGGTGGCCACGGTGATCTTGCCGGTCGGCGTCCACGTGTACGTCGCCGCGAAGGTGGGGCCGGAGTAGTTGCGCTGCGTGAACTGCTCGTAGGTCCGCCGCGTGTAGTCGAGGCGGCCGTCGAAGCGCGAATGGCCGGTGATGACCCAGCGGGCCTGCACGCCCGCGCCCCACTGGGTGTACTTGTTGTCGAAGAGGATGCCGTCCACGACTTGCTCGTCGGGCGACTTGCCCTGCTCTGCCCGCACCGCCACGCCCACGCGGTTTTCCTGCGCGGTCACGTAGGAAAGCCCGGTCTCCGCCGAGACGGCGCGCAGGTTCTCGAACGACGTCGTGTCGGTGTGCTCGGTGGTGCCGCCGTCGACGCGGCCGTGGACGCGCCAGCTGGGAGTCACCATCCACGCCGCGTTCGCCTCCGCGAGGCGCGAGGTGATGAGGTCGGGACGGTTCGCCTGGATGTTGGCGAAGCTCGCGAGGGTCTTCTCCTCCTGGTAGGTGGCGTCCCCGGTGATGTGCGGCGTGATCGACCACAGCCATGCCGCGCGCGCCGCGTGCCCTCGGTGGTCGAGGTCCTTGTTGTCGCGGTAGCGCGAGTCCACCCACGTGTAGCCCAGCTGGAAGCGTTGCAGGCTCACCGGATAATCGAACAGGAAGCCCAGGCCCGTGGTGAAGATGTCGTCGCCCTTGTGGGTCGCGCCCACGGAGGCCGGATCGAGGTTGTCCGAGAGCCGGAAGATGTTGCTGTCGTGGGTGACGTTCTCCTGGGCGAACACCTCGAGGTGGTCGTTGAAGACCGCCCAGGAAGGCAGGGGCGCCAGGGCAATGGCCGCGGCAAGCAGGTAAGTCTTACCAGAGGCGCCAGTCTCGAGTCGCGACAATCCACACTCCCAATAATCCATTGGTGAGAGCGTGAGAAACGACGCACGCCCGGAGGTTCCCGGTGCCGACGTACAGGGCCGTGTAAATCAGCCCCGCCGCCAGGCCCGCGAGCCACAAAGCGTGCTCGGAAGCGAACAGGACCGCCGTCGCCACGATGGCGAGGGCCGACACATCGCGGGGACTTGCGGCGAGGAAGTCGCGCTTGTCGATCCAGCGCAGCAGGAAGGAGCGCCAGAAAAGCTCCTCCATCACCGGCACGATGGCCGCGAGCACCAGGAAGCGCAGCGCCACGAGCCCCGGATCGAGCGAGCCGTCGGCGCGCAGCGGCACGAAGCCCTGCCCGCCGCCGAACGTCATCCACCCGTGATCGAGGTTGATCCAGGCGACGAAGACGCCGAACCCGGTCGCGAGCGCGGCCGCCCACTCGCGCGCGCGCAGGGCCGGGGCCTCGCGCAACTCGACGAATCGCGGCCAGAGGAAGAAAAGCAGCGCGCCCACGGCCAGGCCGCGCGCGACCGCGATCCAGCGAGCATCGAAGTGATGCTCGAGCAACGGCTGCGCGGCGAGGAGCGTGATGAACAGCCCGAACGGCGCGATGCGCGCCGCCGCCGGGCTACGGATTGACGAGGCGAAGCGCCAGCGCCTTGCCGACGGCCTGGGTGCGGTTGAGGACATTCAGCTTGCGCAGCGTCTTCTGGACGTGGTTCTTCACCGTGAGCGGGCTGATGTCGAGGATCATGCCGATCTCGATGTTGCTCTTGCCGTGGTAGATCCACTGCAGGATCTGCGTCTCGCGCGGCGTGAGCAGGCCCGTCTTCGCCGGCTTCGCGGCGTTGGCGCGGTCGAGCGGCCAGCTCACCTGGCTGCGCATCCACGCGGCGTGCAGGTACGGCACGACGAGGTCCGCGAGGTAGGTGTGACGAGCCGAGAGCGTGCCGGGGCGCGCGCAGAACGCGAAGAAGCTCGTGAGGTTGCCGCTTGCATCGTGCGTGCCGTGGGCGAGCACCGCGGAGACGCCGAGGCGCGCGAGCTCGCGGGCGAGAGCCCCGCTCGCGAACGGGCCGCGCTCGGTCTCGTTCATCACGGCCTGGCAGCGATTCTCTTCCCACTGCTTCACGAGCTGCGGCACCAGCGAAACGTCCTGCTGGAACAGCTCGTTCACCTTCTGCGTGTCGACGGGCGCGGTCGAGAAGCTGTCGACGCGCATCGCACCCTGCCGGGTCTCCTGCAGGCCGCACACCAGCAGCTCGTGCGGGATCAGGCTCTGCAGCGCGCCCTGCACCCAGCTGAAGAGCTGCGGGCGGGTGTGCACGCGAAGGGATACATCGATGTTGAGGAGCAGCGCTTCACGGTCGGACTCGGTGAGCCGCGACGGCGAGCTCTCGTTGGCCGCATCGAGGCCATCGGTCTCACCGGCGGGACTGTCCGGGTACGGCGTGCCGTGCTGCGGCGGTCGGGGTTCCGGCTGTCTGTGTACGAGGCGCATGGGCATGGACTATGGAGCAGGATTGTTAAATGGTCGTGAAATCAGGCCAGAAAGTCTGGCAGGCGCCGTCCGATAGTCCTGTGGGACCACGCCGCGAGGAGGGCTGTAGTCGCATTGCGACCTTACGGTAGTTGGCGTCGGCAGGACGCTGCCGGACGAAACGAACCGGAAGCCCTTGCCAGTGCTCGCGACCCAGAACTCCCACCTCCGCCTCTCCCAGGGTCCCCTCACCCTCGCCGTCCTGGTGCGCATGCTGCTCGAGCCCCTCGTGGCGATCGGCACGCTCGCGGCCTGCGTGACGTGGTTCCGGGCCCCCTTCGCGGGGTCCTACATCATCCTGGCGCTGCTGGTCTTCTCGCTCACCTTCCCGGGCCGCTCGCCCCGGGGCACCAGCCCCGGCGCCATCGCCCGCGACGTGCTCGCGGGGTGGATCCTGATCGTGGGCCTGCTCATCACCCTGGGTTGGGCCACGCGCACGCTGGGCTCGTTCGACGAACACGTATTGCTCACGTGGGTGGTTGCGACTCCGGTCGCGATGCTCGCGGCGCAAATGCTGGTGCCGATCGCCATGCCGCGCCTCATGAAGGCCGAGGGCCTTCAGCGCGTGGCGGTGATCGTGGGCGCGGGCAGCCTCGGCCAGAAGCTCGCCGAGCGCATCGCCGCGACGCCGTTCCTGGGGGTCACCGTGGCGGGCTATTTCGACGATCGCACCGGCGATCGCCTGGGCGCGACGGAGTCCATGAACATGCTCGGCAGCGTGGACCAGCTCGCCCAATACGCGAAGACGCACAGGGTCGACCTCATTTATCTCGCGATGCCGATGGCGTCGCAGCCGCGGATCCTCAAGCTCCTGGACGAGCTCTGCGACACGACCGCCTCGGTCTACTTCGCGCCCGACATCTTCCTCTTCGACCTCATCCAGGCGCGCATGGACACGATCGGCGGCATGCCGGTGCTCGCCGTGTGCGAGACGCCTTTCTATGGCGTGAACAGCCTCGTGAAGCGCGTGAGCGACATCGTCCTCGCCTCGATCATCCTGGTGCTGATCGCGCCGATCCTGGCGGTGATCGCGCTCGGCGTGAAGCTCTCCTCGCCCGGCCCGGTGCTCTTCCGCCAGCGCCGCTATGGCCTCGACGGCCAGGAGATCGTGGTCTACAAGTTCCGCTCCATGACCGTGACCGAGGACGGCCCGGTCGTCACCCAAGCCACGAAGAACGACGCGCGCGTGACACCCTTCGGCGCCTTCATCCGCAAGACCTCGCTCGACGAGCTGCCGCAGTTCATCAACGTGCTGCAAGGCCGCATGAGCATCGTGGGCCCGCGCCCGCACGCCATCGCGCACAACGAGATGTACCGCAAGCTCATCAAGAGCTACATGATCCGCCACAAGGTGAAGCCGGGGATCACCGGCTGGGCGCAGGTGAACGGCCTGCGCGGCGAGACCGACACGGTGGAGAAGATGAAGGCGCGCATCGAGTACGACCTCGACTACCTGCGCCATTGGTCCCTCACCCTCGACCTTCGAATCATCTGGAAGACCATCTTCGTGGTGCTCAAACGTCCCGAGACCGCCTACTGACATGAACATCCATCCCGTCATCCTCGCCGGGGGCTCCGGCACGCGGCTGTGGCCGATGTCGCGCGAGAGCTATCCGAAGCAATTCCTCGCGCTCTTCGACAAGCGCAGTCCTTTCCAGGAAACGCTCGCGCGCCTCAAGGGCATCGGCGGCGTCGAGCCCGCGACGGTCGTGGCGAGCCTCGACCATCGCTTCCTCGTCCAGGACCAGGTGCGCTCGGCCGGCCGTGCGCTGCGTGCGCTCTACCTCGAGCCGTGCGGGCGCAGCACCGCGCCCGCGATTGCCGTGGTCGCGCACGAGCTGGCGAAGGAGGATCCCGATGCGGTGATGCTGGTGCTTCCCGCCGACCACGACGTGCCCGACGTCGCGGCGTTCGCCGAAGCCGTCGCCGCCGGTGAGGCGGCCGCGCGCCAGGGCCACCTCGTCGTCTTCGGCATCGAGCCGCGCTGGGCCGAGACGGGCTACGGCTACATCGAGCGCGGCGAGGACCTGCCAGCGGCGCCCGGCTGCTTCCGGGTCGCGAGCTTCGTGGAGAAGCCCGAGCTCGAGATCGCGAATCGCCTCATCGAGTCGGGCCGCCATTCGTGGAACAGCGGCATGTTCCTTTTCGGCGCCCGCGCCTACCTGGACGAGCTCGCGCGCCACGAGCCCGAGCTCGCCGAGGCCTGCCGCGCCGCTGCCGAGGCGACCCCGACCGATGGGGCGCTGCGCAACCTCGACCGCGCCGCCTTCGAGCGCTGCCGCTCCATCTCCGTCGACCACGCGGTGCTCGAGCGCACGCACCTCGCCGCCGTCGTGCCCGCGCGCTTCCGCTGGTCGGACATCGGCTCGTGGGACGCGCTGTGGGATCGCGGCAGCAAGGACGACGACGGCAACGAATGCCACGGCGACGTGCAGCTGCACGACGTCGCGGGAAGCTACATCCGCTCCGACAAGCGCCTGGTGGTCGGCATCGGCCTCGAGGACCTGGTCGTCGTGGACACGCCCGACGCCCTCCTCGTCGCCCGCCGCGGCGAGACGCAGCGCGTGCGCGAGGCGGTCGAGCAGCTGAAGGGCGCCGGCCGCACCGAGCACAAGACCCATCGCCTGATGCACCGGCCCTGGGGTTGCTACGAGGACATCGACGCCGGCGACCGTTTCCGCGTGAAGCGCATCACCGTGGACCCGGGCCAGAAGCTGTCGCTCCAGTTCCACCACCACCGCGCCGAGCACTGGATCGTCGTGAGCGGCACCGCGCGCGTGACGCGCGGCGAGGAAGTGATGCTCCTCACCGAGAACCAGTCGATCTACATCGAGCTGGGGCAGATGCACCGCCTGGAGAACCCCGGGAAGGTGCCGCTCAAGCTCATCGAGGTGCAGACCGGAACCTACCTCGGCGAGGACGACATCGTCCGGGTCGAGGACGTCTACCAGCGCGTCGACGCGAACGCGAAACAAGGAGGCTAAAGAACATGTGCGGAATCGTGGGCGCGATCGCGCGCCGTGACGTGGTGCCCATCCTGATGGAAGGCCTTCGCCGCCTGGAGTACCGCGGCTACGACTCGGCGGGGCTCGCCGTGGTGAATGGAAAGCTGCAACGCGTGCGTTCCACCGGACGCGTGGCGCAGCTGGGGCGCCTGGTCGACGAGCAGCACGTGAACGGGACCATCGGCATCGCGCACACGCGCTGGGCCACCCATGGCCGCCCGACCGAGTCCAACGCGCACCCGCACGTGAGCGGCGGCATCTCGGTAGTGCACAACGGCATCATCGAGAACCACGAGGAGATGCGCGCGCGACTGCGCGCCCGGGGCTACGACTTCACCTCCGAGACCGACTCCGAGGTCATCGCGCACCTCGTGCACTCCCACGCCCGCGAGGGGCTGGGCCTGATGGAGTCCGTGCGCCGCGCGGCCTGCGAGCTCCAGGGCGCCTACGCCATCGCCGTCATCGCCGAGAACGATCCCTCGCGCATGGTGGTCGCCCGCATGGGCGCCCCACTGCTGCTGGGACTCGGCGAGGACGAGTACTTCGCGGCCTCCGATACTTCCGCCCTGCTGCAGGTCACGCAGCAGGTGATCTACCTCGAGGAAGGCGACTGCGCGGAGCTGGCGCTGGACGGCATCCGGATCGTCGAGAAGACGAAAGGGACCACGATCCAGCGCCCTCTGCACCAAACGCAGCTGTCGGCCGAATCGGTCGAGCTGGGCGCCCACGCCCACTACATGCAGAAGGAGATCTTCGAGCAGCCGAAGGCCTTGCGCGACACGCTCGAGCTCGCGATCAACGCGAAGACGATCAGCCCGCAGCTCTTCGGGACGGAGGCGGCGGAAATCTTCGCCGGTACCGAGCAGGTCCTGGTGCTCGCCTGCGGCACCAGCCACCACGCGGGGCTCGTCGCGCGCCACTGGATCGAGTCGATCGCGGGCCTGCCCTGCAACGTCGAGATCGCCAGCGAGTATCGCTACCGCCAGTCGGTGCCGAACCCGAAGAGCCTCGTCGTCGGAATCTCGCAGTCGGGCGAGACGGCGGACACGCTCGCCGCACTCGACCACGCGCGCCAGCTCGGGCAGCCCAACTCGCTCGCCATCTGCAACGTCGCGGAGTCGGCGATCATCCGGGCCTGCAAGCTGCGGTTCCTCACGCGCGCGGGCCCCGAGATCGGCGTCGCCTCCACCAAGGCCTTCACCACCCAGCTCGCCTCGCTGCTGCTGCTCTCGCTCGCGCTTGCCAAGGCGCGCGGCAAGCTCTCCGAGGCGAAGGAAGCCGAGGCGCTCGAAGCGCTGCGCGCCCTACCCAACACCATCCATCGCGCCCTGCAGACCGAGGGTGCGGTCACCGACTGGTCGGCGCAGTTCGCCATGCGCCGGCACGCCCTGTTCCTCGGCCGCGGGATCCATTACCCGATCGCCATGGAAGGGGCGCTCAAGCTGAAGGAGATCTCGTACATCCACGCGGAGGCCTACCCCGCAGGCGAGCTCAAGCACGGCCCGCTGGCACTCGTGGATACGCGCATGCCGGTCATTGCGATCGCCCCGCGCGGCAGCCTGCTGGAGAAGCTGAAATCGAACATGCAGGAAGTGCGCGCTCGGGGCGGCGAGCTCTTCGTGGTCGCGGACGAGGATGCTTCCCTAGGCTCCGGAGTCGGCCTCCACGTGATCCAGATGCCGCCGCATCCGGCGCTCGTCTCGCCGATCGTGCACGCCATCCCGCTTCAGCTGCTCGCCTACCACGCCGCCATCTGCCGCGGCACCGACGTCGACAAGCCACGCAACCTGGCCAAGTCGGTGACGGTGGAGTAATTCGACATCGAGGTGTGCGGGGGGAGTTGGAACGGGAAGGAAAGCGAAGGCAAGGCGAAGGAAAAACGAAGGAAAGCGCCGATCTACTCGTGACAATCGCGACGAGCACGACATTACATCGTGTCGGGGTCCTTCGCTTTCCTTCGCCTTGCCTTCGCTTTCCTTCCTGTTACGACACCGTTCCCCTGTTCGATGCCACAATTCCGGGTTCCGACTGACACAAGGAAAGCCGAAATGGCGGAGCTCAAGAAGATCGATACGGTGGTAGGCAGTGGCGCGGAGGCGCGCCCCGGCCGCGTCAAGGTTCACTACACCGGCTGGCTGCACGATCCGTCCAAGGGCGACGGGCGCGGCAAGAAGTTCGACAGCTCGGTCGACCGCGGCGAGCCCTTCGATTTCCATCTCGGCGCCGGGCAGGTGATCCGCGGCTGGGACGAAGGTGTCGCCGGCATGAAGGAAGGCGGCAAGCGCACCCTCGTCATCCCGCCCGAGATGGGCTACGGCGCCCGCGGCGCCGGCGGCGTGATCCCGCCGAATGCCACGCTCGTGTTCGACGTGGAGCTGGTGAAGGTCGGCTGAGCCTCGCGGCCCAAAACGAAAAGCCCGCCTAGGCGGGCTTTTTTGCCGATCGTTGGCAGGTCACTCCCCGCGCAAACGGCGGGCGGCGATGAGTCCGAGGAAACCGAGCGACACGAGCCAGGCGATCGAAGGATCGGGCGCGGCGGTGTTCATCGCGCCCATCACGCTCACGCCGGTCCCTTGCGCGAACGAGGTGAGCGCCACCGGTGCCGCGATGTAGTGCGTCACCACCGCCTCGGCGGCGTTGTTGGGCACCAGCATCGCGAGCGCTGCGACGATGATTGCGGTCGAGAACAGGTTCTTCATGGATTGCAGGTTAAAGGGGGCGGATGAACGCCCCGTGATTACGCGGCGGCTTGCAGGTAGTCCGGCAGACCCTGTGCCGGACGGAGCATCGAGGGAATGCGCGAGGACTCCTGCGGCAGGTCGCGGCGGAAGCAGTAGCCCACGCCCCGCACCGTCTCCAGCAATCCCTTGTGGCCGGTGGGCTCGAGGGCCTGGCGAAGCCGGCGGATGTGGACGTCGACCGTGCGCTCTTCCACGTACACGTTGTTGCCCCAGATCTCGTCGAGGAGCTGCGCGCGGCTGTAGACGCGGCCCGGGTGCGTCATGAAGAAGCGCAGCATGCGGAATTCCAGCGCGCCCAGCTCGATGTCCTGGCCGTCGCCCACGATGCGGCGCGAGGCGGGATCGAGCCTGAGGCCCGCGATCTCGACCACCATGTCGGCGTGCTGCGGCGCGCAGCGGCGCATGACCGCCTTGATGCGCGCGAGGAGCTCCCGCGGCGAGAACGGCTTGATGAGGTAATCGTCGACGCCCGCCTCGAGGCCGGTGATCTTGTCGGACTCGCAGTCGCGGCCGGTGAGCATGATGATGGGGATGCCGGCGGTGCGGTTCTCGGAGCGCAGGCGCCGCGCGAACGACAGGCCCGTCGTGTCCGGAAGCATCCAGTCCAGCAGGACCATCTGCGGCAGCGCCGTGTTCAACAGCTGCTCGGCCTGGCGAATGGTGCCGGCGCGAAGCACGCGATACCCGGCGTTCTGGAGGTTGAGAGTCAGGATCTCCTGGAGCTCGGGATCATCTTCGACGACGAGAATCGTGTTGTCCATGGCGCGGTCCGTTCGGGGGAGTTCGTGAGAACCATCGTATTTGCTGCCCCGATGTCACGGAGTCAGGCACGCCATGATTTGCCTGTCGGATCGTGCCGGGGGGGTGTAGGTCGTTTCTGATAGTGGAAAGGCCGCGCTCTCGATCTATCCGGCGAAAGCGCGGCCTTTTGGGGTAGTCCTACACGGATTGACGGCCGAACGGGCCGGTCCTCACGGACCAGCCCGGTATTTCATGAAATTGCCGGCCGGCTACAGCGCCTGCAGTTTGTCGTACACATCCTTCGACCAAGTCGCGTCCGGGCCGTTGTGGAGCTTGACGGTCGCGTCGCGGAAGGGCTTGCGATCCACGCGCACGACGGTCTTGCCGCGCTTCTCGAACTCGGCCGCCATCTTCTTCTCGCTCTCGACGATCTCGGCGGTCGCCTTCGCCGCCGCCTCGCCCAGCACGGCCTCGAAGGTCTTCTTGTCGGCGTCGGAAAGCTTGTTCCACGTCGGCCCGCCCACGATGGTGAGGAGCGCGTCGGTGATGTGGCCCGTGAGCACGATGTACTTCTGCACCTCGTAGAACTTCTTGGCGTCGATCGTGGGCAGCGGGTTCTCCTGCGCGTCCACGGTGCCGTTCTGCAGCGCCAGGTACACCTCGGCGAAGGCGATGGGCGTGGGGTTGGCGCCGACCGCGCGCGGGAACATCGTGTACAGCGGCGCGTCGGGCACGCGGATCTTGAGGCCCTTCATGTCCTCGGGCTTGTTGATCGGCTTGTTCGAGGTCACGTGGCGCTCGCCGTAGTAGGTGATCGCGACCACCTTGTTGCCGCCGCTCTTCTCGCGGTAGCCCTCGCCCAGCTGGGCGAAGAGCGGGCTCACGGAGAATCTCTTCCAGTGGTCGAAGTCCCGGAACATGTAGGGCGCGCCCCCGATCGAGATCGGACCATAGGTCCGGCCGGCGAACAGCTGCCCCGTATATATGATGTCCACCGTCCCCAGGGTGAGGCCCTGGTTGATGTCGGTCTCCTTGCCGAGGGTCGACGCCGGGAACACCTCGACCTCGTAGCGGCCATTGGTGCGCTTCTTGATCTCCCCTGCGGCCCACACCGCGGCCGTGTGGTACGGCTCGCTCGTCTCGTACACGTGCGCCCACTTGAGCTTCGTCTGCGCCGCCACGCCGGTGGACATGGCGAGCGCGAGCGATGCGATCGCGATCTTCAGGCCTTTCATGTTCCGTCTCCTCCCGTTGTAGTTACATCACCGCGCCCAAATACCATGGAACGAACTCGTCCGCGCCGAACCCGTGAGCCTCGCTTCGGCTCGGCTTGCCGGATGCCGTCTCCAGCACCAGCTCGAATATCTTCTGCCCCGCCTCCTGCACGCTCATCGACCCGTCGAGGATGGCGCCGCAGTTGATGTCCATGTCGTCGGTCATCTTCTCGTAGAGCGGCGTGTTGGTCGCGAGCTTGAGCGACGGCGAGGGCTTGCAGCCGTACACCGAGCCGCGCCCGGTGGTGAAGCAGATCATGTTGGCGCCGCC
>Ga0068858_100005269_pt1 | contig 12666 bp, 8 predicted proteins | sample KBSSwiS12_FD_66589 | JGI IMG/M metagenome (GOLD analysis project Ga0068858, IMG submission 66589) | Switchgrass rhizosphere microbial communities from Kellogg Biological Station, Michigan, USA - KBS Switchgrass S1-2 | ecosystem: Host-associated > Plants > Roots > Rhizosphere > Soil ... | reverse complement strand
GTTCTCCGGCGTCTGCGCGGTGGCCTTCGCCCGGTCGGGGACGATGGCGCGGAGGACGAGGCGATCGAGATCGTCGCGCAGCTTCACGCCGCGATCGGGCGTGAGCGACGCGCGGATCCAGCCGGCGAGCGCGGCATCCCACGCGGCCTGCAGATCGCCCTGCGCCCGCGCGGCCGCCGACAGCCAGTACGCCGCCACGGCGCTGCCCGGATGCGTCGCCAGCTCCTCCTGCATCCGCGCGCGGATCCGCAGATAGACCCCCTGCCGCTCGATCTCCGGGCGCGGCTTCGCGTCGCGGTCGAGCGCGCTCGCCCACCAGTCGAGCACACGCTCGCGCCCGTCGCCGTTCGGCAGGTCCTGGCTTCTCACGATCGTTTCGAGCACCTCCGCGGCGGCGCCGTACGCCGCTTCGAAGTACAGCGCCTCGCCGAGGCCGACCACATACTCGGCGCGCTCGCGCGCCGGAAAGCGCTGGGGATCGATCCGCCGGAGCCGCTCGCGCGCGTTGACGAGATCGTCCGACGCCTCGCTGACACGAAAGCGCTCGAGGTACGCGCGCGCGGCGACGAGATCCGCCGCATCCGCGCGCGCCGGCGTCAAGCGCGCCTGTTCGGCCGCGTTGATCGCCTGTTCGAACTGTCCCTGGTTGTACAGCTGCCGCGCGCGGGCCAGCGGATCGTCGGCCGCCCGCAGAGGCGCCGCGAAGGCGAGCAGTACGGCCGTCCAGGCGGCAAGGCGACGCATGCCAGCGATGGTAGCACAAGCCAAATTGAAGGCTAAGTCATTGGGCGTCAATGGCTTAGTTGGGTTCGGCGAGGCATTTGGTACAATGCCGCTCGATGGTCGAACCGAGGATCGTTCCGCGAGAGGAACATCCGATCTCACGCCGCGACATCGATCCTGATGCATTGAAAGTTCTCTACCGTCTGCGGCAGGCGGACCACACGGCGTATCTCGTCGGCGGCAGCGTCCGCGATCTCCTGCTCTCACGGCGGCCGAAGGACTTCGACATCGGCACGTCCGCGCATCCTTATCAGGTCAAAAAACTCTTCCGGAACTGCTGGATCATCGGACGGCGCTTCCGTCTCGCACACGTGAAGTTCGGGCAGAAGGTGATCGAGGTCGCGACGTTCCGGCGCCAGGTCGCGGTCGGCGAGGAAGTGGTGCAGGACGGCGTGCCGGCACCCGATCCGACGACGCCTGAGGGCGAACAGCTCATCCACCACGACAACACGTTCGGCACGCCGGAAGAAGACGCGTTCCGCCGCGACTTCACGATCAACGCGCTCGCCTACGACATCGCCACGTTCTCGATCATCGATTACGTCGGCGGCCTCGACGATCTGCGCGCGGGGATCGTGCGCTCGATCGGCGATCCGGACGTGCGGATCACCGAGGATCCGGTCCGGATGATCCGCGCCATCGCGATCGCCGCACGGCTCGACTTCACGATCGAGCCGTCGCTCCTGCAATCGATCCGCAAACATCGTCACGAGATCCTGAAGAGCTCGCTGCCGCGGCTGCTCGAGGAGTACTACAAGATTCTGCGCGCGGGATCGGCGGAGAAGGCGTTCCGCCAGCTCGCGGACGTCGGGTTGCTGGAGCCGATCTCGTTCGAGCTGCATCGCGGCGCCACCGATCCGCTGTGGCGGTCGCTCGCCGCGGTCGACGAGTACCGCCGTCAATTCGAGTCGACGCCCGACACACTCTCGAACGCCATCCTGATGGGCAGCCTGCTGGTGCCGCTGGGGATTTCACTGCACCCGCCACGCGGCCACTCAGCGGGATCGGACCCTGACGGGGACACGTCCGGACGGCGGCCGCGCCATCCGCCGGGTCCGCGCCTCGGCGATCTGCCGCTCGCGCGCCGCGACGTCGAGCGGCTGCGTCAGATCATGAGCCTGCAGCGCCGCCTGCGCGATCTGACGGCGAGCGAGCGCGGGCAACGGTCGCTGGCGCACCGCGGCATCTTCCGCGAAGCGCTGACGTGGATGGAAATCCACGGCGACGCGCCGGAGGTGGTCGAGCACTGGATGGGGATCATCGACGAGGCGGGCGCGCCGGACCCGGGAGCAGAGGACAGCGGCTACGATCAGGATCAGCCGCTGGCCCGGGATCAGCCGCTGGCAGCCGCCGACATGCCGCACAAACGGCGGCGCCGCCGGCGAAGACGCGGCCGCCGCGGCGGCGGACACGCGGCATAGAACGATTTGTCCGCGGATGACGCGGATTGCGCGGATTGCAATCCAGGATGCGGATTGTGTCGCGCGCGCGCCGGGGGCCGTCACGGCATCCAGCGGCGCGGCGCAGCCGCGCGCGATGAGACGTGAACGGCGCGAATACGAGCCCGATGGTTGCGGCGGCTCGCATTCGCGCCGTTCGCGTCTCATCGTGACCGGCCGCTTTCGCGGCCGGCGCTGGACGCCCTGCAATCTGAATCCGCGTACATCCGCGTAATCCGCGGATAACCTACGCTGCCGCGACCTCGGCGATCGTCTTGTACGGCTTCGCCAGCTTCAACGCAATCAACAGCTTGATCAGCGGCCACGCGGGATCGATCTCGCTCGCGCGGAAGCTGAATTTCGGGCTGCGTGGATAGCCGTGATGGTTGTTGTGGAGCCCTTCGCCGCCCGTGATCAGCGCCAGCGCGCGGATGTTCGTCGCCGTATTCTCGAAGTTCTTGTAACCGACGGAGTGGCAGAGGCCGTTGATCGAGGACGAGAGCACGAACACGTACATCACCGCGTGAACGCCGGCGCCGAGCAGCGTCCACCCCAGGCCGATCACCGGACCGAGAATCACGCACAGCAGCGTCGTGCCGATCCCGAGGCCGAGCAGGCCGCGGTTGAACAGGTGCGTGTCCCACCAGTCGTCCTTGATGTCGCGCGCGTAGCGCTGGACGACGTCGGTCTTCTTGATCTCGCGGACGTAGTAGAACACGTTCCCGAGCTGGACCTGCCAGAAGCCCTCGATCTTCGGGCTGTGCGGGTCGCCTTCTTCGTCGGTAAAGGCGTGGTGCTTGCGGTGGACCGCCACCCACTCCTTCGTGCACTGCCCCGTGGTCAGCCAGAGCGCCATCTTGAACGCCCAGGCGACCGCCGGATGGACGATCAGCGCCTTGTGCGTGGCGCAGCGGTGCAGGTAAATGGTTGTGCTGAAGACCGCGACCTGAATCAGGACGGCGGCGACAGCCAGCGACAGGAGAAAATGCGAAAGCAAGGCGAATCCCTCCAGAATCAGGGATCCTAGCAGCCGGGCGCAGGCGTGGCTGTAAGAGTTCTGTACTATCCGCGTTTCGCTTCGAATTCGCGCATGAAGGCCACCAGCGCGTCGACGCCGGCTTCGGGAAAGGCGTTGTAGATGGAGGCGCGCATCCCGCCGACCGACCGGTGCCCCTTGAGGCCGTCCAGCCCGACGGCCGTCGATTCCTTGACGAACTGCTTCTCGAGCTCTTCGGTCGCGAGCCGGAAGGTGACGTTCATCAGCGAACGGCAGTCCTTCCGGGCGGTGCCGCGGTAGAAGCCGCTGCGGTCGATCTCGGCGTACAGCTTCGCCGCCTTGCGCTCGTTGATCGTGGCGATCGCCGGGAGCCCGCCCTGCGCGATCAGCCACTTCACGACGAGGCCGAGCGTATAGACCGCGAAGGTCGGCGGGGTGTTGTACATCGACCCGTTCTCCGCCTGCACCGCGTAGTTCAGCATCGTCGGCAGCGACTTCTGCGAGCGGGACAGCAGATCCTCGCGGATGATGACGAGGGTGACGCCAGACGGTCCGAGGTTCTTCTGCGCGCCGGAGTAGATGAGGCCGTGCCTGGCGATGTCAATCGGGCGGCTGAACATGTCCGATGACGTGTCGTTGACGAGCGGCACGTCGCCGACGTCCGGCAGCGTCTTGTACTCGGTGCCCTCGATCGTGTTGTTCGACGTGATGTGGACGTACGCGGCGCCCGGCGTCAGCTTGAGCTCCGCCTGCGCCGGCACACGCACGTAGTTCTCCGCCTTGGTCGACGCGGCGACGTTGACCGTGCCGACCTTCTTCGCTTCTTTGATCGCCTTGTCGCCCCAGGATCCCGAGTCGACGTAGTCGGCGGTCGCTCCCGGCGTCAGCAGGTTCATCGGCACCATCGAAAACTGCGTGCTCGCACCGCCCTGGAGAAACAGCACCTTGTAATTCGCCGGAATGCCGGCGACCGAGCGCACGTCGGCCTCCGCCGCAGCCAGGATCGATTCGAACGCCGCCGAGCGGTGGCTGATCTCGAGGATCGACATGCCGATCGAGGGCAGCGCCAGCAGATCGCGCTGGATCTCCTCGAGGACCGGCACTGGCAGCATCGCCGGACCGGAGGAAAAGTTGTAGACGCGGTTGGACGCGGTCATATGGTCACCAGATGAAGATCGAGGATGTCGGCGTTGCCGCTCTGCATCGCCTGCAGCAGCGAATCGGGCGGCGCGCCGTCGAGGTTGATGCGCGCGACAGCCGCCTGCGCGCCTTCGAAGATCACGTTCTCGGTTTCCTGCACGTTGATGTTGCCGTGGCGCAGGTGCTCGAAGACGTGCGCCAGCACGCCGGGCCGATCGCGATGGCGGACGACCAGCATGTGCGTGGCCGGTGTCTTCTTCGCCAGGTTGACGACGTTCGGCACCTTGCCGGTGTCCTTGTACGACGCGATGATGCGGACGGTCTCGGCGGCGATCGCTTCCTGTGCCTGATCGGTGGAGGCGCCGATGTGATGCGTGCCGTACACGTTCGGGAGCGCCGCGAGCGGAGCGCTGAAGGCGCCGGTGGCACCCGCCGGCTCGCCGGGGAACACATCGAGCCCGACGCGAATGCCGCGCTCGCGCACGGCCTTCTCCAGTGCCGCGTGATCCACGACCTCGGCGCGCGCCGTGTTGACGAAGTACGAGCCGGGCTTCAGCTTGTCGAGAACTGACGCGTTCACGATCCCTTTCGTGTCGGCGTTGAGGGCGAGATGCACGCTCAGGATGTCGCAGCGTTCCGCGACGTCGGCCGGCGACGCGGCCAGCTGCATCGGGATCGGCTCGTTGGCGATCTGATCCTTTCCGGTCGCGAACCGCCGGCTCCAGACGACGATCGGCATGCCGAAGGCGTGGGCGCGCCTGGCCATCTCCTGGCCGATGTTGCCGTAGCCGAGCAGCCCGATCGTCCGGCCGTAGAGGCCGCGCGCCTTCGAGTACTCCTTCTTGTTCCAGGTCCCGGCGCGCAGATCGGCGACGTTGTCGGGCACGCGCCGATCGAGCGCGAGCACGAGCGCGAAGGCGAGCTCCGCCACCGCGATCGCGTTCTTTCCCGGGCAGTTCGAGACGTAGATGCCGCGCCTGGATGCGGTGGCGACGTCGATCGTGTTGTAGCCGGCGCCGGCGCGGACCACCAGCGAGAGCGATCCGCTGTCGAGCATCGCGCCGGTCACCGCGGTGCTGCGGACCACGAGCACGTCGGCGGCCGTGTCGCGCAACGCCTGCGTCAGGGCGTCGTCTTTCAAGTCGGGCTGATAGACGACCTCGCACCCGGCGGCCTTCAGCCCGTCGATCCCGCTTTGCTCGAATTTATCCGCGACCAGGATTTTCACGCGTCGTTCTCCGTTCGACGTTCGGCGTTCTGCGTTCGGCGCGTGTCGAACGACGAACCACGAACGCCGAACTCGAGCGATTAGATGACATGGATCAACAACCCATCGCGCAGCTTTGGTTCGAACCACGTGGACTTCGGCGGCATGATCTTGCCGGCATCCGAGACGGCCATCAAATCGGCGACGCTGACGGGGAACAGCGAGAACGCGACCGCCGCCTTGCCCGAATCGACGAGCTGCTCGAGCCCCTTCGTGCCCCTTGCGCCGCCGACGAACTCGATCCGCTTGTCGGTCCGCACGTCGGCGATCCCGAACACCGGGGCGAGGAGCCCTTCCTGCAGCACGCTGACGTCGAGTGAGCTGATCGGATCCTTCGGGTCAGCGGCGGTCCGGGATCGGAGCGTATGCCATGCGCCCCTGAAGTACATCGCGATGTCGCCCCGTCTGGCCGGTATGCCGGGGCCGGGTGCGACGTCGAAGCGTTGGCGCACCGCCGCAAGGACGTCGTCTGCCGACAGGCCGCCGAGATCCTTCACGGTCCGGTTGTACGAGAGGATCTGCACCTGGTCGTGCGGAAACGCGACCGCCAGCATCGTCGAGGCATCGGCGCCGTCGCCGAGCGCCGTCCCGGGCAGCTTCCGGTCGCGCATTTCCGCGCGCGCCCGCGCCGCGCTCGCCGCACGATGATGCCCGTCGGCGATGTATAAGGTTGGGATTTTCCGGACCGCGGCGACCAGCGCATCGCGGTCCGCGCCGCCCACGCGCCACAGCGTATGGCGCACGTCATCAGGCGCCGTGAAATCGATGATCGGCTCGCCGGCCGTCGCCTTCGCGGCGATCAGATCGATCTCACCCGCCGCGCGATACACGAGGAAGACCGGACCGGTCTGCGCGCCGAGGGCGAGCATGTGCTTCGTCCGATCGTCTTCCTTGTCGCGCCGCGTCCGTTCGTGCTTCTTGATGACGTCGCGGTCGTATTCGTCGATGGAAAAACAGGCCGCGAGGCCGATCTGGACGTGGCCGCCCAGCTGCAGCCGGTAGAAGTACACGCTCGCCTCGTCCTCGACCGTCAGTGCGCCGTTGCGCAGCGCGGCGAAGTTGTCGGCGGCCTTCTTGTACACGGCATCGGCATAGGGATCGGTGCCGGCCGGCAACTCGATCTCCGCGCGCGACACGCGCAGAAAGCTCATCGGGTTGCCGTCGGCAAGCGCGCGGGCTTCATCGGTCGAAACCACGTCGTAGGGGACGGCGGCGATGCGGGAAGCGTTGGCTGAGTTCGGACGGAGCGCACGAAACGGATGAAGCGTCGCCATGGCGCTCAAATCATATCGCACCACCCTGAATGAAGCCCTGGCCGCGCGATGTAGGTCCGCCTTCAGGCGGACCCGAAAGCCCGCCCCGCGCACGAAATTAGAGAGCGGAATGCGTGAACGCGCTACGTAACCAGCCGAGGCGCAAGCGATCGAGCATGCCCCGCTTGCGCTGATCCGGCTCAAGAGGATGCGGAGCCGCCCGCCCCGCCACGGCTTGCGATCGGCTGCCGCTCTTCAGCGATGCCCGCTGTGAGTCCGCCTGCGCCGCCCGCGCGCGGCTGGCGGGAGTGTCATGCACGGCGATGATGCCACGCGCAAGAGACGTGGCGGCGGACTTCGGTTCAATCCGCGGTTCTTCCGGCGCGGTGGCCGGCGCCGCGATTGGGGCGCGCTGTGACGCCACGCCCGGCGCCTGCCCCCTGGGCATGAGTTCGCTCATTGAAACAAGCACGAGGCCTGCGGCAAGACACGCCGCGGCAGCCAGTCGAGCGTGATCGCGCGGCGCGGGTTCCGGCTGCGGCGGCACATCGATCACGAAGTCGCGCGGCAAGTACCGCTCCTTCTCGAGAAGACGCGCGTCGGCTTCGCGCAGCGTGCGGCGCAGGTCCGCAGCCGATGCGTGATGCCGCCGTCGATCGAAGTGCGAGACTGCGGCGGGCGCACCGACTGAGCGCTGTCGGCTGAGCACCCGCCGGACCGACTCGGCGCGATCGGCGCGCTCGTGCCTCGCCAGATCCCGCGACAGTTCATCGAGCGAGCCGAAAGGCGGCACGTCGATGTTCAGCAGCGCGCGCGCGATGGTGTAGCGCACGGCGCCCGGGACTCGTGGGGATCCTTCCGGCAGCAGCGAGTCCAGGAAAACCCCGATCTCCGACACGGCCGGAGTTGCCTGGCATGCTCGGCAGAAAACCGATCCGTCGTCTTTCAGGAAAACGTTGTCAGCGGTGGGAGGTCCGTAGGGCGGCTGAATCTCGTCCGTCTCGCGAACGTCGCCAAGCGCGGCGATCAACTGTTGCGCGATCGCGACGGCCTCATCCGCCTCCAGAATCACACCTGTCGCAAGAAGCTCGGCTATCGAACATGTCATGACGCCGGCTTCATTGCCAAAAGCACGCCAGGTTCTCGCGGGCAACAATCGGCCTGTACGTGACCAATCGAATATGGCTGTGTTGATGAGGCCTGCCGTGAATGGCTCGGCGGGTTCCTAGTTGTGACGCGGGTCGGCAGACGAGGTCAACGCGGCCATCGCGTGGTCACGCGCCGTCTCGAACGCGGCCATCTGGCCTGCGGGAATCGGATCGGCTGGCGGCATCGCACGATGCGCGGTGACGGGGTTGATGAACGCGCCGTTCTTCTTGAGCCGGTAATCGAGGTGCGGGCCGGTCGCCAGGCCTGACGAACCCACACGGCCGACGAGCTCGCCTTGCCGCACGTGCGCCCCGACCCTGACACTCGTCGCCGACAGGTGCAGGTACTCGGTCTCGAAACCGTTGGCATGCCGCAGATGCACCATGCGCCCGGCGCCGCCGCTCATGCCGGCTGACACGACGACGCCGTCGGCGACCGCGACGACCGGGGATCCGGCGGGCGCGCGATAGTCGACGCCGAGATGCGCGCGCACCTCGCGCAGCACCGGATGCATCCGCGCCGGCGAAAACGCCGACGTGACGATCGGCTGAAACTTCAGCGGCGAGGCGAGGAAGAAGCGGCGCATCGATCGACCGTGCTCGTCGTAGTACCCGGCCGGCCCGCCGTCCGGCGTGAAACGCATCGCCCGCACGTGACGCCCGGCGTTGGTGAACTCGGCCGCCAGGATGGGGCCGTAGCCCGCGAACTGATGGTCGTCGCGGAACTGTTTCTCGACGGTCAGCTCCACGTGATCGCCCGGCTGGATTTCGGTCGAGAAGTCGATGTCACCGCCGAAGATGCCCGCGAGCGCGAGCGTCAGATCGATGGTCTCGCCCGCCGCGCCGAGCGCCGCGACCAGCGAGGTGTGGTCGCGATCGATCCGGCCGCTCACGACCTCGACGCTGCGCGTCTTCGGAATCGGCAGCACTCGAGCCACGAGCGCTTCGTCAGGCGACCGGCCGACGCGAAGAAAACGGTCGCCGTCGATCTCGTATTCGAAAGCCCGGACGCTCCCGCCGTGCGTCGTTTCCAGACGATACGGCTGATTGGCGCGCACCTTCCGCAGATCGAAGGCCGCCGCCGCGTGCGCGACGATGGCGGCGGCGTCGGCCACGGCGACGTCGTGCGCGCGCAGCAGCGACGCCAGCGTCGCCCCCGCGCTCACGCGCGACGACACGACCCTCGTCTCGAGCGACAGCAGGATGTCGCCGGTGACCGGGCGGAGCGTGTCGGGCCGGGCGGCGCTCGCGTTCGTTCGCGTGTCGCACGCGGACACAGCCAGAGCGGCTCCGATAATGAGGACAAGCGCTCGCATGGTGGACAACAGGTGTATCGGCCTCTCGACATCAGACGGCCAGACGCCCGCGGCGGTCGGCATGTTACAGTTTCGGCCGGGGGTTTGTCATTCCATGCAATTCCGACGCACGTTCGCACTGGGCGCAGTCAGCGCCATGCTCGTCGCCGCGGCGCTGCCGCTTTCCGCGCAGTGGCCGGCGACGGAAAAGCTCGATCTCGATGCGATCTACCGCATCAAGGACGAAGGGCTGCAGCGCTCGAAGGTGATGGAGATCGAAAGCTACCTCACCGACGTGTACGGTCCGCGGCTCACCGGCTCACCCAACATCAAGGAAGCCGGCGACTGGGCCATGAAGACGATGAAGGAATGGGGCCTGGCCAACGTCCACAGCGAAGCGTGGCCGTTCGGGCGCGGCTGGCAGAATCAGCGCTTCAGCGCGAGCGCGGTGACGCCGCGCGCGTATCCGCTGATCGCCTACCCGAAAGCCTGGACGCCGGGCACGAACGGTCCGGTCACCGGTGACGCCGTCATCGCGGTGATCAACGACGACAAGGACTTCGCCGAGTTCAAGGGCAAGCTGCGCGGCAAGTTCGTGCTGGCGATGGCGATGCGCGACGTGCCGGCGCATTTCGACGCACAGGGGCACCGCTACTCGGACGCCGAGCTGGCCGATCTCGCCAGACAGCCGCCGTCCGGCGGCGGACGCGGACGCGGCAACTTCGGCGGCAATCAGGAGTTCAACCGCCGGAAGACGCAGTTCTTCGTCGACGAAGGCGTCGCGGCGGTGCTCGATTTCAGCCGCGGCGACGGCGGCACGGTGTTCGTGCAGGGGCCGCAAGGGGTCTCGCGCGATCCGAAGGGACCCGCGCAGCCGCCGCAGGTCACGCTGACGGTCGAGCACTACGGCCGCATCTGGCGGACGCTCGACAAGAAAATCCCGGTCACGCTGCAGATCGACGCCGACAACCGGTTCTTCGACACCGACCTCAACGCCTTCAACATCGTCGCCGACCTGCCGGGCACCGACAAGGCGGACGAGGTCGTCATGCTCGGCGCGCATTTCGATTCGTGGCACACGGGCACGGGCGCGACCGACAACGCGGCGGGCTCGGCCGTGATGATGGAGGCGATGCGCCTGCTGAAGACCAGCGGCGTCAAGCTGCGACGGACCGTGCGCATCGGCCTGTGGGGCGGCGAGGAAGAGGGACTGCTCGGTTCGAAGGAATTCGTCAAAGCGCACTACGGCGATCCGGCGACGATGGTGCTCAAGCCGGAGCATGCGAAGCTGGCCGGTTACTTCAACGTCGACAACGGCACCGGGCTGATCCGCGGCGTCTACCTGCAGGGGAACGAGGCGGTCGCGCCGATCTTCCAGCAGTGGATGGAGCCGTTCAAGAACCTCGGGATGACGACCTTGACGATCCGCAACACGGGAGGGACCGACCACCTGTCCTACGACGCGGTCGGCTTGCCGGGGTTTCAGTTCATCCAAGACGAGGTCGAGTACGATTCGCGCACGCACCACTCGAACATGGACCTGTATGAGCGCGTCCAGGCCAACGACATGATGCGCAACGCGGTTATCGTCGCGTCGTTCGTGATGAATGCGGCCAACCGCGACGAGAAACTACCGCGAAAGCCGTTACCGAAGCCGACGCCCCCGGCTGGCCGCGGCACGCAGCCATAAGAAAAAACCGATCTCCCGGTTTTTTCTTATCACACTCGTCCGTAGCGTTCCGACCACGCCCGCAGCTGATCCTTCCTCTCGCGGGCTTCAGCGACGTCGTCCAGTGTGTCAACCAGCCACGGCAGCTTGAACGTCCAGTTCTCGTCGGCGATGAGTCCCGGTTCGTTGATGCGATCGCGCCAGCCGAACGCGTCCTGCACTGGGATCAGGAGCAGCTCCGAAGGCGATGCGAAGAGGACCTCGAGCAGCACGTCGCGCACGGTGGCGTCGAACGGGCGGTGGGTGAGATCGACGCCGGCGGCGAGCCGCTGAATCGACGGCAGGCTGCCAATCTTGCGTCGCTCATCTTCGGTTGCGGCGTCCCACCAGAGGGCGATCGGCTCGGTATCGTGCGTCCCGGTCGCGGCCACCGAGACCGCCGGATACTCCGACGGATCGCGAAATGGCTGGCCGTCGGTGTGCCAGTGCCGCTCCCAGCGAAAGACGCGATAGCCGGGGATGCCGAGACGCGCCAGCGACGCGCGAACGAAGTCCGGAACGGTCCCCAGATCCTCGGCGATGATCTCGGCCCCCGCCGCGCGAAACAGATCGAGCACCGTCTCGCCGAGCGCGCGCTGCGCCGCCTCGTCGGCCGGTGAGAAGAATCCGTCGCCGCCGCTTGTCCCGCCGAAGCCGCCAGGCGGCGGAGGCGGATTCTTCATGCGGCCGTACGTGCGGTAGAAACCGACGAGGTGATCGATGCGGTAGCCGTCGAACAGATCGGCGCTCCGCCGCGCGCGCTCCCGCAGCCAGCGGTAGTCCTCCGCCGCCAGCGCGTCCCACTGATAGACCGGCATGCCCCAGTCCTGCCCCGTCGCGCTGAACGCGTCGGGCGGCGCGCCGACCGACATGTCGAGCCGGAACTGGTGCTGGCGCACCCAGACGTCGGCGCTGTCGCTGTCGACCATGAACGGCAGATCGCCGAACAGCGCGACGCCATGCGAGTGCTCCCGCGCCTCCTGCCACTGGGTGCCGGCCAGCCATTGGAGGTACTGATGAAAGAGCACTTCGTCGCCGAGCTCGCGCCGCGCCCGATCGATGGCCGGCGGGTCGCGCCGCTGCAACGCCGCCGGCCACTCGGTCCACGGCCGCTCCTGCTCGCGCGCGTGCAGCGCGCGAAACAGGCCATAGTCCTCGATCCACCAGGCCTGCTCGTTGAGGTACCCACGCAGCGCGCGATCGCGATCGCCGCCGCCCCGCCACTCGCGCTCGAGAAAGCGCTCGAACGACGCGCGCAACGCGCGCAGCTTCAGCCGCCGCACGTCCGGATGCTGGATGCGCGGCGCACGGCGGACCGCCGCGAGCGTCGCCCGATCCTCGGCGGTCAGCGCCGCTTCTCCGCCGAGTGCCTGAAACTCCGGCACGCGCGGGACGCTGATGAAGATCGGATCGATCGCCAGCGCGCTGATCGCCGAGTAGGGCGACTGCTGGCCCGGCGCCATCTCGTTGAGCGGCAGGAGCTGCAGGATCCGCTGGCCGGCCGCGGCCAGCCAGGCGGTCACCGGCTCGATGTCGCCGATGTCGCCGATACCCCAACTCGCCGTGGACGGGCACGAGAACAACGGGATGAGCAGGCCCGCGCGGCGCTGGCCGATCGAGGAGCTCATTGACGGCC